>JAESFT010000077.1_pt1 | contig 159849 bp, 171 predicted proteins | sample 9269451 | NCBI WGS metagenome assembly JAESFT01 (sample SAMN14502557, study PRJNA617106) | algae metagenome | isolation source: Scytonema hyalinum WJT4-NPBG1 and co-occurring heterotrophs from well... | place: USA: Mojave Desert, Joshua Tree National Park, California | collected 2006-05-25
TGTTCGTCCACGCCACCGCCCTCGAGCGGGCGGGCCTGCGCGGCCTCGTCGAAGGCCAGAAGGTGGCCTTCGACACCGCCGAAGACCGCAGATCCGGCAAGATCGCCGTCAACAACATCCAGCAGGCCTGACCATGGCCCGGCGCCAACCAAGCGCCTGAGAGGAAGCCGCTCCCAACGGGGCGGCTTTTGTTTTTTCCGGGACGAGGACGCCGCATGGCGGCAGGGGAAGCGAGGACGCGATGATCACCTTCAGGAAGTCCCCACAGACGAAGTCGGTCATGTTCACGGTGACATACGACGACGCCCGCACGGCCTATATGTGGATCGAGAATGGCTCGAAGGCCGACGACGACCGCGCGGTCACGGCGGCGGCCCTCCTTCAGCAGGAAGCGGGCACGCTGCCGCCCGGCACGATCAGCCGGATCAAGCGGATCCGCTAGCCACGGGCCGCATCAACGACAGGAAGAACTGAGTGACAGCATTCAAGCACGACAAGCTCGAGCAACGGCTGACCGCAGCCTCGGCCGCCAAGCAGGCCCTGCTGGAGAAGTACCGCCAGCGCCCCGGCCCCGACGATCCCGCCGTGATCGCGAGGCGCAACGAACGAGCCGCGCTGAGCGCGGAACGGGACCTTCGGCTGGCCGAACGCGACAGGCAGCGCGCGGCCGAAGCCGCCAGGATCGCCGGCGAGCGGGAGGCTGCGGCCCTCGCGGCGGCGGACGAGCAAGCCGCGGCGGACGAGCGGGCGACGCTCGCCAAGGCGGCCGAGGAGGAAGCCTTGAAGGTGGAGCAGAAAGCCGCCCGCGACGCCCGTTACGCGGCCCGCAAGGCCCGTCAGTGAAGCCCCCCACCCATCACCCAGCGGAGGACCAAACCATGGCACATCGATTCAAGATCAGGCAGATGGTGCGGATGAACCATCCGAGCACGGCCGACGCGCGAACCGTCGTCGGCGGCGTCTACGAGGTCGTGAGGCTCATGCCGGCCGATCAGACCGGCGAAGTCAGCTACCGGATCAGGTCCGGCACGGTCGAGCGCGCGGTGCGGGAGAGCGAGATCAAGCTGTCCTGACGCCGACCCCCGGCCGCTGCCCCAAGGGCCGGCGGCCGGACGGCGCGAGGGCAGGCGCTAGCGCCTGCCCCACCCTCCGTGGCGGAGGAGTTCGATCTGGGCGTTTCCGTTCGCCCTCGCCTTCTCTTCGGAGGCATGTGGCCGGTCGGACCTCTGGATCAGCTTGCCGCGCTCGCGGATGGCCCATTGGAAATGCCCGGCCGGCTTCTCGCAGGGAGAAACTTCCAGCGAGTACGGAAATGTCGATGCTTCTGTCATCCGGCGCTTATCGCACGGCGGGCCCGGAACAGCTACCCGCAAACGAACCGGCCTGCGCGACCGAACGGAGCACCGGATCCGGGCTTTACTCCGGTCCCGTGCAGATCGCTCCGTCTCGCCGCTCACCCGAGCGGGTGGCGGCATGGGACCGGTGCCGACGCGCCCGCCCTCAAGGTTGCGGCGGACGATCGTTCGGCAGCCGCATGCCGGCAACCAGAATCCCTCCCGGAGCTTACACCCGAGCACCCCATCCCGAGGTGCGCACGAACGTGCCGAACGGGAACCATCGCCATGACCGACGACCGCAAGCCGCCCCGCCCGGATCATGGCGGCCCCCACACAGCCCAGGTGGGCGACCAGGGTCCGGGCAACCGCCCCGCCGATGCGGGCCCGAGCCCCCTCGTTCCCGGCGGCAGCGAGCAGCCGAAGAACGACCGCCGACGGCGGGGCGACCTGCAGAAGCGGCAGTGACGTCGGTCTTTTGGAAGCGGAACGATCGGCCCTCGCTTAGTGGCCGCGGACGCTGCGCTGACATCGATGAACGCTTGGCGCGCCCTACGGGACTCGAACCCGTGTTTTCGCCGTGAAAGGGCGACGTCCTAGACCGCTAGACGAAGGGCGCTGATCGCGGCTCGTTCGCCAGCGATGGCGCCGATATAGAGGGATTGTGGCGGGCGGGCAAGTCTCGATCAGCGGGGCTCGGCCACATCGACGAGGCGTGTTTCGACCCGCTCGGCGCCGCCCCAACGGTCGACCGAAAGGGTCCCGGCGACGTGGAGGGTGCGCCCGACCGCGTCGCGCAGGGCCTCGCCGAGCGGCTGGCCCGCGGCGCGAAAGGCGATGCCGCCGATGACGGCGCCGTCGCCGCCCCGCAGCTTCACGCGCACATGGCCCCCCGAGCCCACCTCGCGGGCCTCCACGAGCCGGTGATGCGGGAACACGAAGACCGGCTCGGGCTGGCCCGAGCCGAAGGGACCCGCCCGCTCGAGGGCCGCGAGCACGCGGGGCTGGGCGCCGCCGGCCGTCAGGCTCGCATCGACGCTGAGCGAATCGACCGCAAGCGCATGGCCCACCGCATCCGCCAGGGTGGCGCCGACGAAGGCCGCGAAGGCGTCGAGTTCGCGGGCCGGGATCGTCACGCCGGCCGCCATGGCGTGGCCGCCCCCCTTGATGGCGATGCCCGCATCGACGGCGGCGCGCACGGCGCGCCCGAGATCGACCCCCGGCACGGAGCGCCCCGAGCCGACGGCGGTTCCGTCCGGGTTGAGGGCGAAGGCGAAGGCCGGGCGGCGGAAGCGTTCCTTGAGCCGCGCCGCGATGAGGCCGACGATGCCGGGATGCCAGTCGGAGGACCCTGCGGCGATGACGGGCCGGTCGGGTGCCGCCTCCATCGCCATCGAGACCTGCGCCTGCGCCTCCTCCACCGCCACGAGTTCGATGGCCTGGCGCTCCCGGTTGAGACGGTCGAGTTCCGCGGCGAGGCGGCCCGCCTCGAGGGGATCCTGGCTCAGGAGCAGCTTCGAGCCGAGGGCCGCATCCCCGATCCGCCCGCCCGCGTTGATGCGCGGCCCGACGAGGTAGCCGAGGTGCCAGCATTCCGGCACGCCCGAGAGCCCCGCCGCATCGAGGAGGGCCGCGAGCCCCGCCCGCCCGCGCCCGCGCATCACGCTGAGGCCCTGGCGCACGAAGGCGCGGTTGAGGCCCGTGAGCGGCACCACGTCCGCCACGGTGGCGAGGGCGACGAGGTCGAGGCTCGCGAGGAGGTCGGGCTCCCGCGCGGCCTTGAAGAAGCCCCGGGCGCGCAGGGTCCGGTTGAGCGCGACGAGGGTGAGGAACACGACGCCGGCGGCGCACAGATGGCCGAGGCCCGAGAGGTCGTCCTGCCGGTTCGGGTTCACGAGGGCGAAGGCCTCCGGCAGGCGCTCCGGCGCCTGGTGGTGGTCGAGCACCACGGGGTCGAGGCCGAGGCGGCCCGCCTCCGCGAGGGGCTCGTGGCTCGCGGTGCCGCAATCCACCGTGACGAGGAGCCCGGCTCCTTGAGCCTTCAGCGCGCGGATCGCGTCGACGTTGGGCCCGTAGCCCTCGATGATGCGGTCCGGGATGTGGATGAGGTAGGGCACCCCGCAGGCGCGCAGGTATTCCGCAAGGAGCGAGGCGCTGCAGGCGCCGTCCACGTCGTAATCGCCGAAGATGGCGACGAGCTCCCGCCGCTCCACCGCATCGGCGAGGCGCGCGGCGGCGGCTTCCATGTCGGTGAGCGTGCTCGGATCGGGCAGGAGATCGCGCAGGCGCGGATTGAGGAAGCTTTCCACCTCCTGCACGGAGACGCCCCGCCCGGCGAGAACCCGCGCCAGCACGTCCGGCAAGCCATGGGTCTGCGCGATGGCGAGGGCCATGGTGGCCCGGGTCGCGTCGCATCGCTCGGTCCAGGTGCGGCCGAGGGCGGATCGCGCGACGCCGAGGAAGGGTCGCGGCTGGGACAGGAGGGCTGATTCGCTCACGGCCGGAGATTAGCGGCAATTGCGGGAGAAATGGGTCGGCATCGTCGCAGGTCCCCTCCCCGTCCCATGCAAAGCCGCGGCGCCCGTCGCCGCGACCCGGGCCTCAGAGGCCGAGCATCAGGCGCAAGTTCTGGACGGCGGCGCCCGACGCGCCCTTGCCGAGATTATCGAGCCGGGCCACCAGCACCGTGTGGCGGTAGCTCTCGTGCGCGAAGACGCGCAGCTCCATCCGGTCCGTGTCGTTGAGGGTCTCAGGCTCAAGGCGCTCCGTGCGCTTGCCGTTGAAGGCGGTGGGCACGACGGTGACGAGGTCCGCCCCCTCGTAGTGCCGCATCAGCGCCGTTTCGAGATCGGCCGGCGAGGGCTGCCCGGGCAGAAGGTCGAGGTGGAGGGGGATGCTCACGAGCATGCCCTGCCGGAAATTGCCGACGGAGGGCACGAAGATCGGCCGGCGCGTGAGGCCCGTATAGGCCTGCAGTTCCGGCACGTGCTTGTGCTCGAAGCCGAGGCCATAGAGTTCGAAGGCCGGGGCCTTGCCGGACTCGTAGGCCTCGATCATCGACCGCCCGCCCCCGCTATAGCCGGACACCGCATTCACGCTGATCGCGTGGTCCTTCGGGATGAGGCCCGCATCAACGAGGGGCCGAATGAGCGCGATCGCGCCGGTGGGATAGCAACCCGGATTGGCGACCCGGTCGGCCTCCGCGATGGCCCGGCGCTGCGAGGCGTCGAGTTCGGCGAAGCCGTAGACCCAGTCCGGCGCCACCCGGTGGGCGGTGCTCGCGTCGAGGAGGCGCGGGCCGCGCCCGCCCATGGCGTCGACGAGGGCCACCGTCTCGCGGGCGGCGTCGTCGTGGAGGCACAGGACGACGAGGTCGACCTCGCCCAGAATCTCGCGCTTCGCCTCCGGGTCCTTGCGGCGAGCCGGGTCGATGCTGAGCAGGGCGAGGCCGGGCAGACCCTGCAGCCGTTCGCGGATGCCGAGGCCCGTGGTGCCGGCCTCTCCGTCGATGAAGACGGTGGCGGTCCGCTGGACGTTGGGGACGGTCGGTGTGGTCGTCAGGGTCATGGCTTTTCGGCTGGTCTGCAGAGGTGTGAGCGCGCAAACAAAAACGCCGCGCTGGGCGCGGCGGTGAGGTTCTCTCTCAGGCAACCCTCATCGCGATCGCGCCGGAGCGGCAATCTGCTGGCGTCGGATCGGGGCGATAAAGCTCGACATCCCCGAACGTTACGCCCGGCTGCCCAAAGTGTCAACGAATCGTTGCCATTCCGTCGCAGCCAGCCACCCGGAACCGCGCTCGCGGCCCTTCTGTTGCTCCCGAAGATCAAGGTCCGGAGACGAATGATGGCGGCGACCGCGAAGAAGACCGATCCCAAGCTCTGGGAGCGCGTGAAGGCGAAGCTCATGAAGGGCTCGAAGGGCGGCGATCCGGGCGAGTGGTCGGCCCGCAAGGCGCAGATGGCCGTGCAGGAATACAAGGCGAAGGGCGGCGGATACGAAGGCAAGAAGACGGCCGACAATCACCTGCTCCAGTGGGAGAAGGAGGACTGGGGCACGAAATCCGGCAAGAAGAGCAAGGAGACCGGCGAGCGCTACCTGCCGAAGCAAGCCCGCGAGAAGCTCTCCGACGCCGAATACAAGCGCACGAGCGACAAGAAGCGAGCCGATACCCGCAAAGGCGAGCAGTTCTCCAAGCAGCCCCGCGACATCGCCCGGAAAGCGGCCTCCGCGCGCAAGACGGGCAAGTCCGCGGCGGGGATATCTGCGGCGGGCCAGGGCGCCACGAAGACGGCCCTGATGGAACGGGCCCGCAAGCAGGGGGTGCCGGGGCGCTCCCGAATGTCGAAGGCGGAACTGGAGCGCGCCCTCCGGTAGCCGGGCGCCGAACCCGGCTTGACCGCGGAGCGGTTTCGCGGTGTCTCAGCGCGTCCGGCAGCCCTGCCGGTGCCGCGTGACGGACGAAGCCCATGAGCGCCCCTGCCCCCACCTTTCCGGCTCCCGGGTCGAAGACCGACCTCGAGGAGGGAGCGCGGTTCACCCCGCGCTTCGGGGCCGACGGGCTCATCACCTGCGTGGCGGCCCACGCGGAGACGGGCGAGATCCTGATGGTGGCCCACATGAACGCCGCCGCCCTCGCGAGGACCCTCGAAACCGGCGAGGCCTGGTACTGGTCGCGCTCCCGCGGAGAGCTCTGGCACAAGGGGGCGACGAGCGGCCAGGTGCAGCGGGTGGTGGAGATGCGGGTCGATTGCGACCAGGACGCCGTCCTGCTGCGGGTTCTGGTCGGGGGCGACGGCGGCTGCTGCCACACCGGACGGCGGGCCTGCTTCTACCGGGTCGTCCGCCCGGACGGCACCCTGGCGCCAGCCGCGCCCTAAACCTGGGGATCCGGTCCTGGGGATAAAGCCGGACTCGCGCGCCCCTCCTGCAACCAACGGGGCCGTGAGCGCGTTCCTCATGCGATTTGCAGTGGAGCGCCCCCGTGAGCATACTCTGGACCATCATCATCGGCTTCATCGCCGGCATCATCGCCAAACTGATCACCCCCGGCCGGAACGAGCCCTCGGGCTTCATCCTGACCACGATCCTCGGCATCATCGGCGCCTTCGTGGCCACCTATCTCGGCCAGGCGATCGGCTGGTATCGGGCCGACGAGGGCGCGGGCCTGATCGGCGCGGTCGTGGGCGCTGTGATCGTCCTCGTCATTTGGAGCATGATCTCCGGCCGCAGGGACACCCGCACGTCCCTCTGACGGCTCCGGCCTTGCAGCAAAAAGGGCGGCTCAGGCCGCCCTTTTTCATGCCTCGGCTCGGCGGGCCTCAGGCCTCGCCGTTGATCGCCGCCTTGAGGGGGCAGTAGCCTGTGGCGCCCCGGTAGGCGAGGTAGGAGCCCGCGGCGAGCGCCAGTACGTTGAGCAGCGGGTTGGGACGCGGCTGCACGCCGGCGGCGGCAAGACCGAGCCCGAGGGCGAGGGACACGCCCCGCTCCTTCATCGACAGGTGGGGGCTGCCGGTCAGGGCGGTCCCAAGGGTATCCGTAACGGCGTTGGCCATGATCGTTCTTTCTCGAAATGAGGGTTGGTTCAGGGCCAACGCCGCCGCGACGCCGAGCGTTCCGGCGCGAGCGCGCGCCCGGCCCGCCAACGCCTCCCAAGCCGCTGAGGGAGGGCGAGCTTGGCACTTTTTTCACCTTAACCGCACCCACAGCCCCGCTTGCGGTGTTATTCATAGGCGCTTCACGGATGGGGCGCATGCTCTGGTGGCGTTGAGGCCTGTGCCATGAAGTGGGACCAGTTGATCGCCCGGCGGAGCGCTGGGCTCGGCGGCGGAGGAGCGGTGATGGACGCGCCCGTACTGCGCGAGACGCGCCCCAAGGTGAAAATCGGCCTCGCCCTCGGGGGCGGCGCCGCCCGCGGCTGGTCCCATATCGGCGTCATGCGCGTTCTGGCCGATGCCGGCATCGTGCCGGACGTGATCGCCGGCTGCTCCATCGGCGCGGTGGTGGGCGGGTGTTACGCGGCCGGCAAGCTCGACGAACTCGAAACCTTCGCCACGTCGCTCACCAAGCGGCGGGTCATGGGCCTCCTCGACTTCCACCTCGCCGGATCGAGCCTCATCGCCGGCACCCGGCTTCAGGCCCTCCTCGATCACGACCTCACGGATGCGCGGGTCGAGACCCTGCCGCTCCGCTTCTGCACCATCGCGACGGAACTCGTGACGGGCCATGAGGTCTGGCTCACGAAAGGCCCGCTCGTGAAGGCGATGCGCGCGTCCTACGCGCTTCCGGGCATCTTCGACCCCGTTTTCATGCGGGGCCGCTGGCTCATGGACGGGGCCCTCGTGAACCCCATCCCGATCACCGCCGCCCGGGCGCTGGGCGCCGACATCGTGATCTGCGTGAACCTCAACAGCGAGGTAAGGGCCCGCGGCACCGTCATCCAGAGCTACGACGCCTCCGAGCCCTCCCCCGACGAGGAGGAGATCGCGGAGGCGATCGTCGAGCCGCGCCGCTGGAGCCTCTTCGCGCCGGCCCGCCCGGCCCGCCCGAAGCAGCCGAACGCACCCGGCATCGCGACCGTGATGATCGATGCGTTCAACATCACGCAGGACCGCATCGCCCGCTCGCGCCTCGCGGGCGATCCGCCGGACGTGATGATCGCCCCGAAGCTCGCCAAGCTCGGTCTCTTCGAGTTTCACCGCGCGGCCGAATGCATCGAACTCGGCCGTCAGGCGACCGAGCGCGCCCTGCCGGACATCCTCGAGCTCATCAAGGATTCCGAGACGGTGGCCTGAAGAGGCGCCGGACTTCGCCGATCCGGCGCGCTGATCGTGCTTCAAGCCATCGCGATGTAGTCGCGCATCGCCGCGGTCTCGGCCTCGATCTCGGCCACCCGATGCTTCACCACGTCGCCGATGGAGATGATGCCGGTGAGGCGGCCCCCATCGACCACCGGGAGATGGCGGAACTTGCCGTCCGTCATGATCTCCATGACCTCGTTCACCGCGGCGGTCTCCGAGCAGGTGACCACCTTCTCGGTCATGGACCGGGAGACGGGCTCGTCGAGCGCCGCGGCGCCCCTCGCGGCGACGGCCCGCACGATGTCGCGCTCCGACAGGATCCCGAGCACCGGACGGAACGTGTTGCCCACCACCACCGCGCCGATGCGCTTCTCCGACAGGAGGCGGGCGGCAGCGCCGAGCGTCTGGTCCGCCTCGATGGTGACGACGTCCCGGCCCTTCGTTTTCAGGATATGCTTGACTGTCATGCGCGTCCCTCCGGTGGCCGCGGGAGCACGAGCCGTAACCGCTCGCTACCGCGTGCGTGGGACAGGCGGCGCCTCCCGCAGCATGCCGGAGGGCGAACCAGCCCTACGCGGGCCCGATGATCCGCCCAATCGACGCGGGTTTCAAGCGGCAGCGCTGATCGACCTGCGGTCGCGCGGATCGATCAGGGGAAAGAGGGCAAGGCCGATGACGAAACCGCCGAGATGCGCCTCCCAGGCGATGCTCGCATCCGTGATGCCGAGCGGCCCGGCAAGCACGGCGGACAGATAGTTGGTGGCCAGCCAAACGGCGAAGAACACGACGGCCCGCTGGTTGCGCACGAGGCCGGCGAGGGATTCGCGACGGCGCTCGTGGGGCTCGGCGAGGCGACCTTCGAGCAGCCAGCTCGGCGGCGAGAAGATGAACCAGATCGCTGCCGCCATCATGCCGGAGACGGCCGCGGAGGCGCCGACCATCGGCAGGGCCGACATCGGGTGGACGAGGGCATGGGCGACGGCGCCGCCGAGAGCCGTCGCGCCGGCCAGCAGCGCGAATCGCGCCGGGCCGCAGCGCCGGGCGACGGGCGTCCCGAAAGCGGCGAGCCAGACGGAGTTCATGAGCACGTGGCCCCAGGACCCATGGAGGAGCGCGTAGGTCAGACCGGTCCAGAGCCTGCCGCCCTCCTCCGCGAGAACGTAGCGAGCGAGTTCCCCTTCCAGCGTCGGCGCGCCCTCGGGCCCCTGCCCGATCGCCGCCAGGACCGACTCGCTCGTGGCGCCCCCGAAGGCGACGGACCAGCGGGCCGGCACCACGGCCCAGTCGATCAGCATGCGAAAGTCGGTGAACTCCGACAGTCCCCAGGAGCGGACCGCGTGGACGCCGACGAGGATCAGAACCGCCGCAAGAACGGAGCCCGGCAGGTTGAAGACCGGCTCGCGGGCGGGCCGATGCGGGGAGGAGGTCATAGGGCACCATGTTGGGGCTGGCGCGGGGAGCGCAAGCCCCAACGCTAAAGGGCTGTTAACGGGCGCGGTGTACGCTTGGTTAAGTTCAAGTCACCGCCAAGCCCATGCCCCTGTCCGCCGGCGTGAAGCCGCATTCCCCCGCCCGCGCCGCCGACCGCCGCCGCCACCAGCGCGTGCGCGTGGCGCTGCTCGGGCGCTACATGCTGCAGAGCCGGCAGGAATATCCCTGCCAGACCCTCGACATGTCGCCGGGCGGGATCTCAATCGTGGCGCCGGTGCGCGGCCTCATCGGCGAACGGATCGTCCTCTACGTGGAGCATCTCGGCCGGGTCGAGGGGCAGATCGTCCGCCATACGGATCTCGGCCTCGCCCTCAGCATCGGCGCCACGATCCGCAAGCGCGACAAGCTCGCCTCGCAACTCACCTGGCTCGCCAACCGGGACAGCCTGGGGCTCCCGGAGGACCGCCGCCACGAGCGCATCGTGCCGCGGCATACGGCGGTGCACGTCACGGTCGGCGATCTCGGCACCGTGACGGGGCGGCTCATCGACGTCTCGCTCTCGGGCGCCGCCGTCACCATCACGGAGCGCCCTGCCCTCGGCACCCTCGTCACCCTCGGCCAGACCACCGGCCGCGTGGTGCGCCACTTCGAGGGCGGCATGGCGGTGGAGTTCCTGCTGCCCCTCTCGCCAGACCGCTTCGACGAGAGCGTGATCCTCTAGCGGGTAAACGAGACGTAACCGCCGAAGATCGAAAAACGGCGCAAGATCAAAGCTTTGTTGACCGTGCCGCAGCTCCGCGGCCGCCGGCTGCCGATTCGCTCAAATTGATTCAATCCCGTTGAGCCGCCTCCAACACAGGCAGCGTCAGGGTGCCCTCAGGACAAACGAGGGACCTATGGGACGGACACCTCACATCATCATCGCCATGGCCATGGCCATCGGCCTCATGGTTTTCGCCACGGGCAGCGCCAGCGCTCAGGGACCTGCCATACTGCCGGCCGCGACAGGCCCGGCCCTTGAAGCCGGCCAGACCCGGCCGATCCCCGCCTGGATCCGCTTCTGCGACGCCAATCCCGAGGAATGCGCGGTCGACCGGAGCGAGCCCGACGTCATCAAGCTAACGGGCCGGATCTGGCAGGAGATCGTCGCCGTCAACATGCAGGTGAACGCCGAGATCCAGCCGGTCACGGACGAGAACCATTGGGGCGTGCCGGACATCTGGAGCTACCCGACGGACGGCCGCGGCGACTGCGAGGACTACCAGCTCCTCAAGCGCCATCTCCTCGTCCAGGCGGGACTGCCGCGGCGCGCCATGCGGATGACCGTCGTCATCGACGAGCGCGGCGACGGACATGCGGTTCTCATGATCCGCACGGATCGCGGCGACTTCATCCTCGACAACAAGCACCAGCGCGTCCTGCCCTGGCACCAGACGGGCTACATCTTCATCAAGCGCGAAGGCCAGGACGGCCCCGTCTGGGCTTCCCTCGGCGGCGCCATGTCGCCCGTCACGACGGCGAACCGCTGAGGCCTTCGCGGCCCGAGCTGCCCCCCGGTCTCGTCCCACCTTCCGTCCCGACCGGGGCTGCAGGGCGGGGTCAGCCCAACGGCTGACCCCGCCTTTTTGACCTTGGGGAGATTTCTGAATCCTTTTGGCAACAGGGAACGGCGTTGAGGATGCCGCGTTAACTCCGCCTTTACTTTGCCCTTGAGGCCCCCACCCGAGTCTGTCAGCTTTGGTTAAAAGAAGATTAACCAAATGGTGTGGGGCATGCGGGACATGGTTTTCGGTCCGAGGGATAACTTTGGTCAAAGGCTCGGCGCGGCAGCCGTGCAGCTTTTCCGGGCCGCTCTGGTGGGGATCCCGCTGGTGATCGGCGCAAGCGCCACCCAGTCCCAGACCCTGGCCGCCCTCCCGAGCGTCTCCCAGCCCGTCGAGCGCAACGGCGCAGCGAAACCCATCGCCGCCTGGACGCAGTTCTGCGAGCAGTTCGCCGCGGAATGCGCCGTCGACCCGTCCGAGCCCGCGATCGTGCAGCTGAACCAGCAGACCTGGAACGCGATCGTGCAGGTCAACCGCCGCGTCAACGCGAAGATCAAGCCGGTAACCGACAAGGATCACTGGGGCATCGTCGACCGCTGGGAATTTCCGGATGACGGCCGCGGCGATTGCGAGGATTTCCAGCTCCTGAAGCGTCGGCAACTGGCCGAGCGCGGTATCCCGCGCCGCGCCATGCGCATGACGGTCGTCATCGACGAGATCGGCGAGGGCCACGCGGTGCTCATGATCCGCACCGACCGGGGCGATTACATCCTCGACAACAAGACCTCCGCCGTCCTGCCGTGGGACCAGACGGGCTACATCTTCGTGAAGCGGGAGAGCCAGGACGGAATGGCCTGGGTGTCGCTCGGCGGCCGGACCGCCTCGCCGACCACCACGGCGAACCGCTGAGACGGCCTCCGGCCGTTTGACGGAAATCGGCAGAACCCGCCGCCGAGCCGGCGGGTTTTTCGTTTGGCGCGATCAGTCGATCCGCCGCAAGCCGGCGGCGAAACGCTGCCAGTTCTCCACGTAATGGCGGGCCGACCAGCGCAGCCGCTCGACGGCTCCGGCATCCAAGGTGCGGACCGCCTTGGCGGGCGCTCCGACGATCAGGGAGTTGTCCGGAAAAACCTTGCCTTCCGTCACGAGCGCGCCCGCGCCGACGAGGCTGTTCGCCCCGATGCGGGCGTTGTTGAGCACCGTCGCGCCCATGCCGATGAGCGCGTTCTCCCCGACCGTGCAGCCGTGCAGGATTGCGTGGTGGCCGATGGTGCAGCCGGCCCCGATGGTGAGGGGCGAGCCCTGATCGGTGTGGAGCAGCGCCCCTTCCTGGATGTTCGTCGCCTCGCCGACGTCGATGAGCTCGTTGTCGCCCCGGACGACGGCGCCGAACCAGATCCCGACGTCGAGGCCGACCCTGACGTTGCCGATCACATGGGCGTCCGGCGCCACCCAGTAGCGCCCAGCCTCGGGCAGGATGGGGGTGAGATCGTGGAGGGCGTAAATCGGCATGGCGGCCTCAAGGCGAGGAAGAGGGCGCGATTTGCGCACGGGGCGACGGCCCGTGTCCAGCGCCGACGCCCGGTCCGTCACGTTCAGGCTGAGCGCTCTCTACGCGGGGCGCTCACCCTGCCAGCATGACGGCGAGGTCGAGAACGAGGCGCCCCGAGAGCAGGCTCCACAGGCAAGCGATGATCGTGGCGATCATCACGAAATGCACCGGCCGGCGCTCGAAGCGGCGGCCGCGGACCGTGTTGCGCAGGATGATGAAGGGAGCGGAGAAAACGAGGACCGGAACGCTGGCCAGGGCCTTGACGCCGCCGGTCTCCAGCAGATGGAAGCTGGCCCGGCGCTCGGTCATGAGCTCGAAGGCGCTCGCCAGGAGGCCCGCGAAGGCGAAGCCCAGAACGAGCGACTGGAGGGATTCGAGGGCGGAAGGATCGATGGCCATGGGCGAGAGCTCCCGGATTGCCTGGAACTCTGCCCCACGATTAACGAAACGTTAACCCCAAACTGCCGCCATGGTTAACACGCGGCCGGCTGTGCACAGATCAGTCGTCGAGGTCCGTGTCCAGGATCGCCATGGTGAAGTTGAACGAGCGGTCGCCGTCTTCGTCGTCGACGAAGAGCACGCCGACGAACTCCTCCCCGATATAGACCTCTGCGGAATCGTCCTTCTTCGGCCGGGCAACGACGCGAATCGAATGGTTGGCAAACGTTTGGCGCAGGTAGCGCTCCACTTTCGCCATTTCGCTCTTGTCCACTGGAAAACCTTTCTGCATCTACCGATACGCTGCCCTTGCCACGCCGGGGAAACGTCGGCAAGCCCGAAGGGTTCGGGGCGCCTAGGCGATCCGGTCAGATGCCTTCCATGAAGGTGAGGGTCTGCTGCATGGACCGGGCGGGTTCCGCGCAGCCCGCCGTTCCCACCACTTTGGCCGGCACGCCCGCGACCGTCGTGTTGCGGGGCACGGGCTGGAGCACCACCGAGCCCGCCGCCACCCGGGCGCATTCGCCCACCTCGATGTTGCCGAGGATCTTGGCCCCGGAACCGATGAGCACGCCCCGGCGGATCTTCGGGTGCCGGTCGCCGCGCTCCTTGCCGGTGCCGCCGAGGGTCACGTCCTGGAGCATGGACACGTTGTCCTCGATCACCGCCGTCTGGCCAACCACGAGCCCTGTCGCGTGGTCGAGGAAGATGCCGCGGCCGATCCTGGCCTGCGGGTTGATGTCGGTCTGGAACACCTCGGAGGACCGGCTCTGGAGGTAGAGCGCGAAATCCCGCCGGCCCCGATGCCAGAGCCAGTGGGCGAGCCGGTGGGTCTGGATCGCATGAAAACCCTTGAAGTACAGCACCGGCTCGATGAACCGGGTCGCAGCCGGGTCGCGGTCCGCCACCGCCGTGATGTCGGCCCGGAAGGCCTCGCCGATGGAGCGGTCGTCGGCAGCGGCCTCGAGATAGGTCTGCTCGATGAGGTCCGCCGAGAGCGCCGGATGCCCGAGACGCCACGCAATCCGGTGAATGACGGCCGCTTCGAGGCTCGGCTGGTTGAGGACGGTTCCGAGCGCGAGCCCGGCGAGCGCAGGCTCCTCGCGCATCATGGCCTCGGCCTCGTCGCGGAGGCGAGCCCAGACGGGGTCGACCGTTCCCACGACGGCATCCTGGCCCTCGGGCCTCAGGCGTGCTTGGGTCATCGAAACCTCCTCTCGACGCCAGTGGCGCGTCGTTCGGTCTTTAGATAGACCTCCTCGCCGGATTTCCCTAGCCCCGCCATGCCCCTCTCCCTCCCCTCCCCGACCCCGAAGCTCACCGTCACGCTCGAAGGCGCGGTCGCCACTCTCGCGGTTGACAATCCCGCCAAGCGCAACGCCATCGACCTCGAGATGTGGAGCGCGCTCCCGGCCCTGATGGCGTCTCTCGAATGCGACGTGCGCGTGCGGGCAATCCTCCTGCGCGGCGCGGGCTCCGGCGCTTTCGCCTCGGGCGCCGATATCGGCGAGTTCTCGACCGTTCGAGCGGACGCTGCCGGCGGGCGGCGCTACGAAGCGGCGAACGAGGCCGCGTTCTGGGCGGTGGCCCATTGCGGCAAGCCCACGATCGCCGCGATCCGGGGCTTCTGCCTCGGCGGGGGTTTCGGCCTCGCGCTCGCCTGCGACATCAGGATCGCCGAGGACGGCGCGACCTTCGGCATCCCGGCCGCCCGCCTCGGGGTCGGGTATCCGCCGGGCGCCATGGCTCTCGTCGTGGCGGCGCTCGGCCCGGCGGCCGCCAAGGACCTCTTCTTCACCGCCCGCCGGATCGACACCGCGGAAGCCCGACGCCTCGGGGTGATCCAGCGGGTGGTCGGAGATGCGGAGCTCGACGTCGAGGCGGCGCTGCTCGCAGACACCATCGCGGCGAATGCGCCCCTGACGATCCGTGCCGCGAAGGCCGCCATCGACCGTGCCGCCGGGATCGGAGCGCCGGGCGCCGACCCGGCCGCACTGGCGGAGGCGTGCTTCGACAGCGCGGATTACGCGGAAGGCCGCACCGCATTCCTAGAGAAGCGCCAGCCGGCCTTCACCGGTCGCTGAAACCCTTAGACCTCGCGCCGGTAGGCGAAGTAGCGGCCGGGATCGATCCCAGTTTCGGCCGTCACGTCCCGGCAGCCCTCAAGGGCGAAGTCCCGGTCGGCCAGCATGAGGCCGCTGGCCCGCAGAAGGGGCGCGATGAGGGGCGACAGGCGCGCGGCGAGTCGCCGGTTCTCCTCCTGGTCTCCCGTGCCGATATCCGCATGGATGAGAACGGCGGCCCCATGGCCGAAGCGGTGGCGAAAGGCCGGCAGAGTCTCGAAAATGTCGCCGACGAGTAGGTGGCTGTCCGGCGGCATGCAGCTCGGATGGGCTGCGGGCTGGCGCTCGAAGACGTAGATGTCCCGGCCCGGGAGGCGGTCCCGCAGGTGGTCGTAGGTGCGGCCGTTGCCGAGGCCGAGTTCGAGGACGAGGCCCGGCTGGCTCCGCGCCCATTCGGCCGCCCAGTCGATCACGGTCCGCTGGGCGGTGAGACGGCGGATCACGCTGTCGAGGCGGGTCATCGGAACTCCCTAGGCGCGAGACGCAACGGCGCCGCGCGCAGACTTAAGGGACGGAGGGTTCGCGTGCAAATCGCCGCTGCATGAAGTCGAGAACGGCGGCCGCGAACACGTCGTTGCGGTCGCCCGCCACCATATGGCGCGCCTCCGCGACGTCCACGTATTCAGCTCCTGGCGCGAGCCGCAGGAACTCCTCGGCCGCAGCCGCGGTGACGAGTTCGCTCGAGCCGCCGCGGACGAGCAAGGTGGGAACCGGCAAATGGCTGACCGCATCCATGAGCCACCGTTCCGTCTCTTCCCAGGCGGTGCTGACGGGGCGGGGCCCATCGAGGAACCGGGGATCCCAATGCCAGCGCCAGCGGCCATCGGGACCCTGGCGGAGATTCTTCTTGAGGCCGTCGAGGGATGAAGGCTTGGGCCGGTGCGGCAGGTAGGCGGCGACGGCATCGGCGGCCTCGTTCACCGAGGCGAATCCTTCCTTCGCCCTTGCCCGCATGAAGTTCTGAATGTGATCGACGCCGCGCTCATCCATCTTCGGGACGATGTCCACGAGGACGAGGCCGGAAAAGCACGGGTCGCCCGGTTCGCCCAAGGCGTAGAGCGATGCCAGGCCTCCGAGCGAGGCGCCGACGGCCACCGGCTTCGCCCCATGCTCCGCCGCGAGCTGCCGCGCCACCGCCGCCGCATCCCGGCCGAAATCCGCGAAGGCATAGGCCCCGTCCGCCACCCATTCGCTGTCGCCGTGCCCACGCTGATCGAGCGTGACTGCATGCCACCGCTCCTCGGCGAGCCGACGGGCGGTTCGCGTCCAGGCATGGCGCGTCTGGCCGCCGCCGTGGAGCAGGAGAACCGGCCGTCCCGGGGGGCCGAGCTCGCTCGCGACGAGGCGGTTGCCGTCCGCTCCGGTGAAACTCCGGCTCATGGTCGGCTCGCCAGGAAGTCCAGCACGCCCTGCTTGTGCACCTTGTCGCCGACCGCGAGGTTGTGGTCGCGGCCGGGGATGTCGAGGGCGCGGGCTTTGGGCATGATGTCGGCGAGCTGCTGCGCCGAGCCGGCCACCGTGTCGGTCGTGCCGACGGAAACAAGGGTCGGCACCGCGATGGCCGCCACCTCGTCTTCGGACAGGGTCTGGCGCGAGCCGCGGATGCAGGCGGCGAGCGCCTGCAGGTCGCTCCGCGTCTGTTCGGCGAAGGCCCGGAACATGCGCTGCATGGGGTCCTTGAGGCTGTCGAGGGACGGCGCTTCCATGGCGTCCGCGATGTTGAGCGGCAGGCCGACGCCGTGAACGAGCCGGATGCCGAGCCCTCCGAGCAGGAGGGAGCGGACCCGGGCGGGCGCGATGACGGCAAGATGCGCCGCGATCCGCGCGCCCATGGAATAGCCCATGACGTCGGCGCGCTCGATGCCGAGATGGTCGAGGAGCCGGGCGGCGTCGCCCGCCATCACGGACGAGTCGTAGTCCTCCGCCCGGTACAGCTTGTCGCTCTGGCCGTGCCCCCGGTTGTCAAAGGCGATCGCCCGGAAGCCCGCCCGGGTGAGCGTGGTCACCCAGAGGGTGTTCACCCAGTTCACCGCGTGATTGGACGCGAAGCCGTGGATAAGGAGGATGGGATCGCCCGTGCCGCTCTCGGGGGGCACGTCGATGTAGGCGAGGCGGATGCCGCCGGAGGTGAAGAATTGCATGGTGGGCTGCTCGATCGCCGGCAACCTAAAGCATTTTTCCTCAAAGGCGACTCGCGCGGTGCCCGAATTGCGGGCGGATCGTTAAAAGCTTCGTGTTGAGGGCTCAGGGGCGCAGGGGCCGATGGAGCTTGCGAGCCTTGTCCCGGCGGGATACGCGGTGGGGATCAGCACCCTCAGGGTGGCACCTCGTTCCAACCATCAGGATCTGTCATGGCCGAACACGGCACCCCGCATTTCCACAATGACCTCGGCGTTCCGGTCATCCATGTCGGGTCGAAGGAGCTGATGTGCATCGGTGCGAAGCCCCCGATGGATCACCCGCACGTGTTCCTCGACATGGGCTACGACACCGAGATCGTGTGCTCCTATTGCTCGACCCTCTTCAAGTACGACCCCTCCCTCAAGGCCGACCAGGCCCGCCCGGAGGAGTGCATGTTCGACAAGGAGCAGGTGAACAGCGCCTCCTCCCGCTGACGCGATGAGCGGCTTGTCCATCGCCATCGTCGGAGCCGGCATCGGCGGCCTGACGGCGGCGCTGAGCCTCGCCCGGCGGGGCCATACGGTTACCGTCATCGAGCGCCGGAGCGGCTTCGCCGAAATCGGCGCGGGCCTTCAGCTCTCCCCCAATGCGAGCCGGATCCTGATCGATCTGGGGCTCGGCGCCGCCCTGCGCCGGGTGGTGACGGAGCCGCGCCGGGTTCTGATGCGGTCCATCGCGACCGGCGCCGTCATCGGCGAGGCCGCCCAAGGCCCGCACATGCGCGAGCGCTTCGGCGCCCCCGCCTGGGTGCTCCGCCGGGCGGATCTCCAGACGATCCTGCTCGACGCCGTCCGGTCGCACGCCTCCATCCGCCTCGTCATAGGCCGGTCCGTGGAAGGATGCGAGACGCACGAGCGGGGCGTGACGGTCGCGATGCTGCGCGCCAATGGCTCGCCCGAGACCGCCTCCTTCGATCTCGCGGTCGGCGCCGACGGCATCTGGTCGAAGCTGCGGGCGGCCGCGGGCATCGAGGTCAAGCCACGATATTGCGGCTATGTCGCCTGGCGCGCCACGGTCGCCCGCCAGCAGGTCCCGCCCGAGATTGCCGAAAACGAAACGGGCCTGTGGCTTTCGCGGGCAGGCCACGTGGTCCATTATCCGGTCGCGGCCGGGCGGCAGATCAACATCGTTGCCGTCCACCGGCGGGCCGATCCCGTGGAGGGCTGGTCCGTAAGGGGCTACCCGGAAGAGCTGCAGGCGCGCTTCGCCGGCACCGCTCCACTGTTCATGGGGCTGCTGCGGTCCCCGCACGACTGGCAGCTCTGGTCCCTGTTCGATCTGCCGGCCCGGCAGATGGCCGTGGGGCGGATCGCGCTCCTCGGCGATGCCGGCCACCCCGTCCTGCCGTTCCTCGCGCAAGGCGCCGCCCTCGCCATCGAGGACGCGGCGGTGCTGACCGGGATGCTTGAGGGTGCCGCCGACGTCCCGGCAGCCCTCGAGCTCTATGCCCGGCACCGCCTGCGGCGCGTCAGGCGGGTGCAGCGCGCCGCACGGTTCAACGGGCTCGTTTACCATGCGGGCCCGCTGGTCGCCTTCGCCCGCGACAGGATCATCGGGCGGCTCGGCGCCGCCGGGATGACGGACCGGTACGCGTGGCTCTACGGCTACCGCCCGTCCCTTGCGCCGGCCCGCGGCTCCCGCTAACGCTCAGCGCCGTACGCGGACGTGGCGAAACAGGTAGACGCAGCAGACTTTATTTGGAGTGCCCGGGCGGAAACGCCCGGAGTAGAACCGCTCAAAGTCGGGGAACGCTAACGGGCTCGCGCCTCAAGCCAATCCCGAGCCAAGCCCCTCCCCTGCAAGGGCGGCGGAAGGTGTAGAGACTGGACGGGCGGCGCCTAAGGCGGAAACGCGAAGGTGAAGGGACAGTCCAGACCACGAACGTCGAACCGGCGGCGGCGAAAGCCGAAGTGGTACGAAAATCTGCTTCCCTCTGGGAGTGCGGGTTCGAGCCCCGCCGTCCGCACCACATTCCGGAAAGTAGAAAGCGCCGGCGACTCTCGTTGGTGAGCGCCGGGAGACGCCGTCCCGCTCACCCCACCCGCGAGAAGATCCGCCGAAAGAGGAGGACGAGGCCGAGGCCCAGGAGCACGCTGTAGCCGATGGTGGCCGACGAGGCCGTGTTGTAGCAGACGGCCTGGCCGGTCCCCATGAAGCCGGTCGCCATCTGGCAAACGAGGCCGCCGACACTCGACGCAATGTTCTCCATAACCACCTCCGCTGGGCTGAGAACAGGGGCACCTTACACTCGCACCCATTGACGTCGCGTAAGCGGATTCAGTCGCTCTGTCTGCGCATTCTCCGCAAAGTTTCGTTTACCTTTGCGGCGGATCGGACCGGTCGACGGCGGCCAGAAGCAGCCGCTCCGCGGCCTGCTGAGCGCGCCGGGGGATCCGGGTGAAGGCCGCCGCGCTGCGGAGCGCGCCCGGCCAGACCTGGCCGGTGCGGACGAGGGCGCGGCGGCCAGCCTGGTCGCGGCTCAGGGCGAAGAGCCAGGAGGCGAGCCGGATCTGCCCGCCGACGTCCCGCCGAACCTGGGCGTGGTAGGCGGCCGCATCGCCTCCGGTGAGGTAGGTGGCGGCCGCAAGCATGCCGGTGTGAAGCGCGATCGCCATCCCGTCCCCCGAAAAGGACGGGATGACGCCGGCCTGATCGCCCAGGCGGAACAGCCCGGGCGGATCGTCCGCCGTCGGCGCGTGGACGAAACCGTAGGGTACCTGCGAGATGGTGAGGGGCTTCGGCAGGAGAGGCACGGCCCCGCCGAGCCGGGCGGCGAGGTGCGTGCTTCCCTGGGTCAGATGGTCGACGAGCCCGGTCCAGCTCCTGCCGAGGCGCTCGTAGAGGCTGCGCTGCGCGAGGAGACAGAGGTTCGCCATGCCGTCCTCGACGAGCTGGAGGCCGGCATACCCGCCCTCGAAGAGAAGCACCTCGATGTGATCCGCCAGGGCCGAAAGCTGGGGCGGCGTCAGGCGGAAATACATCTTGAAGCCGATAAGGTCGGTGGTGATTCCTTGCGCCCGCCGCTTCGCCCCGCGCACCTCGTGCTTGCCCGTCGCCAGGAAAACGGTGGCAGGCTCCAGAACCTCGCCGCCCGACAGGGCGAGGCGGACCTTGCCGCCCGTCGCGATCTCCTTCACCGCCGCGCCGCGCCGGACGACGACCCCGAGGCTGCCGGCCCGCGCGAGCAGCGCCTCGTCGAGGGCCCGCCGGGTGAGCCCAACCCCCGTAAAGGGAAGAGCGGTTTCCGCACTGTCCGACTCGTGCACGAGACGCGCCCGCGTCATGGGCGCACCGCCGAGGCCGACCGGATCGAGGCCGAGATCCGCGAGGGCGGCCTGCGCCTCGACGCTCAGGAACTCGCCGCAGATCTTGTGGCGCGGCGCCGTCTCGCGCTCGATCAGCAGGACCCGGCACCCCACCCGGGCGAGCCAGCAGGCCGCGGAGGCGCCAGCCGGACCGCCGCCCACGACCACGACCTCGTGCGCGTCCCTCCTCATCGGATCCGGCCCACGCACAGGCGGAAGGGCACGTGCCAGCGGATCTCGACCGCATCGGGTCCGAGGCCCGCATGGGCAACGATGCGGGCCCAGTCCTCCTTTCGGAACGCACGGGCGATGGAAACCGGGCCGTCATGCTGCACGAAGCGGTGCCACCGGGCGATTCGCGCCATCAGCATGAAGGCGTAATAGGGCACGGCGTGCCGGTGGAGATCGTTCACGAACCAGCCGCGCCGGGCCACCCGCTCCATCAAGGCGACGAACCGCATGGCGGCCTCGTCCGGCAGGTGATGGGTGAAAAGCGAGCTTACGACGAAGTCGACCGGCCGGTCGGGCCGGAAGGCGAAGACGTCCCCCGTGCGGAACTCGATGCCCATGGCGGGGGGCGTCGCCTCGCGGGCCACCGCCGCACTCCAGGGATTGAGGTCGACGCCCACGAGGTCCGGCACGAACCCGCGCCGGGTGCACCAGCCGTGGATGCGGCGGAGCATGTCGCCGTGGCCATAGCCCACGTCGAGGATCGTGAGGGAGGAGCCTTTCGGGATATCGCGGGTGGCGCGCTTCAGCCAGGCGAGGGTCGGCCAGGGGGCGAGCGTGAGGGTGTTAACAGAGGCAAGATCGGTGAGGCAGGCCCGGAACTCGTCGAGGCCGACAGGCTCCTCGTCCATGAGCTCCGTCTCGGTGCTCCGGCTCCGGAAGCTCCAGCGCATGGCTCACCCGGCCATGCGGAACCGGAACGTCTCCGCCACGAGGCCGGGCCCAAAGGCCATGCCGAACCCGTTCATGGCTCCCTCGCGGGCCCGCATCATGCGGTCGAGCACGAACATGATGGTGGCGGACGACATGTTGCCGTAGTCACGCAGCACGCCCCGCGACCATTGAAGCGCGCCGACGCCGAGGTCGAGCCCCTGCTCCACGGCGTCGAGGATGGTGCGGCCGCCCGCGTGTACAGCCCAGAGGTCCACGTCCTCCGGCCGGCCGCCGCGGAAGATGCCGCCGTCGTCGTTGCGCGAACGCTCGTGCCGCAGGGCCTTCGTGATGCGGCCCGGCACCTCGCCAGACAGATGCATCTCGAACCCACTGTCGCCGATGTGCCAGGTGATCAGCTCCTCGGATTCCGGGATCGTGGCGGCCCGGAAATCGGTCAGCGCGATGCCGGTGGGCTCGGCCGAAACGAGGCTCGCGGCGCAGCCGTCGCCGAAAAGGAGTGCGCTCAGGATCTGTTCGAGATTCGAGGTCTCCTGCATGTGAAGCGTGCAGAGCTCGAGGTTGACCACGAGCACCCGCGCCTCCGGCTCGGAGCGGACGATGTGGTGGGCCGTCTTGAGAGCGTTGACGGCCGCCGAGCAGCCCATAAAGCCCACCATGGTGCGCTCGACCGACGGGTTGAGCTCGAGGGCTCGCATGAGCTGCTGATCGATGCCCGGCGCGGTGAAGCCCGTGCAGGACGCGACGACGAGGTGGGTGATCGTCTCACGCTCCGCCGCGATGTCGAGAGCGGCGACGGCGCGCTTGGCGAGGTCGAGGCCGTGCTCCTCGAAGCGCCGCATTCGGGCGGCGGTACCGGGAAAATGGCCCCGGCCGTAGAAGCCTTGGGCATCGGCCGCGATGGTCAGCGTCTCGCCGGGCTGGAAGTAGGAGTAGCGGTGCTCGATCTCCGCCCGCTGAGCCATCCGGCGGAAGAGCAGCTTGCTGCGGCGGTCCTCCAGGTACCCGTCCATGTAGTCGATGAAGGTGCCGTGGACGTCATGATCGGGAACGGCGGTTCCGATCCGGTTCACATACGCGGTGATCATGAAACGCCCGACCTTGAGGTTCACGCGAGCAACATCTGCCCATCGCTAACACCGCAGCTGCCCAAAAAGTTGAGGCATGCGCCGGTGTGTCCCACCTCGGCTAGAAGTCGAAGAAGGGCGGCGGGCCGGAGATGCAGCGGTACCCGGCGAAGCATTGCGGCGTGTCGGCAGCCGGCACGTAGGCCGGCTCGGTATACTCGTCCCGCTGGCAGAAGCCCCGGTGGCGCACGAAGCGGTCATAGGTAAAGCCGCCGGTGCCGAGCACCACGGCGCCCTGGGAGGCGACGATCTGCTGGACGTTGGCGCACCCGAGGCGCGGGGTCTGGAGCCGCGCCTGCGCGAAGGCTTCGGTCGCCAAGAGGACGGGAAGAAGAACGGGAAGGACGGCCAGCATCACGCGCTTCATGGCAAACACTCCAAGGCTCCGCGCGAGATAACGCCGAACCCCCCGCTGCGGATCGCCCGGGCGCGGGCGCCTCAACAAAGCGTGATCAGGCCGAGCGTTGCGGCCTGCCGAACCGGCTGACGCGCTCGACCTCGACGCTCCGGTCCTCCGCCTCCGCGGGCCGCACCGGCGCTGGCTCGCGGCCGCGAGCGGCCGCCGCCTCGCCGTCCTGCGCGAGATGATCGTACTGTGCCATGTATTGGGGCTTGAAGCGCAGATCCATGAGGGCCCGCAGTTCGGGGGCGGTCAGATCCATGGTGTTGGCGTTACGCCAGCGCTTCTTGAAGGGCGTGCGCCGGGAGGCCGGCCAGGAGTTGCGGACCTCCTCCTCGATCTGAAGGATGATCTTGCCCCACAGCGAGCGCTTGAAGGTGAAACGTCCGGTCAGCGCCATGATCAACACTCCTCCGTCGCCCGCGCTGATCGCGTGGCCCTCGTGATGAAAGAGAAAGCTCCAGCGGACGCCCGCGTTCCAATGAACATAGCACCCGCCCGGGCCGATCAAATGGGGGTCTTCCCATGCGCCCGTCGCTCTCCACAGGCGCGGCGCCGCAGGTCAGAGCATGGGCCTCAAGCCCCGCACCATGTCGATCGTCCCCGCATAGTCGATCTTGCCGTTGCCGAGCACCGGAACGGAGGCTACCAGGATCGCCCGCGGAACCCACAGCTCCGGGTAGCCCTGCTGCTTCGCGTGGGCGAGAATCGAGTCGCGGTCGGCGGCCGGCTTGTCGGTGACGAGCACGATCTGCTCGCCCTTGCGGGGGTCGGGCAGGGTCACGACCACGTGGTTGCACTCGGGCCAGAGCGCCTGGACCATGGCCTCGACGGAGGCAAGGGACACCATCTCGCCGCCGATCTTGGCGAAGCGCTTGGCCCGGCCTCGGATGGCGACGAACCCGTCCTCCACCACGACGATGTCCCCCGTATCATGCCACCCGCCCTCCGGCCGGGCGAGGCCGCCCGGCGCCGCTGGGTCGAGGTAGCCCAGCATCACGTTGGGACCTCGCACGGCGAGACGCCCGCCGACGTGAATGCCCTCAACCGGATCGAGTCGGTACTCCATGCCGGGAAGGAAGGGCCCGACGGTGCCGGGGCGGTTGCTCTGGGGCAGGTTGCAGGCGATGACCGGCGAGCATTCCGTCGCACCGTATCCCTCGATGATGGTCGTGCCGTGCCGGTCCCAAAGGCGGCGCGTTTCGTCCTTGACCCGCTCGGCACCGGCGATGACGAGGCGCACGGATTTGAGGTCGCCCTCGTCCGCCGCACGGGCATAGCCCTGGAGGAAGGTGTCGGTTGCGAGGAGGACCGTCGCCCCCGTGCCTTCAATCAGCTTCGGAATCTGCCGGTAGTGGAGCGGGCTTGGATAGAGCACCGATTTCATGCCGTTGAGCACGGCGGTGAGCAATCCTGCGGTGAGCCCGAAGGAGTGGAACATCGGCAGCGGGTTGAAGAAGACATCCGCATCCGTCAGCACGTCGCCCGCATGGGCCTTGACCTGACGGGCATTGGCGACGAGGTTCGCGCTCGAGAGAACCACGGCCTTTGGCACGCCCTCCGACCCGGAGGTGAAGAGCACCACCGCTGGGTCGTCCGGCGCCATCTGCGCGCGGGCATGAATGCGCCGGGCAAAGGCGCTGGCGAGGAGCCCGAGCATTTTGTCGAGGCTCGTGATGCTCTTGCGCACGTCCTCGAGCCAGATCACCGTCCGGCCTTCGCCGATGGCGTCCACCACGTCGTCGAGCTTGGCCTGTTCAACGAAGCGCCGCGATGTCACGACGGTGCGGACGTCGGCGACCTCGCAGGCCGCCTTCAGGTTCTTGATCCCGGCCGTGAAGTTCAGCATCGCCGAAATCCGCCCAAAGGCGTTGAGGCCGAAGATCGTGACCACGAGGCCCTGGACGTTCGGCAGCAGCACCCCGACCCGTTCGCCGGGTCGGCTCAGGCCTTCCAGCTTGCGCCCCAGCACCAGGGCGCCCAGCACGAGCCGCCCGAAGGTCAGCGGCTGCCGTTCGGGATCCTCCAAGGCAAGCCGATTGCGGCCGAAGCGGTCGCGCGCGTCGAGGAGCGCTCCGAAGAGCGTGGTGCGCGTCAGCGACCGGTCGAAACTCTGGATACTCATGCGCCGCGCCTGAACCGGAGCCTCGATCGTACCGAAAGGCGGGCCTGCCGGAAAGCCCGCCCTACCCGGCCGCGCCCTCTTTGATGGGCGCCTGATAGGTGAGGCCCATGTCCCAGGGGAAGTAGATCCAGGTGTCCTGACTCACCTCGGTCACGAAGGTGTCGACCATCGGGCGCCCGACAGGCTTGGCGTAGACGGTCGCGAAATGGGCGTCCGGCAGCATGTCCCGAACGATCTTGGCGGTCTTGCCGGTATCGGTGAGATCGTCCACCACCAGAACGCCCCGGCCCGTGCCGTCGCCAAGGGCCTTGATGGCTGGCGCGATGTCTTTCAGCACCTTGAGTTCGCCCTGGCTGTTGTAGTCGTGATAGCTCGCGATGCAGACGCTCTCGATGAGCCTCACATCGAGTTCCCGGGCCACGATGGCCGCCGGCACGAGCCCGCCCCGCGTGATGCACACGATCGCCTGGAAGGGTCCGGCCGCGGCAAGCCGCCAGGCGAGCGCCCGCGCGTCGCGGTGGAACTGGTCCCAGGAGACCGGGAAGGCTTTCGGCGAGGAGGGTGACATGGAGGAAACCTTTGCGGGCGGTTAAAGGGGAGCGCGGTCGCCCTGGAGCCGGGCGACAAGAGCCTTGACGTCGGCCAGCGCAGCCGCGGCCCGGGCAGGATCCTTCGACCGGACGACGATTTGGTTGCGGAAGCCCGCGGCCGAGAAGGATGGATAGGAGCCGATGGAGACGCCCCCATGGGCCGCCGCGATGGCGGTCAGGCCTTCGGCGTAATTGCCCTCGGCGAGCCCCTCGGCCTCGACGGTCTCGACCGTCATGCGGGCGCCGGTCTGGAGGGTCGGAGCGACGCGGTCGAGCATGGCCTGCATGATGGCCGGCACGCCCGCCATGACGATCACGTTGCCGAGGCGAAAGCCGGGGGCCTTGGAAATCGGGTTCTCGATGAGGTCGGCCCCGTCCGGGATGCGCGCCATGCGAAGCCGCGCCTCGTTGAGCTCGTCGGCGCTATAACGCTCCTGCAGCATGGCCACGGCCCGGGGATCGCGGTCGACGCCGACCCCGAAGGCCTTCGCGATGCAATCGGCCGTGATGTCGTCGTGGGTCGGGCCGATGCCGCCGGTCGTGAAGAGGTACGTGTATCGCTCCCGCAGGGCGTTCACGGCCGCAACGATCTCGGCCTCGACGTCCGGCACGACGCGGACCTCCCGAAGGTCGATGCCAAGGCCGGTCAGGTACTCGGCGAGATAGCCGATGTTCTTGTCCTTGGTGCGCCCGGAGAGGATCTCGTCCCCGATGACGAGGAGGGCGGCGGTGACGGTTTCGGCCATGGGGGCTTCCTTTCGGGGGCGTTTATCCGGTGCTGCGGCAATGCTCAAGCACGTCTTCGGTTGAAGGTTCCGCCCGACGCTGGTAGGGCATTGACCCCGCCAAGCCCCTCCCCATGCGCTTCCCAGCCCCCCTCATCGAAGGCCGCCTCGTGGAGCGCTACAAGCGTTTCCTCGCCGACGTCGATCTCGTCACGGGCGAGCGGGTGACGGCGCATTGCGCCAATCCGGGCGCGATGCTGGGCCTGAAGGAGCCCGGCAGCCGGGTGCTGCTGGGGCCGGCCCAGAACCCGGCCCGGAAGCTCAAATACGACTGGGAGTTCGTGGAGGTGCCGGCGGGCGGCGGGCCTCATCAGCTTATCGGTATCAACACCTCGCGCCCCAACCGCCTAGTGGCCGAGGCGCTGGCCGCCGGGCAGCTCGAACCCTTCCGCGGCTACGACCGGATCCGTCCGGAGGTCCCCTACGGCCGCAACAGCCGGGTGGATTTTCTCCTGGAGCGCGACGGCGCCCCGCCCTGCTACCTCGAGGTGAAGAACTGCCATCTCATGCGGGAGGCCGGGTTCGCCGAGTTTCCGGATTGCGTGGCGGCCCGCAGCGCCAAGCACCTCTACGAGCTCGCCGACATGGCGGCCGCCGGAGCGCGGGCGGCCCTCGTCTACATCATCCAGATGCAGGCCGATCGCTTCGACGTCGCCCGCGACGTGGACCCGGCCTACGACCGCGCTTTCCGGCACGCGCTCGCCGCGGGCGTCGAATCCTACGCCTACACCTGCCGGATCACGCCGGAGGAGATCGTTGTGGACCGGCCGGTGCCGATCGTGACGCCCCGCTCCTAAAGCTTGCCGATCGCCTCGTGGAACCGGGCGCAGACGGCATCGAAGCCCGCCCGCGTCGGATGCAGTTCGTCATGCCACTCGTCGCGCGGCACGACCCCGCGCAGATTGACGTACTGAACGAAGCCCGGGTACTGCCCGGCCAGCTTCGAGAGCGCCTTGTTGTAGCGGTCCATCGCGACCTTGATCACGCCAGCCCACTTCTCCCGGGGCACGCCGCGGAACTTGAGCGGCTTGCTGATCCAGGCGAGTTCCTTCGGCTCCGGGTAGTCGTAACCGTGGATAAGGATCTCGAGCTGCTTCGTCTGGTTGCGGCTGGCGAGGTCCTCGAAGATGAACCTGTAGAACAGCAGGATCTGGTGGACGGCCTCGTCGAAGGCGGCCGTGTCGAGATACTCCGAGGGCTTCATGTCCTCGCCGCCGCGGTGCTGGTGGATGAAGTCGGCGAGTCGGCCGTTGAGGCCCGACTTCATCCCGAGAAGGTCGTTCCCTCCGCCGCCGAGCAGGAAGACGTCAGGCTTCCAGCCGAGCAGCACGTCGAGATACCCGCCCGGCCCCTTTCCGCCGAGGGCGATGGTCTCGATGGTATCGCCCCAATGGGCGTTGTTGCGGACGTTATAGCCGAGGGCCTTCAAGCCCCGCTCGATGTCGTAGTCCGACCCTCCGACCGTCGCGAGCTTGACGGCGAAATCCGGCAGGCGAAACCACGAGTCGCCTTCCATCGCGATGTTGATGCTGTCAGCCGGTCCCATGGCGCGCCTCCCTGACCCGCAGACATGCAAACACAAGCTTGAGCGTTGAGCAACCGGGAGTTGCTGCCGCGACCCGCTACCGCTTTTCGTAGACGAGGTTCAGCCGGGTCTGGGCGAGAAGCCGATAGCCCTGCCGCTCCAGGAGCGCCGGCAGATCGATCTGCCACTGGTTCCGCGCGTCCTCGAGCACGAGCAGCGTCGGATGAAGCGACCGGGGGGCGTTGCGGAAGAAGGGGTCGAGGATCAGATCCTCTGCGCCCTCGACGTCGAGCTTGACCGCATCGACATGGGTGATGCTCTCCTGCTTGAAGAGATCGAGCAGGGTCACGGCCGGGACGCGCACCGCACCGGTCGGGCTGGAGCTGACCACCTTAACGCTCGATTCGCCGTTGTTGGACGGGTCGAGGAATAGCGTGAGCTCGCCCGTCTTGTCGGCGATCGCGCAGGCCACCGCCTTGACGGTGCCGAACGGGTTCTGGCCGATATTGTAGGTGAGGCGGTCGAAGATGTCGGGCTGGGGCTCGACGGCGAGGACCCGGCCCGTGGCGCCGGCCCGGGCGGCGACGAACAGAGCATAGGCGCCCACATTCGCGCCGATGTCGACGAAGGTGAAGCGCTCGCCGATCCGCTCCTCCAGAATCGCCCGCTCCTGGGGATCGAAGAACTGCGGCGTGAAGAGAATGCGCTTCTCGCAGACGTTGTTGTAGGGATAGAGCCGCATCCGGGCGCCGAGCGTTTCCACGTCGAGGGGCTGCCCGTCGAGGGACTGGACCGCAAGGTGCCGCAGGAAGTAGGCGAGGCGCCGGCCCGCCCACCGGTCCGGCATGGCCCGGGTGCGCTCGATCGCCCAGCGGGCGAAGCCCGTGGGCGTATGGGAGCCGAACGGTTCCGGATCGTTCATGCGGGAAGCTTCGCCTTGCCGTTTTCTGCCGGCGATGCGGCCGGGATGGGGCCGCTCATGGCACCCCTGTTGCCCGTTCGCAAGCCGGGCCATGCGTCCCAAGCGCTTGCGTCGCACGCCCCGCCGCCTACATTGCAGCCTTTAGCAGGACCCTTCGATGACGGATCTCGATACCCTCGAGCGCAAGCGCGCCCCGGAAGCGCCCCTCCATGGACCGGATGGCTTCGCCGCCATGCGCCGGGCAGGCCGGCTCGTGGCCGAGGCGCTCGACATGATCACCGAGCATGTCCGGCCCGGCGTCACCACGGAGCGGATCGACCAGATCCTGTTCGACTTCGCGATCCAGCACGGCGCCTATCCGGCGACGCTGTACTACCGGGGCTACAACAAGTCCTGCTGCACCTCGATCAACCACGTGGTTTGCCACGGCATCCCGAACGACAAGCCGCTCCGCGACGGCGACATCGTGAACATCGACTTCACGGTGATCCTCGACGGGTGGCACGGCGATTCGAGCCGCATGTACTATGTGGGCGAAGTCCCCCGCCGGGCCCAGCGCCTGTGCGAGATCACCTACGACGCCATGATGCGCGGCATCGCCGCCATCCGGCCGGGCGGTTGGACGAACGATATCGGGGCCGCGATCCAGAGCTTCGTCGAGGCCGAGCGCTGCTCCGTGGTGCGCGACTTCTGCGGCCATGGCCTCGGCGAGGTCTTCCACGACGCGCCCACGATCCTGCACTACGTGGAGCCCGCCTACAACGTGGAGCTCAAGCCCGGCATGATCTTCACCGTGGAGCCGATGGTGAATCTCGGCCGGCCCCACGTGAAGGTTCTCGCCGACGGCTGGACCGCGGTGACCCGCGACCGCTCCCTCTCGGCGCAGTTCGAGCATACCGTGGGCGTCACGGAGACCGGCGTCGAGATCTTCACGCTGTCGCCCAGCGGGTTCGACCGGCCGCCCTACGGCGCCTGAAACCCGACCGGCGAGGGTGCCTCGGCCCTTCGGCAGGGCTAGGCCCCCGCCCAGCGGTGCTGTAAGGTCGCGCGACACGGCCCGCGGCTGAGGCATGAGCGACGACATCCCCCATTATCATGGCCACCGCGACCGCCTGCGGGCCCGCTTCGCGGAGGCGGGGGGCGACGCGCTGCCGGACTACGAGCTGCTCGAACTCCTGCTCTTCCGATCCATTCCGCGGCGGGACGTGAAGCCCATTGCCAAGGAGCTCATCAAGCGCTTCGGCACCTTCGCGGAGGTGCTGGCCGCCCCGGCGCAGCGGCTCCTCGAGGTGGACGGGATCGGGGAGAGCGTGGTGGCGGATCTCAAGATCGTGGAGGCCTCGGCTCGGCGGCTCGCGCGGGGCGCGGTCGCGAAGCGCCCGGTGCTCTCGTCCTGGACCTCGGTCCTCGACTATTGCCGCACCGCCATGGCCTTCATGGAAAAAGAGCAGTTCCGCCTCCTCTTCCTCGACAAGCGCAACGCCCTCATCGCCGACGAGGTGCAGCAATCGGGCACGGTCGACCATACACCGGTCTACCCGCGGGAGGTGGTGAAGCGGGCCCTCGAACTCTCCGCCACCGCCATCATCCTCGTTCACAACCACCCCTCGGGCGACCCGACCCCCTCCGCGGCGGACATTTCCATGACCCGCGAGATCGTGGACGTGGCCAAGCCTCTCGGCATCGTCGTTCACGACCACATCATCGTGGGCCGGGAAGGCCATGCGAGCCTGAAGGGTCTCAGACTGATCTAAAGGTCATGCTTCCCCTGGAACGCATCTTGCGTCTACGCTGACGCCTTCAGGACGAACAGGGTGGAGCGGATGGGACGAGCGGCGTTCGACGAAATGCAGGGCCTGGTCAATGGCCGCGAACCCACGATCCGTGCCGCCTACCAGCACCTGAAACACTGGCTCGACAGGACCCCGCCCGACGTGTTCGACGCCCGCCGCAGCCAGGCGGAGCTCTTCTTTCGCCGCATCGGCATCACCTTCGCCGTCTACGGCGACAACGAGTCCACCGAGCGACTGATCCCCTTCGACATCATTCCACGGGTTCTCACCAAGCCCGAATGGACCCTTCTCGAACGGGGCCTGAGGCAGCGCGTGACGGCGCTCAACGCCTTCCTCAAGGACGTGTACGGTCCCCAGGAATGCATAAAGGCCGGGATCGTTCCGGCCGACCTCGTCTTCCAGAACCCCCATTACCGTCCGGAGATGATCGGCTTCGAGGTGCCGCACGACACCTACGTGAACATCGCCGGGATCGACATCGTGCGGGTGGACGAGAGCACCTTCTACGTGCTGGAGGACAACGCCCGCACCCCCTCGGGCGTGTCCTACATGCTTGAAAACCGGGAGGTGATGATGCGCCTCTTCCCGGAGCTCTTCGCCCGGCACAGGGTCGCGCCCGTCGAGAACTACCCCGACGCGCTCCTCGCGACGCTCCGTTCGGTTGCGCCGCGGTCCGCGAGCCAGGACCCCACCGCGGTCCTGCTCACGCCGGGCCGTTTCAATTCGGCCTTCTACGAGCACTCGTTCCTCGCCGACAAGCTCGGCATCGAACTCGTGGAGGCAACCGACCTCTTTGTGAAGGACGACGTCGTCTACATGCGGACGACGGAGGGCCCGATGCGGGTCGACGTGATCTACCGTCGCATCGACGACGAGTACCTCGACCCCCTGGTCTTCCGTCCGGATTCCGTGCTCGGGGTGCCGGGCCTGATGTCTGCCTATCAAGCGGGCAACGTCACCCTCGCCAATGCCGTCGGAACGGGCGTGTCGGACGACAAGGCCGTCTATTCCTACATGCCCGACATCGTCCGCTTCTTCACCGGCGAGGACGCCATCCTGCCGAACGTCCCGACTTGGCGCTGCCGCGAGGAGGACAGCCTCGCCTACGTGCTCGACAAACTGCCGGAGCTCGTCGTCAAGGAGGTGAACGGGTCGGGCGGGTACGGGATGCTCGTCGGGCCGCACGCGACGAAGCGCGAGGTCGACGAGTTCCGCCGCAAGTTGAGACACGCGCCGGACGGCTTCATCGCCCAGCCGACCCTCGCGCTCTCCACCTGTCCGACTTTCGTGGCCTCCGGCGTCGCGCCCCGGCACGTGGATCTGCGCCCCTTCGTTCTCTCCGGCGCGGACGACATCCGCATCATGCCGGGCGGGCTGACGCGGGTCGCCCTGAAGGAGGGATCGCTCGTGGTGAACTCGAGCCAGGGCGGCGGAACCAAGGACACCTGGGTGCTGGATGGCTGAAGCATCCATCGAAGCCGGTTCACCCGGAGACCCACCTCGCTTAGAGATGTAGCCCTCCATGCTCTCCCGTACCGCCGATTCCCTTTACTGGCTGTCCCGCTACACCGAGCGAGCCGACTTCGTCGCCCGCATCCTCGACGCGACCCTGCGCCTCGCCTCCCTCCCCTCGAGCTATGGCGGCGAGCGCAACGAATGGGAGAGCGCCGTTTCGGTGGCGGGGGACCTGGCCGAGTTCAAGCGCCACTACGACACGGCCAACGAGGATACCGTCCGGGACTTCCTGGTCTTCAGCCAGAACAACCCCTCCTCGATCCGCAACTGCATCGAGGTGGCCCGCGACAATGCCCGCGCGGTGCGGACGGCCCTGACCGTCGAGATGTGGGACGCCATCAACGGCGCGTGGCTCGAGCTCAAGAAGAAGCCCTCCCGTGACATGACGCACGAGGAGTTCGTGCGCTTCCTCGATTGGGTGAAGAGCGTGACCCTCGCCTTCGACGGCTCGGCCTACCGGACGATGCTGCGCAACGACGCGTTCTGGTTCACCCGGCTCGGGGGCGCGGTGGAGCGGGCCGACAACACGGCCCGGATCCTCGACGTGAAGTACCAGCTCCTGCTGCCCGCGACGGAGCGCGTCGGCGGGTCCCTCGACTACTTTCAGTGGACCACCATCCTGCGCGAGGTGTCCGCCCTCACCGCCTATCACTGGGTCTACCGCGAGAGCGTGAAGCCCTGGCTCGTCGCCGACCTTCTCATCCTCAACCCGCAGATGCCGCGCTCGCTGGCCAACTGTTACGAGATCCTGATGCGGCACCTCGATCTCATTGCCGAGGCTTACGGACGGCGCGGCCCGAGCCAGCGTCTGGCAAGCAACATGCGGGCCCGCCTGTCCTCGACCGATATCGACGCGGTGTTCAAGCAGGGCCTGCACGAGTTCATCGAGGAGTTCATCGCCGACAACAACAGCCTCGGCTCGGCGATCTCCCAGCAATACCTGACCTGACATGCGCGTCCGCATCACGCACGAGACCGTCTACACCTACGAGCGTCCGGTCCGCGGGCTCATCCAGCACCTCAGGCTGACGCCCCGCGATCATGACGGCCAGCACGTCCTGCGCTGGCGCATCGAGCCGAGCGCGGACGGGCGCCTCAAACGGGGCGAGGATGCGTTCGGCAACGTGCTTCACACCTTCTCGGCCGACGGTCCCGTCGAGGAGCTCACTGTCCGCGTCCTGGGCGAGGTCGAGACGAACGAGATGCACGGGGTGGTGCGCGGAACCGTCGAGCGCCTGCCCGATCCGTTCTACCTTCGGGAAACGGACCTCACCCTGGCCGATGCCGAGATCCGCTCTTTCGTCGAGAGTCTGTCGAGCGCCATCCGGCGGGACCCGCTGGCCGGTCTTCACAGCCTCCTCGGTGCCCTCCACCGTGAGGTCACCTTCGATACGGGCCCGACCCATTCGGCGACGACGGCCGCCGAGGCCTTCGCGCTGCGCCGCGGCGTCTGCCAGGACCTCACTCACATCTTCATCGCCGCCGCCCGCCATCTCGGCATCCCGGCCCGCTACGTGTCGGGCTACTTTCACCGGGCCGACGGCGTCACCGACCAGGATGCCGGCCATGCCTGGGTCGAGGCCAAGGTGCCAGGGCTCGGATGGGTGGGCTTCGATCCCGCCAACGGGATCAGCACCGGCGAGGCGCATGTGCGGGTGGCGGCCGGCCTCGACTATCTCGGCGCCGCCCCAGTCCGCGGCAGCCGTTACGGGGGCGGGTCGGAGAAGCTGGACGTCACCCTGACCGTGGAGGCCGGCCAGAGCCAAAGCCAGTCGCAGTGGAGCGCCCTGCCCCTGGAGCAGGCGCAGATCGGCGAAGACTAGGGACTGGCGCACCCCGCAAGAGACCTGGCGGGACGCCGGCCCCTCCCGTCTTGCAGGCGCAGTCCGAACCCTTTACCGCTCCGGTGCGGAACACCCTGGCTCTGGACTCCCATGACTTACTGCGCCGGCATCCTGGTGGAACAGGGCCTCGTCATGATCGCGGATACCCGCACCAATGCGGGGCTCGACAACATCTCGATCTACCGCAAGCTCAATACGTTCACGGTTCCGGGGGAGCGCGTCCTGGTCCTCGCCTCGGCGGGCAACCTGTCGGTCTCCCAGACCGTCGTCAGCCTCCTGCACGAGGGGTTGGAGAACGCGGAAACCGGCGAACTCGAGACCCTCGAGAAGGCCCCGACCCTCTTCCGGGCGGCGCAGCTCGTCGGCCGGGCCATCCGGCACGTGCGCGCCACCGACGGCAAGGGTCTTGAGGAGGCGGCCCTGCCGTTCGAGGTCTCGTTCCTGTTCGGAGGGCAGATCCGCGGCGGGCCCATGCGCCTCTACATGATCTATGCCGCCGGCAACTTCATCGAATGCGGGCAGGATGCGCCGTTCCTCCAGATCGGAGAACACAAATATGGTAAACCGATCCTCGACCGCGCGATCAGCTTCCGGAGCGATCTCTACGACGCCCTGAAGATCGGTCTCATTTCGATGGACTCCACCATGCGGTCCAACCTCGGAGTCGGCCTTCCCATCGACATCGCCGTGATCCGCCGGGACGCCCTGAACCCGGAGGTGGTCCGCCGGATCGAGGCGGGCGAGCCGTACTTCCACGACCTTCGGGAGCGCTGGTCGGCGGCGCTGAGGGCCGCCCACATGGCGATTCCGCGCCCGCCCTACGGCCCTCCCCGCTGAAAACCGAACCATCTCAACCTCCTGTAAAGGTTGGACCTTCAGATTGGCGCCCGGTCGTCCGATCCATTTGGGATCGCCAGGCCCCAGGAAGGCATGTCTCGCGTATCGCTCCTCCAGCGCTCAAGCCACAGCGCCCTGCTGTTCCGGCTCGTTTGGCCGACGGCGATCCTGTTTTCGGTCACGCTGGCCGTCGTCTTCGCCATGATCATGTGGACGAGCGACGCGGCGAACCGGGAGGCGGCCGAGAAGCAGCGCGTCCAGTTCGAGGCCGCCCTGGACCAGCGGCTGGCCGAGTGGACCCAAGCCCTGAACGCCCTCGAAGTCGGCCTCCCCGGGCTGCGCCGCGAGGGCACGCCCTTCGACGCTCTTGCCGTCTTCGGACGTGACGGCACCCTCATCGAGGCGGACGGCCTCGGCCCGACCCTGCGGCAGGACGCCGAGGCCCTGGTGCGCGTGAGCCCCGAGGCCCCCGTCTCCCGCCTCGTGAGCGATGGCCAGGGTGCCGACGTCCTGAGCATCCGCCCCTTCGTCTGGCGCGGCGGCACGGGCCACCTCGTCGGCGTGAAGGGCTATGCGGCCGCGGATTTCCGTCGCCTCGCCGGCCTAAACGGGATCCAGGGCGCCTACCTTGCCGCCGCCCGTCCCGAACAGGACAGCGTCATCCCGCTCCAGGACGTGGCCGGCACGACCCGCGCCTATCTCGCCTGGCCGCCGGAACGCCCGGGCGACCTCTTGCGCCAGCGGCTGATCCCGGTTCTCGGCTTCGGCCTCGTCGTGGCGCTGCTGCTCCTCGGCGTGCTCGTTCTGTACATCCGCTGGCTCGCCAAGGATCTCGCCCAGTCCCAGGAACAGGCCCGCACCCTCGTCGGCCGCGACCCCCTGTCAAGCCTGCCGAACCGGCTGCTCTTCACCGAACGGCTCGACTACGAGATCGGCCGGCTCGGCCGGGTGGAAGGCGGGATCGCGGTCCACCTCCTCGATCTCGACCGGTTCAAGGACGTCAACGATACCTACGGACACTCGGCGGGCGACGAGCTCATCAAGCAGGTGGCGGACCGCCTCTCGAAGCTGCTGAGGGGCGGCGACACCCTCGCCCGCCTCGGCGGCGACGAGTTCGCCGTCATCCAGACCGGCCTGCGCAACATGGGCGACGCGGAAGCCCTCGCGCGGCGCATGCTCGACGCCATCAGCCTGCCCTTCGCCATCGCCGGTGCGCAGGTGAGCGTCGGTGTTTCGATCGGCATCGCCGTGGCGCCGGAGAACGGCCTCACCCACGAACTGCTCATGCGCCTCGCCGACACGGCGCTCTACCAAGCGAAAAGCGAGGGTCGGAACCGGTTCAGCTTCTTCGAGCGGACGATGGACGAGGCGATCCGGATGCGGAAGGTGGTGGAGGACGACCTGCGTCACGCCATCGCCCGCAACGAACTCGCCCTGCACTACCAGCCGGTCTTCTCGGCGGACGGAAGCACGATCGTGGGCGTCGAGGCGCTCGTCCGCTGGCCGCACGCCAAGCAGGGCATGATCAGCCCGACGCGCTTCATCGGATTGGCCGAGGAGCGCGGCCTCGTGATCCCGCTCGGCGAGTGGGTGCTGCGCCGCGCCTGCGAGGACGGCAAGCGCTGGCCGGGGCTGCGGATCGCGGTGAACGTCTCGCCGCTGCAGTTCCGTCACCGGGACTACGTCGAGAGCGTCGTGACCACGATCAAGGAGACGGGGTTCGACCCGACCCGCCTCGAACTCGAGCTCACAGAAGGCGTGGTGGTCGAGGATGCCGATGCGGCCGAGGCCGCCATGATGGAGCTGCGGGCGCTCGGCGTGAACCTCGCCCTCGACGATTTCGGCACGGGCTACTCGTCGCTGATCTACCTGCGCCGCTTCGCCTTCGACAAGATCAAGATTGATCGCTCGTTCCTGGAAAGCATGGAGGCCACGGGCGAGAGCGCGATCCTCGTCCATTCCATTGTCCACCTCGGGCGCGCGCTTGGCCTCACGGTGACGGCGGAGGGCGTGGAGACGAAGGAGCAGCACCGCTTCCTGCAGGCGCTCGGCTGCCACCAGCTTCAGGGCTTCCTGTTCTCCCGCCCGGTGCCGCCGGAGGAGATCGACCGCCTTCTCGGCCTGTCGGAGGCCGCGCAGGTCGCTTAGCCACTCACGCCTCCCGCACCGATCGCCCCCTTGCCCGTCCATGGGCCTGCGTCGCCGGTGAAGCGCTAGAGCAGCGTGTCCAGCCCCGACACGATGGCGTAGACGAAGCCGAGGCTCAAGGTGATGCCCATGGAGCCGATGATGATGCCCCCCAGCACCACGAGCCCGTCGCGCTCCACGAGGCCGAGGCCGACGAGGCAGACCGCGAAGCCGAGCGGAATTTGACCGACGAAGGGCGGTGCGAACAGGAGGCCGAGGGCGAGGAGAAGGACCACGAGGCCCATGAGCCGGAGCGCCACCCCCGTATCGAACCCGCGCATCCGGGGCCGCGAGATGCGCTCGAGGCGCTGGAACACGGGTCTGGCGCGGTTGGCGGCCCGTTCGACGTCGACGCGGGCGAGCGTCCGGCTGAGGAGCGCCTGCGGGAGCCAGGGCGTCGGCCGGCCGGCGATGATCTGAAGGGCCACCAGGGCAAGGAGCAGGCCGCACACCAGCGGAATCGGCGGCGGCATGGGCAGGCAGTTGGGCAGGCCGAGCAGCACCACCAGCAGCGCGAAGGCGCGATCCCGCAGCACCGCGATGATCTCGCTGACCGAGATCCGCTCGCCCGTCTGAGCCGCAAGGGCGGCCAGAATGACGGAAGTACGTGCTGGGGAGGACAAATCGCCCGGTGGGTTCGAGGGAGCGGGAGCGCGTTCCTCTAGCCGAGATGGGGCGGGCGGCCAAGGCCGCCAGTGTCACGTTCCCCGAACCTCGCACTAATGGAGCGTCAGAACCCCGTCGACAGTCTTGAACTCGGCCGGCTTGATCAGCCGGCAATGGGACACCGTCACCGAGTGCAGGGGCCCTTCGAGTTCGCGCTTCCAGAATTCGAGAAAGTCGAGAAGAACCGGAAATTTCGGCGCCAGATCGTAGTCCTGCCAGACGTAGCTCTGGAGCAGCGCCTTGTGATCCGGCATCCGGTAGAGGATCGTCGCCGTCGTCAGCCCGTAGCCCTCGAGCTGACGGATAAACGCTTTAGAGACCATGTGACCTCCTTTCATCCTCGGCAGGCGGCCGGGACTCGGCGATCGCCTGCCGGGACGATGGTGACTGCACCGCCGTCCATCATCAAGTACAATTCCTAAATTAGATGTTTAGTTCCAGCATGTTAGCAGCCTTAAAGCTTGACTGCTGACAGCCCTGCCACGGCCCGGCTTGGCACCCGTGTGTTGCGAGTGCCAAAAATTTTCGGCGACCCTCTTGAACGGCCATGGAGCCTCGATTACCTCGCGGCTCGAAGCGGGGCGGTGCTCGCTCGAGGCCCCCTGCTTCGTCGATCACGATGAGACTTGGAGGACCGAAATGAAATTCCGTCCCTTGCACGACCGTGTGGTTGTTCGCCGCCTCGACGCCGAGGAGAAGACCGCTGGCGGCATCATCATCCCGGACACCGCGAAGGAAAAACCCCAGCAGGGCGAGGTGATCGCCGTGGGGCCCGGCGCCCGCGACGAGAGCGGCAAGCTCCAGCCCCTGGACGTGAAGCCCGGCGACCGGGTGCTGTTCGGCAAGTGGTCCGGCACCGAGGTGAAGATCGGCGGCGAGGATCTCCTGATCATGAAGGAGTCCGACATCATGGGCGTTCTGGAAGAGACCGTCGCCCACAAGAAGGCCGCCTGATTAGGAGCCGCGCAATCCCAACCGTCATGTCTCTTGAGGAGTGACCTATGGCAGCGAAAGACGTGAAGTTTTCGGCCGATGCCCGCGAGAAGATGCTCCGGGGCGTCGACATCCTGGCCAATGCCGTGAAAGTGACCCTCGGCCCCAAGGGCCGCAACGTGGTGATCGAAAAGAGCTTCGGCGCGCCCCGCATCAGCAAGGACGGCGTCACCGTCGCCAAGGAAATCGAGCTTGAGGACAAGTTCGAGAACATGGGCGCCCAGATGGTGCGCGAGGTTGCCTCCAAGACCAACGATCTCGCGGGTGACGGCACCACCACGGCGACCGTGCTCGCTCAGGCCATCGTGAAGGAAGGCGCCAAATCCGTCGCCGCCGGCATGAACCCAATGGACCTCAAGCGAGGCATCGACATGGCGGTCGAAGCCGTCGTGGCGGACCTCAAGAAGAACGCCCGCAAGATCACCAAGAACGACGAGATCGCCCAGGTCGGCACCATCTCCGCCAACGGCGATTCCGAGATCGGCCGCTTCCTCGCCGAGGCGATGCAGAAGGTCGGCAACGAGGGCGTGATCACCGTCGAGGAGGCCAAGTCCCTCGCGACCGAGCTCGACGTCGTGGAGGGCATGCAGTTCGACCGCGGCTATCTCTCGCCCTACTTCGTCACCAATGCCGAGAAGATGCGGGTCGAGCTCGAGGACCCGTACATCCTCATTCACGAGAAGAAGCTCTCGAACCTGCAGGAACTGCTCCCGATCCTCGAGGCTGCGGTGCAGAGCGGCAAGCCGCTCCTCATCATCGCCGAGGACGTGGAAGGCGAGGCGCTCGCCACCCTCGTGGTCAACAAGCTGCGTGGCGGCCTCAAGATCGCGGCCGTGAAGGCTCCGGGCTTCGGCGATCGCCGCAAGGCCATGCTCCAGGACATCGCGATCCTCACCGGCGGCACCGCGATCTCAGAGGACCTCGGCATCAAGCTCGAGAACGTCACGCTCAACATGCTCGGCCGGGCCAAGAAGGTGGTGATCGAGAAGGAGAACACCACCGTCGTGAACGGCGCGGGCTCCAAGGCGGACATCGACGGACGCATCCAGCAGATCAAGGCGCAGATCGAGGAGACCACCTCGGACTACGACCGCGAGAAGCTCCAGGAGCGTCTCGCCAAGCTGGCCGGCGGCGTGGCCGTCATCCGCGTCGGCGGTGCGACGGAAGTCGAGGTCAAGGAGAAGAAGGACCGCGTGGACGATGCGATGCACGCCACCAAGGCGGCTGTCGAGGAGGGCATCCTGCCCGGCGGCGGCGTCGCGCTCCTGCGCTCCGTGAAGGCTCTGGCGAACCTGAAGCCCGCGAACGAGGACCAGCGCACCGGCATCGAGATCGTCCGCCGCGCTCTGCAGGCTCCGGCCCGGCAGATCGCCCTCAACGCGGGCGAGGACGGCTCGGTGATCGTCGGCAAGATCCTCGAGAAGGGCAACTACGCCTTCGGCTTCAACGCCCAGACCTCCGAGTACGGCGACATGTTCGGCCTCGGCATCATCGACCCCGTCAAGGTCGTGCGGGCGGCGCTGCAGGACGCGGCGTCGGTGGCCGGCCTCCTCATCACCACTGAGGCGATGGTGGCCGAGATGCCGAAGAAGGCGGCCACACCCGCCATGCCGGCCGGCGCGGGAGGCATGGACTTCTAAGGCGTCACGCCGTCCTTTCCGACCGCTGAGGTGCGGGTCGAGGGACCCGCACCTTTTTTCTTAGCCTCGCGGCTCCGGGCCATGGACTCCCTTAACAGTCAAGCTATCGTTGCGTCAGGGCGCAGCGGGGGCGTGAACGATGGGTTGGGAAGGTCTCGGCCTGCTTCTGGCCGCCTGCTTCGCCTCCACCATGGCCGGTGCTCAGGAGGCCGCCGCTCCCCTCACCGTCATCTTCAGCAGCGTCGAGATCGGCCCGTCGGCCTACGTCAATGCCGGCTTCAAGCGCGCCCTCGGTGTTTCCCTCTACGAGGAGGGCTTCCTCGTGATGGGCAATGTCGGCGGCGGGCGCCGGCGGGAGAAGGTCGCCCAGCCCTGGGGCCTCAGCCGCGTCGACCACCTATCCGCTGAGGCGAGCCTCCTTGCCGGCTATCAATGGAAGACAGAGCGCGCGGTGGTTGCCGTCTTCGCCGGCCCGGAGCTCCAGCACAAGCAGCCCGTGGTGGACGGGGCGATCCTGGAGGCGGAGCGGTCCAGCATCGGCGGCCGCCTCATGGCGGAGGTCTGGGCGCATCCGACCGAGAACACGCTGGCCACCGGAACGCTGCTCGTCGGAACGGCGCCCCAGCGGATCTGGACGAGAGCGCAGTTCGGCTGGCGCATCCTGGACGGCGTCTATGCGGGGCCCGAAGCCGTCTTTTCCGCCGAGGAATCCTACCGCGAAACCCGCTTCGGCCTCCATGTCACGGGACTGACGTTCGGCGCCTACACGTTCAACCTGTCGGGCGGCGTTCTCGTGGCGGACGACGACAGGCCGGGCGGCTATGTCGGCCTGACGATGCATTTCAACCTCTAGTGTCCATGTCGAGTTCGGCGAAGAACCGCCGTGCGTCGGCGGCGATCTCGGTCCGGCGTCCGGGGTCCAATCGGGCCAGGGTGCGATACGGCATGGCAAGACGCGGGTTCGCCTTCAGCCGGTCCTCGTTCTCGATGAGGAAGTTCCAGTAGAGATAGTTGAAGGGACAGGCCCGCGGCCCGGTCTTGGCCTCAACGTCGTAGGCGCATTCCCGGCAGTAGTCCGACATGCGGTTGATGTAGGCGCCCGAGGCCGCATAGGGCTTCGAGCCGAGCATTCCGCCATCCGCCCACATCACCATCCCGTGGACGTTCGGCAGCTCGACCCACTCGAAGGCATCCGCGTAGACGACGAGGTACCATTCCTCGATCTGGGCCGGGTCGACCCCGGCCAGAAGGGCGAAATTGCCCGTCACCATCAGCCGCTTGATGTGATGCGCATAGGCGTGCCGCCTCGTATCGGCGATGCACTGCCTCAGGCAGTTCATGTCCGTCTCCCCCGACCAGTAGAACCAGGGCAGCGGACGCCGGGCGTCCAAGGCGTTGGTCTGCGCATAGCCCGGCATGGCGAGCCAATAGATCCCGCGCACATATTCGCGCCAGCCGATGATCTGGCGGATGAAACCCTCCACCGCGTTGAGCGGGGCGCGCCCCTCCCTGTAGGCCCGCTCCGCCGCCCGGCAGACCTCCTCCGGCACCAGAAGGCCGACATTCAGCGCCGGCGCCAGCAGCGCGTGATAAAGGAACGGGGCTCCGGCCCGCATCGCGTCCTGATAGTCGCCGAAGGACGGCAAGGCCTCGCGAGTGAAGTGATCGAGGGCGCGGAGCGCGTCGGCGCGGGTCACCGGCCACGCGAAGAGCTCGAGGTCGCCGAAATGATTGCCGAACCGGCGTGCCACGAGGGCCAGCACCTCGCGGGTGACCGCATCGGGCTCGAAGCGCAGCCGCTCGACGGGTGTGAGGGTCGCCGGCAGGGGCTTTCGATTATCCCGGTCGTAGTTCCACGCGCCGCCCTCGGGCTCGCTCCCGATCATGAGGAGCCCGGTGAACCTTCGCATCTCGCGATAGAAGAACTCCATCCGCAAAGTCCGGCGCCCCTCCGCCCATCGGGCGAAGGCGGCTCTCGAACAGAGGAAGCGGTTGTCGTCCCGGATCTCGAGCGGCACATCGAGTTCTTCGCGCCAGTCGCGCATCATCTCGAGCACCCGCCACTCGCCGGGCTCCGCGACGACCACCCGGTCGGGCCAATGGCGGGCGACGGCTCGCTTCAGTTCGCCGCCGAAGCTGCCGCTATTCGCCGGGTCGTCGAGCCGCACGTAATCGACCTCGATGCCCTCCGCCCGCAGCTCCTCGGCGAAATGCCGCATGGCCGAGAGGATGAAGGCGATCTTCTGCTGGTGGTGCCGAACGTAGGTCGCCTCCTCGTGGACCTCGGCCAGGAGCACCACGTCCCGTTCCGGATCGAGATCCGCCAGGCTGGCGATCGACCGGGTGAGCTGATCGCCCAAGATGAAGCGAAGGGTCCTCATGTTCCCCTATTGTTCTTGATCGTCTGCGAGGAGTCGAGTCCTTTCGGAATCCTGTGCGGGGCGAGCAGCCGGATGACGCATCACCTTGGCTGTCCTAGGTAGAAGGCGAGGTTCCGCCGGGCGGCGGGGCGCTTCACGGAAGGGGCCAGATGCGTTTCGCCTTCGCGGGCATCGATTTTCTCGGCGACGTCTTCCACACCTTCATCGACCGGGGGTGGGAGCCCGTGAAGCTGTTCACACGCCCTTGCGACAACGTCTACGACTTCAACGACGTGACCGTAGGCCGCGCCCGGCAGCTACGTATTCCGGTGCAGATGGCCCGCATCACCCCGGCCGACCTGGCGCAGCTGAGGAGCCTGCGGTGCGATGCCCTCGTGGTGGCGGGCTACCCTTGGCTCGTGCGGGGTTGGGAGCCGCACATTCCGTTCGGCTTCAACTTTCACCCGTCGCCCCTGCCCATCGGCCGCGGCCCCTACCCTCTCTTCCAGGCCATCCTCGACGGCGCCGCGGAATGGGGGATGACCGCCCACGTCCTCGCCCCCTCCTTCGACACCGGGCCCATCGTGGCGCAGAACCGGTTCACGCTTGCGCCGGACGAAACCCACGACACGCTTCTAGCCAAGTGCCAGATGGCGGGCCGCCGGCTGGCGGCGATGCTCGCAGCCGACCTTCCGCGCCTCTGGGCCGGGGCCGAGTTCCAGGGCGAGGGATCCTACTGGCCGCGCATCACGGAGGCGCGCCGGACCCTCGATTTCACCCGCGGCGTAGCCGAGGTGCTGCGCCAGGTGCGCGCCTTCGGATCCATCGAGACCATCGCCCGGGTCGGCGGAAAACGGCTCTATGTCTGGCAGGCGTCCGGGTGGACGGAAGACCACGCCCACGCGCCCGGAGACGTGGTCCACCGCCATCGCCGCCACATCGTCGTCGCGGCGCAGGACGGCTTCGTGCAGATCACGGGCTGGAGCGCCGTGCCGCCCGGACCCTCCCGTGAGCCGGACCGCTGATGGGCAAGATGCGCAGGAAGGGCGACCTGCCCCAGAAAACCTGCGCCGTCTGCGGGCGGCCTTTCGCCTGGCGCAAGAAATGGGAGCGGGTCTGGGACGAGGTGAAATACTGCTCCGACCGATGCCGGACGGAAGCCCGCAAGAGCTAACCCCGCAGGGCGTCGAGCGCCGCCGCCGTATCGACGTCCTGCAGCACGGCCGGGTCGTCCGCCGGCCACAGCACCACGTCGTCCCGCCCGCGCAGGAGCGGCCCGGCTCCGGCATCCCCTGCGAGGCGAGCCACTTCGGGCGCAAGGAGATGCGAGAGCACCACGGGGTTCCCGCGCCGGCCGTCGTGAACCGGGACGAGAGCGGCCGGGCCACCCGCCCCGCGCCATGCTGCCGCGAGGCGGTCGATGAGGGTGGGCTTCACCCGGGGCATGTCGCCGAGGAGCACCATGGCCGCACGCTCCGGCGGGAGCGCGGCGAAACCGGTGCGCAGGGACGTCGAGAGGCCATCGGCGAAGGCGGGGTTGAAGGCGAGCTGGAGCGGCAAGCCGTCGAGAGCCGCTTCGATCTCGGGCCTGCGGTGCCCTGAGACCAGGATCACGGGATCCAAGGACGACGCCAGGGCTGCTTCGGCGACATGCTGGATGACGGGTTTGCCGTCGAGATCGGCCAGGAGTTTCGGCGCCTCACCGAAGCGCGTGCCCCGCCCGGCCGCGAGGACGATGGCCGCGATGCCGGTCATTCCTCGGCGCTCGCGCCGCCGGCCCGGGGCTGGGGCCGGGAGACGATCTCCATGAGGAGGCCGCCGACGCCGAGCCCGGTGATGTCGGCCCGCGTCACCGGCACGTCGGCAAGGAGGCGCTGAAGCACCCAGTCGAAACCGTTCTCCTTCGGGGAGCGCGCGCAGCCGGGCGCGCCGATGACCGGCCTTCCATCGAGGGAACCGACGAGGAGCAGATTGCCCGGGTCCACCGGCATTCCGAAATGCTCGACGCGCCCGCCCGCCTGCTCGAGGGCCGCCGGGATCACGTCGCGCCGGTCGGCGATCGCCGAGGCGCCGAACACCACGATCAGTTCGGCCTCGTCCGCGGCCTGCCGGCGGATCGTCGCCGCCAGGGCGTCCTCATCGTGCTCCACGCGCGCTTCTTGCGAGACGACGGCGCCGGCGGGCGCAAGGCGCGCCTCCAGCACCTGGATCGTCTTGTCCACGACGCTCGTCTTCAGACCTGGCGTGAGCGTGGAGATGACGCCCACTCGCCGCCGCCGATAGGGGGCGACGCGCAGGCCCCCGCCGGCCGCCTGGAGCGCCCGGGAGAGCGTCGCATCCGGCACGGCGTAGGGGATGATCTTCACGGTGCCGATCATCTCGCCCAGGACGACGGGCTTGAAGGCGGGCAGCGTCGCTGCGGTGATCGCCTCGTCGACCCTGTTGATGCCGTCGACCGCCTCCTTGTCGACGAGGAGGATCCCGGCGTTCAGGGCGAACAGGTTGCAGCGTCCGGTGAAGGGACGCTCAACCTGTACGCCGGCGCCAGCCAACGCCTCGGCGAGACGGCGCGCGGCTTCGTCTTCGCCGACATCGCCCGATTCGAGCTGCACGGCCGTAAGGCTGCCGATGCCGGCCCGCTCGAGCCGGCCGGCCACCTCGGCTGAGATCACGCTTCCCTTCTTCAGCACCACGTCGCCGGCGCGGACGGTGTGGGCCGCGATGGCGCCGACCGCCTCGGCCACGGGAATGGGACCGAACTTCACGCCCGACGCCTCCGGTCCTGGCGGAGCGTCGCGACGATCTCGGCGAGGACGGAGAGCGCAATCTCGGCAGGCGATACGGCGCCGATGTCGAGGCCGATCGGCGCGTGGATCCGGGCGATGCCGTCCTCACCGAAGCCCGCTTCCTTTAAGCGCTCCACCCGGCGGGTATGGGTCTTTTTCGAGCCGAGCGCCCCGACATAGAAGCACTCCGCCCGGAGCGCCGCCTGGAGCGCCGGATCGTCGATTTTGGGGTCGTGCGTGAGCGCGACGAGGGCCGTGTAGCGGTCGAGCCCGATGCGCGGGAGCGCTTCGTCCGGCCATTCGGCCAACACGGGCACACCCGGGAATCGCTCCGGCGTCGCGAAGGCGGTGCGGGGGTCGACAACCGTGACGTCGAGGTCGAGGCCGCGGGCCATCGGCGCGAGCGCCTGGCTGATGTGAACGGCCCCGATCGCGAGAACGCGGACCGGCGGCACCTGAACGGTGAGGAAGATCTGGCGCCCCTCCGCCTCCACGAGCCCGCTCCGGCCCTGTCGCAGGCGATCGCGCAGGAGGTCTGCAAGCGGATCGCTGTCAAGGGCGCTCTCCTCCACGAGGCGCTGTGTTCCCTCCGCCACATCGGTGACGAGCACCGTGGCGCGGCGGGCGGCGCGCTCGGCGTTGAGGGTTTGCAGCAGATCGAGGCGCATGGGTCAGGAGCGGTCGAGCGCGAGGCGAGCGCCAAGGCCGACGAGGATCGAGCCGCCGCCGAACCGTACGATCTTGCGGCCGATCCCTCCCTCACCTTTGAGGCGGCTCACCACCGTCGAGGCGATCACGATGGTGACGATGTCCACCAGTGAGAAGACCAGATTCACGAACGTTCCGAGGATGAGGAACTGCGCCCAGATCGGCAGGCTCGCGCCGGGATCGACGAACTGGGGCAGGAAGGCGATGAAGAAGATCGCGACCTTCGGATTGAGAAGTTCGACGACGATGCTCTCCACGAAGGCACGGCGCGCCGATTTCGGCGTCACAGCCGGGGAGTCCGGTGCCGAGGCGCGGCTGCGCATCATGTCGATGCCGAGCCAGACGAGGTAGATCGCCCCCACGATCTTCATGGCCGCGTAGAGTTCCGGTACGTGACGGAAGACGGCCGACAGGCCGAAGGCTGCCGCGAAGACATGCGCGTAGCAGCCGAGGTGAATGCCGAACGCGGCCATGAACCCGGCGCGGCGCCCGCGCGCGAGGGTCTGGGCTGCGGTGTAGAGGAGCGCCGGCCCCGGAAAACAGGCGAAGACGAGAGTGGCGGCCGCAAAGGCCAGGAGAACGTCGAAGCCCGGCATCAGTCGACCCGCTCGACATAGACGCGGATGCGCCCGCCGCAGGAAAGGCCCACCTGCCAGGCCGTCTCGTCCGCCACGCCGAATTCCAGCATGCGCGGCTTGCCGTCCTCGATCACGTCGACCGCCTCCGTGATCACGGCGCCCTCGACGCAGCCGCCGGACACTGAGCCCAGGAAATTCCCCTCCCGGTCGATCACGAGATGACTGCCGACGGGCCGAGGCGCCGACCCCCAGGTCTCGACGACGGTCGCGATGGCGACGCCGCGCCCCGCGCTACGCCAGGCCTCGGCCTCTTTTAGGATGTCGGTGTCGGTGGACAGCATCGATTTCCTCGCCGTCGGTCCGGCGTGTGGAGCGTTTCCAAGACTTATATCCGGTATCGGCTCGCCTGGCCCCTGAAAGTAAGCGTTACGCGACCTCGCGCAACCACCGGCCGGGAGCGGGCCGCCCGGCGCCCCCGCCAGAAAGGGCTGCACACAATTCGCCCATGGAGTGGAGCGAGTGGATGGGGCGAAAGTCGTGCACGTGCGGCAGCATGGCCCGGATGCCGGAGGCCCTCGCCTCGAAGGCGTCGAACCGCAGGAGCGGGTTCAGCCAGATGAGGCGGCGGCAGGAGCGCTTCAGCCGGTCCATCTCGAAGGTGAGTTCGGGGGTCACCTCCCGCTCGAGGCCGTCCGTGAACAGCAGGACCACGGCGCCCTGCCCCAGCACGCGCCGGGCCCAGAGCCGATTGAAGGTGCGAAGGGCGTGGGAGATGCGCGTGCCGCCCTCCCAGTCCTGCACCCGGGCAGCCGCACGGGCGAGGGCCTCGTCGGGGTCGCGGCTCGCGAGCTCCCGGCTGATATTGGTGAGGCGGGTGGCGAACACAAAGGAGTGAACGCGGCGGCGCTTCTCGGCGAGCCCATGGAGGAAGTGCAGGAACAGCCGGGAGTACTCCGCCATGCTGCCCGAGATGTCGACCAGGGCGACCAGGGGCGGATGGCGGGTGGCGGGCGAGCGGAACGCAAGATCGATCCCCGCTCCTCCTCCGCGCAGAGACCGGCGGAAGGTCCGGCGCGGATCGATCCGACGCCCATGCGCGTCCGCGGCGAAGCGGCGGGTTACGACTTGGTCGTCCGGCAAGCGCATCTCGGCGATGAGGCGCTTGGCCCTGGCGATCTCCTCCACGGACATTTGGGCGAAGTCCTTGGCCTTCAGCACCTCGCGGTCTGACACGGTGAGACGCGCCGAGAACTCCGTCTCTTCCTTCGGCGGCTGCGGCGCCCCTTTCTTCTGGGGGGCGAGCGCCTCGGCGACCCGGAGCGCTCCCGCCCGCGGCTTCTCCTCCTTCTTGGCCCCCGGCGGCGCGACGGGCGACATCTGGGCGATGAGCTTTTCCATGAGCGCCCGCCGCCGCCAGAAGATCCTGAAGGCTTGGTCGAACAGGATGCTCTGCTCGCGGCGCTTCACGAAGACGGCGTGAAGGGTCCAGTAGAAATCCTCCCGCGCTCCCACCTGCGCTGCCTCAACGGCGGCAATCGCATCGAGCACCGCGCCGGGCCCTACTGGCAGGCCCGCGGCGCGCAGAGCCCGGGCGAAATAGGCGATGTTATCGGCAAGGTGGCCCGTGCCGCTGGCCTCGGTCACTCGGCGGCCCTCGCCTCACCGCGTAACTGATCGAGCAAGACCTTGGCGCGGCTGCCCTGCATGCGCTGGATGTCGTCCTGATATTTCAGCAGGACCCCGAGGGTGTCGGAGACGAGGGCCGGATCGAGGGCGACGGCGTCGAGTTCGACGAGGGCCGAGGCCCAGTCCAGCGTCTCGGCGACGCCCGGAGACTTGAACAGCTCCTCCCGGCGGATCGCCTGGACGAAAGCGACGATGTCGCGGGAGAGTGCCTCGGGCGCACCCGGCACCCGCGACCGCAGGATCCCGAGCTCGCGCTCGGCGTCCGGGTAGTCGACCCAGTGATAGAGGCAGCGGCGCTTCAGGGCGTCGTGGATCTCGCGGGTTCGGTTCGAGGTGATGATGACGATGGGCGGCTGCGCCGCTTTCACCGTGCCGAACTCGGGCACGGTCACCTGGAAATCGGACAGCACCTCCAGCAGGAAGGCTTCGAAGGCCTCGTCGGTGCGGTCGAGTTCGTCGATGAGAAGCACGGGCGCCCCGCCCTCCCCGGCCTGCAGAGCCTGGAGGAGCGGGCGCTTGACGAGGTAGCGCTCGGAGAAGAGGTCCGCCTCCAGGGCGTTGCGGTCGACCCCGCCCCCTGCCTCGGCGAGGCGGATCGCCATCATCTGCCCGGCATAATTCCACTCGTAGACCGCCGAAGCGACGTCGAGCCCCTCATAGCATTGCAGCCGGATGAGATTGCGGCCGAGGGCCGACGACAGCACCTTCGCGATCTCGGTCTTGCCGACCCCCGCCTCGCCTTCGAGAAACAGGGGGCGCCCGAGCTTCAGGGCGAGGAACAGCACCGTGGCCAAAGACCGGTCGGCCACGTAGCCGGACGATTGCAGCAGCAAGAGCGTGTCGTCGATGGAGGCGGGGATGGTGGCCAAGCGACGGGACCTTGGGATGGCGGATGGGCCCAAGTTAGAGCGGCGGGATGCCGTTGTCATGCAAGCGGCGGGTGAGAGGTCCAGCAGGGCTGGATACGCCGCGGTTCTCTCCTCCCCCTTGAGGGGAGGAGGTGGAGGTGGGGGTGAACCTCGACATCTCCGGACAACATACGGCCGCCACCCCCACCCCTGACCCCTCCCCTCAAGGGGGAGGGGCATTAGCGTGTCGCTTCAGCCCCGGGCGGTGGCGGCCTGCACGGCCCGGCGGGTCATCACGCCGATGAGGTGGGCCCGGTAGGTCGCGTCGGCGTGGATATCGCTGTTCAGACCGTCCGCCGAGGCGCTGAGGCCCTCGAGAGACTTCGTCCCGAACCGGCCTTTCAGCGCCTCCTCGGCCTCCGTCCAGCGGAACACGCCGTTGCTGCCGGCCCCCGTCACGGCGACGCGCACGTCGCTCGCGCGCTTTGCCACGAACACGCCGACGAGGGCGTAGCGGGAGGCTGGGTTGCGGAACTTGGCGTAGGCGGCCTTCTGCGCCACCGGGAAGCTCACCTTCGTGATGATCTCGCCCTCCTCCAAAGCCGTGTCGAACAGACCCTGGAAGAAGTCGTCCGCCGCGATCTTGCGCTTGTTCGTCACGATGGTTGCGCCGAGGGCGATGCAGGCGGCAGGGTAGTCGGCCGCCGGATCGTTGTTGGCGATCGACCCTCCGACCGTGCCCCGGTTGCGCACGTGCGGATCGCCGATCATCTCGGCCATCTCGGCGAGGGCCGGGATCGCCTCCTGAACTTCGGCCGAACCGGCCACCTCCGCGTGGCGGGTCATGGCGCCGAGCGTCACCGAACGGGCGGAGCGCTCGATGCCCCGCAGCTCCGCGATCTGCCCGAGGTCGATGAGGTTCGCCGGCGCGGCGAGGCGCTGCTTCATGGTGGGCAGGAGCGTATGCCCTCCAGCGATGAACTTCATGTCCTCGGCCTTGGTGGCGAGGGTCGCCGCCTGCCGCACGCTCGTCGGACGATGGTATTCGAATGCGTACATATGACCCTCCTTATTCCGCCGCCAGCTTGGTCGCGTTCTTCTGCGCCGCCCGCCAGACGTTCTGGGGCGTTGCCGGCATGGTGATGTCCTCGTGCCCGAGCGCATCCGTGATCGCGTTGATCACGGCCGCCGGGGCCGCGATGGCGCCCGCCTCCCCGCAGCCCTTGATGCCGAGCGGATTCGACGGGCACGGCGTCACCGTCATGCCGACCTGGAAGGACGGAAGATCAATGGCGCGGGGCATGCAGTAGTCGTTGTAGCTCGCGGTCACGAGCTGGCCGGACTTGTCGTAGACCGTCCCCTCGAGGAGGGCCTGGCCGACGCCCTGGGCGATGCCGCCATGCACCTGGCCTTCGACAATCATCGGGTTGATGATGACCCCGAAATCATCCACCGCCGTCCAGCGATCGATCTTCGTCACGCCGGTATCGGGATCGATTTCGACCTCGCAGATATGGACGCCCGCCGGGAAGGTGAAGTTCGTCGGATCGTAGAACGCGCCCTCCTTCAGGCCGGGCTCCAGTTCCTGCCCTGAGAACTTGTGGGCGATATAGGCCTGGAGCGCCGTCGAGGCGAAGTCGAGGGACTTGTCCGTGCCGGCGACCGTGAACTTGCCGTCCTTGAATTCGATGTCGCTCTCGGCCGCCTCGAGCACGTGAGCCGCCACCTTCTTGCCCTTGGCGATGACCTTGTCGATCGCCTTGGCGATGGCCGACATTCCGACGGCGCCCGAACGCGAGCCGTAGGTGCCCATGCCGAACTGCACCTTGTCGGTGTCGCCGTGCACGATGCTCACATTGTCGATCGGCACGCCGAGCCGGTCGGAGACGAGCTGCGCGAAGGTGGTCTCATGGCCCTGGCCGTGGCTGTGCGAGCCGGTGAGCACCTCGACCGAACCCGTGGGGTTCACCCGTACCTCGGCCGATTCCCAGAGACCCACGCCGGCCCCGAGGGACCCGACCGCCTGGCTCGGGGCGATGCCGCAGGCCTCGATGTAACTCGAGAAGCCGATGCCCCGCAGCTTGCCGTTGCGGGCGCTCTCGCGCTTGCGCTTGCCGAAGTTCCGGTAGTCCGCCTCCTCCAGCGCCTTGTCCATGGAGGCGTGATAGTCGCCGGTGTCGTAGGTCATGATCACGGGCGTGGTGTGCGGGAACTGGGTGATGTAGTTGCGCTTGCGGAACTTCGCCGGGTCCTGCCCCAGTTCGCGCGCCGCCTTCTCGACGATGCGCTCGACCACGAAGGTGGCCTCCGGCCGGCCCGCCCCGCGATAGGCGTCGACGGGCGCCGTGTTCGTGTAGACGCCGTCCACCTCGCAATAGATCGCCGGGATGTCGTACTGGCCCGACAGGAGCGGCGCGTAAAGATAGGTCGGCACCGAGGAGGAGAAGGTGGAGAGGTAGGCGCCGAGATTCGCGATCGTGTGGACGCGAAGGCCGATGATCTTGCCGCCCTCATCCATCGCGAGTTCGGCATGGGTAACGTGATCACGCCCGTGGGCGTCGGCGAGGAAGGCCTCGGTGCGGTCGGACGTCCACTTCACGGGCCGCTTCACGCGCTTGGCCGCCCACACGCAAACGGTCTCTTCGGCGTAGATGAAGATCTTCGAGCCGAAGCCGCCGCCCACATCAGGAGCGATGACGCGCAATTTATGCTCCGGCGCCACGCCGATGAACGCCGACAGGACGAGGCGCGCCACATGCGGGTTCTGGGAGGTGGTGTAGAGCGTGTAGTTGTCCGTGCCGACGTCGTACTCGCCGAGCGCCGCGCGCGGCTCCATCGGGTTCGGCACGAGGCGGTTGTTGACGAGGTCGATGGTAGTGACGTGCTTCGCCCTGGCGAAGGCCGCATCGGTGGCCGCCTTGTCGCCGAGGTGCCAGTTGAACACCGTGTTGTCCGGAGCGACGTCGTGGACCGCGGTCTTGGCCTGGGTGGCGGTCGCCGTCTCGACGACGGCCGTCAGCACCTCGTAATCCACCGCGATCGCCTCAGCCGCGTCCTTCGCCTGGGCGAGGGTTTCGGCGATAACGACCGCCACGTGGTCGCCCACATAACGCACCTTGCCCTGGGCCAGGGCCGGATGCGGGCCGGCCTTCATGGGCGTGCCGTCCTTGGAATGGATCATCCAGCCGCAGATGAGGCCGCCGATCTTGTCGGCCGCAAGGTCCTCTCCCGTGAGGATATCGACGACGCCCGGCATCTCCTTGGCGGCGCGGGTATCGATGCTCAGGATGTTGGCGTGAGCGTGGGGCGAGCGCAGGAAATAGGCGTATGCTTGGCCCGGTCGGTTGAAATCGTCGACATAGCGGCCCTGGCCGGTGACGAAGCGCTGGTCTTCCTTGCGGCGCACGGGGGCGCCGATGCCGGTGGCATTCATGGGGGTCCTCCTGGAAGGGAGCCTCTGGCGGGCTCTGATCGGTCGGGCAGAGAAAAGCCCGCGCAACCGGCGCGGGCTTGAGGGTCACTCGGCGGCTTCGCGCACCGGTTCCTGCGTCATGGCCTCTGCGCCGGCGGCCACCGCCTTGACGATATTGTGATAGCCCGTGCAGCGGCACAGATTGCCTTCGAGCTCCGCCCGGATGGTCTGCTCGTCGAGGGCCCCGCCCTTGCGGTTCACCATGTCGACGGCCGCCATGATCATGCCGGGCGTGCAATAGCCGCACTGCAGGCCGTGGTGCTCCCGGAAGGCCGCCTGCATGGGATGGAGCTCTCCCCCCTGCGACAGGCCCTCGATCGTGGTCACGACGGACGCGTCGGCCTGGACGGCCAGAACCGTACAAGCCTTCACGGCCTCGCCGTTGAGGTGCACCACACAGGCGCCGCATTGGCTCGTGTCGCAGCCCACATGGGTGCCGGTGAGACGCAGGTTCTCGCGCAAAAATTGAACGAGAAGTGTCCGGGGATCAATGTCGGCGGTGACGGATTTCCCGTTCACCGTCAATGAGACGGCGGCCATATGTGGTGTCCTCCTCCGCGGCCGGATCCTGATGTCCAGCCTCTCTTTGAAATTCGATGCCGTTCCGGCGAATCTGATTGGACTGGCGCAGTGGGCGCGCACCGTCGAGAGAAGTGTGAACCGCCCGAAATGGGCGGTCAAGCGCCGTCTTTCGCCCAAACGGTGAGCCGAAAGACGCGATTAGGCCGCATTTTCAGCCGGTCGGAGGGTCTTGGCGAAGTTCGCGAAGAACTCGTCCGCGTACTTCTTGGCGACGCCGTTGATCAGGCGGCCGCCGAGCTGCGCGAGTTTGCCGCCCACCTGCGCGTCGACGTCGTAGACGAGCTTCGTGCCGCCCGCCTCGTCCTCGAGCCGCACCTTCGCCCCGCCCTTGGCGAAGCCCGCGACGCCGCCCTGCCCTTCGCCCGATATCGTGTAGCCGTTCGGCGGATTGAGATCAGACAGGGTCACGGCGCCTTTGAAGGTGGCCTTCACGGGACCGACCGCCACCTTGGCGACGGCCCGGAACTCGGTGTCGCTCACCTTCTCGAGTTCCTGCACCCCCGGGATGCAGGCTTTCAGCACCTCCGGATCGTTCAGCGCGGCCCAGACCGACTCGCGTTCGGCCGGCAGCATCACCTCACCCTGCATCGTCATCGCCATGGGCCATCTTCCTCTCGCTGGCGCGCGGGCGCGCATCGTTCGCGGCCAATTTAGCCCCTGTGTCGGGCCCGTTGTCGAGAGCGAAGCGCGATCAGCCGCCGAGGGCATGATAGGCGCGGCCTCGGTAAATGAGGGCGGGCCGGCTCGCGCCGAGGTGCATGGCCACGATCTCGCCGATGATCACGTGGTGGGTGGCGACGAGTCGGGCATCCGTCAGCCGGCAGTCGAAGGCGACGACGCTCGTCGCCAGGTGCGGCGAGCCCGTCACGAGCGGGCGCCAATCGCCCACCGTGAACCGGTCCGCGCCGTTGAGATCGGCCCGGCCCGCGAAGGCGTCCGCGACCGCGACATCGTCCATCCCGAGGGTGCTCACGCAGAACACGCCGTTCGAGATGAGCGCTGTGGCCGAGCGTCCGGATGCGTTCATGCAGACGAGCAGGGAGGCAGGCGCATCCGTGACGGGGGTGACGGCCGTCGCGGTGAAGCCCGCCTGCCCCGCGGGACCCGCGGTGGTCACCACGTGCACCGCCCCGGCCACGCGGCTCATCCCCTCGCGGAACAGGACCGCATCGAGGGGCGTCGCGCCGGTCTCGGCGGAGGCGATGGGGGCTTGGGGCTTCGACATGGGGCTCGGGGGGATGTCCCACCCTTGGGCGCAGGAGGCAAGGTGTCGCTCAATATGGCCATCCCCAGCTGTTTTGAAAGGCCGCGGCGCTGGGGCCTCGGCCGACATGCGAGCGCAAATTCTTCGTTGCCAAGGAGTTAACGGACGTTGCTGAGGCCAAGCCGGTTTGATAGAGAGCCGCAACCCTGCGGCTCGGCTTGGCCTCGATCCTGCATCGTGCTTTGCTGGCTTCAACACATAATCAAAACCTCTCCAGAGGGATCAGGCGGGACATGGAAGTCTTCGTACAGCAGCTCATCAATGGGCTGACCCTGGGCTCGATCTATGGGCTCATCGCCATCGGCTACACGATGGTATTCGGCATCATCGGCATGGTGAACTTCGCCCACGGCGACGTGTTCATGCTCTCGGCGTTCATCGCCCTGATCTTCTTCCTGATCCTCACGGCGTGGCTCGGGATCTCGTCCATCGCCCTGGCGCTATTCCTCGTGATGATAATCGCCATGGTGCTCACCTCCCTGTGGGGATGGGCCATCGAGCGCGTTGCCTACCGGCCGCTGCGCGGCTCCTTCCGCCTCGCGCCGCTCATCTCGGCCATCGGCGTCTCCATCGCGCTCTCCAACTTCGTTCAGGTGACGCAGGGCGCCCGCAACAAGCCCATTCCGCCCATGGTCCAGGACGTGATCCCCCTCTGGACGGGGGCGAACGGCTACACGGTCGCGCTCTCCTACAAGCAGATCATCATCATGATCTCGACGGCCGTGCTCCTCACCATCTTCTGGTACGTGGTGCAGAAGACCTCGCTCGGCCGGGCGCAGCGGGCTTGCGAGCAGGACCGCAAGATGGCCTCGCTCCTCGGCATCGACGTGGACCGGACGATCTCGATCACCTTCATCATCGGGGCGGCTCTCGCGGCGGTCGCCGGCACCATGTACCTCCTCTATTACGGCGTCGTCAGCTTCGCGGACGGCTTCGTGCCGGGGGTCAAGGCCTTCACGGCGGCGGTGCTCGGCGGCATCGGTTCGCTGCCCGGAGCCGTTCTCGGCGGCCTCATCATCGGCCTCATCGAGACCTTCTGGTCGGCCTATTTCTCCATCGAATACAAGGACGTCGCCGCGTTCTCGATCCTCGCCATCGTGCTTATCTTCATGCCCTCCGGCATTCTCGGACGGCCTGAGGTCGAGAAGGTCTGAGGAGCCAACCCATGAACGCTCCCGCGATCACCAGCACGGCTCCGCAGACGACGGCTGTCCCGAGCCGCCTCGACGTCGGGGCCGCCGTCAAGGATGCGGCCATCACGGCCGGCCTCACCTTCGGCCTCTCGATCCCGATCCTGTCGTTCCGCACGGATCAGAACGGCGCGCTCCTCTTCCTCACACCCCGGTGGGGCCTCGTCGCGCTCATCTGCACCATCGTCTTTGCCCTGCGGCTCTTCACGCACGCCTTCCTGGCGACCCGCGCCGCCCGCAAGGCGGTGGCGAGTCCGCGCCAGGCGACCGAGGTGGTGGGCGGCTATCCGAGCGCCTTCCAGCGGGTGTCCGGCTTCGGCCTGCCGCTGTTCCTTGGGATCGCGCTCACCTTCCCGCTGATCATCTACCTCGTCCAGGGCGGCCTCAACGAGAGCCGCTACTGGGTCGACCTCGGCATTCTGATCCTCACCTACGTGATGCTGGGCTGGGGCCTGAACATCGTGGTAGGCCTCGCTGGCCTCCTCGATCTCGGTTACGTCGCCTTCTACGCGGTGGGCGCGTACTCCTACGCCCTGCTCTCCACCACCTTCGGCCTGTCCTTCTGGATCTGCCTTCCGCTCGCCGGCATCCTTGCGGCGTTCTGGGGCATCATCCTGGGCTTTCCGGTCCTGCGCCTGCGCGGCGATTACCTCGCCATCGTAACCCTCGCCTTCGGCGAGATCATTCGTCTCGTCCTCATCAACTGGGTGGACGTGACCGGGGGCGGCGCCGGCATCTCGTCGATCCCCCGCGTCACCTTCTTCGGCATTCCCTTCAATGCGGACGAGGACGGGTTCGCGGCACGGTTCGGGCTCGACTTCAACGCGATGCACCGGATCATCTTCCTCTACTACCTCATCCTGGTGCTGGCGCTCATCACCAACTACGTGACCATGCGCCTGCGCAAGCTCCCCGTCGGCCGGGCCTGGGAGGCCCTGCGCGAGGATGAGATCGCCTGCCGGTCGCTCGGCATCAACACCACGAACGTGAAGCTCACGGCCTTCGCCATCGGCGCCATGTTCGGCGGCTTCGCCGGCTCCTTCTTCGCGGTGCGCCAGGGCTTCGTGAGCCCGGAGAGCTTCAACTTCCTTGAATCGGCGATCATCCTTGCCATCGTAGTGCTCGGGGGCATGGGCTCGCAGCTCGGCGTCGCGATCGCGGCCGTCGTGCTTGTCGGTGGTCCGGAAGTGATGCGCAATCTCGGGTTCCTGTCGGCGATCTTCGGCCAGGGCTTCGATCCGAACGAGTACCGCCTTCTGCTGTTCGGTCTCGGCATGGTGGCCATGATGATCTGGCGTCCCCGCGGCCTTATCTCCGAACGTGAACCCTCGGTCTTCCTGAAGGAACGCCGAGCCATCTCAAGCTCCCTCGTGAAGGAGGGCCACGGCTGATGGCCTCCCAACCTTTGACCCAAACGCAAGCGGGCGCCCTGCGCTGGCACAACGATCCCGTCCTCGACGTCAAGCATCTCACGATGCGCTTCGGCGGCCTCGTTGCGGTCAACGACCTGTCGTTCCAAGCGGGCCGCGGGGACATCACCGCGCTCATCGGGCCGAACGGGGCCGGCAAAACCACTGTGTTCAACTGCATCACGGGGTTCTACAAGCCGACGGAGGGCATGATCAGCCTTCGCCGGGACGGATCGGATCTCCTGCTGGAGCGGCTGCCGGGCCATTCCATCAATTGGAAGGCCAAGGTCGCCCGCACTTTCCAGAACATCCGTCTGTTCTCCGGCATGACGGTGCTCGAAAACCTGCTCGTCGCGCAGCACAACCCGCTGATGATCGCCTCCGGCTTCACGATCTTCGGCGTCCTCGGCCTCAAGAGCTTCCGCTCCGCGGAGCGCGACGCCGTCGAGAAGGCGAAGGTCTGGCTCGAGAAGGTGCGCCTCATCGACCGGGCGGACGATCCTGCGGGCGACCTGCCTTACGGCGCCCAGCGTCGGCTGGAGATCGCCCGAGCCATGTGCACGGATCCCGTGCTCCTGTGCCTCGACGAACCGGCGGCGGGCCTCAACCCGCGCGAGAGCCTGGAGCTTAACGAACTGCTGCTCTCGATCCGCAAGGACCACGGCACCTCGATCCTGCTCATCGAGCACGACATGAGCGTCGTGATGGAGATCTCGGATCACGTCGTCGTGCTCGATTACGGCACCAAGATCGCCGACAGCACGCCCAAGGAGGTGAAGGACGACCCGCGGGTGATCGCCGCCTATCTCGGCGTCGACGACGAGGAGGTTGAGAAGGTGGAGGCCGAAGTCGAAAAGGTGCAGGCGGAGGTGCTGTCGTGAGCGTTGCGGGCGTGAATGTTCTCGTCGACGAGACCCGGGCCGCGCAGGCCGCCAAGCAGCCCCTCCTCGCCGTTCGGGGAGTCAAGACCTTCTACGGCAACATCATCGCCCTGAAGGGCGTCGACATCGACGTGAACGAGGGCGAGATCGTCACCCTCATCGGGGCGAACGGCGCCGGCAAGTCGACCCTGATGATGACGATCTTCGGCAACCCGCGGGCGCGGGAGGGTTCGATCACCTTTGCGGGGCGTGACATCACGCGCCTGCCTAGCCACGAGATCGCGCGCCTGTCCATCGCCCAGTCGCCGGAGGGCCGTCGCATCTTCCCGCGCATGACCGTGTTCGAAAATCTGCAGATGGGGGCGTCGGTCAATGGCGGCGCTCACTTCGACCAGGATCTGGAGCGCGTCTGCACGCTGTTCCCGCGCCTGAAGGAGCGCCTTTACCAGCGCGGCGGCACCATGTCGGGCGGCGAGCAGCAGATGCTCGCCATCGCCCGAGCGCTCATGAGCCGCCCGCGGCTCCTGCTTCTCGACGAGCCCTCGCTGGGCCTCGCCCCGCTCATTGTGAAACAGATCTTCAACGTGATCCGGGAGCTCAACGAGAAGGAGGGCATGACCGTCTTCCTCGTGGAGCAGAACGCCTATCACGCGCTGAAGCTCGCCCACCGCGGCTACGTCATGGTGACGGGCACCATCACCATGTCCGGCACCGGCCGGGAGCTCCTGGCCGATCCGCAGGTCCAGGCGGCCTATCTCGAGGGAGGACGGCACTGATGCAGGGCATTCTCTACGAGGAGCCGTCCTTCTTCCTGTTCGCGCTCGTCACCGTCGTCATGGGCGGCTGGGCCGCTTGGATGACCGGGCGCGCCATGGCGATCACCTGGAAACCCTATTGGCAGCTCATCGCCTACCTGATGCTTTTGGCCGGTGCGGTGCGCTTCATCCACTTCGCGCTGTTCGAGGGCACCTTGCTCAGCCTCCAGTTCTACTTGGTGGACGCGGTGGTCATTCTCGTGATCGGCTCTCTGGGGTTCCGCTACCGCCGAGCCCGGCAGATGACCACCCAGTACCGCTGGATCTACGAGCGGACCGGCCCGTTCAGCTGGCGCGAGCGCGCGGCTCAGACGAAGGTCTGAGACCGGGCCATCGGGCTGTTCAATCGCGAAAACCAACTGTTCAACAATCGGTTGAGCGGCGGAAAACAGGCGTGACAAGCCGCAAAAACTCGGCATGATGGCGTCCGGACGGCGGGGAACCGCCGAACCGGGCCGTTTTCACGCGGCCTGATAAAATCATCCAGAGGAGTGACCTCATGAAAAAATTGCTGTTGACCGGCGTTGCGCTCGGTCTCGGCCTCGCGTTCTCGGGCGTGGCCAACGCGCAGATCAAGATCGGCGTCGCCGGCCCCATCACGGGCCCGAACGCCGCTTTCGGCGCGCAGCTCAAGAACGGCGTCGAGCAGGCGGTCGAGGACATCAACGCCGCCGGCGGCATCAACGGCCAGAAGCTTCAGGTCGTCATCGGCGACGACGTGTCGGATCCGAAGCAGGGCGTATCCGTGGCGAACAAGTTCGCCGCCGAAGGCGTGAAGATGGTCGTCGGCCACTTCAACTCCGGCGTGTCGATCCCGGCCTCGGACGTCTACGCCGAAGCCGGCATCGTCCAGATCACCCCGGCCTCCACGAACCCGAAGTTCACGGATTCGGGCAAGTGGAACACCTTCCGCACCTGCGGTCGTGACGACCAGCAGGGCGCGGTCGCCGGCGGCTACCTCGCCGACAAGTTCAAGGGCAAGAAGGTCGCGGTGATCCACGACAAGACGCCTTACGGCAAAGGCCTTGCCGACGAGACCCAGAAGGCCATGAACGCCAAGGGCCTCAAGGAAGTGGCCTACGAGGGCATCAACCCGGGCGAGAAGGACTATTCCGCGCTCGTGTCGAAGCTGAAGCAGGCCCAGGTCGATGTGGTGTATTTCGGCGGCCTCCACACGGAAGCCGGCCTGATCATCCGCCAGATGCGCGACCAGGGCCTCAACGCCCCGCTCATGTCGGGTGACGGCATCGTGTCGGCCGAGTTCGTCTCGATTGCCGGCCCCGGCGCCGAGGGTACGCTCATGACCTTCTCGCCCGATCCGCGCAAGAACCCGAACGCGCAGGACGTGGTGAAGAAGTTCCGCGCCAAGAACTACGAGCCTGAGGCCTACACCCTCTACTCCTACGCTGCGGCCCAGATCCTGGCCGAAGCTGCGAAGCAGGCGGGCGGCGTCGACGGCAAGAAGATGGCCACCGCGATGCGGGCCGGTAAGCCCTTCAAGACCGTGATCGGCGACATCTCGTTCGACAAGAAGGGCGACATCACCCGTCCGGACTACGTGATGTACACCTGGAAGAAGGGTGCCGACGGCAAGATCGACTACACCGGCAACGAGATCGGGATGTAATCATCCCGGCTTGACTTAAGCCGAACAAGCCCGCCCCGGGAGACCGGGGCGGGTTTTTCGTTGAGGGCTCCAATCACCCGGGTTTCCGAGTTCGACGGTTTGTCATTCCGGGGCGAGCGCAGCGAGAGCCCGGAACCTATAACCATCACGGTGCAAGCTGTGCTTGGCGCTGTTGCGCTCCCTTCTGCACCGCTGCTGTTTATGGGTTCCGGGCTCGCCTGCGGCGCCCCGGAATGACAACGGACAGTGTTTCGCTGAACGCATTCCGCGGCCCGAGGCGGGCCCGTCAGCCGAGCCGCCCGAGTGCCGGAAAGGTCTCGAGCAGCCAGAAGGAGGCATCCGTCAGCCAGCCGGCAAGGAAGGCGATGCCGGTGAGGACGAGAAGGCTGCCCATGGCCTTCTCGACCAGGGCGAACCGGGCGCGCATGCGCTTCATAAAGGCGGCGAACGGCTTCATGGCGAAAGCGGCGAGGAGGAAGGGAATGCCAAGGCCCGCCGAGTAGACGCCGAGCAGTAGCGCCCCCTGGCCGACGCTCGCTTCGGATCCCGCCACGGCGAGGATGGCCGCCAGGATCGGCCCGATGCAGGGCGTCCAGCCGAACGCGAAGGCAAGACCCATCACGTAAGCGCCCCACAGGCCCACCGGGCGGTCCACCTGGAATCGTGCTTCCCGGTAGAGGATCCCGATGCGCAGCAGGCCCAGGAAATGCAGCCCCATGGCGATGATCGCGAGACCCGCCACGGTGCTCAGGATCCCGAGATATTGCCGGACGGCCTGGCCGAGGGCCGAGGCGGTAGCCCCAAGGAGCACGAAAACGGTGGTGAAGCCCGCAACGAACAGCAGCGCCGCCACAAGCGCACGGCGCCGGACGGCCCGGTCGTCCCCCGCCGCAAGCTGGTCGAAGGTCGTTCCGGCGAGGAACGAGAGGTAGGGTGGCACGAGAGGCAGGACGCAGGGGCTCAGGAACGAGATGAGCCCGCCGAGCGCGGCCGCTGTGAGGGAGACGTCGAGCATGGGGCGGTTCTATCGCGGCGCCTCCCCGCACGAAAGATGACCGAATCGCCTGTCGCCAGCTTGTGATACGTCCAAGCTTGCGCTTCTCTCGGCCGATGATCGGACCAAGCAACCTCATCACCGACGTCCCCGGCATCCGGGTTGGCCATGCCCAGGACGAGGCTCTCGGCAGCGGGGTCACCGTCGCGCTATTCGACGGCCCCACGGTTGCGTCCGGCAGCGTCCTCGGCGGTGCCCCCGGCACCCGCGAGACAGACCTCCTCGAGCCCGACAAGGTGGCGCCGGGCGCCAACGCCATCGTGCTCTCAGGCGGCTCCGCCTTCGGCCTCGATGCGGCCGGCGGCGTGCAGGCCTACCTGCGCGAGCGCGGCATCGGCTTTGCCGTCCGCGACGCCATCGTGCCGATCGTCCCGCAGGCGATCTGCTTTGATCTCCTCAATGGCGGCAACAAGGATTGGGGGCGCTACCCGCCCTACAGGGAGCTCGGCTACGAGGCGGCGTCGCAGGCAGGCCTCAGTTTTGCCCTCGGCACCGTCGGCGGCGGCTACGGCGCTACCACGGTGGACCTCAAGGGCGGGATCGGCTCGGCGAGCGCCGTCACGTCGTCCGGGATCACCGTCGGCGCGCTCGTGGTCGTCAACAGCATCAGTTCGGCGGTGATCGGGCGGGGTCCTCACTTCTGGGCCGGCGGCCTGGAGATCGGCGCCGAGTTCGGCGGTCTTGGGCTGCCGGATCGCGTCACGCCCGACATGCAGCGGCTTGCCTGGAAGGGCGGGCCGCAGCCCGCCACCACGATCGCGCTCGTCGCCACCGACGCGGTGCTCACCAAGGCCCAGGCCAAGCGCCTCGCAATCGCTGTGCATGGCGGCCTTGCCAAATCCCTGCGCTTCGCCCACGGCCTCTTCGACGGCGACGCGGTCTTCACCGCCGCGACGGGTCGGCAGGCGATGGCGAACGAGGCTGTCGATTTGGTGGAGCTCGGCGCCATCGCCAGCGATTGCCTCGCGCGGGCAGTAGCGCGCGGCGTCTACGAGGCCTCGCCGCTGCCCTTTGGCGGGCTGCCGGCTTGGCGGGATGTATTTGGAAGTCATCGGGTAGGGTAAGCCGCGCAGCGGCACTCTCCTAGGCATCCAGGCACCCACTCGCGCTCACGCGCGAACGCCCCGGCCACCCGCCGGCATCCTCCCTAAGGGGAGGGAGAGCTCACGATCGCGACATCGCTTTCGCCCACTCCCGCAGCGGGGAGAAGGGGAGCACCTCAGAACCGGTCCGCCCTGTAGGGCGCTGGGTCAACGACCGTGTCCGCGCCGGTGATCATCTCGGCGAGGAGGCGGCCCGTGACGGGTCCGAGCGTCAGGCCATGGTGAGCATGACCGAAGCCGAACCAGAGGTTCTTGTGGCGGGGTGCGGGACCGATGATCGGCATCATGTCCGGGGTGCATGGGCGGTAGCCCATCCAGGGCTCGGGATCGACCCGCTCGCCGAGCGGAAAGAACTGCCGCGCCACCGGCTCGGCCCGGGCCAGCTGCACGGGGGTCTTCGGCGCGTCGCGGTTCGCGAACTCGGCGCCCGTGGTGAGGCGCACGCCGTTCACCATCGGCACCAGGAAGTAGCCCGCATCGAAATCGAGGGTCGGGTGGTTGAGCACCGCGTTCCCCTCCGGCCGGTAATGCATATGGTAGCCGCGCTTCACCGCGAGCGGCAGGCGATAGCCCAGGCGCTTCGTGACCACGTCGGCCCAGGCGCCGAGGGCCACAACGGCTGAGCCCGCTTCCACGGGGCCGCGCTCCGTGCGCAGACGCCAACCCGTGCCGCTCTCCTCGAGGGTCGAGGCATCGCCGGAGGCGATCTCCCCGCCGAGCTTCTCGAACAAGTCGACGTAGGCGACCGTGAGGCCGTGCGGGTCGGACACCGAGGCCGGATCCGTCCAGTGCAGGCCGCCGACGAGGTCGGCCCGCACGTGAGGTTCCTGCTCGGCAACGCCCTTCCGGTCTAGAACCTTGAAGTTCACCCCGAAGTCGCGCCGCGTCTCCTCGGCGTCCTTGACCTCGACGTCCATTGTGGCCTGCTTGCGGAAGACCTTGATCCAGCCCGTGTGCCGGATGAGGTGCGTCGCCGCCGCTTCCTCGGCGAGGGCCATGTGTTCGGAGACCGACCGCTCGATGAGGGGGGCGTAGAGACGCGCGATCTCTTCATGCCGGGCCGGACGCGAATGCATCCAATACTGAAACAGGAAGGGCGCGATCCTCGGGATCGCGGCGAAATGGTAGTGCGCGTCCGTGGTATTGTTCAAAGCGTAGCGCAGCAGCGCCCCGAAATCGTGCGGGAAACCGTACGGATAGACGCCCTCGCGTTGGATGAGCCCCGCATTGCCGAAGGACGTTTCCAGACCGGGCTTGCGCTTGTCGACGAGCAGCACCGAACGCCCGCGCTTTTGCAGGTGCAGCGCGATCGAGACGCCGACGATGCCGGCGCCGAGAACAACAACATCCTTCCGCATGAGATCTTCGCCCTTGGATCGGCCTTGCGCGCGGTTCGCTCCGGTGGGAGTGTCCGCCCCATCACGACAGTGTTGCTGTCCTTCTATCACACCGGCGGCCGCGGGAAACCGAGCGCGGCGGAGCATCGATGCGCTTTCTGTTGAACGGTCTCGCCTGGATCGGGCGCTACGGCACGCAAGGATTCGCGGTCAGCATCTTCCTCGGCCTTGCTCTGCCGCAGCTTGCGGAGGCCGCGCGGCCGCTGCTCGCCATCACGATCTTCGTTTTCGTGATGATCACCTTCGCCCGCGTGGACGTAAGCGCCCTGAAGGCGCTCGGCCGCAGTCCCGCGCCGCTCGGCTTGGCGGGCCTCTGGCTCCTGCTGGCGCCGGCCGCGGCGGTGACGCTCATGCTCACGCTGGTCGGCCGCGGCAACATCGATCCGGGGCTCGTTCTGGGCCTCGCGATTCTTGGGGCGGCGCCGCCCATCATGTCGGCTCCGGCCGTCGCCATGCTGCTCGGCCTCCAGCCGACCCTGGTGATGAGCGCCGTGCTGCTCACCACGGCGCTCGCCCCCCTCACCTCCCCGCTCCTCGCCGAGTTCATCGCGGGAGCGGTCGTGCCGCTGGATCTCGGAGTTCTGATCGGGCGGCTCGTGGGGCTGATCGGAGGAGCGGTTCTCGCCGCCGTGGCGCTGCGGGTCCTCTTGGGCGAAGCCCGGATCCGGGACCACAAATCCGCCTTCGACGGGCTCGGCGTCGTGATGTACTTCCTTTTCGCGATCGCGGCGATGGACGGCGTTCTTGACGCGGCCCTCGCGGATCCGGGGAAGGTTCTTCGCTTTCTTGCCGTCGCGTTCGGCCTTTCGCTGGCGGGCTTCATCGCCGCCATGCTGATCTTGCGGCCCCTGCCCTCGGCCGACCGGTTCGTTCTCGGGTATGGCACGGGTCAGCGCAACATGGGCCTTCTCATCGCGGCGCTCGGCGCCGCGACCCCCGACAGCACCTTCCTGTTCTTCGCCCTCGCCCAGTTCCCGATCTACCTGATGCCGCAGTTGATCAAGCCCTTCGCCCGGCGGTTCAGGCCCGTTGCCGCCGGTTAGGGCCCATGCTACCCGCCACCCCATGACGCGCCCGCTGATCATCGCCCCCTCCATCCTGTCGGCCGATTTCGCCAAGCTCGGCGAGGAGGTCTGCGCCGTGGATGCCGCCGGTGGCGACTGGATCCACGTCGACGTGATGGACGGCCACTTCGTGCCGAACATCACGCTCGGACCCGACATCGTGCGGGCGATCCGCCCGCACTCGAAGAAGGTCTTCGACGTGCACCTCATGATCGCCCCCGTCGATCCCTACCTCGAAGCCTTCGCCAAAGCGGGCGCGGACATCATCTCCATCCATGCGGAAGCGGGTCCCCACGTCCACCGGTCCCTTCAGACGATCCGGGCGCTCGGCAAGCGGGCCGGGATCGTCCTCAACCCTGGAACGCCGGAGAGCGCCGTCGAACCGGTCCTGGACATGATCGATCTCGTCCTGTGCATGACCGTAAACCCAGGCTTCGGCGGCCAAGCCTTCATCGGCTCGGTCTGCGAGAAGGTACGGCGCCTCAAGTCCATGGTGGGCGAGCGCGACATCGATATCGAGATCGACGGCGGCGTGACCCCCGAGACGGCGCCCCTGGTCGCCGCCGCGGGTGCGAACGTGCTGGTGGCGGGCTCGGCCGTGTTCCGGGGCGATTACGCGGCCAATATCGGGGCAATCCGCCAGGCGGCGGAGCGCGCCCGCTGAGGGACCGCGCCCGCGGTTCCACCCGTCGCGGCGCGTTGAGGTTCTGGGGTCCCCGTGCTACCGGCCACCGGTAATCGCGAGACGAGCCCATGATCCCCCGCTACAGCCGCCCCGAGATGGTGGCGATCTGGTCGCCCGAGACCAAGTTCCGCATCTGGTTCGAGATCGAGGCCCACGCGACCACGGCGCTCGCGAATCTCGGCGTCGTGCCGAAGGAAGCCGCGGACGCCGTCTGGGAACGCGGATCGAAGGCCACCTTCGACGTCGAGCGCATCGACGCCATCGAGCGCGAGGTGAAGCACGACGTCATCGCCTTCCTGACGCATCTCGCCGAGATCGTCGGGCCCGAGGCCCGGTTCGTGCACCAGGGCATGACCTCCTCGGACGTGCTCGACACCACGTTCAACCTGCAGCTCGCCCGGGCGACCGACATCCTCCTGCGGGATATCGACGAGCTCCTGGCCGCCCTCAAGCGGCGGGCGCTCGAGCACAAGACGACGCCCACCATCGGTCGCTCGCACGGCATCCACGCGGAGCCCGTCACCTTCGGCCTGAAGCTCGCCCAGGCCTATGCGGAATTCGAGCGCTGCAAGGTGCGCCTCTTTGAGGCGCAGCGGGAGATCTCCACCTGCGCGATTTCCGGCGCCGTCGGCACCTTCGCCAATATCGACCCTTCGGTCGAAGAGTACGTGGCGGAGCGGATGGGGCTCTCGGTCGAGCCGATCTCGACCCAGGTCATCCCCCGGGACCGGCATGCCATGTATTTCGCGACCCTCGGAGTCGTCGCATCATCAATCGAGCGGCTCGCGGTGGAGATCCGCCACCTGCAGCGCTCGGAGGTTCTCGAGGCGGAGGAATACTTCTCGGAGGGCCAGAAGGGCTCCTCTGCGATGCCGCACAAGCGGAACCCGGTGCTCACCGAGAACCTGACCGGACTCGCCCGCATGGTTCGCGCCTATGCTCTTCCGGCCATGGAGAACGTGGCGCTCTGGCATGAGCGGGACATCTCCCATTCCTCCGTCGAGCGCATGATCGGCCCCGACGCCACGATCACCCTGGACTTCGCCCTCGCGAGGCTCACGAGCGTGATCGACAAGCTCGTGGTGTACCCGGAGAACATGCAGAAGAACCTCGATCGGCTCGGCGGGCTCGTCCACTCCCAGAGGGTGCTCCTGGCCCTCACGCAGAAGGGCGCGTCGCGGGAGGATTCCTATCGGCTCGTGCAGCGCAACGCGATGCCGGTCTGGCGCGGCGAAGGCGACTTCCTTACCCTGCTCAAGGCGGATCCCGACGTGTCGGCGCGATTGTCGCCGGACGAGATCGAGGCCTGCTTCGATCTCGGCTATCACTTCAAGCATGTCGACACGATCTTCACCCGCGTCTTCGGCCGAGGCAGCTAGACGCGGCATTCTCGACGTCGACCGGAGCTATGCCTTCATCCTCTCCGCGGCACGGCACCGGCGCTTCGTCTCGTTCGGCATGGTGGCGGACGAGAACGGCGCCCCTTGGCCTTCCGTCCGGCTCGCCATCGGCGGGCACCTGAAAGCGGTCTGCGCCCTCTCTCTCTCCCGGAGCGGTCCGCTCGTCAGCAGCATCGTCGTCAACGCCCGCCACGTGAGCACGGGCGCCATGGAGCCCGAGACGCGCGCAGGTTTCCTCTCGGCAGCGCGAGACCTCGGCTTTCATTGGCAAGACGGCGAGGCCTTCCTGCGCGACCATCAGGCCGCGACCTTCGGCTTCGCGGCGCGAGCCGACGATTAGGCGACGATCGAGACGAAGCTGCCAACCGGCGCGGAGGCAAGGCCGGGATCGAGCCCCACATCGACACCGCCAGGCTGTGGCAATTTCGCCTCGATGCCCTCGAGCACGCGCTCAATCTCGCGCATCGCTTCGCCGACCGCCTTGCCGTCCTGTTCAAGGTCGAGATCGGGCTTCTTCTCGTCCTGCTCCGCGCGCTGCTTGGAGCGCTCGAACAGCGCCTTGAGCTGCTTGGCGAGGCTGCGGATCTCGTTCATGAACTCGCGCTCGGCCTTCGTCCCCTCCGCCTTGGCGCCCTCCTCGGCGATACGGTCCATCAGCGTCTCAAGGCGCGTCTCGCGGCTGCTCGCCCCGCTTTCTTCGGCGGCCTCGTCCGACGCCTCGACCGCTCTGGACGCAGGTTTCTCGGCATCCTTTGCGGTGGCCGATGCGGACTGCGCCTGCACCGCCGCGTTGCCCAAGCCGACTTCGCCGACTTCGGCCGTGACTGCGCCCGCTTCGGCAGCCGCCGCATCCGCTGGCGCAGCAATCACGGCCGCCTCAGACGCGCTGCCACTCGCCGCAACGGTTCCGACATCGCCGCTCGCGGCGCCGTACTCGCGCACGCCATCTTGAGTTCGCGAGCGATCTGTGCGGCCTGGCGAGCGATCTGCTTGGGGTCGCCGCCCTGCATCATGAGCTGCTTGAGGCGCTCCTTCAGCTGCTCGATTTTCTGCTTGGCCGTCGCCTTGCGGTCTGCCTGGGCCGCTTTCGACATCTGAGCCAACTGCGACGTGAGCCGCTCGTCGTCGCCAAGCTTTCGCTTCTGCTCGTCCGAGATGTTGACGCCGGCCTCCTTCATCAACGCTTTAGCATCGTAGGTGGCCGGTCCCTTCTTCGCGGCCTGGCCGAGAAGCGTCACGGTCGTCGCGGCGCCCCAGGAGGCGGAACCTGCGAGGAGAGTCCGCGCCGCCGCAAGATCGGGCTTCGGGCGGGCGGTCCCGGAGGCGGCAGGCCGGGAGGAGCCGGACGAGGTCACTGTCATGGCGAGTGCCCTCCTACGAGCGACTGATAGTTGTAATCTTGTCACCAACTCCCTACCCGGCTCTTAACGTATTTGGCGGCGTCACGGCTGGGCGGCGCAGGGCCGGGCAGCATCTTTTCCGACCGCTCCGGTAGTCACGCGCCCGCAAGATGCTCTATGGACGGCCCATGCGGACCTCCGATTGCGACATCCTCATCATTCCCGGCTACACCAATTCAGGCCCCGACCACTGGCAGTCTCGCTGGGAGCGGCAGCTCTCGACGGCGCGGCGCGCCGAGCAGGCGAGCTGGGAGGAGCCGAAGCGCAGCGAATGGGTCGCGCGGGTGATCACCGAGGTGAACCGCTGCACGAGGCCCGTGGTGCTGGTGGCCCATAGCCTGGGCGTCGCGACGGTGGCCCACGCGGCGCCGATGATGGTGGGGACCAAGGTCAAGGGCGCCTTTCTGGTGGCGCTCCCGGATGTGGAGAAGGCGGATCTGATCCCCTCCGTGCCGCTCGATTTTGCTCCCCTCCCGCGGGACCCCCTGCCCTTTCCGGCCGTGCTGGTGGCAAGCCGCAACGACCCCTACTGCGCCTACGACAAGGCGGAGGACGCTGCCTATGCGTGGGGAGCCGCCATCGTGGATGCGGGCGAGTCCGGCCATCTCAACACGGAAAGCGGTTTCGGACCCTGGCCGGAGGGCCTCATGCGCTTTGCAGGTTTCCTGAAACGGCTCTGACCGGCCGGGCGTTGAGCCTTGAGTCGGCGTCAGCCCCAACATGACGAAAAGTTCATGAGGCGGTCACGGGGGTGAGAGCCACGTTGCGTGAGTTTGGCCCATGCTTTGTCACAGGAGACCTTTCATGAAGCCTCTCGCCCTCATTGCCGGCGCCTCGCTGCTCGCGCTCGCCGGCGCCACAGCCTCCGCGCAGACCCCGCCCGCCCCGCCGGCCGGGACCGCGCCGCAGAGCCAGCCGCAGCGCAACGATGCAGAGGCGCTCCTCGACGCCCGGATCGCCGGCGTCCGCGCTGGCCTCAGGCTCACGCCCGAGCAGGAGCGGCTCTTCGCGCCGGTCGAGCAGGCCTATCGGGCCCGTCAGGCCGAACGCGCCCGCCGGATGGACGAGCGTCAGGATCGGCGCACCGACCGGTCCGACGACCGCGACCAACTCGATTTCATGCAGCGGCTCGACCGCCGGGCGGAGCGCTCGACCCAGAACGCGCAGAGCGTCGCGAGCTTCGCGGCGGCCATGCGCCCGTTCTGGAACTCCCTCGACGAGAACCAGAAGCGCCTGCTGCCGCGCCTGCTGCAGGCCCATGCGGCCGGCGGCCACCGGGGCATGATGCGCCACCATCGTGACCATCACGGCGACCGCGACGGCCGCGGCCACGATCGAGGCGAGTACCGCCGCATGGGCGGGCCGACGTACCACCTCTGACCGTGCCAACGAAAAAGGCCGCCCTCCCGGGCGGCCTTTGACTGTCGGATCCGTGTTCCTCGCTTAGCGCGAGTAGAACTCGATCACGAGGTTCGGCTCCATCTGAACCGCGTAGGGCACCTCGGAGAGGGTCGGGACGCGGGTCACGCGCGCCGTCATCTTCGAGTGGTCGACCTCGATGTAGTCCGGGACGTCCCGCTCGGCGAGCTGGGAGGCCACGACCACCACCTCGAGCTGCTTGGAGGCTTCCTTCACCTCGATCACGTCGCCGGGCTTCACCTGGAAGCTCGGGATGTTCACGCGGCGGCCGTTCACCTTCACGTGCCCGTGGTTCACGAACTGGCGCGCGGCGAAGGGGGTGGCCACGAACTTCGCACGGTACACGACCGCGTCGAGACGGCGCTCCAGGAGACCCACGAGGTTCTCGCCCGAGTCGCCCTTCTGGCGGATCGCCTCGGCGTAGTAGCGCCGGAACTGCTTCTCGGTGATGTTGGCGTAGTAGCCCTTGAGCTTCTGCTTGGCGCGCAGCTGCGTGCCGAAGTCGCTCATCTTGCCCTTGCGGCGCTGGCCGTGCTGGCCGGGGCCGTATTCGCGGCGGTTCACGGGGCTCTTCGGGCGGCCCCAGATATTCTGACCCATACGGCGGTCAAGCTTGTGCTTGGCCTGAATGCGCTTCGACATCGCGGTTCCTCTGTTGTCGATGCTTCGTGAGGAACGCGCCCTCCTCTGCCCTTCATCCCGAGGAGGCCCAAGGGGCCGTCTCGAGGGACGGGCCGACAGGCTCGGCAAGGCCAGGCCACGGGTGCGTAAAAAAGCTCACGCGGCCACAAGGGCCGCGCGAACCGGGTGGGCATAGCCTCGAAGGCCAGGCCTGTCAATGAGAAAGGCGGCCGTCCTCAACTGGCCGAGGTCCTTTGGGACTACGGGCCTTCTCCCCCTGCACCTCCCTTGGCCTCCGTCTCCTGCTGCAGGAAGTTGACCACGTCCTTGCGGCGCGAGCCCTCCGACGAGCCGAGCCAGAAGTTCACCACCGTCGTGAAGGCGGCAACGAGCGCTCCGATGGCGATGTTGATGATCTGGAACGCATTCTGATTTTCCACATTGAGCTTGTCCGGGTTGCTGACGAGATACCCGAGCAGCCACAGGAACCCGATCACCACGATCGCGGAGATGACGGGCCCGGTCCAGCTCGTCCAAGACCCGCTTTTCACGAGGGCGAGCAGGCTCTCGCGCGCTTTCTCCCGCTCGGCTCTTGCCCGCTTGTCCCAGTCCTGCTCGGCGAGAGCAGCATGGCGCTCCCTGGCCTGGCTTTTGGCGTCGAGCAGGATCGTTGAAAGGCGGACCTTGAGGGCCTCGGCGATCCGTGGGTTGGCCATGAGAACCTGGCTTACCTGATGAGGATCGTCCACCTTCGTGGCGTCCTTCACGGCGGCGATCACCTCCTCACGGACCGCCCGGCTGTCCTCGGACGCGACGGCCGGGATGATGTCCGGAAAGATCGATGCAGCAACTCCGATGAGCGGGTGCATGACGCCCCTCCCCTCCCGCAGGTTGTCAACCTGCCGCCAGCATCTACAACCCAAGCGGGAAGTAAAGGCCGGCTCACCTAGGGGCTGCGAAACTGGCGATCAAAGCCTGTGGAAGGGGATCGGCTCCACCCGAACCCGGGTCAATCCACGCCGAACCAACGCGTCCCGCAGAGAAGGCGTGAGACTGCCGCCGCCCGTGAAGACGCCCTCGGTCCCGTGGTCGTGGGGGGCCGCCACAGGCGGTCCGATCAACTGCGCCATGCGGCGGGCGATGGCAGGAGCCGGATCGATCCAGGTGACCGGCCAGGGTGCGAGAGCCTGCAGTCGCGGCAGGAGCAGGGGGTAATGGGTGCAGGCCAGCACCACCACGTCGGTGCGCCCGGCCTCGTCCGCGACGAAGCAGGGCGCGAGTTCCGCCACGAGATCGCCGTCCGGCACCGGCGTCCCGGCCAGCTCCGCTTCCGCCATGCTGGCGAGACGTTTGGAACCGACGAGGTTGACGGCGCAACCGGCCGCGAAGGTCTCGATGAGGTCGCGGGTGTAGTCCCGGGCCACGGTGCCGGGGGTGGCCAGAACCGTGATCCGGCCCGAACGCGAAGCCTGGGCGGCCGGCTTGATGGCCGGCACGGTGCCGACGAACGGGATCGAAAAGCGCTTCCGCAAGGGCGGCAGGGCCACCGTCGACCACGTGTTGCAAGCGATCACGACCATGTCCGGCTGGAACACGCCGACGAGCCGCTCCATGACGGCGAGCACCCGCTCCACCAGCTTAGTCTCGGGCATCTGGCCGATCGGGAAGGCTGCGTCGTCGGCGGCGTAGACGAACCGGGCGTCCGGCCGCGCCTTAACGGCTTCGGACAGAACCGTGAGGCCGCCGAGGCCTGAATCGAGGACGAGGATGGTGGGACGGGCGTCCGGCATGGCCGCGGGTCTATAGGCGGTTCCGGCGAGAAGGTCGACGCGCATGAGGTAAACGGCTCCGCTTCGACAACGCGTGAGAGCGCCCGGAGTTTGCCGCTTCGCGATGAAGAAACCGTTCGCCCGTCCCTAATTGACCCGCGAGCGGCCGTTCGCCTCGATCTTCGGGGCCTCGCCGGCCTTCGGGGTCTCGGGCTTGGGGATCTCCGCGGTGAGGCGCCGGACGGGCCAGCCGTCGCTCCACGTTCCCATGTCGACGAGGCGAGGGTCGGCCCTCAGGAAGGCTGCGTCCTTCCCGCTCAGGGCGGCATCGAGAGCCAGGTCGAAGGTCTTCCAGTAGGCGAGATAGTCGAGGGTGTCCGTGCCGTTGGCGGCCAATTGCGCAGCGAGGATCGTCTGCTCGCCCGAGAGCGCCATGTCGGCACTCCAGCGCCAGGTGTTCTTCTGCTTCGGGTCCTTCGGCGGGTCGGGCGGCAGCTTGATGGCGCCCGCGTCGTACTCGGCCTTCGGCGAGCCGGGGGATGCCGGCGTGGCGTTGGTGGTCGGGAAGCCGTGGTCGTCCGAGGCGACCCGCATATAGAGCTTGCGGTTCGGCGGTACCGCCGTGGTCTCCTTCAGAACCCGGCGGACGTGGCGGTCGATCGGCAGGTGATCGCGGTCGCCGTTGATCGTGACGAGGAGCGTCGAGGCGGGCACCGTTGAGAGATCGGCGAGATAGATGCCCCTGCCCTTCTCCTCCGTAGTGATCCCGCCCGGCATCGCCGCGAAGATGAGCTTCGGCTCCGGCAGACCCTCCGCCCCGGCGAGGTTGAGCGCGATGGCGGCGCCTGCCACATGGCCGAGATAGGCGACGCGCTTCGGATCGGGCCGGGCATCGGGGTCGTCGGCGAGGTCCGCGAGGGCTTGCTTGACCAATTGACCGGCCAGGGCGGTGGCATCCTGCGGCCGCGACCGGTTCACCTCCTGAAAGCGGGGGAAGAGGACGAGGTTGCCGCGCCGCGCGAGGTGCTCGATCCAGCCACCGTATGTACCGGGGTTCGCGGCACCCCAGGAATGGAACAGCACCACTACGGGCCGGGGGGCCTTCGCGGTGCCCGCGGCGTGGAACACGTAAGTCCCGCTGCTTGCCGTGCCGACACCGCGCTTGACCACTTGGCTCGCCACGTAATCCGTGCCGCCGGGCCCCTTCTCGGGCTGTTTCGGCGGCGTCGCGGCGAGGGCCGGCGCGCCGAGGCCCGCGGCCAGCATGAGGGCGATCATCAGGGGGCGGCTCATCCTTGCCTCCAGGCAGTATTCCGGCGCCTTCTGGCGCCCACGTCACCCTTGAACCATAGACTATTTAAGGCTTTCGCAATCGTCGACCTTCGGCGAGCGCCCGCATGGCGCCCCAGAGCGTGCGTACATCCTGCTCCGTCATCTGAAGCCGGTGGAAGATGTCGCGCATGTTCCGGGCCATGATGGGCTGCTTGTCCTTCGGATAGTAGTTCACGGCCTCGAGCTCGGCCTCCACGTACTCGAAGAAAGCGATCACCTTGTCACGGGTCGCCGGCGGCGACCGGCGCTCCCCGGTGAAGGGAAGCGCGCCGGCACCCGCGCTCTTGTGCCACTCGTAGGAGATGAGGAGCACCGCCTGGGCGAGATTGACCGACGAGAACCGGGGATCGACCGGAAAGGTGATGATGGCGTCCGCCAGGGACACCTCGTCGTTCTCGAGCCCTGTCCGCTCCCGCCCGAACAGGACTCCGACCGCCTGATCGTCGGCGATCCGCGCTCCGGCCTCCCGCATCCCGTCGTCCGGCCCGAACACCCGCTTCAGTTGCCCCCGCTCCCGCGCCGTCGTGGCGAAGACGAAATGGAGGTCGGCGACCGCCGCGGCGACGTCCGGGTAGAGCTTGGCCGCTTCCAGGATGTGGGTCGCCCCGGAGGCCGCGGAATGCGCCCCCTTTTTCGGCCACCCGTTCCTTGGCGCCACGAGGCGGAGCTCCGACAGGCCGAAATTCGCCATGGCCCGGGCCACCATGCCGATGTTCTCGGCAAGCTGGGGCTCGACGAGGATGATGGCGGGCTTGCGGGCGGCGTCCTGGCTCATGGACTGGCTTTTAGTCGACGCGCCCCGGCGCGCAACAGCGCTTCCCCGGGAACCTTAAGCAGGCTATAGCCCCGCGCAAACCGGCTGCCGCGCGGCGACCGAACGTAAATGCCCTCCAATGCAAGGTGAGATCATGCCCAAGATCAAGGTTGCCAATCCGGTCGTCGAGCTCGACGGCGACGAGATGACCCGGATCATCTGGCAGTACATCAAGGACAAGCTGATCCACCCCTATCTCGACATCGACCTTGAATACTACGACCTTGGCGTCGAGCATCGCGACGCCACGAACGACCAGGTGACGGTGGACGCGGCGAACGCCATCAAGCGCCACGGCGTCGGAGTGAAATGCGCTACGATCACGCCGGACGAGGCGCGGGTGAAGGAGTTCAACCTCAAGGAGATGTGGAAGTCGCCGAACGGCACGATCCGCAACATTCTGGGCGGCGTGATCTTCCGCGAGCCGATCATCATGAGGAACGTTCCGCGTCTCGTCCCGGGCTGGACGCAGCCCATCATCGTCGGCCGCCACGCCTTCGGCGACCAGTATCGCGCCACGGACTTCAAGTTTCCGGGCAAGGGCCGCCTGACGATCAAGTTCGAGGGCGAGGACGGATCGGTGATCGAGAAGGAGGTTTTCAAGGCCCCAGGCGCGGGCGTCGCCATGGCGATGTACAACCTCGACGAGTCGATCCGTGAATTCGCCTATTCGTGCTTCAATTACGGCTTGGCGCGCAAATTCCCGGTCTACCTCTCCACGAAGAACACGATCCTCAAGGCCTACGACGGGCGCTTCAAGGACATCTTCCAGGAGATCTACGACGCCGAGTTCAAGAGCCAGTACCAGGCGCTCGGCCTCACCTACGAGCACCGCCTCATCGACGACATGGTGGCCTCGGCCCTCAAGTGGTCCGGCGGCTATATCTGGGCGTGCAAGAACTACGATGGCGACGTGCAGTCGGATACGGTGGCTCAGGGCTTCGGCTCGCTCGGCCTCATGACCTCGGTTCTCGCGACGCCGGACGGCAAGACCGTGGAGGCCGAGGCGGCCCACGGGACGGTGACCCGCCATTACCGCGAGCACCAGAAGGGCAAGGAGACCTCGACGAACTCTATCGCCTCGATCTTCGCCTGGACCCGGGGCCTCGCCCACCGGGCCAAGCTCGACAACAATCAGGATCTCGCGCGCTTCGCCACGACGCTAGAGAAGGTCTGCGTCGACACCGTCGAGGCCGGCCACATGACGAAGGATCTCGCCCTCCTCGTCGGAGCCGACCAGAAGTGGCTGTCCACCACCGGCTTCCTCGACAAGATCGACGAGAACCTTAAAAAAGCGATGGCGGCCTGATCGGCTGCACCCGATCCCGGGTCCTCATGGGCCCGGGATCTCCCGACGAACGGCACGGGGCCGCCTGAAGCTCGCCAAAGCTTCGACTCGGCTTCAGTGCAGCCGGGCGCCTTTGAGGAAGCGTCCCCGGTCGCCCGAGGTGACCGTCAGGTCGAAGCGGTCGCCTTCGCGCTCCACAGAGAGGGGAACGTCCACTCCCGCATCGCCGAGAGCCCAGACCGCCCGGTAGAAGCCCGCGAGGGACGGCACCGCTTCCCCCGCCACCGCGTGAACCACGTCGCCCGCCCTCAGCCCGGCGCGCTTTGCCGGTCCGTCGCCTGCAAGCCCGATAATCGCCACCTGATCCTCATCCGTTTCGTGCGCGAAGAGGCCGAGCCAGGGGCGCGAGGGGCGGTTCACTCGGCCGTGGGTGAGCATGTCGTCGAGGATCGGCTTCAGAAGATCGATCGGGACGACCATGTTGAGGGGCACGATCCGCCCGCCCGCGGCCCGGTGCTGCAATTGCAGGGAGCCGATGCCGAGAAGATCGCCCCGCGGGCCGATCAAGGCCGTGCCGCCCCAATTGGGATGAGCCGGCGCCGTGAAGATCGCCTCGTCGAGGAGGTACTCCCAATACCCGGCGAATTCCTGCTTGGCGACGATGCGGGCCTGGAGCGACCGCGCCCGGCCGCCAGCGCCGGCCACCACCACCTCCTGCTGCACCGCGGCCTTGCGGGAGTCGCCGAGCGGCAGCACGGGCGCATCCAGCGAGCCGAGGGCTTGAACGAGCCCGAAGCCCGTCGCGTAATCGTAGGCCAAGACATGGGCGCCGACCGTCCGCCCCTCCCGCGTGGTGAGCCAAACCTCATGGGCCTCCGTCACGAGGTAGCCGATGGTGAGCACGAGGCCGTCGGACCGGATCACCACCCCCTGCCCGGCCCGCTCGGTCCCGAGCGTTTCCGCCGTGTACGCGTCCTCCGGGACCCGCGCCCTCAGGGAAACTACGGATGAGAGCGCAGCGGAGAGGTCGTAGGCGAGCCGGTCCTGGTCCGGCTGAAACTCGACGGGAATGCGCCAATCGTCCTCTGAGGGCATCTCATGCCTCTTCGTCCGCTTTGTACTCAGACGACGATATCTGGAGCAGCCCGGCAAAGGTGCAACCGCCACGGGCTATCAGTCGGCCCCAACGAACAGCCCGCCGCAACGGCGTCGCGGCGGGCTTCGAGCGATGGATCGCTCTCGTGGGCAACCGAGGAGGACCCTAGGCCCAACACTTAAAAATTTCCTTCCGGCGATCGTCGAAACTACTTCGCATTAAGGTCGACTTGCACCGTCCCGAGCGCTTGGTCGACGAAGCGTTTCGCCGATCGGCGACACATCCTCGTCGCCCTAGCGGGCGTCTCGGTCGAGGGTCCGCTTGACTTGCCGAAGCCGTTCCTGCTGGTGCGGGCGCGAGCGCTCCTCAGCCACCTGGCCGATGTGCTCGGCAAGGCCCGGCATGTGTTCCACGAGGTAGTGAAGGTCGCCCGCATCGAGGACGAGCAGCTTGGTGTGGGTCAGCGCCCGCACGTTGGCGGTGCGCTCCGAGCGGACCAGCACGGCCATCTCGCCGAAGAACTCGCCGGCCTCCAGCACGGCAGGCTCGGGCGACAGCTCGACCTCCACCCGGCCAGAGGCGATGAAGTACATTGAATCCGCAGGTTCGCCACGGCGGACGATGACGTCGTCGGCTTCGCAGTACTTCGCCTTCAGGTAGCTCATCACCTCGCTGATCTCGGCGGCGTCGAGCTCGGCGAAGAGCGGCACCCGGGCGACCATGCCCCAGGTGACCACGAAGTCGCGCCGCTGGATCTCGCGGGCAAAGGCGCTGGCGAGAAGGCCGACCGGCAGCGCGAGCATCAGGATGCCGGTCACGGCCGTGAGCCCGGCGAGCACGCGCCCGACACCCGTGACCGGCACCACGTCCCCGTAGCCCACGGTGGTGAGGGTGACGACGGCCCAGTACATGGCGCCCGGGATGGTGCCGAAGCGCTCGGGCTGCGCCTCCCCTTCCGCCACATGCATCAGGGACGCGACCACGACGGTGGTCCCGGCGAGGATGATCAGGGAAGCGACGAGGCCTCGGCGCTCGCTGTAGACCGCATCGAAGAGGCTCGCCATCCCGGGCGAGTAGCGGGCGAGCTTGAAGAAGCGCAGAAGCCTCAGGATCAGAAGCGCTCGAAGGTCGAGCGGGGTCAGCAGGGCGAGGTAGAAGGGCAGGATCGCCAGGAGATCGATGATGGCGAGGGGCTGGGACGCGAGCTTCAGGCGCGCCTGCCAGGGCGGGCGGGCGCGCCAGGGCACATGCTCCGGGGCGCACCAGATCCGCAGCGCGTACTCCGCCGTGAACACGACGACCGTGAAGAGTTCGACCGCGAAGAACGCCGCCGGAAAGGCGCCGGCATAAGCCGGGACGCTTTCGAGGATGACTGCGATGACGCTCAGAAGCACGAGCGTCACGAGGGCGCCGTGCACGAGGTCGCCGGCGCGGTCGTTGTGCGCGCCTCGTTCGAGCAGATCGTAGGCCCGTTGACGGGCGGTCTTCGGCCCTGCCGGCACTTAGGCCGCCGAGAGGGCCGCCTCGACGGCGGCGAGGGCCGCCTCCGCCTGCGCTCCGTCCGGGCCGCCGGCCTGGGCCATGTCGCGGCGTCCGCCGCCGCCCTTGCCGCCGAGCTTCTCGGCGCCCGCGCGAACGAGGCTCACGGCGTCGATCTTCGCCGTCAGGTCCTCGGTAACGCCGACCACGATCCCGGCCTTACCGTCCTCGGCAACGCCCACGATGGCGACGACACCGGAGCCGAGCCGCTTCTTGCCCTCGTCGGCGAGGGTTTTGAGATCCTTCATCTCGACCCCCGACACCGCGCGGGCCATCAGCTTGACCCCGGCCACGTCGCGGATGGGGTCGCTCCCGCCCGTGCCGCCGCCCATGGCGAGCTTGCGGCGGGCCTCGGCGAGGTCGCGCTCGAGTTTGCGCTTGTCCTCGATGAGGGCGGCGAGGCGCTCGGCGGCTTCGTCGACGGGCGTCTTGAGGAGTCCCGCGATGGTGTGGAGTTTTCGGCTCTCCTCGGCGAGATGCCGGCGCGCGGCTTCCCCGGTCATGGCCTCGAGCCGCCGAACGCCCGCCGCGACGGCTCCTTCAGACACGACAGTCACGACGCCGATATCGCCGGTGCGGTTCACGTGGGTGCCGCCGCACAGCTCGACCGAGAAGGCCTTATGGCCGTCGCCCCGGCCCATGGATACGACTCGCACCTCGTCGCCGTACTTCTCGCCGAAGAGCGCGCGGGCGCCGGATTCGATCGCCTCGTCCACGGCCATGAGCTTCGTGACCACCGGCTCGTTCTGCAGGAGCACGCGGTTGGCGATGTCCTCCACCTGCTGGAGTTCGGTCTCGCCGATGGGCTTGGGGTGGCTGAAATCGAAGCGCAGGCGGTCGGGCGCGACGAGCGAGCCTTTCTGCGCCACGTGGTCGCCCAGCACCTGACGCAGGGCCTCGTGCAGGAGGTGGGTCGCCGAGTGGTTGGAGCGGACCGCGGCACGACGCCCATCATCCACCCGAAGCTCCAGCGGCTGGCCGGCCTTCAGGGTCCCGTGCTCCACCGTGACGTGATGCACGAAGAGGTCGCCGAGCTTCTTCTCGGTGACGGTGACGCGCGCCCGTGCGCCCTCGCCCTGCACGATGCCCGTATCGCCCACCTGCCCGCCGGATTCGGCGTAGAACGGGGTCTGGTTGAGCACCAGGAGGCCGGTTTCGCCGGCCTTCAGCTCCGCCGCCTCGGCACCGTCCCTGAGGAGCGCCGCGACGACGCCCTCGGCGGTCTCGGTCTCGTAGCCGAGGAACTCGGTGGCGCCGACGCGCTCGCGGATCCCGAACCACACGGTCTCGGTCGCCGCTTCGCCGGAGCCCGCCCAGGCTGCGCGCGCCTTCTCGCGCTGGCGCTGCATGGCGGCGTCGAAGGCGTCCGTGTCGACGCCGATCCCGCGGGCCTTGAGGGCATCCTGCGTGAGGTCGAGGGGGAAGCCGTAGGTGTCGTAGAGCGTGAACGCCGTATCGCCGGAGAGCTTCTGGCCGGAGGTGAGGGTCCGGGTCTCCTCGTCCAGGATGGAGAGGCCCCGCTCCAGGGTCTTGCGGAATCGGGTCTCTTCGAGGCGCAGAGTTTCGGTGATGAGGGATTCGGCTCGGACGAGCTCGGGATAGGCCTGCCCCATCTCATGCACGAGCGCCGGAACGAGCCTGTGCATCAGGGGGTCCTTCGACCCCAAGAGCTGCGCATGGCGCATGGCGCGTCGCATGATGCGGCGGAGCACGTAGCCGCGACCCTCGTTCGAGGGCAGAACGCCGTCCGCGACGAGGAACGAGGCGGCGCGCAGGTGATCCGAGATCACCCGGTGCGAGGCGCTGCGCTCCCCTTCCGGCGCAATGCCTGTTGCATGGGCGACGGCGTCGATCAGGGCGCGGAAGAGATCCGTTTCGTAGTTCGAATGCACGCCCTGGAGCACCGCGGCGACGCGCTCGAGCCCCGCGCCCGTGTCGATCGAGGGCTTGGGCAGGGCGATCCGGTTGCCGGGCTCGATCTGCTCGAACTGCATGAAGACGAGGTTCCAGATCTCGATGAACCGGTCGCCGTCCTGATCTTCCGAGCCGGGCGGGCCGCCCGCGACCTTGTCGCCGTGATCGTAGAAGATCTCCGAGCACGGGCCGCAGGGTCCCGTATCGCCCATCTGCCAGAAATTGTCGGAGGTCGGGATGCGGATGATCTTGGAATCGGAGAGCCCGGCGATTTTCTTCCAAAGATCCGCGGCCTCGTCGTCCGTGTGATAGACGGTGACGAGGAGCTTCTCTTTCGGAAGGTCAAACTCCTTCGTGATCAGATTCCAGGCGAGCTCGATGGCGAGGGGCTTGAAGTAGTCGCCGAACGAGAAGTTGCCGAGCATCTCGAAGAATGTGTGGTGCCGCGCCGTGTAGCCCACATTGTCGAGATCGTTGTGCTTGCCGCCGGCACGCACGCATTTCTGCGACGTCACGGCCCGCGTGTAGGGCCGCTTCTCGACGCCCGTGAACACGTTCTTGAACTGCACCATGCCGGCATTCGTAAACATGAGCGTCGGATCGTTGCGCGGCACGAGCGGGCTCGACGCTACGACCTCATGGCCGTGCTTGTCGAAGTAGTCGAGAAAGGTCGACCGGATCTCGTTAACGCCAGACAACCGGTTCGGGATGGTGGAGCGGCTCATGGGTCCCACAGCTCGGAAGACGGGCGCGGCGCACCCGCAAAACATTGTTCGCAAGGGCTTTTAGTGGGCGGCCGGAGCGCTGTCGAGGTGACGTTTCGGCGGAGTCAACTTCCTTGCGGGGCGCCTCAATGAGAGCGCGGCTCAAAGGCGCCCGTCCGGTCAAGCGCGACGCCAGATGACCAACCGGCCGCGCCGCGCCGGCGTCGCGGCCGGGCTTCGTCAATCCGGCGTGAACCCCCTTAAGCGCTCTGTGAGGCCCGCCAGCACATCGGCCTCCACATTCGCATAGGCCACCCGCAGATGGTTCTCCTGGCCCGGGCCGAAGAAGCTGCCGGGGAGGCAGAGCACGCCTCGCTTGGCGGCGAGACGTTCGGCGACGGCGTAGCCAGACCGGCCCTCGAAGGGGTGCCGCAGATAGGCGAAAAAGGCGCCGGCGGAGTCGATGCGCCACCCGGTCAGAGGTGCCATGGCCTCTCGGAACACGGCGGTGCGGCCGTTCACGTCCGCCCGGTTCGCCTCGCGCCAGGGGCGCAGGCCCTCGACCGCCCACGGGAGGGCACCCTGCGCGGCCCGGGGCGGGCAGATCTGGATGCAGTCCAGGATCTTGGCGAGTTGGGCGATGGCCGGGGCATCGGCCGTCACGGCGCCCGTCCGGTGGCCCGGGATCGCATAGGATTTCGAGAAGGAATAAAGCTGAACGACCGTGCCGCGCCAGCCTTCGCCCGCGAAAAGGCCGTGGGCGCGCTCGGTGCCGGGCGGCAGGAAATCCCGGTAAGTCTCGTCGACGACCAGCGCGAGGGAGCGCCTGCGGCAGAGCTCCGCGAAGGCTTCGATCGCGGCGGGCGGGTAGACGGCGCCCGTCGGGTTGTTGGGCGTGACGAGGACGACCGCGCGGACCCGCTCGTCGAGGAGCCGCTCCACATCCTCGACCGCCGGGACGAAACCCGCTTCCGGGCGGCAGGGCAGCGCCCGCGCCTCGATGCCCAGCATGGCGAGGGACATCTGATGATTGAAGTACCAGGGGGTCGGCAGGAGCACCGCATCGCCGTGACGGGCGAGGAGCATCATGACGGCGAAGAACGCTAGGTTGCAGCCGGCGGTGATCGCCACATCGCCGGGTTCGATCCGGCCGCCATAGGTCCGGCGGAGATCCGCGGCGTAGGCCTTCCGCAGCTCAAGGTCGCCCCCGATGGGACCGTACCGGGCACCCTCGGCCGAGCCCGCCGTGTCGGCAAGGCGCCGCAGGAACGCCTCGGGCGGAGCCGAGCCCGGCACCGCCTGGGAGAGGTCGATCAGCGGACCGCGCGCGCCGTCGTAGCGCCCGGTCCACTCCTTGGCCTCGGGAATGGGCGGGAAGCCGACATCGGCGACGAGGGGGTTGATGGCGGCGCTCATGAAGGCATCATGGCGGCGAAACGGCTTAGTGCAAGCCTCTGGCGGTGCCCTGGACAGCCCTCGTCCTTCGAGACGTTCGCTGCGCGAACCCTCAGGATGAGGGCTGGGCATCTGGCGTCCTCAACCCGCTCCTCTCACCCGCTAATCCTCATCCTGAGGAGCCGCGGAGCGGCGTCTCGAAGGAGGGTTCAGAAGGCGGGGGAGGCGCGACGAGCCCTCCTTCCCCTTGAGGGAAGGAGTTGGAGGTTGGGGTGGTGCAAAAGGTGCAGCTCAGCTACACGCGGCACCACCCCCACCCCGTACCCCTCCCCTCAAGGGAGGAGGGGAATAAGTGGCGTCGCGTCGAAGCTCGCCCGCTCAGTCCTTCGCGCGCTCCACGTACGACCCGTCCTCGGTCTGGATGACGACGCGGGTGCCGGCCTGGATGTGGGGCGGCACCATGGTGCGAGCGCCGTTCGAGAGCTTGGCGGGCTTGTAGGACGAGGATGCGGTCTGCCCCTTCACCACCGGCTCCGTCTCGGTGATCTCCAGGGTGACGCGGGCGGGAAGCTCGATGGCGATCGGCACGCCGTTGTGGACGGACAGCATCACCGGCATGCCCTCCTGCAGGTATACCGACTGATCCCCGATGATGTCCTGCGGCACCGCCACCTGCTCGTAGCTCTCCGGGTTCATGAAGTGGTAGCCCTCCCCGTCCTGGTAGAGGAAGGTGTGCTCCCGGTCCTCCACGAAGGCCCGCTCCACCTGCTCCGTCGTCCGGTAGCGCTCGGACACCTTCACGCCGTCCGAGATGCGGCGCATGTCGAGCTGGGTGACGGGCGTTCCCTTGCCGGGGTGGATATTCTGCGCCGTCAGCACGACGTAGAGCTTGCCGTCGACGTCGACGACGTTGCCCTTGCGGAGGGTCGAAGCGATAACCTTCACGAGAAGCCTTCCTTGTGAGATGGGTGGCGGCCCATTGCGGGCGCTTGCGGGACACCGTTGCCGCCGCACCTAGCCCATCTGCACCAAAATCGCCAGTCACCTCAGGCTCGAACCGTTCGGAACACCCCTTGGCCAGCCTCGCTCCTCCGCGCTCCCCCTGGTGGACGCCCCACGTCCATGCCGACCGGCGCCCCCTCCTCCTGATGCGCAACCGCATCGTCACGGCCCTTCGCGGCTATTTCGACTGGCAGGGCTTCGTCGAGGTCGACCCGCCGGCCTTGCAGGTCTCCCCCGGCAACGAGGCGCACCTGCATGCCTTCGCGACGGAGGCCGTCACCCCGGGCGGAGCGCGGCAGGCACTCTACCTCCACACCTCCCCGGAATTCGCCTGCAAGAAGCTCCTCGCGGCCGGCGAGGAGCGGATCGCGTGCTTTGCCAAGGTGTACCGCAACCGGGAGCGCGGCCCCCTGCACCATCCGGAATTCACGATGCTCGAATGGTACCGGACGGGCGAGGACTACGTGCAGCTCATGCGGGACACCTTCGACGTTCTGGGACTGGCGGCGAAGACGGCCGAGACCGGGACGCTGAGCTACCGCGGCCGCTCGGTCAACGCCTTCGACGCGCCGGCCCGGATCACCGTGGCGGAGGCCTTCGACGAGCTGGCCGGGATCGACCTTTTGTCGACCCTGGACGAGAGCGGCGGCGCCGACCGGGACGGTCTTGCGGCGCAGATGAAGGAAGCCGGGCTGCGCACCGCGCCCGACGACACCTGGTCCGACCTTTTCAGCCGCGCGCTGGTGGAGCGCGTGGAGCCCGAGCTCGGGCGCAGCCGGATCACCGTCCTCGACGAGTATCCCACGGTCGAGGCGGCGCTCGCCCGGCCGACCCGCCACGATCCCAGGGTCGCCGAGCGGTTCGAGGTCTATGCCTGCGGGGTCGAGATCGCCAACGGCTTCGGCGAGCTCACCGATCCGGCCGAGCAGCGCCGGCGCTTCGAAGGCGAAATGCAGGAGAAGGCCCGCGTCTACGCCGAGAGCTACCCCGTGGACGAGGATTTCATCGCGGCGCTCTCCCACATGCCGGAGGCGAGCGGCATCGCGCTCGGCCTCGACCGCCTGGTCATGCTGGCGACCGGCGCCGACCACATCGAGCGCGTTCTGTGGGCTCCCGTGCCGGAGCCCGGCGCGTGAGCGCGGTGCGAAGCCTGCGCGGTGCGGCGGAGCTGGCCGAGGCCGGGCTCGTCGAACCCGGGCGCGTGGCGGAGCTCGACCGCGTCGCGGCCCGCTACGCGGTCGCGATCACGCCCGCCATGGCGTCGCTCATCGATCCCGGCGACCCGGCCGATCCCATCGCGCGCCAGTTCGTGCCGAGCACGGCGGAGCTGGTCTCGTCGCCCGAGGAGCGGGCGGACCCCATCGGCGACGAGGCCCACAGCCCCGTCGAAGGAATCGTCCACCGCTACCCGGACCGGGTGCTGCTGAAGGCCGTGCATGTCTGCCCGGTCTATTGCCGGTTCTGCTTTCGCCGGGAGACGGTGGGCCCGCAGGGCCTCGGCACCCTCTCGCCCGAAGCGCTGGAAGGCGCCCTCGCCTATATCCGCGCGCATCCCGAGATCTGGGAGGTCATCCTCACGGGCGGCGACCCCCTCGTGCTCTCGCCCCGGCGCCTTAAGGAGATCATGGAGGGCTTGCGCACGATCGCGCACGTCAAGGTGGTCCGCGTCCACACCCGCGTGCCGGTGGTCGAGCCCGCCCGCATCGACGACGCTCTCACGGCGGCCCTCCATGCGGGCGGCAAGACGGTCTACGTCGCGCTTCACGCCAATCATCCCCGCGAGCTCAACGAAGAGGCACGAGGTGCCTGCGCGCGCCTCATCGCGAGCGGCGCCGCCCTGGTGAGCCAGACGGTGCTGCTGCGCGGCGTCAACGACGATCCAGACACCCTCGCGGAACTCATGCGGGCCTTCGTGGAAGCCCGCGTGAAGCCCTACTACCTCCATCACCCGGATCTCGCGCCGGGCACGGGCCATTTCCGTCTCGGCATCGAGGAGGGGCAGGCCATCGTGGCGGAGCTCCGCCGCCGGGTCTCGGGCCTGTGCCAGCCGGCCTACGTGCTCGACATCCCGGGCGGGCACGGGAAGATCCCGGTCGGGCCGAAGGCCGTCCAGCCCCGCGGCGACGGCTCCTTCACGGTCGTGGACCGCCGGGGCGGCGAACACGTCTATCCGCCCGAAGCCTAGTCCTCGCCGGGCTTTCCCACCCGCAGGCGCTTGACTTGCGAGCGCTGCGCCTTCGCCTCGAGCCTCCGCTTCTTCGAGGCCAGCGTCGGGCGCGTGGCGCGCCGGGGCTTGGGACGCTCGGTCGCCTCGCGAATGAGCTCGACGAGCCGCTGCCGCGCATCCTCGCGGTTGCGGTCCTGGGTGCGGTGCCGCTGGGCGGTGATGACGAGGACGCCGTCGGCGGTGAGCCGCTTGCCGGCAAGGCGCTCGAGCCGGGCGCGCACGTCGTCCGGCAGCGACGGCGAGCGGCGCACGTCGAAGCGCAGCTGCACTGCCGTCGCAACCTTGTTGACGTTCTGCCCGCCGGGCCCGGACCCGCGGATGAAGCTCTCGGAGAGTTCCGACTCGTCGATGGAGAGCCAGGAGGTAACGGGGATCATCGGGCCGAGCCGGGATGAGGTGGCGGGGGCACCACCTTTAAGCGCCCCACTGCCGTTGCGCGAGTCGCCTGCCCTCCCCTGCGTCCCGCGCGCACAGCCTCCGCTTGGCATGAACTTTGAAGGGAGATGCCGCGTTCATGCCTCGACAGGAGAACACAGATGAAGCTGCTTCGCCGTCTTGCGTCGATGATCCCTTACGACCGCTCCGTCATGGCCCCCGTCAGCCTCGCGGCCGCCGCGATCGCGCTTCCGATCGCGGACGTTCTGATCCGGTCGATCTGATCTGCGACCGGGGCTGCGGCGCCAGGCTCCGCCGCCCCGCCTTACCGATCGCTCGCCGGCAGGCTCTCGCGCTCCGTCTCCTGGAGACGCAGGACGAGGTCCCTCAGGCGATCGGGAAGGTTGTCGCCCTCCGGCTCGCCGTAGACCCGCCGGAGATTGTGGCCCAGAACATCGAGCACGCCACGTTCCTGGAATGAGGAGGAGTGAGCCCCCAGGCTCCACCCTCTTTCGTATGTCATCATCGCAATTCGCCCCGTGAAAATGGTGGCCGCATGGCCGCGATCAATTCAGTTCGAGGGACGAACTCACACCGGGGGGCTGTGGTTTCAGCGGGACAATTAACATAAGTTGCTCGCGTTCGAAGCGGCCATGGCGCCGGCCGCTTCGCGGACGCCCGCGAAGCGGTTGACCCGGCCGGAAAAAGCCCCTATCTGACCGCCTCCGGCGCCAAGCCCCTGTGCCCGCCTCACCGGCCGGCCACGGTCCCTGCTGGGGGATAGTTTAACGGTAGAACAGCGGACTCTGACTCCGTTAGTCTAGGTTCGAATCCTAGTCCCCCAGCCAAACGACGCCTCAAAGAGCCCGCTTCGAAATCGACCCGCTGCCGCACGATCGGCTGCGCCGCGGTCAAGCGCAGGCCTGGGGCGGTCTCTTTCTCTTGCCGTCCGCCGAAGTCGGGACACGGCGTTCGCGCGTTTCTGCCCGCTGCTCCTCACCGTGTTGTCATCCGTTTGTGGTGCGAGACGCTGGACGGCCGGGGTTGCGCCCCTAAACTGAGCCTTGGGTTCGGTCAGCTGAGGACGCGCCATGCTCTCCCGCCGTCGGCTGGTTCGTCTGTTGGGCTCCCTCCCCTTCCTGGCGGCGGCGCCCGCGGCCCGCTCGCAGACGGGCGGGTTCTACTATCGCGGCCCTGTCACAGACCATTTCGACGGCGAGCGCTTCTTCAACCCGGGCGGAGAGCCTCCGCGGGGCTTCGGGGCCTTCCTCGACTGGCAGTTCTCCGGAAAGGCCAAGCCCTGGCCTGCCGCCTACCCGAGCCCCTATCAGGACCGCCCGCCTGCTCGCCCCCACGGCGACCTGCGGGTGACCCTCGTGGGGCACGCGACGTTCCTCATCCAGATCGCCGGCGCCAGCATCCTCACGGACCCGATCTGGTCGGAGCGCGCAAGCCCGGTGCCCTTTGCCGGACCAAGGCGCTACAACGCTCCCGGCATTCCCTTCGAGAGCCTGCCGCCCATCGACCTGGTGCTCGTCTCGCACAACCATTACGACCACATGGACCTGCCGACGCTGCGCCGGCTGTGGCAGCGGGACAGGCCCCGCATCGTTGCGCCGCTCGGCAACGACGCGATCGTGCGCGCCTACGACCCGGCCATTCCGGTCACCACCCTCGATTGGGGGCAGGCGCTGGCGGTCGACGGCCTTCGGATCACGGCCGAGCCGGCCCACCACTGGTCGGCCCGCGCCACCAACGACCGCAACCATGCGCTCTGGGCCTCCTTCGTGATCCGGGGCGGAGGCCGGGCGGTGTACTTCGCGGGCGATACGGGCTTCGGCGGGGGCCGGCATTTCCGGCACATCGCGTCGCGGCACCGGGGCATCGACCTCGCGCTCCTGCCCATCGGCGCCTACGAGCCGCGCTGGTTCATGGCGCCCCAGCACATGAACCCGGCCGATGCGGTCGAGGCGCTCCGGATCCTGGGGGCGCGGGCGGCGCTGGGCTACCATTGGGGCACGTTCCGCCTCACCGACGAGGCCGTCGACGATCCCCCGCGCGGCCTCGCCCGGGCTTTGGCCGAGCGCGGGATCCCGGAGCGCCGCTTCCTCGCGATGCGGCCCGGGCAGGTCTGGCCCTCAGGAGCCGGCGATGCCAGGCAGGCCTGAACGGGCGGGCTGGTCGAGGCTCTGGACCCGGCCCACGCACTCGTCCGGGCCGGTGCATCCGCGGCTGCGCAGGGCGTTGCGCCACGAGGAGTTGCGGGGGCTCGTGTTCGCGTTCCGCGCCCGCTGCATCGCGGCCGCGGCGGTCGCCGTCTGGCTCGTGGTGCTCGTGCCCTCGCCCCGCGACCTGTACTATCTCGGGGTGGTCGGGCTGTTCGTCGGGCTTGGGCTCGTGCCTCACCTCGCACGCCACAAGCCTTACGGGCAGGCGGTGAAGCTCATCTGCATCGCCCTCGACGTTCTGCTCATCACCGCCGTCATCCTGGTCCCCCCGCCCTTCGACACCAGCACATGGCCGGTGCAGACCCGCCTGCGCTTCCAGGACTATCTCTACCTGCTGATCTACCTCGCCGGCTCGGCCCTGTCCTACTCGGCCCTCAACGTTGTCTGGACGGGCCTGTGCATCGTCGGGATCTGGTCCGCCGGTTTCCTATCCCTTCTGTGGCGGCCCGATACCGTCACCTGGGCCAAGCGCATGGGGGATCGCACGGGGGTTCCGAGCGAGGAGGCGCTCGCCGTGATCCTCGATCCCCGATACGTCATGGTCAGCCAGCTGTGGAACCAGATCGCCCTCACGCTGGTCATGACGGGGCTCCTCGTCGCAGCCGTCCTGCGGGCGCGGCAAACGGCGATCCGCCAGGCCCGGGCCGAGGTCGTCCGTGCGGACCTCGCCCGCTATCTCTCGCCCGACGTGGCCGAGACCCTGGCCAAGCGGTCCGGAGCGGCGTTCGGCGCCCCCGCGACCCGCCCTGTGGCGGTCCTGTTCGCCGACATCGTCGGCTTCACGGCGCTGTGCGAGAAGCTCGCGCCCGAGGATGTGGTGAGCCTGCTTCGCAGCTTTCACGTCCGGTCCTGCCGCATCGTGTTCCGGCACGGGGGCACCCTCGACAAGTTCCTGGGCGACGGGCTGATGGCGACCTTCGGAGCGCTGTCCCCGTCGGCCAACGCCGCCGAAGCCGCCCTGCACTGCGCGCTGGCTCTCCAGGAGGAGATGGACCGCTGGGCGCGCAAGCGGCAAGGTCGCGGGGCGGCCGCTTTCACCATCTCGGTCGGGGTTCACTTCGGGCCGGCGGTCGTGGGCAATGTGGGAGCCGAGCAGCGCCTTGAGTTCACGGTCGTGGGCGACACCGTGAACGTGGCGAACCGCCTCGAGCGCCTGACGCGGGACTTCGCGTGCCGGACCGCCGTCAGCCGTGAAGTGCTGGAGGCGGCCGGCCGCAGCGACAGACCGCCGGAGGGCTTCACGGCGCGAGGGCCCGTCACGGTACGGGGCCGGGCGGCGCCCGTAGAGGTGTTCACCTGCGGCAGTTCCCGGGCCGCCGGATCGAGCAGCGTTCACCACGCCCGAGCGCATGCCGGCTGACCGCTCGCAGCGCGCATCAAGGCGCATTTCAGAATGTGAAGAAACTGGAGCGGGCGATGGGAATCGAACCCACGACATTCAGCTTGGGAAGCTGACGTTCTACCTCTGAACTACACCCGCGCAGCGTCTAGATAACGGCGTCGGGCCCGCGGGCGCAAGCCCCCTCAGCGGAAGTGTTTCGAGAGTTTGAGGCCTTGGGCCTGGTAGTTCGAGCCGGCGCCTGCGCCGTAGAGGAGGCGCGGGCGTTCGGCCATACGCTCGTAGACGAGCCGGCCGACGATCTGACCGTCCTCCAGAATGAAGGGGACGTCGCGGGAGCGCACCTCCAGCACCGCCCGGGCCCCTGCCCCGCCGGCCGCCGCATGGCCGAAGCCGGGATCGAAGAAGCCCGCGTAATGGACGCGGAACTCGCCGACGAGGGGGTCGAAGGGCACCATCTCGGCCGCGTAATCCGGCGGCACGTGCACGGCCTCCTTCGAGGCCAGGATGTAGAACTGGCCGGGATCGAGGATGAGCGCGCGCCGGTCCTCGGCGTGCAGCGGCTCCCAAAAGTCGGCGACGCGGTGGACGCCCGGCTTGTCCACGTCGACGAGAGCCGTGTGGCGCTTCGCCCGGTAGCCGACGAGCCGTTCCTGCCCGAACCCTTCAAGGTCGACGCTGACCGCAACGCCGTCTTGGATGGAGGGCTCGGCGGAGGTCACCACCCGCTCGCGGCGGTGAAGATCGTGGAGTTCGGCGTCTGTCAGGCGGACCTCGCCTTTGCGCAGGCGCAGCTGCGAGAGGCGGGTGCCGGTCCGGACCAGGACCGGAAAGGTTCGGGGCGAGATCTCGGCGTAGAGCGGACCGGCATAGCCGGACTCGATGGTGTCGAACTCCCGGGCCCGATCCGCGATGACGCGGGTGAACACGTCGATGCGGCCGGTCGAACTCTTCGGATTGGCGGCGGCCGAGACATTGTCGGGGAGCGTTAGGCTCTCCTGGAGCTCTGCAATGTAGACGCAGCCCGTCTCGAGCACCGCGTCGCGGGTGAGGTCGATCTCGTGAAGCGCCAGGGCGCCAAGCTGGTCGGCCACCGTGCGGGCGGGACCTGGGAGGAAGCTCGCCCGGACCCGGTAGGCGCGCCGCCCGAGCCGCAGGTCGAGGCTCGCGGGCTGCACCTGATCCGGCGCATAGGGCGCGCCGGGCCGGATGACCCCAGCCTCCGTCAGGCGAGCGATAGCCTCCGCCGATTGAATGCCGTCCTGCAGCGCGACCATGCTTGTGCCCTGGTGATCCATGGCTTCCTCTAGCCGAAGCACGGCGGCCCTCCAAGGCCTCAGGCGTTCTCGCCGGGTTCGTCCCGGAAGGCGCTCCAGGCGAGGCTGATCCGGGCGATCGCGCTCATCATCGTCAGGCCCGCAAAGCCGTAGGCGAGGATCGGAAAGGCCTGCGGAATGGCCGCCATGGCGAGGAAGACCAGGATCGTCTCGGTGCCCTCCGCGAGCCCGGCAGTGAAATAGATCGATTTGACTCCCCTCACCCGGCTCTCGAGCCCGCGCTTTGCCGCCACCGCCGCGAAGGCGAGGAAGCTTGCCCCGTTCACGTAGAAGGAGAACAGCAGCACGGCAGCCGGAACCGCGTTGGCCTCAGGATCGGCGAGCGCGAAGGCGAGCGGGATCGCACCGTAGAAGATGAAGTCGAACACGATGTCGATAAACCCGCCCCGGTCCGTGCGGCGGGACGCCCGGGCCGTGGCGCCATCGAGGCCGTCGAGAACCCGGCTGAGGGCCAGGAGACCGAGCGCGGCCAAATTCCAGCCGGCCACGATGGCGCCCGCCGCCAACAGCCCGGTGAGAAGACCAAGGAGGGTGAGGAGATCCGCCGCCACGCCGTAGCGCGCCAGGGCGGCCCCTGCACGGTCGAGGGGCGGATCGATCACGCGGCGCATGAAACCGTCGAGCATCCGGATCGTCGAACTTGGCCCGTCACGTTGACGGGCTTCGGGGGGCGCTCTACCACGGCCCCGCAGAGCTGTCCCAGCGGGAGCGGTCACGACCATGTACAAGGCCCTCACCCGAGGCATCAGCGTGACGGTGACGTCGCGCTTCGTGTCGGAGGAATCCTCCCCGGAGGACGGCCGCTACTTCTTCGCCTATTCGGTCGAGATCACGAACCTCAGCTTGGAGCGCGTGCAGCTCCGCTCGCGCTACTGGAAGATCATCGACGGGCACGGAGCCGTGCAGGAGGTCCGCGGTGAGGGCGTCGTCGGCAAGCAGCCAGTCCTTGGACCCGGCGAGAGCTTCTCGTATACGAGCGGAACGCCGCTGCCGACGCCGGACGGGACCATGCAGGGCTCCTACACGATGGTCACGGCGAAGGGCGAGACCTTCCAGGCCGCCATCCCGGCCTTCTCCCTCGACTTCCCCCACGCCAAGCGCATCGTTCACTGAGGCGCCTCATGAGTTCGGACGGCCAGCGGCTCAACCCCCTCCAGATGCTCGAACGGCTCGTGTCGTTCGACACGGAGAGCGCGAAATCGAACCTGCCGCTCATCGACTTCGTGGAGGAGTACCTCCGGAGCTGGAACGTCGCCTATGTGCGGGTGCCGAATGCCGCCGGCGACAAGGCGGCGCTTTATGCCACCATCGGCCCGCAGGACCGCGGCGGCGTGGTGCTGTCGGGGCACACCGATGTGGTGCCGGTGGCCGGGCAGGCTTGGACGAGCGACCCCTTTCGTCTTCGCGTGGAGAACGGACGCATCTACGGGCGCGGCGCCGTCGACATGAAGGGCTTCGATGCGCTGGCGCTGGCGCTGATCCCGGAGTTCCGGGCCGCCGACCTGAAGACGCCCATCCACGTGATGCTCTCCTACGACGAGGAGACCACCTGCCTCGGCGTCGTCGATCTCATCCGGCGCCTCGGTCACGATCTGCCCCTGCCGCAGGCCGTGATCGTGGGTGAGCCGACCGAGCTTGCGGTCGTGGACGCCCACAAGAGCGTCGTGACCTTCAGGACCGCGGTGCACGGGTTCGAGGCACACTCGTCCAAACCTTATCTTGGTGCGAGCGCCGTGATGACGGCGGCGGAGCTCGTCTCCGAGCTCAACCGCATCGCGGACGACATGATGGAGCGCCCCGATCCGAGCGGCCGGTTCGATCCCGCCTACACGACGGTCCATGTGGGCACGATCGAGGGCGGCAACGCCCGCAATATCCTGGCCAAGGAGTGCCGTTTTCACTGGGAGTTCCGCGGGCTGCCGAGCCTCGATCCGCAGGAGATCCCGAAGCGGCTCGAGCGCTTTGCTAACGAGGTGGCGCTGAAGCGGCTCAACCGCTTCGGTCCCTACGGACGCATCGTGACGGACCTCGAAGCCTCGGTGCCCGGCCTCGCGCCGGATCCGGGATCGGCCGCCGAGGTGCTCGCCATGCGGCTTGCCGGCCGCAACCACACCGAAACCGTGCCCTTCGGCACGGAGGCCGGGCATTATCAGGCGGCCGGCATACCCACCGTCGTGTGCGGCCCGGGCTCCATCGACCAGGCGCACCAGCCGGACGAATACATCACCGTCGAGCAGTTCGAGGCGGGTGCCGCCTTCATGCGCCGCCTCCTCGCCGCGTGCAGCGCCTGACCGGCGCTCCTGCGCCAAGCGGGGCAGGTATGCACCGGGCCCGATTGCCGGGACGCTGCGCCCTCGGCTAAGCCGGCATCTTTGCCGGACGGTCCGGCCCAGAGCCCTTCCATGACCGCGACCATTGCCCCCGCCGCCGCCCTCCGGATGCCGTCGTTCAAGGAGTTCGTGGCGATCATCGCCCTGATGATGGGGCTCACCGCCCTGTCGATCGACAATCTGCTGCCGGCCTTTCCGCCGATCCAGGCCGAGTTCGGCATCGCGGATCCGAACCGCCTGCAGCTCCTCGTCTACGTCTACATGCTGGGCTTCGGCGTGATGCAGCTCGTCTACGGCCCGCTCTCAGACACCGTCGGCCGCCGGCCCGTCCTGCTGCTCGGGCTTTCCATCTATGCGGCGGGCTGCCTGCTGGCGGCGGTCGCTCCGAGCTTCGAGGTGCTGCTCGCCGCCCGCGTGATCCAGGGGGTTGGCGTCGCGGCGGCCCGCGTTCTCGCCATCGCCATCGTGCGCGACTGCTATTCGGGCCGCGAGATGGCGCGGGTCATGTCCCTCACCTTCGCGGTGTTCATCATCGTCCCGGTCTTCGCGCCCGCCATGGGCAGCGCCACCCTCCTGCTCGGGGACTGGCACATCCTGTTCGTGAGCATGCTGGTCCTGACCCTGGCGCTCGGCGTCTGGTTCTGGCTGCGCATGCCCGAGACCCTGAGCCCCGAACACCGGCTGCCGCTGTCGCCGGGTCCGATCCTTGAGGGCATGCGCGTCACCGTCACGACGCGGGTCGCCATCGGCTACTCGACGGCGGTCGGCTTCATGTTCGCCTGCATGATGGCTTACGTGGGCTCCGCGCAGCAGATCTTCGAAACCGAGGTCTACGGCCTCGGCTCCTATTTTCCGGTGGCTTTCGGCCTGATCGCCGGCGTGATGGGCCTGTCCTCGGTGCTGAACTCCGCCCTGGTGCGGCGGCTCGGCATGCGGCGCCTCTCCCATGGAGGCCTGCTCGCCTTCGTGACCCTCGCCGGGTGCCAGGTGCTGGCGGCGCTCGCCTTCGACGGCCGCCCGCCGCTCCTCCTCTTCGGGGCGATCCTCGCCGGGAGCATGTTCGTGGCCGCGCTCACGTTCTCGAACTTCAACGCCATGGCCATGGAGCCGCTCGGTGCCATCGCGGGCACCGCCTCGTCATTCATGGGGTTCTACACCACCCTCCTTGGGGCCTTGCTCGGCGGCATCGTCGGCCAATCCTTCGACGGCACGGTGCTGCCCCTCGGGATCGGCTACGTGGCGTTCAGCACCCTGTCCGTGCTCACCGTGCTGTGGACCGAGAAGGGCCGGCTGTTCCAGCCGCAGAACCCGGATCCCAGGCCTTAAGGCAGCGCCGGCCCAGCCCGGGGTTGGCGTCCGACCTTCCCCTGCGACGGCTTGACTGCTGGCGTCCGTTTCGACTCAGCTATTCTCATTGCGCATAACCCAGAACAAAGGGGAATTTTCTTGCGCAATGTTGCTTTTCTCGGCATCGCCGCGGCTCTTGCGGCCGGACCGGCGCAGGCCATGACCTACAGCCTCCTGCCCTTCCAGGACGGCACGATGGGCATCCTGGCCCAGGGGAGGATCGAAGGAAACGAGAGCGCGCGGCTCGCCTCCGTGCTGCAGCAGGCCGGCGGCGCGGCGCGGATGCTCGTGATCTCCTCTCCCGGCGGCGATATGGCGAGCGCCATCGACCTCGGACAGACGCTCCGGCAATACGGCATCCAGACGGTGGTGGGCGCCCTTGGACAAGACGCCTATGGGCAGCGGGCCCTCGGGGCCGGCCGCTGCCATTCCGCCTGCGTCCTCGTGCTCATGGCGGGCGTGCAGCGCTCCATCATGCCGGGAAGCCGGGTCGGCGTTCATGCGCCCAGCGTCGTCATGGTGCAGGGCGGACGAACCTACGCCCTCGACGATGCCACCACCCGGTACATGGTCCAGGGCACCGAGCCGGTGCTGCGCTCCTATGCGCGCCAAATGGGTGTGAGCCCGCAGCTCATCGATGTGGCCCACCGGACCCCGCATACGAGCATCCGCACCCTCACGGGCTCGGAGCTCGCGCGCTTCGGCCTCGTGACCTCGGGCCGGGCGAGCTTTGCCAAGTCGCCTGGGCCGCGGAAGCGATCCGCCACGGGCCGGCGCGCGAACCGGCTCGGCTGACGCCGCGCCAGGGCGGGCGGATCCTCTAAGGGGTCTCCGCCCGCGCGATCTCGGCCTCGACCTCCTGCGGATCGAGGTCGTAGACCCGCGAGCAGAACTCGCAGGTGATGCCGATGCGGCCGTTGTCGCCCACCATGTCGCGCCGGTCCTCCGGCGAGAAGCGGCGCATCATCGCCATGATGCGGGTCTGCGAGCAGCGGCACTCCTCGTGCACCGGCTGCGCCTCGAAGACCCGCACGCCGCGCTCGTGAAAGAGCCGGTAGAGCAGCCTTTCGCTGGAGATGGAGGGGTCGATGAGCTCGATATCCTCCACCGTCTCGACGAGAGTCTTGGCCTCGACCCACGCATCGTCCTCGGCCGGTGCAGCGAGATCCTGGGAAGGATGACCCTCCGGAATGTCGCCCGGATCGAAATCCGCCTGACGCTGCCGCTCTGGCGAGGTGGGCAGAAACTGGATGAGAAGGCCGCCCGCCCGATAGGCATGACGCCCGGCCTCGAACTGCTCGGCCACGGCGAGCCTCACCCGCGTCGGGATCTGCTCGGATTGCCGGAAATACTGGTGCGCCGCCTCCTCGAAGCCTTGCCCTTCGAGAGCCACGACGCCCTGGTAGCGGCTGCTCTCGGACCCTTGGTCGATCGTCATGGCGAGGATGCCCTGGCCCAGGAGCTCCGCGGACTTCGTGCCGGGCGGCAGGGCCTCCACCCGCTCCTTGTCGAAGCGAGCGGTGGCGCGAAGGCGGTCGGGCGCATCGAAATCGACGACGATCATCTCGATGACGCCGTCCGTTTTCGTCTGGAGTTGGAAGCGCCCCTCGAACTTGAGGGACGATCCGAGCAGCACCGTGAGGGCCGCGGCCTCGCCCAGGGTTCGGGCGACCATGTCGGGATAGCCGTGCCGGGTCAGGATCGTGTCGATGGACGGCCCGAGCCGCACCACGCGGCCGCGCACGTCGAGGGGCTCGACGGAGAAGGGAAGAACGACGTCATCGGCCCCCTCGAACGAGGTGGTCATGCCGGCACCGCTCCCAGGCACCAGGCGAGGATGCCTTTCTGCGCATGGAGCCGGTTCTCGGCCTCGTCGAACACCACGGATTGCGGGCCGTCGATGATCTCGTCGGTCACCTCCTCGCCCCGATGGGCCGGGAGGCAGTGCATGAAGAGCGCGTCCCGTGCGGCCACACCCATGAGGCGGCTGTTCACCTGATAGGGTTTCAGGAGATTGTGGCGACGGCCCTCGTCCTCGTCGCCCATCGACACCCAGCAATCGGTCACGATGACGTCGGCCTGATCGGCTGCCTCGAACGGGTCCGTGGTCACCATGATGTCCGCTCCCTCGGCCTTCGCCCAGGACAAAAGCTCGGGGCGGGGGGCGAGTTCCGGGGGCGAGGCGATCTTGAGCCGGAAGTCGAGCTTCGCCGCGGCATGGACCCAGGAGGCGAGGACGTTGTTGGCGTCCCCGGCCCAGGCCACGGTCCGGCCCCGGATCGACCCGCGGTGCTCCTCGAAGGTGAGAACGTCGGCCATGATCTGGCAGGGGTGGGTCAGCTTGGTGAGCCCGTTGATCACCGGGATGCTGGCGTGGCGGGCAAGCTCCACCACCATCTCGTGATCCAGGGTGCGGATCATGACGGCGTCGACGTACCGGGAGAGGACCCGGGCCGTGTCGCCGATGGTCTCGCCGCGCCCGAGCTGCATCTCGTTGCCCGTGAGCATCAGCGTCTCGCCGCCGAGCTCGCGCATGCCCACGTCAAAGGAGACGCGGGTGCGGGTCGAGGGCTTGTCGAACACCATCGCCAGCACCTTCCCGGTCAGGGGGCGCTCCGCCGCAACCTCACCTTTCCGGCGCTTGGCCTTGATGGCCGCGGACGCATCGAGGACGCGCCGGATCTCCGAGCCCGAGAAATCGCTGAGATCCAGAAAGTGACGGGTCGCGGTCGCGCTCATTCGGCCGCTCCCCGCCGGGTCGCCTCGAGCTTGGCCTCGACGGCCGAGCAGGCCGCGTCGAGGCGGCGCAGGGCCTCGCCCATCTCGGCTTCGGTGATGATGAGGGGCGGCAGGAGCCGCACCACGTTGTCGCCCGCCGCGATGGTGATGAGGCGCTGGTCCCGGGCAGCGGCGATGAACTCCGTGTTCGGCACCTTGGTGCGAAGGCCGATGAGAAGACCCTCGCCCCGCACCTCGTCGATGATCGCCGGATGCCGGTCCTTCAACTCGGCGAGGCGCTGCTTGAGAAGCAGCCCAAGATGCGCGACGCGGTCGAAGAAGCCCGGCTCGAGCAGCACGTCGAGCACGGCATTGCCCACCGCCATGGCGAGCGGGTTGCCGCCGAACGTGGTGCCGTGGGTGCCGGCCGTCATGCCCTTCGCGGCCTCTGCGGTCGCAAGGCACGCGCCGAGCGGGAACCCGCCGCCGATGCCCTTGGCGATCGACATGATGTCGGGCGTCACGCCCGCCCATTCGTGAGCGAAGAACCGGCCGGTGCGGCCGACGCCGGTCTGGATCTCGTCGAAGATGAGCAGAAGCCCGCGCTCGTCGCACAGCTCGCGCAATCCGCGCAGGCAATGGTTCGGCACGGGGCGAATGCCGCCCTCGCCCTGGATCGGCTCGACCATGATGGCGCCGGTCTCGGGCGTGATCGCGGCGTGCATCGCCTCGTGGTCGCCGAAAGCAACCTGATCGAAGCCCTCCACCTTGGGCCCGAAGCCGTCCAGGTATTTCTGCTGGCCGCCCGCCGCGATGGTGGCGAGGGTGCGCCCGTGGAACGCGCCCTCGAAGGTAAGGATGCGGAAGCGCTCCGGGTTTCCGTTCGCGGCGTGATACTTGCGCGCCATCTTGATGGCGGCCTCGTTCGCTTCGGCGCCGGAATTCGTAAAGAACACCACGTCGGCGAACGTGTTGTCGACGAGGCGCTGCGCGAGTTGCTCGCCTTCGGGAATGCGATACAGGTTAGAGGTGTGCCACACCTTCTGCGCCTGCGCGGTGAGTGCCTCGACGAGGTGAGGATGCGCGTGGCCGAGGGCGTTCACGGCGATGCCGGCGCCGAAATCGAGCCATCGCTCGCCGCCTCGCGCGATCAACCAGGGCCCTTCGCCTCTCTCGAAGGACACGTCGGCGCGCGCAAAGACGGGCAGCAGCGGCGAGTTCACGGCATCATCTCCCGATCAGGACCCAAAGTCGCAGTCTCGCGACCCAAAAACAAAGCGCCGCCCGGCAGGGGCGGCACTCCCCGGATTCTAACCGGGCTGAATCCCTTGTCAATTCAAGAGAATTGAACGCTGGCATCACGTTAGGTCAGCGCGCGGTCCCGAGATCCTTGGGGAAAACGGGTGGTGTTGTCCGCCGACTCTTGCGCCGGAGTCAGCGCATCTTGTAGGTTCGGCTTCGTCGCCGAGGGACAACTCGCGCGGCGCACAAACAACCCTCAAGAAACGACCCCTGGCAGCGCGGTCGGACAATGTTCTGTCCGCGAGGGGAGAGGGATTCTTTAGCGGGGATGGCGGCCCCGACGGAGGCTTTGAAAATGATAGATGCGGGCATTACCTGGACCGACGATCGGGTTGAGCAATTGAAGAAGCTCTGGTCCGATGGCCTCAGCGCAAGCCAGATCGCGGCCGAGATCGGCGGCGTGACGCGCAACGCGGTGATCGGCAAGGTCCACCGCCTCGGCCTCTCGGGCCGCGGCAAAACCAAGGTGACGAGCTCGCAGCGCCCCCGCAAGCCGACCCGCGCCCCGAGCGCGCCGACGCCGATCGCGGCCGTGCCCACCTCGCCCCGGCCCGTCATGCTGGCCCCGGCCCCGACGCAGCTCGCGATCGAGCCGGTGCGGGAGGACATCTACGTGGAGGACGTGGCGATCCCCCTCTCCGAGCGCGTCACGATCATGGATCTTCGCGAGTCCATGTGCCGCTGGCCCATGGGCGACCCGACGAAGCCCGAGTTCCGGTTCTGCGGCGCCCGCTCGGTGACGGGCATGCCGTACTGCACCCATCACGCCCGGGTGGCCTATCAGCCCGTCGCCGACCGCAAGCGCGACCGGCGGGTGGCCGGGCTGCGGTAACGGATCGGAAACGTCAGCGAAAAAGGGCGAGGCCGCGAGGCCTCGCCCTTTTCTTGTCTACGAGGATAAGCGAACGGTATCCCGGTGCGAGGCACGCCTTTTCAGGATGGCGCCTCGCGCCCTACTCCGCTCTCGCGAATGTTTCGTCGAAGGAATAGCCGGCACCGCGCACCGTGCGGATCGGATCGGGCTTGCGCGGCCGGTTGATGGCCTTGCGCAGCCGGCCGACATGGACGTCCACCGTGCGTTCGTCGATATAGACGTCGTTGCCCCAGACCCCGTCGAGCAATTGCTCCCGCGTGAAGACGCGGCCCGGGCTCTGCATGAGGAACTCGAGGAGGCGGAACTCGGTCGGCCCGAGATGAAGCTCCCGCCCTGAACGGCGGACACGGTGCGTCTCGCGATCGAGCTCGATGTCGCCGGCGACCAGGAGGGTCGCCACATGGGTGGGCTTGGCGCGGCGCAGGAGCGCCCGGACGCGGGCGAGGAGTTCCGGAACCGAGAAGGGCTTGACGATGTAGTCGTCCGCGCCGGTCGCGAGACCCCTGACGCGGTCCCCCTCCTCTCCCCTCGCCGTCAGCATGATGACGGGCAGGCGCTCGGTCTCGCGCCGGGCCCGGATGCGGCGGCACAACTCGATGCCGGAGAGCCCGGGCAGCATCCAGTCGAGCACCACGAGGTCCGGCACCTGTTCGCGGAGCCGGATATCCGCATCGTCCCCGCGCGCGACCGCGTCGACCTCGTAGCCCTCGGCCTCGAGGTTGTAGCGCAGGAGCAGCGTCAGCGGCTCCTCGTCCTCCACGATCAGAACCCGGGTGTTCATGAGCCGGTCAGACCTCCGAGTCGAGGGTCGCGAAGCTCGAACGGTCGTTCTTCGGACGGTCCAGCGTGAGGTTCTCGCCCGTCACGAGGTAGTGGATCGTTTCGGCGATGTTGGTGGTGTGGTCGCCGATGCGCTCGATGTTCTTGGCCACGAACAGGAGATGGGTGCAGAACGAGATGTTGCGCGGGTCCTCCATCATGTAAGTGAGGAGTTCGCGGAACAGCGACGTGTAGAGGCTGTCGATCTGCCCGTCGCGCTGCCACACGTCGAGGGCCACTTTGGGGTCCTGCCCCGCATAGGCGTCGAGAACGTCCTTGAGCTGGCCCTGGACGAGATCCGACATGTGCTGGACGCCGGTGACGATCTTCTGCGGCTGGAACTGCCCCGAGATGGCAAGCGCACGCTTGCCGATGTTCTTCGCGAGGTCACCGATCCGCTCCACGTCCCCGGAGACGCGGATGGCCGAGATGGTCTCGCGCAGGTCGACCGCCAGGGGCTGGCGCCGCGCGATCATCAGGATGGCGTGCTCCTCGATCTCGCGCTGGAGCACGTCGAGCCTCGCATCGGCCGCGATCACCGCCTGAGCGAGGGGCGTGTCGCGCCGGACGAGCGCGACGATGGATTCCACCAGCATCTTCTCGGCGATGCCGCCCATCTCCGAGATGCGGCGCCGGAGATCCTGCAGTTCGGCATCGTAGGAGCTGACAATGTGTTCCGACATGATGTTCCCTCAAATCGCCAGCGCGCCGGCGGCCCCGGCCGGTGCCCTAGCCGAAGCGGCCCGTGATGTAGTCCTGGGTCTGCTTCTTGTTCGGATTCATGAAGATCTTCGTCGTCTCGCCGAACTCGACTACCTCGCCGAGATACATGAAGGCCGTGAACTGCGAGATGCGGGCGGCCTGCTGCATGTTGTGGGTCACGATCACGATCGTGAACTCGGCGCGGAGCTGCTCGATGAGCTCTTCGATCTTGCCCGTCGAGATCGGATCGAGGGCCGAGGTCGGCTCGTCGAAAAGGATCACCTCCGGACGCTGCGCCACCGTGCGGGCGATGCACAGGCGCTGCTGCTGCCCGCCCGACAGGCCCATGCCGGACTGGCGGAGCTTGTCCTTCACCTCGTCCCAGAGCGCCGCCTTGCGGAGCGATTCCTCGATGCGATCGTCGAGCTCCGATTTCGGAAGCTTCTCGTAGAGGCGGATGCCGAACGCGATATTGTCGTAGATCGACATCGGGAAGGGCGTCGGCTTCTGGAACACCATGCCGACGCGGGCCCTGAGCTCGTTCACGTCGATGCCGTTCGACAGGACGTTCCGGCCGTCGAGCAGGATCTCGCCCGTGGCGCGCTGCTCGGGATAGAGGCTGTAGATCCGGTTGAACGTCCGCAGCAGGGTGGACTTGCCGCAGCCCGACGGGCCGATGAGCGCCGTCACCTGGCGGTCGTGGAAGTCCAGGTTGATGTCCTTCAGCGCGCGGGCATCGCCGTAATAGAAGTTCAGGTTCTTGACCGCGATCCGCACCGGCGCCGAGAGGTTCGCGGCGGCGTTCGTGCCGAGGGATGCGGCCGTGTTGACGGCGATGGGGCTCATCGGGCGGTGTCCTTCTTGAGCAGCAGGCGCGCCACGATAGACAGCGCCAGGATGGCGAGGGTGATGAGGAGCGCGCCCGCCCAGGCGAGCTCGCGCCAGTTCTGATAGGGCGCCAGCGCGAACTGGTAGATCATCACCGGGAGGTTCGAGACGCCGCCCATGAGATCGGGCCTGAACCAGAAATTGTTGTTGAGCGCCGTGAAGAGGAGCGGCGCCGTCTCACCGGCGATGCGCGCCATGGCGAGGAGGGTGCCGGTGACCATGCCGGCGCGGGCCGCGCGCCAGGTGACGTTCGTGATCACCTTCGACATGGGAGCACCGAGGGCCGCGCCGGCTTCGCGCAGGGAACCCGGCACGATGCGCAGCATGTCCTCCGTCGTGCGCACGATCACCGGCGTCGCGATGATGGCGAGGGCGACGCCGCCGGCCCAGCCCGAATAGCCGCCCATGGGCTGCACCATGAGGGTGTAGACGAAGAGCCCGATGAGGATGGAGGGGGCGGAGAGCAGGATGTCGTTGAGGAAGCGCACCACCTCGGCGAGCTTCGAGCCCCGGCCGTATTCGGCAAGGTACGTCCCGGCCAGCACCCCGATGGGCGTCGCCACCGTGATGCCGAGGAAGGTGAGGATGAGGCTGCCCACGATGGCGTTGGCGATGCCGCCGCCCTGCGTGCCCGGACCGGGCGTCACCTGGGTAAAGACGTTCACCGACAGGGCGCTGAACCCCTCGAAGAGGAGCATCAGCAGGATCCAGCCGAGCACGCAGGCGCCGAGCACGGTGAACAGGGTGCAGATCACCTTGAGCGCCTTGTCAGCCACGTGGCGGGAGCGGCGTACGCGGCCCCAGGTGACCGAGGCGTTCAGGTGTGCGGGAGAGGTCGCGTCCATCGGGGGCTCCTCAGTGGTTCTGCACGCGGGCGATGAGAAGCCGCGCGACGACCAGAACCGTGAACGTGACGAGGAAGAGGATGCAGCCGAGGGCCATGAGGGCGTTGAGCTGCAGGCCGATGGCCTCGTTGAACTCGTTGGCGATCCGCGACGCGATCGTCGATCCCGGGTCGAAGATCGAGGCCGACAGCCGGTTGGCGTTGCCGATGACGAAGGTCACGGCCATCGTCTCGCCGAGCGCCCGGCCGAGGCCCAGCATGACGGCTCCGATGATCGACACGCCCGCCTGCGGCATCAGCACGTGGCGCACCACCTCCCAGGTGGTGCAGCCGATCCCGTAGGCGCTCTCGCGAAGGATGGTCGGGATCTGGTCGAAGATGTCCCTCGTGATGGAGGCCACGAAGGGGATGATCATGATGGCGAGGATGATCCCAGCCGTGAGAACGCCGACGCCGGACGGCACCCGGGCATACAGGATGGTGCCGAAGACCGGCAGTCCTTCAACGAGCTGCGAGGTCGGGATCTGGACGTAGCTTGCGAAGAGCGGCGCGAAGACGAAAAGCCCCCACATGCCGTAGATGATGCTCGGCACGGCGGCGAGAAGCTCGATGGTGGTGGCGACGGGCCGCTTGAGCCAAGCAGGGCAAAGCTGCGTGAGGAAGATCGCGATGCCGAGGGACACCGGCACGCCGATGACGAGCGCGATGAAGGCGGACGAGAGGGTTCCGACGATTGCCACCCAGGCCCCGTACTGGTCGTTGTTCACGTCCCAGACGCTCGAGGTGATGAAGCCGAAGCCGAACTGCTGGAAGGCGGGCAGGCCGCCCCAGATCATCGACCCGATGATGCCGGCGAGAACCAGCAGCACGAGGAGGGCCGAAGCGTAGCTCGCGAGCCGGAAGAGCCGGTCGAAAGTCGGTTTTGGGGACCGGCGGACGGTGTCCAAGTGCGTCGTGACAATGTCTTGAGCCAAGGCAACCATCCGCCGAACCCGTTGGTGTGAGAGCTAGATTACCGAGCGATCGGCTTTAGAGAAGGGGCTGGCCGCCCTTGTTCTTGATCTCGGCCTTCCAGGTGTCGCGGATCTGCTGCTTGAGGGCAGCCGGGAGCGGCACGTAGTCGAGCTCGACCGCCATCTGGTCGCCCTTGTTGAAGGCCCAGTCGAAGAACTTGAGGGCCTCGGCCACCTGCTCGGGCTTCTCCGGGTTCTTGGGCACCAGGATGAAGGTCGGCGCGGTGATCGGCCAAGCCTCGTCGCCCGCCTGGTTCGTCAGCGAGATGCCGAAGCCGGGAGCCGACTTCCAGTCCGCATTGGCAGCGGCCGCCTGGAAGGTCTTGTCGTCCGGAGACACGAACTTGCCGTTCTTGTTCTGGAGCTGGGCATAAGGAATGTTGTTCTGCTTGGCGTAGGCGTACTCGACGTAGCCGATGGAGTTCGGCACCTGCTTGACGAGCGCGGCGACGCCCTCGTTGCCCTTGCCGCCCTGACCGACCGGCCACTGGATCGAGGCGCCGACGCCGGGGCCGCTCTTCCAAGGCTCGGAGACCTGGGAAAGGTAGGTGGTGAACACGTTCGTGGTGCCCGAGCCGTCCGAGCGGTAGACCGGGGTGATGGTCGCGTCGGGGAGCTTCACGCCCTGGTTGATCCCGGCGATCTTGGCATCGTTCCACTTCGAGATGCGGCCGGCGTAGATGTCGGCGAGCATCTCGCCCGTGAGCTTCAGCTGACGGGTCTCGACGCCCTGGATGTTGATGACCGGCACGACGCCGCCCATGACGGTCGGGAACTGGACGAAGCCGTCCTTCTGGAGCTCCTCGCCCTTGAGCGGGGCGTCGGTGGCGCCGAAATCGACCGTCTTGGCGCGGATCTGGCGGATGCCGCCGGACGAGCCGATCGACTGGTAGTTGAGGCTGTTGCCCGTCTCCTTCTTGTAGGCCTCGGCCCACTTGGCATAGATCGGGAACGGGAAGGTCGCGCCCGCGCCGGTGATCTCGGCAGCGGAAGCGGAGGTCGCGATGGATGCGACCATCAGGCCGGCCGCAAGGGCCTTCGACAACAATTTCACGGATCGTCTCCCTGTAGATGGCTGCGCGGCGGCGGTCCACGTCCGTCTGTGAGCAACTTCACCGCGCGGGACGAGAGCTATCGCTGCTCGACGGCGGGTGTATGACACCGCCATGACGCCTCGATGACAATAAAAGCTGTTACGGCACAAGCACTTGAGCTTGCACGCTCTCCGGAATCACGACCGTGAAGACCGCACCTTGCCCGGGCTGGCTCTCGATCGTGAGCTGACCCCGGTGGCGGTTCACGATGTGTTTCACGATGGCGAGCCCCAGCCCGGTGCCGCCCTTCTCCCGACTCTGAGCCACGTCCACCCGGTAGAACCGCTCGGTAAGCCGGGGCAGGTGCTCGGCCGCGATGCCGGGGCCGTAATCCTGCACGACGAATTCCACCTGTGGGGCGCTCCCCTCCCCGCTCCTGCGCCTCAGGGCGACGTCGACCCGTCCCCCGCTCTCGCCGTACTTAATGGCGTTCTCGATGAGGTTCTCGGTGACGCGGAGAAGTTCGTCCCGGTCGCCCTGCACGGTGAGCGCAGCGCTCGGCAGCGCCACGTTGATCTCGACCCCGCGCTCCCGCGCCATCGCCTGGAGCGTGTCGACCATGTGGCTCACGATGCCGGTGAGATCCACGACCCCTTGCGGCGCGAGGTGGGCGCGCATCTCGATCCGCGACAGGGACAGGAGATCGTCGATGAGCCGGGTCATGCGCTGCGCCTGGCCCCGCATGATCTCGAGGAATCGCTCGCGGGCCGCGGGGTCGTTCCGGGCGGGTCCCTGCAGGGTCTCGATGAAGCCGAGAACAGAGGCGAGGGGCGTGCGCAGTTCGTGGCTCGCATTCGCCACGAAGTCGACGCGCATCGCCTCGAGGCGCCGGGCCGAGGTGAGATCGCGGAAGAACAGCATGACGCCCGCGGCGGCATCGAGTCCGGGGGCATCCGCCTCGAGGCGTCCGATGAGCACCTCGAAGGCCCGCTCGGTCGGAACCCGTTCGACGTACTCGACTCGCAGGGCGTCCCCCGTTCTGAGGACGGAATCGATCCCGTCGAGCACGTCCGGGCTTCGGAGGGCAAAGGAGAGCGGATGCCGCTGCTTGATCGCCGGCAGCAGGGATCGGGCGGCCGCGTTCGCCTCCACCACGATGGCGCGCCGGTCGACGAGGATGACGGGATCGGGAATGTTGGCCAGAAGCGCATCGGCGACCCCGCGGCTCGTTCGCGGGCGGGCCACCTCCCTGACCTGCTGCTCCCTGTCCCGGTCGGCCAGCACGAAGGCGCTGATCGCCATGGCGAGGATCGCGGCCCCCAGGAGCCAGCCGTCGAGGATGTCGCGCGCCGCCGCGACGGCCACGATGACGGCGCTCGCCACGAACGCCCCCCGCAGCGTCGCCTGCCGGGTTCGCTCCCGCGCCCGTCGCTTCGCCGCTTCGGGGCTTTGCGGGATCATGCCTTCCCGTCCTCGTCCGAGGAGAACTCGAAATCGTCCACCCGCATGACGCTCCGGTTGGCTCGCATGCGGTTGAGGATCTCGTAGGCGCCGAGCAGCGCCAGGGCGAACACGAAGGGAACGAGGTAGTAGCAGAGCCGGTAGAGCAGAAGCGCTCCCAGGATCGGCTCGCGCGGATAGGCCGAGAGGGCCAGGAGGATGGTCGCCTCGAAGACGCCAAGACCCCCAGGGGCATGGCTCGCCACGCCCAGCATGACCGCCAGGACGTAGACCGCGAGGAAGGTCTCGAAGGTGATGTTGTGGCCGCCGGGCAGCAGCACGTAGAGCACCCCAGCCCCCGCGCAGACGTCCCCGGCACCGATCAGCATCTGGGCGAGGGAGAGGCGGAAGCCGGGGAGTTCCAGGCGCCAGCCCTGCAGCTTCACGGCCCGACGCTTGATGGACACCCAAACGAGGTAGGCGACGATGCCGATGAGAACGCTGAGCCCGATCAGCTGGTTGATCTTGATGTTGGTGTAGACGAGGAGCGCGATCGCGCCGGCCTCGCGCATAAGGCTCCAAGCGAGCACGAGGGCCATGCCGAGCCAGAACGTGATACCGGCGATCACCGTGAGGCTGGCGACCACCCCGGCGGAGAGGCCGCGGGGGGAATAGATCCAGTACCGGACGGTGCCGGCGGTGAGGAGCGGGAAGCCGAGGGTGAAGCTGACCGCGTAGCTCGTGAAGGAGGCCAACGCGGTCGTCCGATAGGGAACCTTGATCTTCAGCTGCCGGAGCGCGAGGGCGTCATAGCAGGTGAGCAGGCTGTAGCTAACAGCCGTCAGGAGGACGGCGAGCCCGATCTGGCGAAAGCTCGCGGCCGTGAAGGCCGACCGAAGCTCGCTCGCATCCACGTCCGAAACGATGTGCCAGAGCACGACCACTGAGGTGGTGAACAGGATGACGCTCGCGGCCGTTCCGATCCAGGCGAACCGGCGCTGACGGTGGCGCTCCCGGCTGGGCAGGGCTCCATCAGGCGCTGCGGTGTCCATCTTGGTGGGAAGATCGTTCATCTGACCGTTTCAGCGGCATCGAGGTCCGGTCGCGGCTCAGGCGCCGGCGGCGTGGACCTGCATCTAGACCCTTGGCGCCGCCAGCGCCAGAGTGTCTGCCCCGCGATCGTTTCCACGGCCAAGGCGGGGCGCGGAGGGCTCGATGGAACGTCTTCGGCTCTGGGCCCGGGCCCTGAAGCGCGACCTCGTCGCCGTCTTCCGGGCGGCGCAGGATCCCCGCACGCCCTGGATCGCCCGCCTCGTGGCGGGCGTCGTGGTGGCTTATGCCTTGAGCCCGATCGACCTCATTCCCGACTTCATCCCGGTCCTGGGGCTGCTCGACGATCTTCTTCTCGTCCCGCTTGGCTTGTGGTGCGCCGTCCGGCTCATTCCGCCGCCGATCCTTGAGGAGCACCGGCGGGCGGCCAGCCTCGACACCCGCCTGCCTCGCAGTCTGCGGGCGGCGGCCGTCGTGGTGGCGCTCTGGCTGGCGGGAGGAGCCCTTCTCGTCGCGTGGATCCTGTAGGCGCACGGCCGGCCGGCGTCGGGAGGTCGAAGCCACCGAAAAGGCGTAGCGCCAAGCCACGATGCCTTCTAGAACCGGCGCGACTGGGACAAAAGAGTGGCTCCGCCATGCGCGACGCTTTTATCTGCGACTTCGCCCGCACCCCCATCGGCCGCTACGGCGGCGCCCTCGCCTCCGTGCGGGCGGACGATCTCGCCGCGCACCCGATCCGCGTTTTGAAGGAGCGGCATGGGGGCGTCGACTGGGCTGCGGTCGACGAGGTCGTCTTCGGCTGCGCCAATCAGGCCGGCGAAGACAACCGCAACGTGGCGCGCATGGCGGCGCTTCTCGCCGGCCTGCCGGCGGAGGTTCCCGGCACCACCCTCAACCGCCTGTGCGGATCGGGCCTCGACGCGGTCGGGACCGCGGCACGGGCCATCAAGACGGGGGAAGCGGACCTGATCCTCGCCGGCGGGGTCGAGAGCATGTCCCGGGCCCCCTTCGTCATGGGAAAGGCGACGGAGGCTTTCCAGCGCTCCGCCGAGGTTCACGACACCACCATCGGCTGGCGGTTCGTCAACCCGCTCATGCAGGCGCAGTACGGCATCGACTCCATGCCCGAGACCGGCGAGAACGTGGCCGAGGAGTTCCAGGTGTCCCGGGCCGACCAGGACGCCTTCGCGCTCCGCAGCCAGCAACGGGCAGCCCGGGCGCGGGAAGCGGGCACCCTCGCCCGCGAGATCGCGCCCGTGACGATCAAGGGCCGCAAGGGCGACACGGTGGTGGAGAGGGACGAACACCCCCGCGCCGACACCACTCTGGAGAGCCTCGCCAAGCTGAAAACCCCGTTCCGCAATCCCGGTACTGTGACGGCCGGCAACGCCTCCGGGGTGAACGACGGGGCGGCTGCCCTGCTCATCGCGTCGGAGGAGGCGGCGAAGCGCTACGGGCTGACGCCTCGGGCGCGGGTGGTCGCCATGGCGACGGCGGGCGTAGCGCCCCGCATCATGGGTATCGGGCCCGTGCCGGCGGCACGCAAGCTCATGGAGCGCACGGGCCGCCGGCTGCCAGAAATCGACGTCATCGAACTGAACGAGGCCTTTGCCGCCCAGGCGCTCGCCGTTCTGCGCCAGCTCGGGCTGCCCGACGACGCCGAGCACGTGAACCCGCATGGGGGCGCCATCGCGCTCGGCCATCCGCTCGGCATGTCGGGCGCGCGGCTCGCCATGGCGTCCGTCAACGCGCTCGAGACGCTGGGCGTTCGGACGGCCATGGCCACCATGTGCATCGGCGTCGGCCAGGGCATCGCCGTTCTGATCGAGCGGGTCTGACGCCTGTGGCGACCTACCGGCGCGTTCTGGTGCTCGGCGGCGCCCGGTCGGGCAAGAGCCGGCATGCCCTGGCGCTCGCGGAGGCGTCCGGCCGCGAGCGCGTCTTCGTGGCGACCGCCGAGCCCCACGACGAGGAGATGCGCACCCGCATCGCCCAGCACCGGGCCGAGCGGGAGGGCGCCTGGCGGACCCGGGAGGCCCCGCTCGACTTGGCCGCGGTGATCGACGGGGAAGCCGCCCTAGGCCGCGTGGTGCTGGTCGACTGCCTGACCCTGTGGCTCACCAACGTCCTCCTGGCGGAGCGGGACGTCGGCGCCGCGTCCGCTGCGCTCGCCAAGGCCGTCGCGGGAGCGCGGGGCCCTCTCATCCTCGTCTCCAACGAGGTCGGCCACGGCATCGTCCCCGCCACGCCCCTCGGACGGGCCTTCCGGGATGCGCAAGGCCGACTGAATCAGGAGATGGCAGCGTCCTGCGACGCGGTGGTCTTCGTCGCGGCGGGCTGCGCCAGCCTCCTCAAGCCTGCCCCGGCCCTCTCGCTCGCCCTCGCCTGATGGCCCGCATCCCCGCCGTCATGATCCAGGGAACCGGCTCGAACGTGGGCAAGTCCCTGCTCGTCGCCGGGCTGTGCCGCCATTTCGTCCGGCAGGGCCTGAAGGTGCGCCCCTTCAAGCCGCAGAACATGTCGAACAATGCGGCGGCCGTGGAGGGGGGCGAAATCGGGCGGGCCCAGGCGCTGCAGGCCCGGGCCGCCCGGGTGCCCGCCCATGTTCATATGAACCCGGTCCTCCTCAAGCCCGAGACCGACCGGCGCTCGCAGGTGATCGTGCAGGGGCGCCGCTTCGGGCAGCTTGAAGCCGCCTCCTACCGGCAGGACCGGGGCGCCCTGATGCCCTCCGTGCTCGACAGCTTCGCCAAGGTAGGCGTCGGTGCCGACCTCGTGCTCGTCGAGGGGGCCGGCAGCCCCGCAGAGACCAACCTGCGCGCCGGCGACATTGCTAATATGGGCTTCGCCCGCGCAGCCGACGTCCCGGTGGTGCTGGCCGGCGACATCGACCGGGGCGGCGTCATCGCGAGCCTCGTCGGCACGCATGCGGTGCTGGATCCGGCCGACCGCGCCCAGATCCGCGCCTTTCTCATCAACCGCTTCCGCGGCGACCCAGCCCTCTTCCGCGAGGGCGTCGCCACCATCGAGCGCATGACCGGCTGGCCTTCCCTCGGGATCGTGCCCTGGTTCGCGGATGCCGCCAAGCTGCCGGCCGAGGATGCGGTCGATCTCGCGAAGGCCGAACCCAACCCCGATGCGCCCCTGAAGGTCGCAGCGCCGATCCTGCCCCGCATCGCGAATTTCGACGATCTCGACCCGCTGAAGCTCGATCCCGCCGTCGCGCTCACCCTCGTTCCTCCCGGATCTCCCCTGCCGGCCGACGCGGACCTTATCATCCTCCCCGGCTCGAAGGCCACGATCGCCGATCTGGCGGCCCTGCGTCGGGAAGGCTGGGACATCGACCTCCGGGCCCACCACCGGCGGGGCGGCCGCGTTCTCGGGCTGTGCGGCGGCTACCAGATGCTCGGCCGGACGATTGCGGATCCGGGAGGGCTGGAGGGCGAGCCTGCTTCCATCGAGGGCCTGGGTCTCCTCGACGTCGAGACCGTGATGACCACCGATAAGACCGTCCGGCCGGTGACCGCGACGCACGCCGCCAGCGGAACGGAACTCACCGCCTACGAGATCCACCTCGGCGAGACCCGCGGGGAGGACGGCCGAAGGGCGCCGTTTCGGCTTGGCGGCAGGCCGGAGGGTGCCGCATCGCCGGACGGGCGGGTGGTCGGCACCTACCTTCATGGGCTGTTCTCGGCGGACGCCTTCCGGCGCGCCTTCCTGTCGGCGATCCGGCCAGATCTCGCCTTCGGGGGCCTGGCCTACGAGACCACGGTCGAGGATACCCTCGACCGTCTCGCCGACCACTTGGCGGAGCACCTCGATGCGGGCCGGATCCTCGCGATCGCGCAGGAGCGCCGCTAACGCACCTTGGCCCGCACCTCGGCGGCCAGGGCGTCGATGGCGGCGGGGATCGAGGGGCCGCCGCAGAGCGTCAGACGATCGGGAATCGTGAGCCGCCGGTCGGGTGGAAGGGCATCGGCGAGGGCCGGATGGACCAGGAGCGCCGATCCGTTGTCGACGGCGCGGGCGTCCGCCCCGTCGATCAGCCCGTAATCCGGCGGAACCGCCACGACGGTCTCGAGCCGCACGAGCCCGCCCCGAGCGAGCCCAAGCCGCTCCTGATGCAGCGTGAAGCCCATGTGCCGGGCGATTTCTCCGGTAATCGAATCCGGCCCCGGCACCCAGCCCCGGCGGTGGTATGTCAGAAGGGTTTTCCCGCGCGGCACGATCTCCTTCGTCTGGGCGAGGGCTGCGTCGATCTCGCGGACCAGGGCTTCGCCGCGCTCCGGATGGCCGAGACGGGCCGCGACGGTGCGGATCTGCTCGCGTCCTTGGGCGATGTTGCGCCAGGGATCGAGAACGAGGACCTCGAGGCCGTGACGCTGCAGCAGTTCGCGCTTGGTGTGGGAGCCGAATCGCCCGGTCAGCACGAGATCGGCGCCCGCATACAGGATCGCCTCCCCCCGCCCCTCGTTCACCGGGACGGCCTGCGCCTCCCTGGCGAGGAACGACAGGTCGGCATCCCGCGCCAAGGGGCTCAAGGACGCGATCTGCTCCCGGTCCGCGAGGCGCAGCAGCAATTGATCGGCGCACAGATTAAGGGACACCACCCGCTCGGGGCGCGTCTGCGCGCCTGCCGGACCCGCCAGCAGCGGTCCCGTCAGCGAGAGGAAGGCGCCTCCGGCGAGCCCTGCCCAAGACCATGCCCGAGAAAAACCAACTCTCATGCGCGGGCTCCCGCAGCGAGAAGAAGGCCATAGACCGCGGCCAGGAGCGCCGCCTGGAGGCCGCACGCGATCCGGTAGAGATGCAGCGCCCGACGGATGTCCCGCGGCCCCGCATCGGGCCGCCCCTCCCCCATCCAGCCGTCCTCCACCTTCACGCCTCCATAGACCCGCGGGCCGGCAAGACGCAGGCCGAGCGCGCCGGCCATGGCGGCCTCGGGCCAGCCGGCGTTGGGGGAGCGGTGATGGCGCGCATCGCGGCGGACCGCGCGGGCGGACGCACGGGCATCGGCCCCCGCCACGAGGCTCGCGGCAGCGGTGAGGAGGAGAGCGGAGAGGCGCGAGGCCGGCAGGTTCACGAGGTCGTCGAGGCGCGCGGCGGCCCAGCCATAGGCCTCGTAACGCGCCGAACGGTGACCCACCATACTGTCGGCCGTGTTCACGGCCTTGTAGAGCGCCCCGCCGGTGAGCCCGCCGAGCGCGGTATATAATGTCGGCGCCACGATACCGTCGGAGAAGTTCTCGGCGAGGCTCTCGATGGCGGCGCGGGCGACGCCCTGCCCGTCGAGCGTCTGCGGATCCCGTCCGACGATCTGCGAGACCGCCGCTCGACCCTGCTCAAGCCCGGCCTCCAGCCCGTCGGCGACCCGGGCCACGTGATCATGAAGGCTGCGCTGTGCGATAAGGCTGCTGGCCAGAATGCCGAGCACCAGGGCCGAGCCGATGCCCGCGAGGGCGGCGACCCCTTGCTCGAGCAGACGCGCAGCGGCTCCGACCAGAACAAGGAGGATGAGTTCCGCCGCGACCCCGGACGATCTGCGCAGACCGGCGGGCCGGTCGAGCCGGTTCAAGCGCCGCTCGAGACAAGCGATTGCCGCACCGATCCAGGTGACCGGGTGCCCGATCCTCACGAACAGAGCACGCGGATAGCCGAGTGCCGCATCCGCCGCGAGGGCGACGAGAACGAGGGGCAGCGTGTCGGTCGGGGAGAGCATCGGCAACGTCTGGGACCGGTCGGCGGGAACAGCCATGAAGGACCCCTCCATGCCGCAAAGGCCGAGGTTCCGAAAGGTGCCGAATGGCTGCCAGGCTCAAGCTGGACGGCAGAAAATGACCCGGCCAAGGTTGTCGTCCGCAAGTTTTTTCAGCCGAGCTGAGGTTGCGCGGAGGCCTGCTCGGTCTTCCGCAACTTGCTCGCACGAAGGACGCTCCCGCCACCCCACGACCAAACCTGCGGTTTTCCGCCCGGCGGCTACCTCCTCCACCCTAACCGCCTAGAAAACTTCGTGTTCTCTGGCTCGAGCGGCGGATGTCGGCAGCCCGCAATCGGATGACGAAGCGTCATCCGCCGGTGAGCCGGCAGGGGTCTAGAGCTGAAAATCATCGGGGTCGTTCGGAGGGGGAAGGTGCCAGGGGCAGCGCCAACAATGCTCAAGCTGACCCATTCTGGTCATACCCGGCCGTCAGAGGTGCCTCAGCAATCGAATCGAAAACCGGATCGCGCGCCGCAGGGCGACGCGGCCATTGCGGGGGCAATCCATGACCAACCCAATGACGGCGCCGACCGGCGCCATCCAAGCCGGCGAGGACAACGACGTGCTCTGGCTCCAGCCGCGCAGCGCTCTGGAGCAGGCCTCGTTCAACGCACGTTCGAAGGAGAGGTTCCGCCAGTTCACCGTGAGTCTCGGGCTCGGCGCCCTGCTCACCTTCGGCACCGCCGGCGCGGCGGTGGCCCCTGCAGCGGCGAGCACCCAGGAGGCGGAGACGCCGCCGGCCGCCGTCGTGGAAGCGCAACTACCGGAGGTAAGCCCGGTATCAGCGGCACCCGCGAGCGTCGCGCCCGAGCCTGCGGCCGCCCCTCGCGCCGCGACCGCTGCCTTCGAGGTTCAGCCCCAGCCCCGCGATCCGCGCGAACTCATCCAATTCGACGGCATGCGCGTGCCGCGCTGGATCGTCGAAACGATCCTGCGCGCCGCGGAGGATACGGGGGTCGATCCGGCCTACATGATGGCGCTCGCCGACAAGGAATCCAGCTTCATTCCGGCCAACAAGGCGAGCACCTCCTCGGCGGAAGGCTTGTTTCAATTCATCAGCAGCACCTGGCTCGAGGTCGTCAAAACCTTCGGCGCCAAGCATGGCCTCGAGGCCGAGGCGGACTTGATCGACACCATCAAGGGCGAACTCACCATCGCGGACGAGGCAGCCCGGGAGCGCGTGCTCGGCCTGCGGCGCGACCCCTATCTGTCGGCGCTCATGGCGGCGGAGATGATGAAGCGGGACCGTTCGAAGATCGAGCGCCGTCTCGGCCGGGAAATCACCCGCTCGGAGTTCTATCTCGCGCATTTCTTCGGGGTCGACAGCGCCAGCAAGTTCATGTCGCTCGTCGACGGGAAGCCTCAGCAGAGCGCGCCGAAGGTCTTCCCCGCCGCTGCTCGCGCCAACAAGAGCCTGTTCTTCGAAAAGAACGGCAAGAAGACGCGCCAGCTCTCCGTGGCGGAGGTCTACGACAAGCTCGATCGCATGATCGACAAGCGCCTCGACCGCTACGAGGACGTGGCGGCCATGATGACGGCGGATGCGAGCTTCTAGTCCGCCCTGATCCGTCTTCAGGGTCCGGCGACAGCCGGACCCTTCGTCGTTTGGGCGTCGGGCGGACTCGCCTTCTGGACCGGGTGTGCCATGTTGGGCCCTATGAGTCGGCTCAACCGCCCCCGCATCCGGACGCTCGCACAGAGCCTAACCCCATGGGCCGCCTTGCTTTTCATGGGTATGGCCGGAGCCGCCGAGGCGGCGTCCTCGTCCGAGGCGACGCGTTCCTCCCGCTGGGCCGAGGAGGTGGCCGACACCCTCAAGAGCCACCGCTCATCGCCCAATGCCGCCCCCGCAGGTCGCGACGTGGCACCCGCCGGGAACTCCGCCGGACGGGGCGCGGGCTACTCGGACCGTGGCGGCGACCCTGCTGGCGGCAAGGGGGGCGGTGACCGGGGCGGCGCCTCCGGCAACGACAATCAGGGCAATGGCGGAGGCAACAACGGCGGCGGCAACGGCAATGGCCGAGGCGGCGGCCGCGATTAGCCGTCGTCGCGGTCGAAGGCGCTGAACAGGTAAAAGCCGTTGAACCGCACGCCTGCCGCAGCCGCTTTCGGGTCGAAGCCGAGGGGAGCAGCCGCGCCACCCTCGAGCCTGCCGCGGAACACCCAACCCTGCCCGGTCAGGAAGGCCGGAACGGAACGCTCTTCGGGCACGGCGCAGAACAAGCCGTTCGGACCTCTGCTGCGAAAGAGGTTGAGAGGCTGCATCATGGTGACCTCGCGCTTCGCGTGATTTGGCGAGAATCGATTCGATACTCGCATACCTGGGCGGGTTTGTGGTGCAACCCTGCCGGACCGGTGTGACACCGTCATGTCCGTGACCGCATCGCCCGCGATCTTGCGCCAACTCCGGGATCGCCGGAATGATCCGTACCTTCACCCATGCTCCTAGACCGAAGGTGCTCTAACTTCCTCCCTCGGCCGGCCACGCGAAGAGCCGGCAACGACGAGGCGAGGAGAGGCTCCCATGATCCACCCCAACGATTGGCGCCGCTGGCTCGGCATCGGCCTCCTGGCGCTCGCGCCTCTCGACGCAGGCCCGGCCCAGGCGCAGCTTGCGCCGACGCCTGCGGCGCCCGAGGCGGCCACCGGACGAACGGCGAAACAGGCGGGTGCAGCGGCGCGGGACATGGTGGCGGCCGCCAACCCCCTCGCGGCCGATGCGGGCCGGCAGATCCTCGCCGCAGGAGGCAGCGCGGTCGACGCCGCGGTCGCGGTGCAACTCGTCCTCAATCTCGTGGAGCCGCAGAGCTCCGGCATCGGCGGCGGCGCGTTCCTGGTGCACTGGAACGGGCAGAGCATGACCACCCTCGACGGCCGCGAGACGGCGCCGGCGGCCGCAAGGCCCGAGCGCTTTCTCGACGCTGAGGGAAAGCCCATGAAACTCTACGATGCCGTCGTCGGCGGACGCTCCGTCGGCGTGCCCGGAACGGTGAGGCTCCTCGAAACCGCCCATCAGCGCTGGGGCAAGCTGCCCTGGCGGCAGGTCGTCGAGCCCGCCATCAAGCTCGCCGAAGAGGGTTTTGCCGTCTCGCCGCGCCTCGCGGGTCTCGTCGCGGCGGACCCGCACCTGGCGAAGAACGAGCGTGCGCGCGCCTACTTCTACGAGCCCGACGGACGGCCGAAGGCCGCCGGAAGCCTTCTGAAGAGCCCCGATTTCGCCCGGACCCTGCGGGCCATCGCGGAGGGCGGGTCCGGCGCGTTCTACTCCGGCGAGATCGCGGCCGACATCGTCGCCACGGTCACAGGGCACGCGGGCAATCCCGGGGACATGACGCTCGACGATCTCAAGGCCTACCGGGTCGAGGAGCGCGAGGCCGTGTGCGGGCCCTATCGCACCTACCGCGTATGCGGCATGGGTCCGCCGAGCTCCGGTGCCGTGGGCGTTCTGCAGATCCTCGGCATCCTCGAGCGGACCGATATGGCGGCCCTGCGGATAGGTCCCGACGCCGTCCACCTTTTCGCGGAGGCCGGCCGCCTCGCCTATGCGGACCGGGCCCTTTACCTGGCCGATCCGAAGTTCGTCAGCGTTCCCGTCCGGGGCCTCACGGACCCGAGCTACATTCGCGACCGCGCGGCGCTCGTGAACCCGGAACGCTCCATGGGGCGGGCCAAGCCCGGCAACCCGCCGTTCCAGAAGACGTTCCTGTGGGGTGCATCGGACGGCGTGGAGTTCGGCACGTCGCATATCTCCATCGTCGACCGGGACGGACACGCGGTGTCCATGACCACGACCATCGAGGACGGTTTCGGCTCGCGCCAGATGACGGCCGGAGGCTTCCTCCTCAACAACGAGCTCACCGACTTCTCCTTCGTCCATACGGAGGACGGCAAGCCCGTAGCGAACCGGGTCGAGCCCGGCAAGCGCCCGCGCAGCACCATGGCGCCCACCATCGTGCTCGATGCGGACAACAAGCTTTATGCCGTCGTCGGGTCGCCGGGCGGCTCCGCGATCATCAACTACGTCGCCAAAACCCTGGTCGGCCTCATCGACTGGAAGCTCGACCCGCAGGTGGCCGCCGACCTGCCCAATATCGGCAGCCGGAACGCGGCGACGGAGCTCGAGAAGGGCACCGAAGCCGAGGCCTGGAAGGCCGCTCTCGAAGCCAAGGGACACGAGGTGCGGGTCATCGAGCAGACCTCGGGCATCCATGCCATCGTGATGACGCCGGCCGGCCTCGCCGGCGGAGCGGACAGCCGGCGGGAAGGGGTCGCCGTGGGGAACTGAGGCGATCGCTGCGCCTGTCCGAGGCAGTTCGCGGCGTCGAGCCGCCGCGAACTGTCGGGCCATACGGCAGGAAGGCCGGAGGCGGAGGGTCCCGGCGCCTCAACTCGCCAGCTTGAGACCCTCCTGCACGCGCAGCCGGTTGTGGATGTCCACGGCGGCGATCTCGCCCTGTGCCATCGCGACGCCGAGCTGGTTGAGCCCCGTTACGATGTCGCCCGCCGCGTAGCAGCCCTCGATGGAGGTGCGCTGGTGGGCATCCGTGACGATGCGATTGTCCGACTGGAGCTTCACCCCGAGCATGGCGGCCAGATCCGCCCGGGGGTGGATGCCGAGGGCCGAGTAGATGGAGTCGAAGGTCAGCGCGGCGCCGTCCGCAAAGGTGAGGCGTGCGATGCGCTGACCTTCCATGGCGATGTCCTCCAACGGAGTCTCGATGACCTTGATTCCGTTCTCCTCGATCTGGGCGCGGATCGCGTCGCTCACCACGAGGGGCTGGCCGAGGGTCACCACGGTGATGTCGGCCGTGTAGGTCCTCAGGAACAGGGCTTCGCCGATCCCGGCCTCGTTCCGGCCGATCACCACGAGCTTGCGGTCCGTCATCTCGTAGCCGTCGCAGATGGGGCACTGGCGCACGAGCCCCCGGCGCACGGCCTCGAGGGCGTTCGGCAGCGGCGGCTCGATATCGACGACCCCGGTCGCCAGGATGATGTGGCGGGCCATGACCGTCTCCGGTCCGATCTTCGCCGCGAACGTCCCGTCGGGCCTGCAGGAGATGGAGGTGACCGAGGCGTTCTCCGGCGTCGAGCCGTGCTTTGCGAGTTGGGCGCGCATGCGCTCCAGGAGCTCGACGCCGTTCACCCCCTCCGGAAAGCCCGGATGGTTGTGGGAGCGCGGGATCCAGGAGGCCCGGCTCTCGCCCGCATCGATGAGCCGGAAGCTCCGGTGGAAACGCGCCAGATAGATCGCTGCCGTCAGCCCGCCCGGGCCGCCGCCCACGATGAGGCAGTCGACCGGCTCCTCGGCTCGAAGGGCGGCCTCCATCAGGCCGCTCCGGCGGCGAGGCGGCGAGGCGAAAAGGCAAGAATTGGCAAGGTCATGATCCCGATGAACGAAGCCGAGGGGCTCCGGCTTTCACAAACGGGCGGGAACGGACTCCTGTTCCGGAGCCGCCGTAACGCCGCCGAAGGCCGTCTGCCGAAGCGGATCGAGCGCTCAAGGCACCCTGCGGGGCCAAGACTGGGCCGAGACCCTTGAGGAGGCTTCAATTTTTAGCGCGACAGGGTATGGTCGCGCCCGACAGCCACCCTCCTACAGCTCGGCCGCTCGGGCCGGCAGCATGAGATGTTCGATGCCCCAGTACCGCTCCCGCACCTCCACCCATGGCCGCAACATGGCCGGCGCCCGGGGCCTGTGGCGCGCGACTGGCATGAAGGACGAGGATTTCGGCAAGCCGATCATCGCGGTGGTGAACTCGTTCACGCAGTTCGTTCCCGGTCACGTGCACCTCAAAGACCTCGGCCAGCTCGTCGCCCGGGAGATCGAGAAGGCGGGCGGCGTCGCCAAGGAGTTCAACACCATCGCGGTGGATGACGGCATCGCGATGGGGCATGACGGCATGCTCTACAGCCTGCCCTCCCGCGAGATCATCGCCGATTCCGTCGAGTACATGGCGAACGCCCATTGCGTGGACGGGCTCGTGTGCATTTCGAATTGCGACAAGATCACACCCGGCATGCTGATGGCGTCCCTTCGCCTCAACATCCCGACCGTGTTCGTTTCGGGCGGCCCCATGGAGGCCGGCAAGGCGAACCTGCGCGGCAAGCTCAAGAAGCTCGACCTCGTCGACGCCATGGTGGCGGCTGCCGACGAATCCATAACGGACGAGGAGGTGCAGACCATCGAGCGCTCCGCCTGCCCGACCTGCGGCTCCTGCTCGGGCATGTTCACGGCCAACTCCATGAACTGCCTCACGGAGGCCCTCGGCCTGTCGCTGCCCGGCAACGGCACGGTCCTGGCCACCCATGCGGACCGTCGGCGCCTGTTCGTCGAGGCGGGACACCTCGTGGTCGACCTCGTGCGCCGTTATTACGAGCAGGAGGACGCCACCGCCCTCCCCCGCTCCATCGCGAACTTCGCGGCGTTCGAGAACGCCATGACCCTCGACATCGCCATGGGCGGCTCCACCAATACGGTGCTGCACCTCCTCGCCGCGGCCCATGAGGCCGGCGTCGACTTCACCATGGAGGACATCGACCGGCTCTCGCGCCGGGTGCCCGTGCTCTGCAAGGTGGCGCCCGCCGTCGCAGACGTCCACATCGAGGACGTCCACCGGGCCGGCGGGATCATGAGCATCCTCGGCGAACTCGACCGGGCCGGCCTCATCAACCGGGACAGCCCGACGGTGCACAGCGAAACCATCGCTCACGCCCTCGACCGCTGGGACGTGAAGCGCACCAACAGCGAGAGCGTGCAGACCTTCTTCAAGGCCGCGCCCGGGGGCGTGCCGACCCAAACCGCCTTCAGCCAGGAGCGTCGCTGGGAAGAACTCGATCTCGACCGCAAGGCCGGCGTGATCCGGGAGGCCGAGAACGCCTTTTCCAAGGACGGCGGCCTTGCTGTCCTGAAGGGCAACCTCGCGGAGGACGGCTGCATCGTAAAGACCGCAGGCGTCGACGAGAGCATCCTCGTGTTCGGCGGCCCGGCCCGCGTCTTCGAGAGCCAGGACGATGCCGTGAAGGCGATTCTCGGCGGCGGCGTGAAGGCGGGCGACGTGGTGGTGATCCGCTACGAGGGCCCGCGCGGCGGGCCCGGCATGCAGGAGATGCTCTACCCGACGAGCTACCTGAAATCGCGCGGTCTCGGCAAAGCCTGCGCCCTCATTACGGACGGGCGCTTCTCGGGGGGCACCTCGGGCCTGTCCATCGGGCACGTCTCGCCGGAAGCGGCCGAGGGCGGTCTCATCGGGCTCGTCGAGGAAGGGGACCGGATCGAGATCGACATCCCGAACCGGACGATCCGGCTCGCCGTGGCGGATTCCGAACTCGACGCCAGGCGGTCCGCCATGATGGCGCGAGGCGAAGGCGCCTGGAAGCCCGGCGCCCGGGAACGCAAGATCTCGACTGCTCTTCGCGCCTACGCGGCCATGACGACGAGCGCCGCTCGCGGTGCAGTACGGGTCGTTCCCGAGTAGGGCCGAGGAAGACGGCTGGAGAAGGCTCGGCCGCGGGCCGGATCGCGGCCGAGCCATCCAAGAGCGGGTTGCCAAGGCGCACGAAGCGTCCCATCGTGCGGGCATGCCGCTCGGGAACCGCATCAATCCTTCGGGTCAGAATCGCGTCATACCGGCAGTCATGCTGCCCCCGGAGGCCGGCGGCGACATGACCGCCCTTCGGACCAGCGAGGAGAGGCTCCGCCTCGCCATCGATGCGACGGGCCTCGGCATCTGGGACGTCGATGCCCGCACCGGCCGCCGCACCTGGTCGGACGAGATGCGCGCCATCCTCGGCATTTGCGCCAGCACGCCGGCCGATCCGGCCTTGTTCGCCGGGCTCATCCACCCGGACGACCAAGCATGGGTGAACGAGGCCTATGCGCGGGCCTACGATCCATCGGGCGGCGGCCAGTATCGGGCCGAGTTCCGGATCAACCGCGCCGATGATGGCGCGGAGCGCTGGGTTCTCACCACGGGCCGGATCACCTTCGATCCCGCAACCCGCGAGCCCGTTCGCGCCATCGGCACCCTGCTCGACATCACCGACCGCAAGGCGGCCGAAGCAGCTTTGAGGGAATCGGGCGAGCGCCTGAGCCTCGCTCTCCAGGCGGGAGGACTCGGCAGTTGGGAGCTCGACCTGCGGACCAGCCGCCGTACCTTCTCGGCTCGCTCCGCCGCCATCTTCGGGATCGATCCGGCCGACATTGCCGAGCGCTCCGCCTGGAGGCGGATCGTGCACCCGGACGATATGGAGCGGGTGGGCGCCGCTCTGAAGGACGCGATCGAGCACGGTCGGGACTACAGGGTGGAGTTCCGGGTGCGCCTGCCGAGCGGCGGGGATCGCTGGGTGGCGTCGCAGGCTCTCGTGCGCCGCGACCGGCACGGGCAGCCGACCAGCATCATCGGAATCCATGCGGACATCACGGAGCAGAAACGCAACGAAGAGGCGATGCGCGCGAGCGAGGGCCGGTTCCGGGGCATCTTCAACTCGCACATCGCCGGCCTCACCTTGTTCGACACACGCACGGGCGAAACGCTGATCGTCAACGATCGCTTTTTCGAGATCGTCGGCCGCTCCCGAGAGAGTTGGGAGCGTGGCGAATGGGACTGGCGCATGGTCGCACCGGAGCGCCACCTTCACCTCGACGAACGCGCCGTTGCGCAGGCTCGCGAACGCGGCTGGTGGGATGCGTTCGAGAAGGAGTACCTGCGCCCCGACGGAACGCTCGTCCCCGTCCGCGTTTCGTCCGCGCCCCTGCCGGGCGAGCCCGGTCGGGTCGTGGTCGCGGTCGACGACATCACCGAGGACCGGCGCACGCAGGCCGCCCTGCGGGAGAGCGAGGCGCGTTTCCGCGCCACCCAGGAACATGCCGATGTGGGCATCGCCGAGGTCGATGCGCAGAGCCGCTACATGAGGGTCAACGAGGCCTTCTGCACCACCACCGGCTATTCACGAGAGGAATTGCAGCACCTCACCTTGTGGGACATCACCCACCCGGATCACATCGCGGAAGACCGGGCAAACCTCGAGCGGCAGATCTCGACTAAAGCAGCTCCCGCCTATGCGGTGGAGAAACGATTCATCCGCAAGGACCGCTCGGTGGGCTGGGCGCTCATCTCGGCCTCGGCCGTTCACGGCGAGAAAGGCGAGTTTCTCTATGGCGTCCGGGTGGTGCAGGACATCTCCGAGCGCAAGCGGGCGGAGGAGCACCAGCGGCTCCTCATCAACGAACTGAATCACCGGGTGAAGAATACCCTCGCGACGGTGCAGTCGATCACGTCGCAGACCTTGCGCAGCGCGCGTTCGCCGGAGGAAGCGCAAGCCGCCGTGGAGGCCCGCCTCCTGGCGCTTTCCCGGGCCCACGACGTGCTCACGCGGGAGAACTGGGAGGGCGCCGGCCTGCGCGAGATCGTGGACGAGGCGACGGCTCCGTTTCGAAGGCCGGAGAGCGAGCGGATCGTCGCGGCCGGGCCGGACGTTCGCCTCTCGACGCGGGTGGCGCTCGCCCTCGCCATGGCGCTCCACGAACTCGCCACCAACGCCGTGAAATACGGCGCCCTGTCGAACGCCACGGGCACGGTCGGGCTAAGCTGGACCGTCGATGCGAGGGACCATCTCACGATGACCTGGCGTGAAGCCGGCGGACCGCCGGTGGTTGCGCCAACGCGGCGGGGCTTCGGCACGAGGCTGATCGAGCGCAGCCTCGCCCAGGATCTGCAGGGGCGCGCCGAGGTGGCGTTCGAGCCTGGAGGCGTCGTGTGCCGGTTCAGCACGGTGCTGTCCGACGGGCCGGCCTGACGGCGGGGAGTACGGGATGCGCCGATCCGAGCTCAACCAAGTGCTGCGCGAGGCCGAGGATTTCATCGCCCGGCATGGCTTTGCCCTCCCGGCCTGGGCCCATTGGCAGCCCGGGGAGTGGCACGAGCGACCCGAGATCGCCGCCTATTGCGGCCGTCGGCAGATGGGTTGGGACGTGACGGATTTCGGCCTCGGGCATTTTGCGTCGAGCGGTCTCGTGCTGTTCTGCCTGCGAAACGGCATCGAGGGCGGGCCCGGCGAGCGGACCTATGCCGAAAAGCTCCTCATGGTTCGCGAGGCGCAGGAGACGCCGGCCCATTTCCATCGCGCCAAGATGGAAGACATCATCGTGCGAGGCGGCGGAAACTTGATGGTCGAGCTCGTCCCGGTCGATGCGTCGGGCCGCCCGTCCGGCGAGGAGGCCGCGGCTTGGTGCGACGGCGAGCGCCGGGTCTGCCCGCCCGGCTCCGCACTGCGCCTCAGGCCTGGGGAAAGCATCACGCTACCGCAGGGACTGGCGCACCGGTTCTACGGCGAGCCGGGCCACGGCCCGGTGCTGGTCGGTGAGGTGTCCCAGGTCAACGACGACCACACTGACAACTACTTCCTCGCCCCCGTCGGGCGGTTCTCCGCCATCGAGGAGGACGAGGCGCCCTACCGCCTCCTGTGGAACGAGTTGCCCATCCGCTGACGCGCGCGCCCTCAGACGATGCCGCCGCCCGACGCCTGGACGGCCGGGCGCTCGCTTGCCTTGCGGTCCCGATACCCGCTCGCCCTGAACGCCTGAACGGGTTCGAGCGCGCCGCCCCGCCGCATGCGGACTTCCGCCAGGAGCGGGCTCACATCGGTCGTAAAGGCGCGTTTCAGGGTCTGCGTCGCGAGGAGCGCATCGTTGCGGTCCTGCGCCTCCTCCAAGGCGTCGCGCTCGACCAGAAGCGCCTGCGCGTAGGCACGGGTGATCTCGATGGCACTCACGATGAGGCTTTCGATCGGATCCGTCACATTGTGCGATTGGTCGATCATGTGAGCGGGCTCGAAAGGCGCGCCGCGCCGCTCCGCGTCGACGAGTTCGTTGAAGACGAGGAACAGGCGGTAAGGATCGATGGATCCTGCGTCGAGGTCGTCGTCCCCGTACTTCGAGTCGTTAAAGTGAAAGCCGGCCAGCCTGCCCGCATGGATGAGGCGCGACACGATCATCTCGATATTCACGTTGGGAGCGTGATGGCCGAGATCGACGAGGCAGTGGGCCCTGTCGCCGAGCGCCTGCGCGGCGAGCAGGGACGAGCCCCAATCCTGGATCACCGTGGCGTAGAAGGCCGGCTCATACATCTTGTGTTCGAGGAAGACGCGCCAGTCGTCGGGCAGCGCGGCGTACACGGTCCGCATCGAATCGATGTACCGCTCGAAAGCGCGGGCGGTGTGCTGCTGGCCTGGGAAATTGGCCCCGTCCCCGATCCAGACGGTGAGCGCTTTGGAGCCGAGCTTCTCGCCGATGCGGATGCACTCGATATTGTGCTCTACCGCCTGGGCGCGCACCTCGTCGCTCACATGGGTGAGGCTGCCGAACTTGTAGGAATGCCGCTGCCCGGGCTGGTCCTGGAACGTGTTCGAGTTCACGGCATCGAAGCCGAGATCCAGCTCCGCACCCCGCGACCGCAATGCACCGACATCCGCGACCTTGTCCCAGGGAAAGTGCAGCGACACGGTGGGCGTGGCGCGGGTGAGTTGATGGATCACCGCGCAATCGTCGAGCTTGTCGAACACGTCCCGCGGCTCGCCCCTTCCCGGAAAACGGCCGAAGCGCGTGCCGCCCGTGCCCACGCCCCAGGACGGCACGGCGACGCCGAAGCCCCCGACCTTGGCGAGCACGCCTTCCACGTCGATGCCGCGGCGGGAGAGCGTGCGGCTCAAGGCGTCGAAGTCTTCGCGGTGGGCGTCGAGGCGCTTCGCGTTTTCGCGCTCGACGAGCCCGGGGTCGATCATGGCCTGAGGCATCGCATCACCGGGTGAAGGACGGCGCGTGGCCGGCATCGACGTTGAGGATGTTGCCGGTGGATTTCGACGAGCGCTCGGAGGCGAAGAAGTGCACCGCTTCGGCGATGTCCTCCGGGTACACGCTGCGTTTCAGCAGGCTGCGGTCGCGATAGATCGCCTCGAGGCCCTCGGGGGTCGTGTTGTAGGCCTGGGCGCGCTGGTCCCGCCACTCGCCTTCCCAGATCCGCGAGCCGCGCAGGACCGCATCGGGATTGACCACGTTGGCGCGAATGCCGAGCGGCGCGCCTTCGAGAGCAAGGCAGCGGGCAAGCTGGATCTCCGCCGCCTTAGCGGTGCAGTAGGCCGAAGCGTTCGGCGAAGCCACGAGCCCGTTCTTGCTCGCGACGAAGATCATCGAGCCGCCGCGCCCTTGCGCCTTCATCTGGCGGAAGCCCTCGCGGGCCACGAGGAAGTAACCGGTAGCGAGAACGTCGATGTTCCGGCGCCACAGCTCCATGCTGGTCTCGTCCACGGGCGAGGCCGACGCGATGCCGGCATTCGACACGAGGATGTCGATTCCCCCGAACGCGATGGCGGCCTGCCGGAAGAGCTCCGCCACCGCGCTCTCGTCCGTGACGTCGCAGGGGAACGAGGCCACCCGGTCCCGACCGTAGGCTTGGGCGAAGCTCTCCTCGGCCCGTTTCAGGGCATCGCGGTCGATGTCGCACAGCACCACGCAGGCCCCGTCGTCCGCGAGCCGGCGCGCCGTGGCGCTGCCGATCCCGCCGGCGCCCCCCGTCACGAGCGCCACCCGTCCCGCCAGGGGCTTGGGCTTCGGCATGCGTTGGAGCTTCGCTTCTTCGAGGAGCCAGTATTCGATGTCGAACGCCTCTTGCTCCGGCAGGCCGCGATAGGATGAGACGCCCGACGCGCCGCGCATGACGTTGATCGCGTTGACGTAGAACTCGCCGGCGATGCGGGCCGTCGCTTTGTCGGCCGCAAAGGTCATCATGCCGATCCCCGGCACGAGATAGACGACCGCATTCGGATCGCGCAGAGCGGGCGAGTCCGGGTGCTTGCAGCGGTCGTAATAGGCCGAGTATTCCGCACGATAGGCCGCGACCGCCGGCTCGACACGGGCGGCAAGATCCTCGCCCGTCTCTTTCGAGGGATCGAAGGGCAGGACGAGAGGTCGGATCTTGGTGCGCAGGAAATGGTCCGGACAGGACGTGCCGAGCGCCGCAAGATCGACGAGGTCGTTGCTGCTGACGAATTCGAGCACCGCCGGCTCGTCGTTGAAGTGGCCGACCTTCCAGCTTGCCTCTGAAACGAGGCCGCGGATGCGAGGCATGAGCGCGGCCGCCACGGCCCGGCGGCTCTCCTGAGGGGCCGCCGGGATCGCGGCGCCCCCGAACACCGAACGCCCGCGGGACCGGTCGGCCAGCCATCCGATCGCGCGATTGAGGGTGTCGATGGTGAGGCCGTAGCACTCCTTCTGGTCTTCCGCCCAGGTGAACAGACCGTGGGCTTCGAGCACCACACCCTTCGCGTTCGGGTTGTCCTCGACGAAGCGCCGCAGCCACACGCCGAGTTCGAAGCCGGGGCGACGCCAGGGCAGCCAGCCGATCTCGTCCCCGTAGATTTCCCGCGTGATCGCCTGGCTATCGGGGGTTGCCGCGACCGCGATCACGGCGTCCGGGTGGATGTGGTCCACATGGGTCCATCGCACGAGGCCGTGCAGCGGCGTGTCGATGGACGGCGCCCGAGGGTTCAGGTTGAAGGTGCAGTGCTGATAGAGGGCGACCATCGCATCCTCCATCTCCGGGCCCGTATAGCGGCCCGCCAGGGCCTCGAGCTTGTCCTGGTAGAGGGTGGCGAAGCCGTCGAGGCCCATGGAGCCGAGATCGCCGCCGGAGCCCTTCACCCACAGCACGGTCGTCTCGGCGCCCGTCAGGGGATCGGGCATGCGGATCTTGGACGAGGTGTTGCCGCCGCCGAAATTCGTGACCCGCTTGTCTGAGCCGAGAAGATTGGAGCGGTAAAGCAGGAGCTCCTCCGGCTTCAGCGCCCGGGCCGCATCATCGTCCCAGCGATTATCGAGAAATGTCGCGGAGCCGGGATTGTGGACGTTCATGCGGGTCTCCCTCGTCTTCCGCGACGGGCCGCGGTGGCGCGCCCGTGCGTTCTGTCTTTCACGGCATCAGAGAACTTCGATCAGCACCCGTCAAGTCCGATCATGATTGTGCAGCGCAGCGTTGACAGGCGAGCGGAATTGCAATCTCCTGAGTGAAACGGAGCGTATCGATGCTCGAACGGGAACGCCACGGCCTGATCCTGAAACTCGTCAACGAGCGCTCCATCGTGAGCATCGGCGAGCTCGTGAGCCTGCTCGACGCGTCCGAGGCGACCATCCGGCGGGACATCAACGCCCTGGCCGATCAGGGTGAGGTGAAGCGCATCAGGGGCGGCGCGGAGGCCATCAACCCGCGGCACCTGTCCCACCTCGCGGCGGTGCCCTTCGCCGTCAGCCAAGGGGTGGCGATGCCCGAGAAGCGCGCCATCGGGCGGGCGGCAGCGGCGCTCATCGGCGCCAACGACAGCATCATCATCAACGGCGGCACGACCACCTGGCACCTCGTCGAATTCCTGAAGCAGGCCGAGATCGACGTTCTCACGAACTCGTTTCCCATCGCGGCTGAACTCGTCGCCCATTCGCGCTGCCGAATCGTCCTGCCGGGCGGCACGGTGTATCGGGACCAGGGCATCATTCTGAGCCCGTTCGAGGCGGACACCATCGATCATTTCGCGGCATCGACGCTCTTCACCGGCGCCTATGCGGTCGGGGCGCTCGGGATGATGGAGACCGATCCGCTCGTGGTGAATGCGGAGAGGCGGCTCCTCACCCGGGCCGAGCGCCTCGTGGTGATGGTGGACAGCCGCAAGCTGCGGGCCCGCTGCTCCATGGTGGTGGTGCCGCTCGCCGAAATCGACGTGCTCATCACGGACGACAACGCCAACGACGACGAGCTTCAGCCCTTCCGCGACGCGGGGGTCGAGGTCATCATCGCAGAGATCCGGCCCGAAGACCGGGTGCTGGACGCCGCTGCCTGAGCCCACGCTCCGGCCGCAGCAACAAAGAAGCCGTGCGCCGCACGGCTCGATCAAGGGAGGAAGAGAATGAACCGTCGATTGTTCCTGGCGACAGCCGCCGTCACGGCCCTGACCTTCGCGGTCCCGGCGCTCGCGGCAGATCCGGTCCGCATCGCGCTCGTGCCGAAGGCTTTGGGCATCGGCTTCTTCGATGCCGCCAACAAGGGCGCGCAGGAAGCCGCCAAAGAGCTCGGCAACGTCGAGGTGATCTATACGGGCCCGACCACCACCACGGCCGAGGGGCAGATCGAGACGATCAACGCCCTCATCGCTCAGAAAGTCAACGTGATCGCCATCTCGGCCAACGACACCGATGCGCTCGTGCCCGCCCTGAAGCGCGCGCAGCAGCGCGGCGTGAAGGTAATCTCGTGGGATTCGGGCGTCGGCAAGGAAGGCCGGACGGTTCACCTCAACCCGTCCTCCAACCCACTCATCGGCTCCATGTGCGTGAAGCTCGCCGCGGAAGCTGCAGGCTCCGGCCCGGCTGAGGTGGCGATCCTGTCGGCGACCCCGACCTCGACGAACCAGAACACCTGGATCGCCGAGATGAAGAAGGTTCTGCCCCAATACTCGAACCTGAAGCTCGTCAGCACGGTCTACGGGGACGACCTCGCCGACAAGTCCTACCGCGAGACCCAGGCGCTCTTGAAGCAGTACCCGAACCTGAAGGTCATCATCGCCCCGACCTCCGTCGGGATCGTGGCGGCCGCCAAGGCGGTCGAGGATGCGGGCCAGAGCGGCAAGGTGTTCGTGACGGGCCTCGGCCTCCCCTCGGAACTCGCCGGCCACGTGGACAAGGGCACCGTGAAGAGCTTCGCCATCTGGAACCCCATCGACCTCGGCTATTCCGCAACGCAGATCGCCGTGCGGCTCGCCCGCGGCGAAGATGTGGGACCCGGCAAGACGGTGTCGATCGGGCGCGTGGGCAAGGTCGAGTTCGGGGCTGACGGAGAAGGCGCGATGGCCGACCCGTTCGTTTACAACAAGTCGAACGTCGCGGATTTCGCGAAGATCTTCTGATCCGCTCGCCCAAACCGGCGGCCTCCCTCCCGGGCCGCCGGTCCCCCGCGCCGAGAAACAAACCCCGCCGCACTGAACCAAGCTCGGAGGTCCGATGGCGGCCCCATCGCTGCGCCTATCTGACGTGACGAAGTCGTTCTCAGGAGTCCGCGCCCTGACGAACGGATCGCTCGAGCTCGTCCCTGGGCAAGTGACGGCTCTCATCGGCGAGAACGGGGCCGGCAAGTCGACGCTCGTGAAGATCCTCACCGGCGTGCATCAGCCCGACGACGGCACCATCGAACTCGACGGTGCGCCGATCCGGATCCGCACCGCAGCGGATGCCAAGCGCCACGGGATCACGGCCATCCATCAGGAGGCCGTTGTCTTCGACGACCTCACGGTGGCCGAGAACATTTTTGCCGGCGAGCGCCCGCGCAATCGCATCGGGCTCGTCGACTGGAGGGTGATGCGAAGCCGGGCGGCAAAGCTCCTCGCCGATCTCGATGCGCCCTTCGACCCCGATGTCCGCGTGGGCTCGCTGTCGATCGCGCAAAAGCACCTCGTCCAGATCGCGCGGGCGCTCGCCGTCGATGCGCGGATCGTCATCATGGACGAACCGACCGCCGCCCTATCCCATCGGGAAACCGAGGATCTGTTCGCCATCATCCGCCGGCTGCGGGCGGAAGGCCGCGCCGTCCTGTTCATCAGCCACAAGTTCGAGGAGATCTTCGCGATCGCGGATCGCTACACCGTGTTCCGCGACGGGGCGGCGGTGGGCGCCGGACGTGTTGCGGACGCGACGAAGGACGACCTCATCCGCCTGATGGTCGGGCGTTCGGTCGACCAGATCTTCCCGAAAGCCGTGGCCGCCATCGGCGAAGAGGCCCTAGCGGTCGAGGGTCTCTCGCACCCGACCGAGTTCGACGACATCTCCTTCTCGGTGCGCCGGGGCGAGATTCTCGGGATCTACGGCCTCGTGGGCTCCGGGCGCAGCGAGGTCATGCAGGCGATCTTCGGCCTGCAGCCGCAGGCTCGCGGGTCGATCCGGGTCGCGGGGCAGACCGTTGCGATCCGCCGGCCCCACGATGCGATCCGCGCCGGCATCGTCTACGTGCCGGAGGACCGGCAGCATCAGGGCGCGATCCTGAAACTGCCGATCGCCCACAACATCGCGCTGCCGAACCTCGGCCAGCTCTCGCGAGCCTCTTTCGTGAGCCTTGCCGGGGAGCGCGCGCTCGCCGGCGAGTATGCGTCGCGCCTTCAGGTGCGCATGTCGGGCCTCGGGCAGCTCGTGGAGGAGCTGTCGGGCGGCAACCAGCAGAAGGTGGTGATCGCAAAATGGCTCGCCACCGGCCCCCGGGTGCTCATCCTCGACGAGCCCACCAAGGGCATCGATGTGGGCTCGAAGGCGGCGGTGCATCGCTTCATGTCGGAGCTCGTCAGCCAGGGCCTGGCGGTCGTCATGGTGTCCTCCGAGCTGCCCGAGATCCTTGGCATGTCGGACCGGGTTGCCGTGATGGCCCGCGGGCGTCTTCGCCGCATCGTGCCCCGGTCCGAGGCGACGGCCGAGGCCATCATGCAGGTGGCGACCGATGCTTGAGGAGGGCTGCGCGTGACCCAGATCCTGAAGAACCGCGACGCCCTTCTCGCCCTCGTGGTGGCCGGGCTCATCGGGGCTGCGGCGCTCGCCTATCCGGGGTTCGCGGCGCCCGGCAATCTTGCGGGCGTCCTCGATGATACGGCGATCCTCATCATCCTCGCTCTGGCGCAGATGCTCGTCATCCTGACACGGGCCGTCGATCTGTCCGTCGCCGCCAATCTCGCGCTCACCGGCATGCTGGTGGCGATGCTGAACGCGGCCTGGCCTTCCGGAGGCGTCCTGCCGATCCTCGTCCTCTCGGTGGCGATAGGCGCGGCGCTCGGCGCCGTGAACGGGCTCCTGGTCTGGCGGCTCGGCATCCCCTCCATCGTGGTCACTCTCGGCACGTTGTCGATCTACCGCGGGATGATCTTCGTCGTGTCTGGCGGCGCGTGGGTGAACAGCCATCGCATGTCGCCCGAATTTCTCGACCTCATCCGCGGCACGTTCCTCGGGCTCACCATCCTGTCGTGGTTCGCGGTGGCGGCGGTCGTCGCCGCCGCTGTCCTCCTTCGCTTCACGGTGGTCGGCCGCAACCTCTTCGTGGCGGGCGGCAATCCTTCGGCCGCCGCCTATATCGGCGTCGATGCGGGGCGCATGCAGTTCGTGGCCTTCGTCGTCTCGGGCGCCGTCGCCGGCCTGTGCGGCTACTTTTGGGTCTCGCGCTATGCCATCGCCTACGTCGAAGTGGCGCTCGGCTTCGAATTGCAGGTGATCGCGGCCTGCGTCATCGGCGGGGTCTCCATCGTCGGCGGCACCGGTACGGTGGTGGGCGTGGTTCTCGGCGCCCTCTTTCTCGGCATCGTTAAAAACGCCCTCCCGCTCGTGGGCATCTCGCCTTTCTGGCAGATGGCGATCGCGGGCGCCGTGATCACGGCGGCGGTCGTTCTCAATGCCGCGCAGGTGAAGGCGCCGAGCCGGCGCATCCTGAAGGAGGCTGAGGCGTGATCGCTGCCGAAGAGGTCAAGAAGGCTCCTGCCGCGCCGGCTGCTCCCCGAGCCGGCATCGCAGCGCCGCTGCTGCGTTGGGAGAGCGTGCTTCTCCTGTGCGTCGTCGCGGCCTTCGCGGTGAATGCCTGGGCGTCGCCCTATTTCCTCGACATCTGGAACCTCTCGGACGCCACCTTCAACTTTACCGAGAAAGCGATCATCGCCCTGCCGATGGCGCTGCTCATCCTCGTGCGCGAGATCGACATCTCGGTGGCGAGCATCATCGCGTTGTCGTCCGTGGTGATGGGACTGATGGCCGAGGCCGGCTTCTCCACACCGGTAATCGCCCTGGCGGGGCTCCTCACGGGCCTCCTGGCCGGCGCCTTCAACGGTCTCCTCGTCACGGTGTTCCGCGCTCCGTCCATCGTCGCCACCATCGGCACGATGAGCCTGTTTCGCGGGATCGCTTATGCGGTTCTCGGTGACGGTGTGCTCAAGGCCTACCCGGCAAGCTTCGCCTGGTTCGGCCAGGGCTATGTCTGGGGTCCGCTCTCCTTCGAGTTCGCGCTCTTCCTGGGGCTGGCGGTCGTTTTCGGGATCGTGCTGCACCGCACGACCGTCGGCCGCAGGCTCTACGCCATCGGCAGCAATCCCACCGCCGCGATCTTCTCGGGGGTCGCAGTCGACCGCTATCGCTTCGCTCTCTTCGCCCTTGTCGGCCTCGCTGCGGGTCTGGCCTCCGTCTGCCTCACCTCCCGCCTCGGCTCGACGCGTCCGTCCATCGCGACGGGCTGGGAACTCGAAGTGATCACCATGGTGGTGCTCGGCGGCGTCTCGATCCTTGGAGGATCGGGCACGATCGTCGGCGTCGTGCTGGCGGCCTTCCTCATGGGCTTGGTTACCTTCGGGCTCGGCCTCATCAATGTGCCCGGCGTGGTGATGCAGATCGTCGTCGGTTTCCTTCTCATCCTCGTCGTCGCGGCACCCATCGTGATCCGGCGCGCCCTCAGCCGGCGGAGGCCTTGAGTGGAGCGGATCGCCTTCAAGATGCAGCTCTTTCCCGGGATGGCGGAGGAGTATCGCCGCCGCCACGACGCCATCTGGCCCGAGCTTTCGGAATTGCTGAAGCGCTCCGGCATCTCCGACTATTCCATCTACCTCGACGAGGAGACCGGGACGCTCTTCGCGGTTCTGCGGCGCACGCCCGACCATCGGATGGATGCGCTGTCGGACGAGCCGGTCATGCGGCGCTGGTGGGCGTACATGCGGGACATCATGGCAAGCCACCCGGACGGCTCGCCGGTGGTCATGCCTCTCAATCCCATGTTCCACCTGCCCTGAGGCTTCCCTCCATGCGCGAAGGTCTCGTGGCCATCTTCGATGTCGGCAAGACCAACACCAAGGTCGCCCTGGTGAACCGGTCCGACGGCGAAGTCGCTTGGACGCGGTCGCGGTTTACCCCGAGCGGACCTTCCGAGCCCTACCGCCATTTCGATGTCGCCGCGCTCGAAGCCTTCCTCCTCGAAAGCCTTGCCGAGGCGCCGCACAAGTCGGCTGTCACGGCCATCATGCCGGTCACCCACGGAGCCTGCGCGGCGCTCGTCACGGACGATGGCTTGGCCCTGCCCGTCATGGATTACGAGGACCCGCAGGTCGAGGAGATCTCGCGGGCCTACGAGGCGGAGCGGGACCCGTTCGCCGATACGCTCTCCCCCGCCCTTCCCCTCGGGCTCAATCTGGCCCGGCAGCTCTTCTGGCTCGAGAACCGCTTTCCCGAGGCTTTCGCCCGCGCCACGCACCTCCTTATGTACCCTCAATACTGGAGCTGGCGCCTCAGCGGCGTTCCGGCCTCGGAGGTAACCTCGCTCGGCACCCATACGGATCTCTGGCGCCCCAACGCTGCAGGTCCGTCCGCTTTCGCGGTCGCACGAGGATATGCCCGCCGGATGCCGCCGCTCCGGGGGGCCGCCGAGGTCCTCGGGCAGCTCCGCCCCGAGATCGCGAGGCGAACGGGCCTGCCCGCCGCAACGCAGGTCCTGTGCGGCATCCACGATTCCAACGCCTCTTACATCCGGCACCGGCTGGCCCGGCCCACGGGAGAGCCGTTCTCGGTGGTGTCGACCGGGACCTGGAGCATCGTCATGTCGAACGGCGCCGATCTTCGCCGCCTCGACGAACGCCGGGACATGCTCGCGAACGTCAACGCCCTCGGCGAGCCGGTGGCCACGGCGCGGTTCATGGGCGGGCGGGAGCACGACCATATCGTCGCCGGCGACACCGGGCCTGGATGGGATGCAGGCGGAGCGCTCGAAGGGCTTATCGACCGGGGCATCATGGCCCTGCCCTCCTTCACGGCCACCGGGGGGCCCTTCCAGGGCCGGTGCGGGCGCATCGTCGGCGAGGAGCTTCTGGAACCAGGGCAGCGCGGGGCCCTCGCCGGCCTCTACCTCGCCCTGATGACCGATCACGTGCTGGACCTGCTCGGCGCCCGCGGCGACATCATCGTGGAAGGACCGCAGGCCGAGAACGCGACCTTCCTCGGAGGCTTGGCCGCCCTGCGCGAAGGCTCCACGGTCCTCCGCTCCTCCGACCGGACCGGCACCCTGGGCGGCGTCCTCGCGCTGATGGACGGCCCCGGTTTGGGCGAGGCCCTCCGGCCCTGCGAGCCGCTGATCGGAGGGGCCCTGCATCGCTACCGCGACCTCTGGCGTGAGGCGGTCGCCGACAGCCGGGAGACCGACCGTGTTGCCTGACGACGGCTCTCCTCAACGCGGATGCTGGCCGTGACCCGGCGCGTTCTCGTCACCGGCGGCAACGGGTTCCTCGGAGCCTGGATCGCACGGCGTCTTGCCCCGCAAGGCTGGCGCCTGCGGGTCTTCGACCTGCGGGAGGATCGCTCCCTCATCGCCGCCATCGCGGGAGAATCGGTCGCGGCCGCCATGGAATGGCGCACGGGAGACATCGGTTCCGGCACGGACGTCGCCGCCGCGGCCGAGGGCTGCGATGCGGTGATCCACCTCGCCGGCGTTCTGACGCCTGCGTGCCGGGCGGACCCTGTGCTCGGCGCGAAGGTCAACCTCATAGGCACGCTCAACGCGTTTGAGGCCGCCCGGCAGCATGGGATCCGCCGGATCGTCTATACGAGCAGCGCCGGGGTTTACGGCCCGGAGGACGGGAGCGTGCCCCGCCCGACCACTCATTACGGCGCCTTCAAGCTCGCCTGCGAGGGCAGCGCGCGGGCCTACCTGGACGACCACGGGATCGCCAGCGTCGGGTTTCGACCCTACGTCGTTTACGGCCCCGGTCGTACAACGGGACTGACCGCGGGACCGACCCTGGCTTGCCGCGCCGCGGCCCGGGGGGAGCCTTATGCCATCCCCTATCGCGGCTCGGCGGGGCTCGTCTTCGTTGGCGACGTCGCGGCGGCCTATGAGCTGGCTCTCGCTCGCGAGCCGGATGGCGCCCACGTGTTCAACCTTGGCGGCACGACGGCGTCGAGCGAGGAGGTGGCAGCCGAGATCGCGGCGCTGGTTCCAGGTTCGCGGATCACCGTGGACGGCCCTCCCCTGCCCTTCACGCCCACCATCGCCGAGGACGGCCTCCGGCTCGCCTTGCCGGGCATGCCCGAGACCTCGTTGCGCGCTGGTCTTGCGCAGACGATCAGCTTCTACGCAGGCAACTGACGGCGAAGTGATTCGGCTCGTTCGTCACAGCCGAGCTTCTGGACGCAAACTTTGCCGCGATGAGATTGAACTCTCACATCGCTTGTTCGGCCGATGGTTGCTAGGAAGAGGCGGGCCTGCGTCCTTATGTGCGGGCCAGCGCACTCCTCTCTTCGGTCTACAAGGCGGCTCTCTTCGCCTGCGGAAGGAGCAACGAGGTCGGACATGTGGGATTGGTTGACGCCGCGAGCCGCCAATATGTGCCTCCTGGCGGACCCGTCCGTTGCGTGGATCCGGAACGTGAGCGACCTCCTGATCGGCGGCGCCTACGCGCTCATCCCGTTCGGCCTCGTGTCCTTCCTGTCCGAGCGGCGCGACATTCAGTTCGGCTGGCTGGCCTGGCTCTTTGCGCTCTTCATCGCGCTCTGCGGCGCCACCCACTGGATGCATATCTGGCTGGAGTACTTTCCGCACCAGACCGCGGAGGCCTATCTCAAAGCAGCAACCGCACTCGCCTCCGTGACGACCGCGGGCGCCGTCCTGGCGCTCCTGCCCGACATCAAGCGCCTGCCCACACCCTCCATGCTCAAGCATGAGCATGAGCGCCGCATCCAGGCCGAGGTCGCCCTGCGCAAGGCCCTGGAGGAGCGGTCGAATCGCGAGCTTCAGAAGCACGTGGAAACCCAGGACCTCTTGATCCAGGAACTGAATCACCGGGTGAAGAACACCCTGGCGACGGTTCAGGCCATGGCAAGCTTGAGCTTCAAATCGGCGGGCGAGCACAGCAGGGCGAGCCTCGACGCCTTCCAGGCCCGTCTGTTCGCGCTCTCCGCTGCGCACAACCTGCTCAACCAGTCGGGCTGGACCCGGGCCTCCGTGGAGGACGTGGTGCGGGCCGAACTCGCCTTCGGTGCCGACCTCAACCGGGTCGTGCTCTCGGGCCCAGCCGTGGATCTCACCGCGCAGCAGGCGGTGGCCTTCGCCCTCGTCGTGCACGAGCTGACCACCAACTCGATCAAGTACGGGTCGCTCCGCGACGGTGCGGGCGGGCGGCTGGTGATCACCTGGGAGGTGATCGAGGGCAGCCTCCACCTGCACTGGCGCTGCCGGGCCGGTGGCGATCCGGTCACGAAGCCGATCCGGGAGGGCTTCGGATCCCGGATGATCCGCAGGACCGTGGAGCGCGAACTCGGCGGCGAGTTGCAGGAACATTGGCGGTCCGACGGCCTTCAGGTGGATCTTACGATTCCCCTCGGCCGTGCGTCCTCGGCCGCTCACGCGCCCGTTCCCGTCCACGCCTGACAGCGACCGCTTTCCCGCGCATCAGCGAAGGGCGGCGGTGCCGCCCTCCGAAGCTGATCGTCATTTCGCCTTCAGGAACTCGGCCACGTCCAGCAGGACGAATTCGTTGTCGTCGGCCCGGTTGGGCTCGCGGCTTGATGAGTACGGCAGGTTGTTGTCGTTGCCGACCACGATGTGCCGCTCGTCCACCACATCGACGTTCTCGATGGTGAAGAACGGAAAGGCGAGCGCGCCGCCGGTCAGCGGTTTCTTCGCCCGGCCGTTCGGATCGGCGATCTGCATGAGATCGACGAAGCCGATCTTTCGCAAAGGTCCGCCGACATTCCGGTCGCTCAGTTCGACCTTGTAGACGCGCTTGAACTTCGCCACGTCATGGAAGCAATCGGGCCGCTTCTGGCCCGCCGGGCAGGCCTTGTCGGCGGTGCCTTCCCCGTTGTCGCGCTCGATCACGAGGGCGGTCGTGGCATCGATCATGTTGAAGTCGCCGATCGCCTGGCCGTTGTTCTCGAGGACGTAGCGCCAGTGGCGTCCTGTCCAGCGCTCGCCTTGAACGTCGAACTCGAGGACTCGCAGGGCCTCCTTGCCGTCGGCCGTCTTCTCCCAATCCTTCTTCTCGGCATCCCAGACGGGACCTTCGAGCAGGGCGTAGAGGAACCGGCCGTCGGGCGACGCCGCCATGCCCTCGAAGCCGCGGGAGCGGCGGACCGTGAAGGACACCGTGCCGGTCGGCGTTGCGGGCGTGGTGACCGCGGGATGATCCGGCGAACGGGCGGGCTTGCCGTCGATGAGGGTCTCGAACACGGCCTCCACCTTACCGGTGCGATCCGCGCGGATGAGCCAGGGGCCGAACTCGTCCGCGATCCAGAACCGGTCGCCGACGATCTGGAAGCTCTCGATGTCGAAATCCGAGCCCGTGAGGTAGCGCTTCTCGGTGGCCTCGTTGGCGATCCGGAACGGCACCTTCCGATCCGGATCGTGCAGGAAGATCGTGCTCTGCCGGTCGACGGAGCCCCGCTCGAAGTCGATGCGATGCTGGTTGAGATAGAGCATGGAGTCGGGGGAGTTGGCCTTGCCTCCGAAGCCGTTGTCGGTGAGGACCCAGAACAGCCCGTCGCCCAAGCTCTTGATCCCCGAATGCCCCTGCAGCGGCTGGCCGCGGAAGGGCAGCTTCACGCCGGTCGGGCGGTCGCCCGACGTCCCCTCGACTGTCTCGGGCGTCTCGACCCTCTTGCCGGTGGTGAACTTGCCCGGAACCTTCAGGTCGGCCGGCGCATCGGCGGGCGCCTCGATGAAGCTCTGCGCAGGCAGGACCGCATGGCCTGCAAGGCGAGCCGGGAACGGCTCCTCGGCACCGACCGCGGTGGTGGACAGGAGAAGAACGGACGCTGCGAGGATGTGTGCTCTCATCGTGGGCTCCCGGCTGAAGGCGGCGCACCATGAACGCCGTTTCGTGTCGAGCCGACGAAAGTTTCGTGACGGCCCGATGACCTGCGGACTCGCACGAGGGGCCGGCTCCGGAGCGCGGTCCTGTCGTCGATGCTCCCGTTCCCGCCGTCACAGGGCTGAAAGCTTGGCCTCACAACGATCTTGCGGCGCAGGCCACCGTCGGGTAATGCGCCGCTCGAACGCGCTCGAAAAGACGCGACGGGGCGGCCATGGACGACTTACCTGCACATATCCGCGGGCTCATCGTGAGCCAGATCCAGGAGCGCGAGGCCGACGGCCACCGCTTCCTCGATGTGCGCCGCGAAGCCGATCAGATCGAGGTGGCGTTCACGCCCGCCTTCGAGATCGATCCCGACGCCGGACGCTGGATCCCGCCGAGCTACGAACCCGTGCATTGACGGCACTCGGACCGAGGGCGAGCCGGCTGCCCGGATGCCGGACCGGACCATACGGGCGAGGCACCGGCAGAATACGGTCCATCCGGCGCGAACCCCCGATTTGAGCGTTACGGTCCCATTACGGATGGGACGATCGCCGATGGCATGGAAGAACCGGACCGACGCGCTGATGATCGCAGGCTTCTCGGGCGCCGTGCTGGCGCTAGGCGCCCTGATTACGGTCATGCTGGTCTTCGGCTAACCGGACGACCCCTGCGCGAGACGCTCCCGCCCCCCGCTCACCTCCGGCGGGGCTGCGCCTAATCGCGCCCGAAGCTCGACTCCGCCGCTCCGCGGCGTTGCGCTTTGGCGTCAGCCGCGAGTTCGGCTTGGCGCATGCGGCTCATGATGAGTGCATGCTTGCCGATGACGAGTTCGAGCTTGGCGCGCAGGACGTCGCTCCGGAAGGGCTTGAGGAGATAGTGGTCGACCCCGGCCACCTTGGCTTGGCGCGCCTTATTCAGGTCGCGGCTCGCCGTCGTCATGATGAAGGGCGTGTGCTTCAGGGCGGGGTCGTTGCGCACCCGGCGCGCGAGCTCCAGGCCCCCGGCCCCCGGCATGTTGAGATCCGAAATCACGAGCCCGTAGGACCGTTCCTGCAGCTGCCGCAACGCGCTTTCTCCGTCACAGGCGAAGTCGACGTCACGAAAGCCGAGCTTCGCCAGCATGGCGGTGATCACTTCGACCATCATGTACTCATCGTCGACCAGCAGGATCGGTGTCGCGGTGTCGAAGGTCATGCTCCTCCCCCGATGCCTCGCCTCGACGCGGGCCGATCAAGAGTGCGGGCCGAGGCGGCTCTGCAGGTGACCGACGAGCTCGCGCAATTCGCGAAGCTCGGCTTCGAGCGCCTCGACACGGCCCACCAGCGACTGTGACGCTCCATCCTCGTCCTCGCCGGTGTCGAACATCACGCCCACATCCTCGTTCTGCCGCCAGCGGACGGTCACCTGGTAGGTGGTCTCTTTGAGGGGCACGTAGAGGGAGAAATGGTCCGGAACGGTGTCGTGGTGGCCGATGTGCAGCCGCGCGCCGCCCTCGGACAGATCGCGGACGACGCAGTCCATGGTCGATTGTTTGTTCGGGAAGATCACCCGGCCTTTGAGCAGGGTTCGGTAACGCGGCGTGGAGCGATGGTTGGCCATGAGACAATCCTGAAACTCCCGCAAGTCAACCACACCAATTTTAAGAGAACCTGACCGGAATACTTGAAACAAGCAGGGTTAAGCCGTTCTGAGCGCGGGCTTTCAATTTGAAACCCTTCGTCAGGGCGCCGGACGGATTGCAGTCGTCGGTTTATGGTTAAGCTACGCTACTTTCGCCATGGTTTGCCGCCACAGCTGTCCCGCGGCCCCGGCGCGGGCGAAGTTTGGGGGCAGCAAGGCGTGCGTGATCTTCTCGGTCGGTCTCGGTCAGCTTTCGCGGCCGCCTTGGCCCTCATCGCCCTGATCTCGATTCTTCCCGGCCGGATCAGCCCTGCATCGGCGGTCGGCGAGAGCCGGACGATCAGCTTTTTTCACACCCACACCCGGGAAACCATCACGGTCACGTTCCGGCGGAATGGGGCCTACGACGAGCGGGCGCTCGAACAGCTCAACTGGTTCCTGCGCGACTGGCGCTCGAACGAGACCACCAAGATGGACCCGCGCCTTTTCGACATCCTGTGGGAGATGCAGCGTGAAATGGGGACCGATGCGCCGCTCCACGTGATTTCCGCCTACCGCTCTCCCACCACCAACGGTGCCCTGCGGCGGCGGTCGGGCGGCGTCGCCGACAACAGCCTGCACATGGCCGGCAAAGCCATCGACATCCGCCTGCCCGGCACCGACACGGCCCGCGTGAGGGCGACAGCCATGCGGGTCCAGTACGGCGGCGTCGGCTATTACCCCGGATCGGATTTCGTGCATGTCGACACCGGGAGCGTTCGGGCTTGGCCGCGCATGTCGAAGGACCAGCTGATCGCTCTCTTTCCGGGCGGCAAGACCCTCCACCTGCCTCCGAGCGGCACGCCGCTTCCCGGCTACGAGGAGGCGCGCCTCGAGGTCCAGGCCCGGCAGACCGCCCTGGCGAGCCTCAACCCGCCGGCACCCGGTGCATGGGGCGACGCAAGGCGGACCGGTCGGCTGGGCGAGGCGAAACCGGGGGCGGCGGGTCCGATCCAGCTGGCGAGTGCAGATGCGGGCGGGATTGGCGTGACGGGCTCGGTCGCGCCAAGGGCGCGGGACGAGCGGTCGCTGCTCCGGGCGCTGTTCCACCCACCCGTCGAGGCCGTGTCCGCCGCCTCGACGCCCCTGCTCCACATGGCCGTTCTCGATCAGCCGCAACCGCTGGCGGATGTGACGCCCGCTTCGGACCGCCTAGGCGTCACGTTCGACGGCACGGGCGGCCCGGCGACGACCCGGTTCGCCGGACCCGCCGTTCAGCCCCTCAGGGTCATGGCCATACCCTGATCGGCCCTGCGCTCCGGTGACGCCGCCTGCTCCAGAACCGTGCTGCCGCATGCTGGCTTGCCTTGCTCGCCGCCCTAGTTCGAGGTCCATGTCTGAACGCGCATTAGGCAGGACAACCCTCGTTCTCCTGAGCTTCGCAGCGCTCGCCACCGCCGGCGTCGCTCAGGCACAGAGCGCACGCATCGTGGCCCTGGGAGACAGCAACACGGCGGGGTTCGGCGTCGGCTCGCAAGCCGCTTTCCCGGCGCGCCTCGAAGCCTTGCTGCGAAGCGCAGGGCTCGACGTTCAAGTGCTCAATGCCGGCATCAGCGGCGACACGACGGCGGGCATGCTGGCCCGCCTCGACGACGGCGCCCTTCCGCCCGGAACCGGCCTCGTCATCGTTCAGGGCGGGTACAACGACCTGCGCCGAGGCGGCACCCGGGAGAGCATCGCCGCCAACGTGGAGGCGATCCTCGTGAGGCTGCGGGCCAGGGGGATCCGGGCCGTTCTGTGCGGCTTCTACAACGAGCCCTGGGGTGTTCTCGCGCGCCGGAACGGAGCGGTGCTCGTCGACGCCAACACCTGCTACGACGCCAAAAACCGCGGTTTCGACGGGCTGCACATGAACGCCGCCGGCCATCAGGTCGTAGCCGCCCGCCTCTTTCCGGTCGTGCAGCCGCTTCTCGCAGGCCCTCGCCGACGCCGCGGCTGAGAGGCAGATCGCTCTGCCGCCCCCGCGGACGGAGCCGCTGGAGATCTGGCGGGCTTCTGGCGGGTGCCGGTGCATCCAAACAGCCGCCTCAAGGGTAGATCAGAAGAACGCCCAACCTGCGAGGCCTTGATGATCACCCGACGCACCCTGCTCATGGCCGGCACGGCGGCCCTGGCACCTGCATGGGGTGCCCGCGCCGTCGCTCCTCCAAAGCAGTCCTTCGAGGTCACGCGCTCCGATGCCGAATGGCGCCGGCTTCTCACGGCGGATCAATACGCGGTCCTGCGCCAGGAGGACACGGAAGTCGCCGGTTCGAGCCCGCTTAACGGCGAGAAGCGCAAGGGCACCTATCACTGCGCCGGCTGCGATGCGCCGGTCTACGCCTCCGACACCAAGTTCGAGAGCGGCACCGGCTGGCCGAGCTTCTACGCGCCGTTGGAGAACGCAGTCGGAACGCGCGTCGACCGCAAGCTCGTCTTCCTCACGCGAACGGAAGTGCATTGCCGCCGCTGCGGTGGGCATCTCGGCCATGTTTTCGACGACGGGCCGCCGCCGACCGGCCTGCGGCACTGCCTCAACGGCGTCGCCCTGAAGTTCGTGCCCGCCGAGGCTTGAGGCAGAGCGGCGGGCGCAAAGCGTTGCCGCCGTGACCACCCTTGTCTTTTTTGGTCTGCTTCCTGTCGCGCCCTGGTATAGAGGACGGCAGGTTCGGAGGGCTATGGTTTGGCTCTCGACACACGAACCGGAGCCTCTCCCATGCCGCTCACCGACACAGCCCTCCTCGTCATTGACGTGCAGGAATCTTTCCGTCACCGGCCCTATTGGACGGGTGCGGACGTGCCGGACTTTCTAGCCCGCACTCAGGCCCTGATCGACGGGGCGCGGGCCGCCGGTATCCCGGTGGTCCAGATCTTTCACGTGGAGGACGAGGGAGCGTTCTCGCTCGCGTCCGGAAACGTCCGGCCCCTGGAGCCCCTGGCCATCGCGCCGGATGCCGTGTTCCACAAGCGCCGCCATAGCGCTCTTGTCGGCAGCGGTCTCGACGCCTGGCTGGTGGAGCGCGGGATCAAGCGCGTGATCGTCAGCGGCATCCGCACGGAGCAGTGCTGCGAGACGACGGCCCGCCATGCCTCGGATCTCGGCTACGCGGTGGATTACGTCAGCGAGGCGACCCTGACCTTCCCGATGACGGACGCGGCCGGCCGGCAATGGAGCGCCGCCGACATCAAGGCGCGGACGGAACTCGTGCTCGCGGGGCGCTTCGCCCGCATCGCCACGTTGGACGAGGCGCTGCAGCGCCCCCTTCTCGCGGCATGACCCGGGCCGCGCCCCGCCGCGTGCCGGTCTTCGTCGTCCTGCCGCCGCAAACGCTCTTGCTCGACGTGGCGGGACCCATGGAGGTCCTGCGGAAGGCCGATCAGATCCAGGACGAGGTGCGTTTCGACGTCTCGTATGTGGGGCCCCGTCCCGCAGTAACGAGCTAGATCGGCCTCACGCTGTCCGGCATCGGGTCCTTGCCGGAGAGCCTCCCGGCGGATGCGCACGTGGTTCTCTCGGGCACCGCCACGCGGGTTCTCGGCGCGGACGCCGCGCCGATACCTCGGCGAGACGCGGACGAGGCGGCGATCGTCACGTGGCTTGCCCGGGTTTTCCGGCCCGGCATGACGCTCGTGGCCATCTGCTCCGGCGCTCTACTCGCGGGCCGGGCCGGTCTCCTGAACGGGCGGGACTGCACCACGCATTTCGAGAGCTGCTCGGCTCTTGCCCGCGTCGCGCCTGGCGCCCACGTGCTGGAGAACCGCCTCTTCGTCGAGGATGGGCCGATCCTCACGAGCGCCGGCGTGACGGCCGGGACGGATCTCATGCTGCACATCGTGAGCCGCCTCGTCGATCCGGCCTGCGCCGCGGCCGTGGCGCGGTTCCTCGTGGTGTATCTGCGCCGCGGCGGCGCCGACCCGCAGCTTTCGCCCTGGCTCGAGGGTCGCAACCATCTGCACCGGGCGGTTCACCGGGTTCAGGACGCGGTATCGGCCGACCCCGCGAAGGCTTGGTCGCTCGAAGCGCTGGCGGAGATCGCTTGCACCAGCTCGCGGCATCTGTCGCGGCTGTTCAACGAGCATGCCGGCATGAGCCTGCCGGACTACGTCAACGCCCTGCGGGTGGCCCTCGCCCGAAATCTCCTCCAGACCACGCAGCTCGACATGGAGCGAATCGCCGAGCGCTCGGGGTTCGCATCGAGCCGGCAGCTCCGGCGCGCCTGGGGCCGCTACGAGCCTTCCCCGCCACGGTCGGTTCGGCCGAACCGGCTCGCGGCCGGTCACGGCTGATCCGTCCTGCGACGCGCTGCCGCCCGCATCACGGCCGAGCCTACTTTATCGCACCTTCCAAAGCCCTAGCTAACCGCTGCGACATCTCCCTTCACGCGAGAGCAGGCATGCGCTTTCAGGGCTTCCCCGATCCCCTCCACGAGATGGTGCGGACCTACGCGGAGGCGCTTCCGGCGGGGCGGCTCGTCGCGTTTCCCTTGACGGCGCTCGACCGCACGGGCGTTCCGGTGTGGAAGGTGTCGCTGTTTCTCGACGATCCCGCCACCCTGCCGGGCGCCATGCCGACGGGCTACGGCTACGGAGTTTCGGACGACGAGGCCCTCATCGGCGCCATCGCCGAGGTGGCCGAGATGATCTGCCCGACGATGCGCCTGCGCGGCGAGCCGCAGCACGCCGGCTCCTACAACGAGCTCGCGCGCGTTCACGGCGCGAAATCCGTGGCGGATCCCCTGACGCTCGGCCTACCGGCCGGCAGCCCGGTCGACCGCGCGACGCCCCTCGCCTGGATCGAGGCCAAGCGCGCAGGGGACGGCAGCACCGTGCTGGTCCCGATGGACGTGGGCGCTCTCGACCATCACGAATTGCCGCCGGGCTACCGGCCCTTCACGACCCTCATCACCAACGGCCTCGGGGCCGGCCCGGATGTGGAATGGGCCATCGGCCACGGGCTTCACGAATGCCTCCAGCGCGACGGCAACGGCCTCCTGTTCCGCGCCCTCGACCAGGGAGTCCTGCTGTCGGGCCTCGACGCTGCCGATGCGGAGACCCGCGCGCTGCTGGCGCATCTCGACGAGCTCGGGATCGAGGTCCAGGCGAAATACGCCACCGACGAGTTCGGCCTCACGAACCTCTACGTCGTCGGCTACGACCGGCCTGGGCGCGGCCCGCGCGTGCCGATCATGCTCTCCGCCTGCGGTGAAGCCTGCGATCCCGACCGCAACCGCGCCCTGCGCAAGGCCCTTCTGGAGTTCTGCTCGTCCCGGGTCCGCAAGGCCTATTCGCACGGGCCGCTCACGGAGGCGGAAGCTGTCGCGCCCGCCGGTTACACGGAAGCGTTCCTGCATCACGCCCTGCCCTCCCTCGACGGCGAGGAGACGCGCGCGCTCACCGCCATGATGGACTGGTCCACCATGGATGCGGCCACCCTGAAACGGGCGCTCGACACGACGGTGTTCTCGCGCCGCGGCCAAAAGGCCTTCGCGGAACTGCCGAAGACGGAGCTCCCCGACACGCGGGTCCGCGGCCGCTTCTCCCAGGAGCGCCTGGAGGCGCAAGGCTTCGATGTTCTCTACGTCGACTGCTCGCCCCGGGACGGCTCGATCGGGGTGGTCAAGGTGATCGTGCCGGGCCTCGAGGTCGAGACCATGAGTTACTACCGCATCGGCGAGCGCAACACGCGAAAGCTCCTCGATCGGGATAGCCCCCTCATTCGCTTCGGCGAGCCGAGCGAGACGCTCCGGCCCGTGCGCCTCACGCCCGAGGCCCTTGCCCGGTTCGGGCGCCAGCCTCTCCTCGACATTGCGGCCGTGGATCGCGCCGTCGGTCCGCTCTACCCCCTCTACCGCGAGCCCGAGGCTCACCACGCGGCCTACCGGCTCGCGCAGCGGGCACACGGGCAGAGGCGTCGCGCGGGAGCCGTCTGAGGGCTGTCTCCCCGCGAGCGAGTCCGTCAGGGTACCCGCTGGACCCGCAGGTTCGAGAAGACGAAGCGGTAGCCTGCCCGGCGCACCTGCGCGTCGGCCTGCGGGTGCCTGCCGAGCGGAGCACCTCCGCGCCAGGCGAGCGCCGAAACGGGGCGACCGATCCCGCGCCTGAAATCCTCTTGCGATCCCACGATCTCGCTCTCGAGGTCCTCGTCGGGCTCGGCGAGGGCGGTCGTGTGTCCGCGCGTGTGGCTCGCGACCACGTGGTTCTCGGCGAGATGCGCGACCTCATCCCATGACAGGGCGGGGCTTTCTTCGTCCGGCGAGCTCAGGCGAATCCGATGCCGGGCGGCAAAGGCCGCCACGTCCGGGGTGCCGACGAAGCCGGTCACGACGAAGAACCAGCCGACGAGGCCGTGCCGTTCGAGGAGCGGACGGGCCACATCGTAGTTGCTACGGGAGCCGTCGTAGAAGGCGAGGATCAGGCCAGGCTGCGGCTTCGTCCAGGCGCCGGTCGTCAGATAGTGGTCGAGATCGCTCTCGAGGACCGGCGAGAAGTGCTCGGCATAGAGCGCGAACTCGCGCTCGTACTGCTCGGCCTGGCGGGCCGGCGTGCGGTGATAGTTCACGACCCGCAGCACTGGGCCGGTGCGCAGGCCCTTCTCGATCATCCCGAGACGATCGTCGCTCAATGCTGGCGCGCCCGCGAGAGGGCGTCCGGGCCGAAAGCGGCATCGGCCAAGGCCTCGAGCAGGCGGGCGATGTCGGCCTCCCCGGGACCGGGCGGCAGATGCGATGCAAGCCTGCCGAAGGCATCCGCCAGATCCGGCGCCGCGCCCGCTTCGGAGGCGAGTCCATCGGCGACGATGAGCATCGGGATGCCCTCCTCGCGGTAGTCGCGGGCCGCGAGGCGTTCGAGTTCGGCGGAAAGGTTCATCCCTTGAGGCTCCCCATGGTGAGACCTCGAACGTAGAACCGCTGCAGGATCAGGAACAGCACAATGACCGGGACGACCGACACGGCGAGGGCGGCTTGCTGGATCGACTGGTCGCGCTCATTCGCGAATTCGCTGCGCATGAGGTGAATGCCGACGGTGACCGTCTGAAGCTCCGGTGCCGCGCGGGTCACCGTCATGGTCCAGATCACCTCGTTCCACTGATAGATCCAGACGAGGAGGCCCAGGGTCACGAGCGCCGGGCTCACGAGCGGCAGAACGATGCGGCAGAAGATGCCGAACTCGCTCGCCCCGTCGATGCGGGCGGCGTCGAGCAGATCGTCCGGGATCGTCATCATGAACTGGCGCATGAGGAACACGCCGTACCACGAGACCGTGAAGGGCAGGATGAGCGCGAGATAGCTGTCGAGAAGCCCCGTTCCCCCCTGCCCCATCCAGTCGTTGCCGCCGGCGAGCGGCCAGTAGCGCAGGATGAAGAACATTGGGATGACGAAGAGGAAGAACGGGAAGATTTGGGCCACCAGCACGAAGCGCAGGATGAGGTCGCGACCCCAAAACTCGTACTTCGCCAGGGCGAAGCCCGCGAGCGAACTGGTGGCGAGCTGGATCGCCGTGATCGCTGTGGTCACGAGGATGCTGTTGAGGAACCACTGCGCCATGGGCAGGGAGCGGAACACCTGCGCGAAGTGGTCCCATTGCGGGGTGCCGGGCCAGTAGACCGGCGGCCGCGCGAGGCGCTCCGCCGGGGTGCGCAGGGCGCCGAGCAGCATGTCGGCGAACGGCAGGACCATGAGGATCGCACCGATCCCGAGGAGGCCATAGCGGAGAACGGCTCCGGGCAGGCGCCAGCGAGTTTGCGCGGGCGGGAGCACATCGCCGACGGGCAGCGACACGGGCTCGACCTGCGAGAGATCGAAGGGGCGGACGCGCTCCATCAATAAGCCTCCACGCCGCCGCGGCGGAGCACCCGCAGCTGCGCCAGGGCGATGACGAAGATGATGAGGAGCAGCACGTAGGCGGCCGCCGAAGCGCGGCCGAGGCGCAGGTCCGAGAAGGCCATGCCGTAGGCGTAGAGGGCGGTGACGTTGGTGCTGTTGACCGGTCCGCCTTCCGTGAGAACCAGGGTCAGCGCGAAATAGCTCACGGCGGTGATGAGGCTCGTGATCAGGACGAACAGGATGGTGGGTCGCAGGAGCGGCAGGGTGATGGTCCAGAAGATCCGCGACTCGCTCGCCCCGTCGAGCCGCGCGGCCTCATGGTAGGACTCGTCGATGGCGTTGAGGCCTGCCGTGAAGAGCAGCATGTTCTGGCCGAGATGCATCCACACGAACACCATGATCACGCTCGACATCGCGACGGACGGGTCGTTGAGCCAGGCCGGCCCGGCGATCCCCGCGAGGGCGAGGAGGCGGTTCACCACACCCCAGGGATCCGCCAACGCAAACCACCAGATGTATCCCACCGCGATCACGTTGGTGAGCATCGGCAGGGCGTAGACCGAACGCCAGGCCGCCTGAAACCGGCTGCGCGAGAAGGCCCGCGCAACGAGCAGGGCGAGCGGCAGGCCCGCGCCCACCGCCCCGAGGGCGAAGACCGCCGTATTCGCCAGGGTCTTGAGGAAGAGCGGATCGCGGGTGAAGAGGTGCTCGTAATTCGCAAGGCCGATCCATCGCGGCGGCACCAGCGAGTTCCAGCTCGTGAAGCTCAAGTACAGGGACGCCGCGAGAGGCAGACCGAAGAAGATCAGCCCGAAGAACAGGGCCGGCGCCAGGAACAGATAGGGAGCCGTGCGCCGCGTCACCAGGCGCACGGGAACGGCGAACGCCATCGGTCTACTGCGCCTCGCGCAGGATGCCCTCGATCTGTTTGTTGGCGGAGGCGAGCGCATCCTTGGCGGGCGTGCGGCCGAGCCAAGCCTCCTCGATGGCGGCGCGGATGATCACCTCCATCTCGGCGGCCTGCGGCACGTTCTTCTCGGACAGGGCGCGTCCCGACGTGATCGCGTCGACATAAGGCTTGGTGAAGGCATCCGTGACCTCCGCCTGCGAGGCCGCGATGTCGGCCTTGTTGGCGGTGAGGCCGCCCATGGCGATGAGCATGTCGCCGACGCAGGAGCGCTTTCCAGGCTCCTGCGGCGTGTTGAGCCAGCGGACGAGGCGCCACGCATCCTCCTTCTGCCGGCTGCGCGCGTCGACGCCGTAGTAGAACGAGTACTGGTAGGTGCGCCAATCGGGTCCGCCCGGAATCGGAGCAACGCCGACATTGCGGTCGAACGCGTCGCCCATGCCCTGGCGCAGGGTGTCCTTGAACCAGTTCGCGGTGATCATCATGGCGACGTTCCCGCTCGGGAAATCGCGAACCTGAACGCTCGGCGCCGTGATCTTGCGGGCGAACATGTCGGCCTGCTTCTGCAAGATCTCGACCGCCTTCGGCGAGGTGAGCGTGGTGGACTGCAGATCCTCGGTGAACAGGCCCTGGCCGCTGGAATAGAGCAGCGTGCGGAAGGGATGCACGGCGTTGGCGGGCGTCGGGCCGAAGGCGTAGCCGGCGACCGTGATCTTGCCCTGGGCGTCGGTCTTGGTGATCTTCGCCGCCATCTCGGTGAGCTCGTCCCAGGTCTTCGGGGGCGCGTCGTAGCCCGCCGCCCTCAGGAGCTCCTTGTTGTAGACGAGCATGTAAGCGCTCACCTCCGAGGGAACGCCCCAGATCTTTCCGTTGAGGGTCGCGGCTTGCACCGTGCTCGGCTCGTACTCGCGCTTGATGAAGTCGACGACCTCGGCGGGCGGGGTGTCGAGGACGCCATTGCCGATGAGCTGCGTGCTCCAGATCGAGTAGGTGTTGTAGATGTCCGGCGAGCGGCCCGAGATGCGCGAGGTCAGGATCGTCTGCAGAAAGTCGCGAAAGGTGGCCTGCTGGTGGACGATCTTGATCCCGGGATTGGCCTCCTCGTACCGCCGGAAGCAGGCGGTGAGCGGCTTCATCTGATCGTCGGTATAGTGGGTCGCGATGGTGAGGGTTTTCTGCTGCGCGTGGGCTTGGCCCGCCGGCAGGGCAAGCGCGAGAGCGGCGAGAGCGAGAGCAGGCAGGTTCCTCAGTCCATGCGGCGACATCGATCAATCCCCTCGAAGATCCGGATCTCTACGCATACCGTTACGGAAGGGCTACGTAGCGCGATCACCGTAGAGATCACTGGGACATGTGCGCTCATCGAGCAGGCTCGACGTGATCCGTCCGGCGAGAACACTCGTCGTGCTGTTTGGAAAAACGTTCGCGGATGCCGAAGCTTAGCGATGACGCGATGTTTTGGCCGGTCGGCCGCATGAACCTGCACCGAAGCGGCTCGGTCCTCGACGCCAGCACTGAGCTTTTAGGCTTAAGTTCTCGTCAGCTTTCGCAGAATCGGCTCCAGCATAGCTCGGCACGAGATCCGTCATGCGGCATTCTGGCGCTCTTTCAACGAAGCCCCCAATCAGGCCGGCTTCGCTTCAGTTGGGCAGACCTACCCCGCCCGCCCCTCCGGCATCGCGAAGAACGGCGAGCGCCTGCACGAGCGCGCCCGAGGGCGAGGGCTTCTCCAGCCAGACCGCGTCGTCGAATTCCGGTACGGTGTTCATGGCGGGCTTGTAGCCGGAGAACACCACGAAGGAGACCCGACGCGTGATGAGTTCGCGAGCCACGGCCCTCGACGAGCCGTCCCGCAGGTTCGTATCGAGCACCGCGAAATCGGGCGTGTCGGAGGAGAGCCAGTGGAGGGCCGCCGACGTCGTGGCGAAAGGGCCGGCGACCTCGTAGCCGGCGCCCTGCAGTTCGTCCTCGATCATCATCGCAATGAGGCTCTCATCCTCCGCCACGAGGACCACCTCGGCCTGTTCCGGCTCCGACACGCATAATCCCCCTGGCTCGCGTTGTTGCCCAGCCTTGTTGCACGAAGAGACGACGCCTGCCAAACGGCCACCTGCGAGGGCGGCCGCTCGGGCCGCCCGCCGCGCATCGACTTACCGTTGTCGAGTTACTACATTCGCGGTCGCGGGATGACCACCCGGTGACCGGCGCTCGGCGTGTCGCGCCGGTGACTGTGAGACCCGCGTGCTCGCACTTTCATCAAGGAGCGCCCCTTGGCAGCCTCGGCGTCGCACGACAACGCTCCCCTCATAGTCAAGCTGGAAAGCTTTCTTGCGCTGTCGGCCGAGGAGCGCGGCGCCCTCGAAACGCTGCCGATGCAGGTTCAAGCCCTCACGGCCGATCAGGACATCGTTCGGCAGGGCGACCGGCCGGTACGCTCCTGTCTGATCCTCAGCGGCTACGCCGCCACCTACCAGACGACGGGCGCCGGCAAGCGCCAGATCCAGGCCTTTCACATGCCGGGCGACATTCCCGATCTGCAGAGCCTTCATCTCAAGGTCCTGGACAACAGCCTCGCCACGATCACGCCCTGCCGTGTCGGCTTCATCACCCACGACGTGCTGCTCGACCTTTGCCGTCGCCACCCCAGGCTCAACGACGCGTTCTGGCGCGAGACCCTGGTGGACGGTGCCATTTTCCGCACCTGGGTGACCAACAACGGACAGCGCGAGGCGCTCGGTCGGCTGGCTCACATTCTGTGCGAATGGATCACGCGGCTGCGGGCCGTCGGCCTTGCGGACGGTCTGACCTGCGAGCTGCCGATGACGCAGGCCGAGCTCGCCGACGCCCTCGGCGTCAGCACCGTCCACGTGAACCGGGTGCTCCAGGAACTGCGGGCCAAGGATCTGGTGACCCTGAAAGGAAGCGTCCTGACGGTGCTCGATTGGGAAGCCCTGAAGCGGATCGCCGACTTCGATCCGGCCTACCTGCACCTCGATGGCGACCGGGCCGCTTTCTAGCCGCTGCGGACCTCCGGCGACCGTCCCTACGCATTTGTCCTGGTTCCCATTTGTTCCCGTTGCCGAGGCCGGACCAAATCACGTAGCCAAGAACCCATACCCGTGGGGGCACCATGGGCCAAACAGAGGGCAGCGAACACGGTCCAGCAGAGACCGGGCGCTGCCCTTTTTCGCATCTTGGGCGAGCCATCCGGATCGCGCATGGAACCTTGGCCGTTCCAGGCTCATTGTTCCACCTGGATGGAGACCACGATGGCCCTCTTCTATTTTCACATCCGCAAGGGCGAAGAGCTTGAGCGAGCGGCAGAGCCGATCGCGCTGCAAGCTGCCGGCGAGATCGGCGAGGAGGCGGTCGAACTCGCCAGGGATCTCCTGGCCGAGGGCGATCTTGCGGGCCTGGACCGGCGCGCCTGGGTGTTCGAGGTTGCGGACGAGACGGGAGCGACCGTGCTCACCTTCCCGTTCCGGGATGCCATCGAGCCGGATCTGCCGGAGGCGGATCGTTGACCGGAGGGGAGCCGCACGGCGACGCCCATGCTTGCGATTTCGAGATGATCGGGAGGCCGGCTGGAGCGGGTGAAGGGAATCGAACCCTCGTCATCAGCTTGGAAGGCTGTTGCTCTACCATTGAGCTACACCCGCCCGCTCCTCGCCCTTGGAGATGGTGGGGGAAGTAGGACTCGAACCTACGAAGGCGTAAGCCAGCGGATTTACAGTCCGCCCCCTTTGCCGCTCGGGACATTCCCCCTCAAACCCAACCAGACGCGTGGGCCAAGGCCTTTGAAATGAAACACCCCGCCGCTCGGACGGGGATGCCACGGGCGCTTTATGGTGACCCGCGAAACCGCTGTCAACCCGGGATGCCGCCGCTCCGCCGGGAACCATCGGCAGGCCGGTTTTCCTGTGTTATGGGCCACCGCTTGCAGCATGAGTGCCCCATGAGCGACCGCCCCCACAAACCCTTCAAGCCTCGGTTCCCACGCCCCGGAGGCGGCAAGGGTCGCTTGCACGAAGCTCGGCCGCGCCGGCAGACCTCGGACGAGGACAGGACGGTTCTCTACGGCTGGCACCCGGTGAGCGAAGCCTTACGAAACAGCCGACGGGCGTTCCACAAGCTCCTCGCCACCGAGAACTCGGCCAAGCGCCTCGCGGAGGAACTGGGCGACCTGCCGATCGAGCCCGAGATCGTGCGCCCCTTCGACATCAGCAAGCTCGTCGAGCCGGACGCGGTTCACCAGGGCCTCTATCTCGAAGCCGATCCCCTGCCCTCCCCAGACCTCGATACCTTGAGCGGGGAGCGGATCGTGCTGGCGCTCGACCAGATCACGGATCCGCACAACGTGGGCGCCATCGTGCGAAGCGCCGCCGCCTTCGATGTCGAGGCGATCATCACCACGGCCCGGCACAGCCCGGCGGCCACGGGCGTTCTCGCCAAGGCTGCATCCGGCGGCCTCGAGCACGTGCCCTTCCTCGTCGTCCGCAATCTCGCCGAGGCTCTCATCGCCCTTGGCGAGCGCGGATTCCAGCGGATCGGCCTCGATTCGGACGGCGAGGCGCAGATCGACGAGGCTCCGCTGCGCAAGCCGGCCGTTCTGGTGCTCGGCTCGGAGGGCAAGGGCCTGCGCCAGCGAACGCGGGATTGCTGCGACGTGATCGGCCGCCTCGACATGCCGGGCGCCATCAAGAGCCTGAATGTCTCGAATGCGACCGCCATCGCGCTCTACGCCGTGAGCCGCGCCCTGAAAGCCTAGAGCGCCGGCGCGGGCACCGAGAGGTGGATGATCTTCGCTCCGAAACCGGGAGCCGGCCCCTCCCCGCTCTCGGCATCCACGTCGATGATCCGCGGCCCCGTGGAGATCCGGACGCCTTGGACGGCGTTCCGGCCGCCCTCGTTCAGCACGTAGACGGCCGGCTGGGCGGGCTTGGCCTCGCGGATGCCGAGGCTCACCGGCAGGTCGAGCACAGTAGGCTGACGGAACACCGCCGGCGGCGGGGTCACGAAGACGTTCTGCACCACGACCGCGACGCGGGCCCGGTGATCCCCGAGCCGCGGCCGGTAGCCACGGCGAGGACCGTGCCAGGAGTGTCCGCCGATGCCGCTCACGGGGGCGAACCCGGACCGGAAGCCGAACCCGTCGGAAGCGAGGGACGGCCCGGCAAGGCCGAGGCTCAGTCCGGCTCCGAGAAAAAGGGCGAGCGGACGCAGGTACATGGCGGGGTCTCCTAAGGTCAGGCCCGCCACAATGGTTGATAAATCGTAAACGGCCAAGCCGTAAACCGCCCTGCCTTAGACGGAAGTCGCAAATACCAAAAGCGGTGTTGTACCTCCTTCTCATGTGAATAGCCTCGCGTGCGTGAAGTGAAGGCCCGGCCGGCCTGAGTCGCCGGTCCAAACGCACACCTCGGCCTGGAATTGTTGCGACGGCCGAGAGTCCAGACCCGGGTTACCGGGCAAAGCTGACCAGCAACACAAAAGGAAACGCACATGGCAACCGCAACTGCGACGTCTCAAGTCGACACGCGCGCCCGCCCGATGTCGCGGGAGGAGAAGAGGGTCATCCTCGCCTCGTCGCTCGGCACGGTCTTCGAGTGGTACGACTTCTATCTTTACGGATCTCTGGCGACGATCATCGGCGCGCAGTTCTTCTCGGCCTTCGACGTCACGACCCGTAACGTCTTCGCCCTGCTGGCCTTTGCCGCCGGCTTCCTGGTGCGCCCCTTCGGCGCTCTCGTGTTCGGCCGCCTCGGCGACCTCGTCGGCCGCAAGTACACCTTCCTCGTCACCATCCTCATCATGGGTGTCTCGACCTTCATGGTCGGCCTGCTGCCCTCCTACGAGCAGATCGGCTGGATCGCGCCCGTGATCCTGATCGTCCTGCGCATGCTCCAGGGCCTGGCCCTCGGCGGCGAGTATGGCGGTGCGGCCGTCTACGTGGCCGAGCACGCTCCCATGGGGCGCCGCGGCTTCTACACGAGCTTCATCCAGATCACCGCGACGGTGGGCCTCCTGCTCTCACTCGTGGTCATCCTCTCCCTGCGCATCTACATGGGCGAGGACGGTTTCCAGCGGGGCACGGGCTACCCGATCGCCGGCTGGCGCATTCCGTTCCTCCTCTCGGTGGTGCTGCTCGCGATCTCGGTCTGGATCCGTCTGCAGATGCACGAATCCCCCGCCTTCAAGAAGATGAAGGAAGAGGGCACGCAGTCGAAGGCGCCGCTCTCCGAGGCCTTCGGCCAATGGCGGAACGTGAAAGTCGTGCTGATCGCCCTGTTCGGCCTCGCGGTCGGCCAGGCGGTGGTATGGTACACGGGCCAGTTCTACGCGCTGTTCTTCCTCCAGAGCATCCTGAAGGTCGACCTGCTCACGTCGAACGTGCTCATCGCGTGGTCGCTGATCCTCGGCACCGGCGGGTTCATCTTCTTCGGCTGGTTGTCGGACAAGATCGGCCGCAAGCCGGTGATCCTGGCGGGCTGCCTCATCGCGGCGATCACCTACTTCCCGCTGTTCCAGGCCATGACCGCTGTCGGAAACCCGCAGCTCTCGCAGGCGCTCGCCAATGCGAAGGTTCAGGTCGTCGCTGATCCCGCGACCTGCGGCTCGGTCTTCGATCCGGTGGGCATCCGCACCTTTACGGCGCCCTGCGACGTGGCCCGTGTGGCTCTGGCCCGCGCGGCCATCAAGTACGAGCTCGTGAACGGCCCGGCGGGCCAGCCCACGAAGGTCACCTTCAACGGCAAGGAAGCTCCGATCGCGGCGGCGGTTCCGGCGAACATCACCGCCTTCACGGCGGCGTCGACGGAGGCCGGCTATCCGCGGGCGGGCGACCCGAGCATCGTGAAGGTGCCGGGCTTCTTTGCGGCCCTCGGCAATGCGCAGGCCCTGCAGATCATCGGCATCCTGACGATCCTCGTCCTCTACGTGACGATGGTCTACGGCCCGATCGCTGCTGCCCTGGTCGAGTCCTTCCCGACCCGCATCCGCTACACGGCGATGTCGCTGCCCTACCACATCGCGAACGGCTGGTTCGGTGGCCTCCTGCCCCCGACCGCCTTCGCCATGGTGGCGGCCACGGGCGACATCTACTACGGCCTCTGGTACCCGATCGTGATCGCGATGTTCACCTTCGTCATCGGCCTGCTCTTCGTGCCGGAGACCAAGGACCGCGACATCTTCTCGGAGCGGGACTACGTCAAACAGGCCTGAACCGGAGGCCCAACGGAAAGCCCCGCCGAAAGGCGGGGCTTTTTCGATTCGGAGGGTCTCCGAGAGAGGCCGCTCGCCCCGGTCAGAAGCAGGTGGTCACCCGCCGCACGACCCAGCCCTGGCCCTCGACCCATAGCCGCCGGCGGGAGCGGGTGCAGTTCGCATCCTCCTCGGCCGCCGGAGCCACGCTGCCGGTGGTTGGCGGGTCCGCCGTCGCGGGCGAGTTGGCACTCGAATAGGCGGTGATGGGCGGGTTAGCGAGCGCAGGTACGGAGGGCTTCTCCCGCGACCCGGCGGCCGCGGCAGGTCCGGCGCCGAGACCAACAAGCATCATGCAGGCAGCGAGCGCCCCAGGGAAAGCGAAACCGGTTTTCACCGTTTTATCCTTATGTGCGGGACGCGGCCCCAATTGGCCGGCGCCGTCTTTCATTCCTACAATTCCGCATCCGGGGTTTGGTTGCCGTGCGATGCAGCACAATATTTGCGGACAGAAAGGGAACTCGCGGACGGGCTCGCGGGACTCGTTCGGCCCTGGCCATGAAGGCAGCAGACCCGGTTGAACGGCGCTTCCCCGCCTGTTACTGAGGTCGCCGTGGCGCCGGTGTAGCACAGCGGTAGTGCAGCGGTTTTGTAAACCGAAGGTCGGGAGTTCGATCCTCTCCACCGGCACCAGTCGAACCTTTCCGCAACGCATTGTTTTTAAATCCGTATTGGCTCTGGGCCGTTATGGCCTCATGCGAACGGAAGCGGCCCACAACCGCGAATTGGCACCCAAATGGCACCCGAGCCTAGTCGCTCACGCTCAGAACCGAATCCATGGTGGAGGCCGCCTCTTCGTCGCCCCGGTCAAACAGGTGCGCGTACACACGCAGTGTGGTCGCCGCGTTGCCGTGGCCAAGCCTTCTGGAGACGGTCACCGGGTCGTGCCTCCCGGCGATAAGAGCCGACGCGTGGCTGTGCCTGAGCGCGTGAAGCGGCACGTCAGGAATGCCCCTTGACTCGACGCAGCGACGCCAGGCGCGGGTCACGTAATCGGGGTCCCTCACCTCCCCCAGTTCGTTGCCGAACACGTGCGCTTCGTCGGGCAGCTCGCCGAGGCCGAGCTTCATACGGACCTCAAGGGCGGCCTTGCGGCGTTGCCGCAGCACCTCAAGAGCTGCAGTCGGCAAGCTGATGGTTCGGCGGCCATTCGCGGTCTTGGGCGCCTTAATCCGAAACCCGTGCGCCTTCGTTTTTTCCACAGCCCGTTCGATCCGCAGCTTGGCGTTGTCGAAATCCACGTCGCCCCAGCGCAGGCCCATTAGTTCGCCCCGCCGCATGCCCGTCGCAAGTAACACGACAACGTGCGGGTAGATCGGGCTTTCCCGAAGGGCCCGAACCACGCCCCGGACCTGCTCGGCCGTGAGCGCCGCCATCTCAATTCCGGCACTTTGGGAGGCGGGACCACGGCGGCGACATTCCGATTCACGAGCTCGTGCCGCAGGGCATCATTAAGGCTCTTTTGCAACACCCGGTGGGCGTGGCCTACCGTCTGAGGCGAGAGCGGCCCGCCGTCCACCCGGCCCCCTCTGAGCAGGGTCATGTGCCAGGAGGCGATGTCAGCCGGCCTTAACTTCTGGAGTAGTATGGCCCCAAGGTGCGGGGCGATTTGCTTCTCGATGAGCGCGCGGTACCGGTCGCCTGTCTTGCCGCTGATCGCCTGCACCTCCGCCTGGTTGATCCACGCGGCCAAGTACTCCCGTACTGTCCGGCGGCAGGGGTCGACGAGGCTGCCGCTGTCCCGGGCCGCCAGGAGCTGCGTCAGCTGCTCCTTTGCCTGCTTTTTGCTTCCCCGGACTGTGACGTAGCGGGTGTCCCGCTCGCCGGTCGAAGGATGCCGCCCGATTTCGAACTTCAAACGCCAGCTATTCTTGCCCCTGCGTATGACGCTGCCCGTCATGGGTGTCCATCCCTCATGGTAGTCGCGGCCTACACTTCGCTGCTCTTGCGCTTTGTTCGGGTTGGGCTGTGGCGTGGTTGCTCAGGCGGTACAAGAACGCTGGACACGTTCACCACTTCCGCCTTGCGCAGATTTGCCCTCCCATCCAAGCCGGCGAGAGCGCGCTTTAGTCCCTCCTCGACGGAGGCGCTTATCAAAGGTTCGATACCCAACACGGTCTGGCTGATCACCCGCTCGACGTAGAATGATCGTTCTAGGCGCTGTTCGATCTCTTGGCTCAAAGATCGCCCAGCAGCCGATGCAGCCGCTTCGAGCTGCCTTCGAAGCTCCGCCGTGAGACGCACGGAGGTCGGGTGCAGCCTGCCCTCACGTTCGGCGGCTTTTGCTGGCATGGTTGAATACTCCTGTAGTCAAATTTACGCACTGGCTGCTTGACGACGCAACCCCGCACTCCTTATAAAGCGGCTGTATCGAAATGTAACTACGAGATCTCCATGCAGGATGAGCTCCGGCGTGCTCTTCGTGACCAGCTCACCGTGTCTGTCCCGCTCGCTGGGCGAGTCTTCGATTTGAGCCGGAACGCTGCTTACGCCGCGGTCCGCAAGGGTGAAATTCCGAGCATTCGGTTGGGAGGTCGCATCGTTGTCCCAACCGCGCAGCTTCGGCGCATGCTGGGCATTGATGAGAATGCCTGATGACCGGAAACATTTCGGGCGCAACTACCGGGAAACCTCAGATGACGGCTCGCGGGTGCTACTTGGCCGTCGACGCGCAATGGTACCTCAAGGTCGACGCCCCCATTAGTGGATCGAGGCACGGAAAGCTGAACGAGAGCTTCTGTAGAACGGGCTGCCCGAGCAGGTCAGCCCATCCCTGAACCGTCGCACCGACGCAAGAAGAAGCCCCACAACGAGGGCTTTCGCGGCGGGGCTCAAGAAGGTCCTTGAACATGAACGATAGCACAAGGCGCGTTCCGCGCCAACGGGAGCGGCTTGCCCGCGATCTGGAACCCGCGGCGTCAACGGCCTCACCCGCCACCTCGCCCTGGGCGCTGTCCGCAGACGAGCTTGTGGCCGAACACGCCCAGGGCTCGCTCCTGAGCCAACGCGAGTTCGACACGCTGACTGCGGGTTACGGCATCCAGCCGGTGGCCCTGGACTTTGAGCATGACGGGTACTGTAACCCACTGCGGCGACACTCGATTGTCCCATGCGGCCGACTATTCGAATTCGCGCGAGATGCAAAGCCTAACGAGCGCACCGACGCTGCGCTGACGCTTCTCGTCATCGGCAGCTGCGGTACCCCGATCGACATCGTCGCTTTCCGCCCCAAACCCTACCGGCACCTCTGTCTCCTTGGCCGCGCAGCCGTGATCGGGGAGCATCAGGTTCTCAGGCCACTTCTTTCTCGAGGCCTTCGAGTTCATCGAACAATCCTTGGCTACCTGGCTCACGGCCGGCGCGGGATCGTCATCCTGAACCCAGCACCAGCCGCTCTGATGCTGCACGGCATTCACCTCATACCGGAGGACCCTCAGCACCGCGATGAACTGCGCCTGCTCGTTGCCGGGCCGGTTGTTCTCGAGCCGGGTGAGGACTGAGCCATGTCGGACGACACCAATCGCAACCCGGATCGGCCCGGCGCTGGGCCTCAAGAAGCGCGTGCCGACACCCAGCGTGATCAACTGATCGGTCTTGCGATCGCCCGCGAAGCCGAGTTCTGGCGGGATCTAGGGGGGGACACCTTCGCATCCGTCATCGAGGACGGGTGCCCGAGGCACATCCGCCTTCGATCGGAGGATGGCCTCAAGTTGCTCCGGCGCCTCTGGGCGGCAGAGTCCTGCAAGCGCACCGGACGGGTAACCTCTCCAAACAGCCAGTCACTCAAGGACGCCCTTGGCACTCTCCAGATGCTGGCCTCCGAAGGGCCAGTGCACCAGACTTTCGTGCGCATCGGTCATGCGGATGGAAACATCTACGTCGACCTTGGCGATCCCACCGGTCGCGCGGTCGAGATTACCAACAAGGGTTGGACGGTCGTTCCCCAGCCGAAGGTGCG
>JAESFT010000078.1_pt1 | contig 157324 bp, 138 predicted proteins | sample 9269451 | NCBI WGS metagenome assembly JAESFT01 (sample SAMN14502557, study PRJNA617106) | algae metagenome | isolation source: Scytonema hyalinum WJT4-NPBG1 and co-occurring heterotrophs from well... | place: USA: Mojave Desert, Joshua Tree National Park, California | collected 2006-05-25
ATTGGTATGAATTGCAAAGAAATTTATTCACTTTCGTTGTGCGTGAGTACATTGTGGACAATCTCACCAAGACTTGTGCTGCCTAGTACACATGGATGATGTTTTTTGTCAATGCGTAAGTCCTATACTCTTTTAATTCTTCTAAGTGCCAGTAGTCCTTCTGCTTAAGCCTGCTAATTACTGTTTGTATTTGGGCATCATCAAGATAACCTCTCGATCCTTTATACTTGAGCTTAAGTCCTGCCGTACCTTGTTCTGCAAATATATATTTCCACTTACTTACAAAGCATAAAGAAACTCCTAAAATACTTCCTATAGTCGAAAGATCGTAGTTTTGCATCACCATTTTTACAGCCAGTGCCCGTTTCAGTTCTCTGGGGTCTGGATTTGCTTGAATGAATTCCATCAACTCTTCCATGAGTACCACCATGCACCCTATCAGCACGCTTCGCAATTCAGTCTATCAACAACTGTAATTTTTTACAAATGATTTAGGATTGCTATAGTATGAAAGGATTCTCCTTTTTCATCCATGTAATGCGTCCAGCTATAAGCAACTCCTGCTTCTGAATGCTGTTGCAAGGCGGTAAGTTGTAGCTCCAACTTATCAGGTGTCCATAAGTCATCGGCATCGAGAAATGTAATAAACTCTCCAGTGGCATGATAGATGCCACGATTGCGAGCTACTGGTAAACCGCCATTGCTGTATGAAAAAATTTTAAGCCGAGGGTCTTCAAGCGAATTAAGCAATTCTAAAGTCCGATCAGTTGAGCCATCATTAATGACAATTAGCTCGAAATTTGAGAAGGTTTGTTGCTGAACCGATGCGATGGTTTCTAAAATAGTTCGCTCAGCATTATAAGCAGGAATAATGACCGATATTGTCGGTGACATAAAGATTAACCTTCCTCTACATGAATATCTACTTTTGTTTGTCAATTGCTATGCTAATACGCGTATATATCGCACTGTCTTAAAAAATAGCTTGCGAGGAAATGTCGCAACGATTTTTTTCGTTCTGGCATTCAAGAGTCAATAGTTACTATGAACTATTGACTCTTGAGTATGAATAACCCTCACAAATTTGCTGTGCAATTTCGATGCATCACAGCTTACTGAGAATAGCTTCAGTTTTTTTATTGCCTAAAAGCAACTTAACTAGGGCATATGTTGCTTTCTTCTTAAAGGTTCTGGCTTTTCTCACAGCCACTTGTCTAATTGGCAGACGCGGAGGTTCTAGCTGAGATTTGTCAAGCGCTTCCTCACGCCAAACTCTTGCACTTGATGAACTTGGCGAATCTAGGGCTAAGATAAATTCATCGCGCACTTGTTCGACTACCTTGATGGCGCGATCGCGACAAACTCTTGCTTTTTCTCGCGCTTCCTCTGTGTAACAGTAATCAAAAGCTTGCTGCAATGCCTCGTCTGTGAGGCTGTCAGGAGTAAACACAACAGGCCAGCCAATCGTTTGTGTCTGAAGTACTATCTTAGCTCCCCCTGCGATCGGGTCTATGGCGAGCACGGGAACTCCATTTTTTAGTGCCAACACAGTACCGTGTAGACGTGTTGTTACCACAAAGTCCATGCGGGCAATTAGCGAGTCGATCTCAGCTGCGCTTCGGAGATTCGTTTGATTAGGGTCTAAACCTGTATCGATAGGCACTGCTACCATTTCCCGTGAGGCAATGAGTCGGTTAATGGCGTCATTTGCGATTTCATGTCTGCCTTTGTCTTTGTACTCATGTTGTGGATGAACAAGGATAACACCAACAACAGGTACCTTAGCTTGGCGTGAAAGGAAAGCAATGTCTGGGCGTGAATTAGCAGAACTGTCTCTTTCTAAAAGTACATCAAAAGGATTCCAATGATTAATCGACTCGATCATTGATAGGTCAACGCCAATTAAACGACAGGAACTGAAGTGTTGCACAAATTCATTACATAGCTTGACTCAGATCTTGCACCTATCCGTATAACCCTGGATTTAGTTAAAAGCAGCGCAATAAAGCTACAGCCTTTTTTTTGGCTTTTATCGGTAAAATAAGGGCTTTAGGGTTAGTACTGTGTGCCAAAACAACATCAAATTTTCTTGGTGCAAGATGTGAGTTGACGTAAGGAAAATGTCCACATACAAACACAACGTGTGAATAAGTCTTAGGTTCGACTGAACGCCAATCGACGCCACCAACAAAGGGAGGAGCAAGAGCGATGTCATAGGCATGACCAGCATTTTCGATCCACTCGCAGACTAAATCTCGCGCCATCAAATCTCCGGCTGTAGCATTGTATTTCTCAAAACTGAACCAACCTGCTACGAGAATCTTCATGAACATATCTCCTTTGTAACACTATGAAGTAACTTTAAAATTCGGTCCCTTGAACCATGTTAATCATCATCAGATCACAATCAGAAAAGGTTTATTGCTGAACTGATGTCATCGTTTTTAAGATATTTTGCTCAGCATTTTAGGCAAAACAATAACGCATATTATTGCTACAATATTAGAATTTTATGGATACTTTAGAAACGCACTTATTTCAATTTTTTCTAATTTTCCTAGAACTTTGGGCAGCATATCTTTAAGGTTTTTTAGTGTTGACTTAATCATCATTTCAGTGTCATAAGCAGCTTTGACCACAATTGCAGTCGTATTTATAATTCTTTTGCAACTGACAAAGGTGAATTTTTGCCGAAGACATATTTAATAGCGCAGACACTAAAGATAGGCTGCGCTAGTACCTGACAAATAAGTACTGTTGCGGCTACCCAAAAGATTCCCCATTTTACAGCAACTAGCAAGGCAATTGTGAAGAACACAGTATAAATCAAGTTGCAGTAGAGATTGATATGGGTTTTACCGACGGCGTTGAGTAGTAGAGAAGTCGCATTATACAGGGGGAGCGGCAGAGCTGAAAGGCAGATAAGTACCAAAATTGGAACTGCTGTTACCCACTTGTGACCGAAAATAATTGGTACATAGAACGGAGCTAAACTTGATTGTAGAAGAATGAGTGGAACTACAAATATGGCAGTCGATTTGAGACTACTAAAATATCGCTTTTTGAGCTGGGTAAAGTTTCCACGAACTGCACAAAGATGAGGGAATAAAGCCGAAGTAAATGCATTCATCACATTCAAACTAATCCCTAACCCAGCATTGAAGGCGAAATAGTATATCCCTAAAGCCTGAATTCCTAGAAAACGTCCAACTAGTAAATAATCTATATTACCTCTCAATTTATTTAGTAATTCAACGCCAAGTATATTTTTACCAAAATTAGTAACTTCCTGCCATCGCTCTAGTTTGAAGGACTTAGGAGGTCGCCAAGAATGATTCATATAATTGATTACGATCCACACTGGAGTCGTTAGGACAATCGGTAAGACGACAGCCCACATCCCTAACGCCAATAGGGCTAGACATATTGTTGAAATATTGACTATTAACGACTGAGTGATATTACATAATGCTGTAATGTTTAGTCGGTTTTCTCGTTGAATCAATGCAGATTGAATCATGAAAATCGGTAACATTAAGTAGACAAGGGCGGCAATACAGATAGGCAAAATAACTTGGTTATTTCCATAAAACAAAGCAATTGGAAAGGCAGCAATACACTGAATAAGAAATATTGAACTGCACAGAATCCAATTAAGCCAGTACGACGTATCACATATAACTTTTACATCTTGTTCATCAGCCTGAACAATCTTAGACCCAATCCCAGCCTTGAGGGTAAAAACAGTTGCAAATTCATTGGTTGTTAAAACGACTGCCACCAGCCCATAATCATAAGGATTGAGCAGGCGGGCTAAAGTAATTGTTGTCCCCAAACGGAAGATACGATTTGCTAACTCGGCTCCTCCTAGCCAACCAACATTGCGAATAAATTGACCCGACAGTTGCTGTTTCAGCTTATTGATTAACATTGTAATTTAAGAGTTTAATTTACTTTTATTGCTTCTTGAAAAACTAATTTTTTTGAATATTGTACTCATTAAATTACGCTATTTTAAAATCTATTTTTTTTCTTTAAATGCAATACCCCTTATCACCAAACCAGGCCAAGAAAGGTAGACAAAACCTTCTATTCTTTCACCAAAAGTGAAGAACAACAGAACTAAGAGTACACCTAACGCTACCTTGGCGGTCTTGTTTTTGTGGGCTTTGTAAAGTAAATCTATAAAGCTCCATAAGAAGGGAACTACTAATGCAATTAAACCTACCAGTCCTTTCTCAAACAGAAGACCGAACCAGGTGTGGTGAGTGCCAATAGGCATAAATTTTGTAAAGAAAATCCCACGCGGAGCAACAATTCCATGACCCCAGAGGGGAGCTTCTTTCCAACCCTCCAGTGCCATGCGACCCAAAATTTCTCTAAGTCGCGAAGAGTCGGCTCGAGCCTGAGAGAACTGTTCCTTGAAAGTTTCAATAAAATTGATAAATAGGGGGGCAAAGATACCTGCAAAGAAACTGACTACCCCTGTTGTAATTTGTACTTTTGGTCGAGTGAAGTTTACCAAAATCCAAGTGAGGAATGGAACGGCAGGAAGACATACAATACCCAACCGTGACACTGAGGCGACAATCATGGCGATCAAACCAATCATACCAATTAACCGCCACTTTTTGTCGGAATCTTGACATGAAAGTATGAAATAGACGCAGCCTACCAGTCCTAAAGCAGGAGGCCAAGGCGCAAACAATGATAAGCGAGGTTGAGTAGCACCTGCATCCTCAAAACCATAAATTTTTACACTATAAAATATTCGATCATTGCCCCCTATGAACCGCAGTGGAGAAGTGTATAAAGTACTCGGTAGATGTAATGTAGATGCTAGATAGCAAATTGGAATCAAAATTAAACTTTGTAGGCAGACAATACAGATACCTCGGTAAAGCAACTTTGGGCGGATATTAAGGCAACCAATAAGGGGAAATAATGCCAGATAAGCCCATGTTCTCGCCCAATTGATTGATGAAGTAATTATCTTGCTTACTCCCAAATCAAAGTCTATATGAGCCATAATTAAAGAAAATTCCATGACCAACATAGAAATAATCCATACCCATACTGTAGAAGGAATGGTTATTTTTTCTTCAGTTGGCGTATTTTCAGTTTGGTTCCAAAGTTTTTTGCCCAGGTAGAAAGTGAGTAACCACGCAATTATAGATATAAAAAAGTAGTACCCTCCCAGAAAGTAAAAACCATAGGTTCCTATTAGGGAATACCAAACTACTTTTTCTTCTAGGTTTTGAGGTTTCATCCGAGTTGGAATTATAAGTGTAAGTTTTACTATATAAAGTCGCGTTTCCAGAGCTTCTAAAACATTCAATATGCTTGGTCTTGGTTATTATGACAACTGTGTCATCTCGAAGCACAAATGTACAACTCATTTAGCTATCTTTAGATATCGAAGTTTTGCGTTTGCGAGAGCGCAGCCAGAGTAACACTAGACCGGTAGTTGAAAAAACCGAGCCTAGAGCCGAACCCAGATAAACATATGATTTTTTTGGCGTAGTAGGACTATTGGGTAAGCTAGGTTCTGCGACAATTTGAATAAGTGGATAAGAACCAAAGGCATTCGACTTGCCAATATCCAGTCTGGTTAGCGTGGAAGAAAAGACTGCTTCAGCAACTTGCATATCCCGTTTCAGAGCATCCAAGTTAGACCCTAGCTGTGCAAGGTTTTTTAGTCTATTTTCAAGCTGGGCAATCTGTTGGTCTATTGCTTGAGCTTGGGCTGTGAGTCCCTTTTGATCTGCTTGAACTGTCACCAGTTGTTGGAAAAGAGTCTCCCGAGAGGCGGTGCCAGAGTTAGTAGTACTCAAGTTTAATTGTTTTAGGGTTGCCAGAGTGACTGGTCGCCCTAAAAGTATCTGACCCCGGGCTAGCAAGGCTTGTTGAGCAGCATCTCGCTTGGCTTTCTCTGCAATGATTGTAGGATGGGCAGACCAAAATTTTGATTCTAAAACAACCACAGCAGCGCTAGCTTCACTATAGTTTTTTAGGTTCTGTTGTGCCCTTAAAGCGATCGCCTGAATCTACTTCCAGACTTATGCCTTGGTGACCTAAGACTTTATCTGCAAGTCTTAGTACAGTTTCCCCCTGAAACAGCGATGGGAAACACTATCTGATGGCTACGATGCACCTAAGGCAGATAGTGTCCTATGGGGGAGATACAATTATCCACTAAGCTATCCGCCTGGACATTGTGGGTTGTGTTGCAAAAACTTGTTGAGGACATAAAAGCGGGTGCATCTTATTACAGGAGCACACGGAGAATGCGTAGAACGTAATTTTTCTTTTTCTCCCCTGCTCCTCTTCCCCCCCTGCACTGCTGCATACTTTGCATACTGTAAACGCACAATAGGCAACACTTCGATAAGAACAGCCGAGAAAATCGCTGATTTCTTGATAAGTTTTTCCATCATTCATTAGCAGGAGAAGCCGCTACTTTGTCTATGCAGTATTTTCTAAGCGCGTTTATTATTTAAACCAATTTAACCAAGCTTCCCAATTTTCCACGATTTGGGCAAATTCTGCATAGCCTCCTGCTCTGGGATGAGCGCCATCGTTGGCTTTTGCCTCATCTATCCAAATATTTGACTTCTCTAATATCGAAAAAACATCTAAATAAGGTACATTTAATTCATGACAAACCAAAGCAAACTGTTTAGATAAATCGGCCGTTCTTTGCTTTGTCTGATTATCTTCCGTATCCACATATGGCGCTGGACCAACCATCAAAACAGGATATAACTGTTTAGCTTCACTTAAAATTTTGTAGGTATTTTCGATTGATTTTGTAAATTCAACACGAGTTTTACCGTTTTCCACCGTTGTGTCATTCAGTCCAAAAGAAAAGACAATTCTGCCGTCGTATTCTTTGGGTAGCCGAAGTAATACTTCCTGTAACCAACGATTTGCTATATCAGTACTCGTATCCCGCCTAATTCCTAAATTATAGTAGGTAATGTCATAGCCTTTTTTGTTCGCATTAACACATATTCTTCCTGTCCACCCAAGGCACTCAGGATCGCCAGTACCGTTGACAAAGGAGTCGCCAACAAAACAAATTCTTACTTCTGGTAGATGTTTGAATTGCACAACAATTTTTTTTCAAATATAGTGCGTTAACGCACCTTACATTTTATGATTTTTTTCTTACTAAAAAAGAGAGGTAGATAAACTTACCTCTCCTAATGGGTGATAGAAAAATGACTTACACCTTTCTCACAATTAATTCCAACTTATCAGCTTTAGTATCTGCTGGTATTGGGCTTGTGAACGATAAAGCTGAGAATTTGGCACTGCTTGATGTTATCGAAACCAACAACGCGGATATAGTGGTTGGAATACTGAGAACGGCAAGATTGAACTTCGCTCAACACTTCTTGAGTAGATTTAGCGCCGAACAAAGGCAGCTTCCACAGTGTCCAGTATAATTCCGTTGGCTCAGAAGTTTCGTTAAACTCGATTGCCGGAATGTAACCTTGAGTCAGGATGTACTGAACCTGCTTGGCAATTTGAGCATCAGAGAGGGGAGGTAGATAAGAAAGGGTTTCGTAACGACGCTCTTTTGGTAAAGTTTGCATAGGTGATGATAATGGGTTGCTATTTTTTGATGACTTGGAAATAGGAGCGAATACCTTTCCTAACTGGATAAGTTATCCAAATTAGGATCTGAAGTTGCTTGCCGTTCTGGTTCAGGGCTAGGGTTGGATACATTCATTTGCGTGATTCGCTCTAGATGCCGGCGACTTTGTTCCATATTGCCTTGCTGAATGCCAGTACGAACCATTTCCGGTAAGAAATCGGCGACTTCCTCCGCTATGTGCTCTCTGACAGTCATGATCCGCAATGCCAAATCTGGCTTTTCTCGAAATAGTTCCTTGATGTATGCTTCTCCATCCTGAACTTTATTAGCGGAAAAGTTATGCAGCCAAAGTGCCAATGGAGGATTCGTTTCGCCCAGCTGTGCCAGTACTGTCCTTAGCGCTTGATAAGTCAGGTAGCTTTGGAGAGTCTTGGCTGTGTCTTTCGCAATTTGCTTGAGATTCATGCTTGACCCCAGCCCTTAAAAGTATGAAGTATGAAGGATGAAGGATGAAGTGATTAAAGTCATTTAACATTCAGCCTTTATCCTTCCATTTTCAGCCTTTATCAGACGGTATCCATTGCTTCAAACTCGAACTTAATTTCCTTCCACAGTTCGCAAGCTGCAGCCAATTCAGGAGACCACTTGGCGGCTTCGCGGATAACGTCGTTACCTTCACGAGCCAAGTTGCGACCTTCGTTACGAGCTTGGACAACTGCTTCCAAGGCGACGCGGTTAGCAGTCGCACCAGGAGCATTACCCCAGGGGTGACCAAGTGTACCACCACCGAATTGCAGCACGGAGTCATCACCAAAGATTTCTACCAGTGCGGGCATATGCCATACGTGAATACCACCGGAAGCAACTGCCATTACACCAGGTAGAGAAGCCCAGTCTTGGGTGAAGTAGATACCGCGAGACTTGTCTTGCTCAACATAGTTTTCACGCAGGAGGTCAACGAAGCCCATTGTGATACCACGCTCACCTTCCAGTTTACCAACCACGGTTCCGGTATGGATGTGGTCACCACCGGACAACCGCAGAGCCTTAGCCAATACACGGAAGTGGATACCGTGGTTCTTCTGACGGTCGATAACGGCGTGCATTGCGCGGTGAATGTGTAGCAGAATGCCGTTGTCGCGGCACCAACGAGCCAATGTGGTGTTGGCGGTGAAGCCTGCGGTTAGGTAGTCGTGCATGATGATGGGCATTTTGAGTTCTTTAGCGTACTCTGCCCGCTTCAACATTTCTTCGCAGGTGGGGGCGGTGACGTTCAGGTAGTGACCTTTGATTTCACCGGTTTCTGCTTGTGCCTTGTGGATAGCTTCAGCTACGAACAAGAAGCGATCGCGCCACCGTTGGAATGGTGCGGAGTTAATGTTTTCGTCGTCTTTGGTGAAGTCCAAACCACCGCGCAAGCACTCGTAGACTGCGCGTCCGTAGTTCTTAGCTGACAGACCCAACTTGGGTTTGATCGTACAACCCAGCAAGGGACGACCGTATTTGTTTAACTTATCACGCTCGACTTGGATACCGTGAGGAGGACCTTGGAAAGTCTTGATGTAAGCGACAGGAAAGCGGATGTCTTCCAGACGCAGTGCCCGCAGGGCTTTAAAACCAAATACGTTACCTACGATAGAGGTCAACACATTGGTTACAGAGCCTTCTTCAAACAGATCCAGGGGATAGGCAACGTAGCAGATGAACTGGTTGTCTTCGCCGGGAACTGGTTCGATGTCGTAGCAACGACCTTTGTAGCGATCTAGGTCGGTCAGCAAGTCTGTCCACACGGTTGTCCAAGTACCAGTGGAAGACTCAGCCGCCACTGCCGCACCTGCTTCTTCGGGGGGAACTCCGGGCTGTGGTGTCACGCGGAATGCCGCTAGAAGATCTGTATCCTTGGGTGTGTAATCGGGTGTGTAATAAGTTAATCTATAATCTTTTACCCCAGCTTGATACCCTGTTTTTGTCTGAGTCTTCGTTTGAGCGTAAGACATAAGTTCCCTTCCAACAAGTTTCTCTTTTTACTTAACAAATCACGTTTTGTGCAACATTCCCTTGCCTCAAACCCTCCCCCTAGTGGGGTAGAGATAAGGAAAAATCGTTTGTTAGGGGTTGCTTATTGCAAAAATATGCTGTTTTTCTGCAACTTTTGACGGAAATTCACAGATTTTTTTATGAGTGAAAGACACAAGCCGCACATCACGTAATTTGTAGCCTGTTTCACAATATATCAAGAATGTCATAAGTTATTCTTTGAATATTTTTAACTTTTGTATTTAAATTTGTTATGAATGAAGAATCTTAACATTATATTAAGAAAGCTTTACAAAAAGCGTGTAATAATATGGTGCTTTCAATTAGGGGTGTAAGAGTGTAGGGGCGCGCTCCTAATAGGTGTACAGGGAAAGAATTCCCTCACTCGTCTACACCCCTATACCTTGAGAAACACTCCTAAAATGCTTATTCCTGAAATTGAAACCCAGCGCCTGCTCCTGCGCGGATTTCGTGAAGAAGACCTTGATCCTTACGCCGAGATGTGCGGCGATCCGGAAGTCATGCGTTACATAGGCGCGGGGAAACCTCTGTCCCGTTGGGAGTCCTGGCGAAATATGGCAATGATGCTCGGTCATTGGCAGTTGCGGGGCTATGGTATGTGGGCGGTTGAGGAACGCTCTAGTGGTGAAATGATCGGTCGGATAGGCTGCTGGCAACCGGAGAACTGGCCGGCATTTGAGATTGGCTGGACGTTGCGGCGAGCTTATTGGGGACGCGGCTTAGCAACGGAGGGTGCAAAGGCAGCGATGGATTATGCTTTTGGCGAGTTACAGGTATCCCATGTGATAAGTCTGATTCGTCCGGAGAATTATGCTTCGAGGCGAGTTGCCGAGAAGTTAGGGGAAAAACTGGAAGGAACGACGGAAATCTTCGCAGGTGAGGCGGTAATTTACGGAATGAGTCGAGAAGATTGGCTAGCGATCAGGCAGAATCTACGTGTAGGTAATTGATACCCTTCCACCACTAACCCTTTATAAAAACATGGTAGTGCCTGAGTCGGCACTGATAATGGTTTGCTACGATTAAATGCATATACTGGAGCCTTGCTAGACCTAGTTCTCGGTCTTTTTTCGAGCCGTGTTCTCAGCATTGCTTTCGACATCGGTAATAAGTTATAGATTCGGTAGCAGTCAAGGTTTAGCTTGGTTAATGCCCAAAATCGAAGGCGCAAAACCTCATCTGGCTTTCACTGGCGCTGTTCAGTGATTAGTCCTTTGTCCTCTGTCCTGGGCAAATGACAAAAGGCAAAAAATCTAAAATCTAAAATCTAAAATCTAAAATTTATAAATTCAAAATCTAAAATGGCTGTCACAACCCGACAATTAATTGAATGGAAACAAAAGGGACGTCCAATTGTGGCGTTGACTGCCTGGGATTATGCGATCGCTCAGATCTTAGATACAGCTGGAGTAGATTTAATCCTTGTGGGAGATACAATGGCAGTGGTTTTGGGATATGAAACAACGCTGCCAATTACTTTAGAAGAAATGCTTCATCATGCCAAAGCTGTACGTCGCGCTGTGAAGCGAGCATTAATGGTGGTAGATTTACCATTTTTAACGTATCAAGAAAGTCAAGAGCAAGCGATACACTCAGCAGGACGTGTGCTAAAAGAAACGGGCGCTCAAGCAGTCAAGTTAGAGGGTGGCTATCCAGCAATGGTAGAAACCGTTGCCCGTTTGGTGCAAGCAGGAATTCCGGTGATGGGTCATGTGGGTTTGACACCGCAATCGATACATCACCTTGGTTTGCGTCAACAGGGAAAGAGCGAAGAAGCAGGGGAAAGGATTTTACAAGAGGCGATCGCCCTAGAACAAGCGGGTGCATTTTCTATAGTGTTAGAGCATATCCCCGCTGAGTTAGCATTACATATTACGCAGAAAATCAGTATTCCCACGATTGGCATTGGTGCAGGAGCCCACTGTGACGGTCAAGTTCTTGTGACATCAGATGTACTTGCGCTTTCAGAAAAGCAACCACCATTTGCCAAAGTTTATACCAATTTGCGAGAGACGATTACCAAAGCTGTCCAGGATTACGGTACTGAGGTGAGGGAGCGAAAGTTTCCACAATAGTGGTCACAAAAGTGATTAGTAGTTACTCCAAACTCAATTTATCACAAACAACTTCTTGTCGCTAACACCCATGCCAGAATATACACAATTGCGGCTACTTTGACGATTGCAAATTAGCCACTTAAACCATCAAAAGACAAAAACGGAAACTCAGTTTTCACATTCCACCGCCTGCCATCGTGCAGCAACAGCGTTAAGTTAGAAGCAGTAAACTCAAAATACAGCTGACGCTTTTCAAATTCCGACCAAGCAGCTTTAAAGTTTTGCTTTGTTAAATCTTTAAACGCAACCGTCATGTGGGGAGCAAAGGGACGAGTTTTACCAACTTTATCAACAATTCCCAAGTTGCTCTCCAGATGTGTCATCAAATCAGCGTGTAAAGCTAGCAATTGTGGACTTCTTACCACATCAATATAAATGACGCGAGGGGCAAAGGCAGCGAACCCACTTAGTGTGATAGGGACTGACTCTCGACAAGCGGCAAAATCTTTAAGGCATTCTTCTAGTGCTGGTACGTCGGCATCTGTCCATTCAAAAGGCGGTTGCAGGGTGATGTGCGGTGGAGATTTTTGTGCGTGACGACTGCCATAGCGATCAGCAAAGTATTGCTTAATTTGGTTAGCGTAGTCTTGGATTTCCCTTGAAGGCAGGAGGGCTATAAAATAAAGTTTCTGTGATTGCAGCATTTATTAAAGAGTAGGAACAGAGATATTGCACCCTTGGAGTATGTCCTCCGGACACGCTACGCTAAAGCGTTCGCTTTTTCGTGTGCCTTTGGCACTCAGCTCCTCATGCGCGGAGGCACGCCAGTCCCCTGGGCGTGGGAAACTCGCCTGCTTTCTCTGGACTCACCATTCTCAAAACCCTTCAGGTGGGCACTGATCACAACGTAAAAATGAGGTTTTGAGCGAACGGTAGGCAGTGCCCACCCTACAAAAATTGTCATATCATGCAAGGTAGCTTAAAAAGCAGACAATCGCCCTAAAAATATTACAGCATATGGTTTTGAGAGGTCGCAAGCAATGCCCTGGTTTGTAAAGATAGAAGAAGGCATAGTTGATAAGTCCACCTTCGACCAATACGTAAGCGCCCATAAAGCTTACGTACAGGAGTTGATTGCTAAAGGACACAAGGTGAAAACTGGCTACTGGGCGCAAAGAGGCGGTGGCATGATGCTGTTTGAAGCAAGCTCAATGGATGAAGCAGAAGCTATTGTCGCTGGTGATCCATTGGTAGAAAATGGCTGTGTCAAGTATAAGCTTTACGAGTGGAAAATTGTTGCCGAATAACACACAGTCAGAAAATTTAATGCTATTGTGTTTATAGACCTGGATCTACGCGGCTGCAACGCCCAAACTTTGTCAGGACCGGAAGGTAGCAGCAATAGGGGATGCTTGTAGCAGGCGTAGTCTCCGGGTCGCCCCATTTTAGGAGCGCATGAGCGACAATGCCCGGTTTTGGAGATGTTGTAAAAAAAGCTTTTTACCTTGGTGTTGGGTTGGCTTCTTACGCGGGAGAAAAAGCAGGTGGGACAATAACCGAACTGCGAGCGCAAGTCCAAAAGCTGGCAGATGAAATGGTTGCACGGGGCGAAATCACGACAGACGAAGCCCGCCGCTTAGTCGAAGAAATGATGAAGCAAGCCCAACAATCACCGACATCTGATGTCACAGATCAGAAAACGCCTCCCTCTGAACCGCGCCGCATCGAAATCATAGAAGAAGATGAAGAGCCAACTACCGTAAAAGTTACCCCACCCACTGAGGATGTGGATAAATTACGGGATCAAGTCAAACAGATGCAGGAAGAACTGCGTAAGTTGCAACGTGATAAGTAGTTGGAAATGATCTGGTAGTAGCACTCAGAGTGGATTAGCAAAATATTTGCTGATAATGTTAAATTTTTATTTAAAAATAAAGCTTAGGGTGTACAAAAGTGCTTCAAGCCATGTAGCATTAAGCGTCCAGTAAATAGCTTGTAAGGACGTCAGGTTTATGGAAAAGTGGCAAAAAGAGTTTTGGGACATGATAGAAACAGTGGCTGATGAAGTCGAAAGCTTCTTCCTGGAAATGACGGAAATGGTAGACTCATTTTTTGAGTTAACCGAAGAAATTACCGAGCAAGTACAAAATACCATCACCACTGAGTTGGAGCAGTATTTGCAGGAACTAGCTGATCCAATTATGGAAGTTTACTGGGAACTGGAAGACGTCATTATAGATGATGTCGATCTGGGTTTTCCTTATTCAGTGGAACCCTGTCCCGAAAAAAATGCCGCCTGTATCGGTTGTCGTCACTACCACGGTCAAGTATATAGTGGAAATTTGTTAGTTTGCGGTATGCATCCCTACGGTTGGGAAGATGAGAATTGCCCAGACTGGGAGCAGGAAGAGTTATGAGTTTGGTGTGAGTAGTTAGTGGTACTTTGACAACTAACTACTACAGCAATCCCCAAAACTGGTTATGAACAGACTGATTTTTTAAGAAAGCGGCAAGCTCGTTTGGACGCGTAGCGGTGTGCTGTATGCTACAACGCCAAGATTAACAGAGAAACGTTTTTGTTTACAAACTATTTAGGATTGCTGTAAGAAATAATAATTAATAATGCGTAATCAATAAAAATTAAAGATTAAAGACTATGGAAATGAAATATGGAGAACGCAATATTGCGGAAGGACAACTGATCACATTTCCCAATCCGCGTGTAGGAAGACGATACGACATTAACATTACCTTGCCAGAATTTACTTGTAAATGTCCGTTTTCTGGCTATCCTGACTTTGCCACGATTCACGTTAGCTACATCCCTGATGAGCGGGTAGTGGAATTGAAGGCGCTCAAACTATATATTAATAGCTATCGCGATCGCTATATTTCCCACGAAGAAACTGCTAATCAAATCCTAGACGATTTTGTTGCTGCCTGTGACCCCTTAGATGTCACCGTTAAGGCAGATTTCACACCTCGGGGTAATGTACATACAGTGATTTCAGTGCGGCATCAAAAGAACGCTTAGAAATATTAGAGTCATATTAGCAACACATAACACAACACAGATAACGAAGACAAGCCAACGGAGAGCGTTGATAGTAATGCTGATGCTTTGCAGTCGTGGGTTAGACAAGATATGGATGCAGTCTTCCGAGTGGCGATTGCGCGTATGCGCAAAGCGCAGGCTACGCCAACGCGTAGCGTGTCCCTTTGGGACTGAGCGCAGCGCCCTTAAGGGCGATCGCTATATTTCCCACCAAGAATCTGCCAATCAAATCCTAGACGATTTTGTTGCTGCTGTTTCACCGTTTTGGGCAGCTAGCAGGAGGAGTCCCCATACCATTAGCATTGGATGCATGCGAGATGAGGGTAACTTGCCCCTTGCCGTTGAACACCCAACCCGTAGCAGGGACAATTTTTATAGCTTCAGGTTTAGACTGTGGTAAGCCAGCGGGTTCCTTTTTCGCTTGCGGCTGTGTTGTGATAGCTGAAGTGCGAGTATCTGTCCATAAGACATCAGTGCTAAGGGGTTCGTTAGGACTGGGGGGTAACCCGCCACGTCCGGTGATAGTAAACTTACTACCTTCTGCTTCCGCAAAGGCAGCACAGCTTGTGTCTATGACCTCTGATATCTCTGCTAGCAGCGTGGGTAGTTCCACAAATCCTTTACTGGGGTCAAAATCTGGTGTGTTGATAGTCACCTGACCTTCTAAAGTCGGGCTGGTTAGAGAAAATGCTGTAATATCGTTGGTTAGTGAATTTTCAGGCTTCAATTGGTTTGACTCAGTGGTTCCCAACAGGCGCTTCAAGTCATCTCGACTACGTTGTTGGATGTTAAAATTACTTAAAGATGTGATTGTGATTTTGCCACCATCGCCACTAAATGCATTAGCGCTAATGTCGCTGTTTTCATTAGGGACAGTAACAATAAACCCATTGGGAACATTGATGGTAATATTGCCACCATTGCCACTACCAGTTGCAGTGGTGGAGATGGAACTCTGAGTATCCTGACGACGCAACAAAAGTAAATTTCCTATCTGTAAGTCAATATCTCCACCCCTACCTATATTGTTTGCATCGCTACTAATACTCGCATCTTCCATCTGCAATTTCTTTGCACTAATGCTGATTTTTCCACCGTTAGCCTCGCCACGAGTGTTTGTATTTATACTTACAGACTTGAGATCAAAAGAGTCTGCGACATTAAAGTTGATTTCTCCAGCTTTACCTGTGTTCTGTGTATTGCTACTAACCCCTGCCCTTTCAATCTGGGCATTCTTGGCAGTTATGCTGATAGTTCCAGCATCACCTATACCTTCACTCTTAGCAGTTATACCTCCATCGCTTAGGCTAAAAGAGTCGGTGGTAATAGAGATGTTGCCTGATTTACCTGAATTAGACGCAATGCTATCGATACCTCCATCTGAAATCTGCACCTTGTTGGCATCAATCCTGATAGTTCCAGCATCACCTGTACCAGAACTGTTAGCAGTTATACCTGCGCCATTCACCTGAAAATAGTCTGTGGCACGAATAGAGATGTTTCCTGATTTACCAGAGTTGTTAGTATCACTATTGATAATCCCACCTGAAATCTGCACATTGTTGGCATCAATGGTGATAGTTCCAGGATTACCTGTGCGAGAACTGTTAAGGTTGATATTTGGCTTGTTGAGTACAAAAGAGCCTCCAACTTTAAAGCTGATAGTTCCAGCATCACCTATACCTTCACTCTTAGCAGTTATACCTCCATCGCTTAGGCTAAAAGAGTCGGTGGTAATAGAGATGTTGCCTGATTTACCTGAATTAGACGCAATGCTATCGATACCTCCACGTTCAACCTGCACATTTTTGGCATCAATCCTGATAGTTCCAGCATCACCTGTACCAGAACTGTTAGCAGTTATACCTGCATCAGTTACCTTAAAAGAGTCTATAGCACGAATAGAGATGTTTCCTGCTTTACTGAAATTATCCGTATTACTCTGAAGAATCCCATTTTCAATCTGCAAATTATTAGCCGTAATGTTGATAGTTCCAGGATTACCTGTGCCGGAACTTTTAACATTGATATTTGGACTGTTGAGTAGAAAAGAGCCTCCATTCAACCTGATAGTTCCAGCATCACCTGTACCAGAACTGTTAGCAGTTATAGCTCCATTAGTCACCGTAAAAGAGTCGGTGGCTTTAATAGAGATGTCGCCTGATTTACCTGAAGCAGACGCATTGCTATTGATACTTCCATTTTTTTCAATCTGCACATTCTTGGCAGTGATGCTGATAGTTCCAGCATCACCTGTACCAGAACTGTTAGCATTTATAGCTCCATTAGTCACCGTCAAAGAGTCTGTGGCTTTAATAGAGATGTTTCCTGATTTACCTGCACCAGAGGTAGTGCTGCCTAGCTGACTTTGATCCCTAACAACAAAAGAATTAGCTTCAACGTTTATCACTCCGCCATTACCTGCACCAGAGGTAGTGCTGGCTAGATTACTTCCACCGCTAACTTCAAAAGAATTAGCTTTAATGTTTATCACTCCGGCATTACCTGCACTAGAGGTAATGCTGGTTAGCCCACTTTTACCGGTAAGAACAAAAGAATTAGCTTCAACGTTTATCACTCCGCCATTCCCTGCACCATAGTTATTGCTGCTTAGGCCAGTATTATTAACTTCAAAAGAATTAGCTTTAATGTTTATTGCTCCGCCATTCCCTGTACCAAAGGTTTTGCTGCCTAGCCCACCGTTATCCCTGGCAACAAAAGAATTCTTAGCTATGACGGTAATGTCTCCCGCACTTCCCGATGCTGTTGCCTGAGTTCCTCCACCACCGTTATTCTTCAACGTAATATTGTTGGCTTCCAGCTTTATTTGTCCGCCATTGCCAGAACTGAAGCTGTTAGCGTCGATGCTGGATCTATCGACATCGATCGCATCCCCAAGGATACTAATTTGTTGCCCATTTCTGTCGCCCACTGTATCAGCTCGTACTATTGATTCAGAGGTAATATTGATATTTCTACCAGCAACTGCGATCGCACCACCGCCATCTCCTGTAGCACCAATAAACGAATTCTTTGAAAACCCGATGTCTGCAAAACTCGTCCCAGGCTGATAATCCAGCTTCCAACCTTGTTCTATCGGCGCGAGATTTACGGTCCCATTGCTGCCAACACTGCCGATTTCAATACGTCCTGCTGGTGACTTGAGAACGCCACCCTCAATAGATACATTCCCCCCCACCAGTGCTAAGGTTTTCCCCTCACTCACTTGCAATCCTGGTTGGCTACTGTTAAGAACGGGAATGGGTTGATTGGTTTTAGAGCCATTAGTATACTCGATGAAATCATCTTTATATGAAAATTCGTGCCCTGGTCCGTTCACCTGAATTTCTTTAGGATTTGCCCCAAATTGCAACCCCAGTGGAACGCTGATCGTTAATAGAGGGGGGGCACCAGGATTGGTTGCGCTAAATTCCGTACCATCGGCAAACTTCAGACTGCTCGCGGTACTACCAATAAACGAACCTCCAATATTTAACCGTGCATTCGGTCCAAAAACTATGCCATTGGGATTTATCAGGAATAAGTTAGCAGTGCCGTTAGCTCGGATTAAACCATCAATATTAGAGATTGACCCACCTGTTACACGGCTAATTATGTTCCCAATGTCAACCGCATTGTTAAAGAAAGCTTCGCTACCAGTGGTCACAGAAAACTCTTTGAAGCTGTGGAACAGATTAGTGCCTGCTTGAGTTCCGCCAGTGATATTTATGATATTACCAGAGGGTGTGACGATAGAATTATTCGGTAGAGTGGCATCGGGCGTAATTTGAGCAGAAGCGCAATGTGCACTCCAAATATACACACCACCCATCGCGATTCCTAAGAGCCAACCCCAGCGAGCACCCAACTTGGACATTGCACCCTCCAGTTTTTATGGTATTTGCACCAATACTCAGTAAATCACAATTATGGGTTCAATTTTTATCTCAATTGTGCAAACAGTAACTTGGCTTCGGTACTTTTTGGTTGGTTGCTACTGGCACCCTATGTATAGCAGTCCTATTCTAAATGATCAAAAAACAAGAACCCCGACAACTTTTACGAAGTCGGGGTTCTAAATAGGACAGAGGTCAAGATTGTGCTCCATTTACCTAAAAAACGTTGTAATTAAGTGGAATGAGATTCTATCGCAACCACTTTCTCTTCATCTTTTGGCGCTAAACTTAACGTATCCAAAATCTCCAACATTTCTCGCTCAAAAGCAACCTGTGCGCGATTCGTTTTCCCACCTACATATAGGCGACCATCTTTTTGCAATGCCCAAATTTGCGAGTGAGAGAAGTAACTCATCGTAACACCTAGCATGAGCAAGGCAAACCCTGTATAAACAATTGGTATTCCTGGATCAGCTTTAATCTGTAAGCCAGTACTGCCAACGACATCCAGAATTTTCAACGTTACACCATTGACTTGGGTAGACATTCCAGCGCGAACAGTGTCAACCAGCTTGCCGGTAGCATCGTAAATTAACATCATTCCTTGCAAGTCTTTCGCCAGTAAAGAGACACCTTCAGTCAAATCTGGTTTAGTAGGAATCCAAGTTCCCCAAATGCGTCCATTACCGTTGGTGTTCAGTTGCGCCATTGGTAGTTGAAAAATTGGGCTGTTGTTTAGTTGGACTCGCACAGCAGAGATACCCCAATCAGTTTGGTAGAAAGTCACGCCATGATAACGTAGAGGACTGTTGACGAAAATCGTCTTGCGGTCAACTTCCTGTCCCTGATTGTCTAAGACAGACATATCTGAGTAGAACTGGTCAATTCCACCAGAAGGAGTGTAGTCAATCCAAAAGCGATTGACTCGCACAGACCAATCTTTAGAAACTCGCGCTGCCCAAGGTCCCGCATCTACTATATTTTTTACTTGGAAGGTGTTACCACTGGCAACCATTTCCTGAGCCATAAAACCAGTCATTGCTCCCCAAATCGACCCTAGGAGAATAGTCACGATACCCACATGAACGATAATCGGTCCGATGCGTCCGATAATGCCTTTGCGGGCGTAGAGAGTATCTTCTTTCTCTTGAAAAACTTTGTAGCGGCGATTTGGTAATAGTTGAGTGAGGGTTTGTAGAGAGGTTGCATGCAAAGTCTCTAGATCGAATTCCGCACTCAAAGCTAACTTTTGAAATTGGCGGGGTTCGTCGTAAAATTTCCACCGACGGGCAGCTTTTAAAGCTGGGAATTGACGAGTAAAGGTACAAGCAGTTAAGCTTGTGCCAAAAAAGATGAGTAATGCTAAAAACCACCAAGTTCGATAAACATGGTCTAAGCCCACTGTTAAGACGACTTTCCAGGTGAGAAAACCAAATAAAGCCGGGTGTTCTGGGTAATTAGCTTGATAGAACGCTAGCGATTGACCTTGTTCAATGACGGTACCAGTGACGCTAAAGAGTGCAATGACTAACAGCATCACAATTGCTAAGCGTAAATCGGTCAGCACGGGCAATAACTCTTTGCGCAATAACTGCCCAAATGCTGACCAGATAGATTGTTTGGAAACTGAATTTTCTATAGTCATTTAGCTAAAAAGTTCCACTAGGAATCCGAGAAATTAAAGAAAGCACACCAAATCCTACCAACAAAGCACCGCTGACTGGGTTAATCCAACCAGACCAACGGCGCAATTCTAGCAATTTCTTAATTGAAGCTGTAAACGTACCTGCTAAAATTAATGGTGCAACATAACCTGCTGTATAGGAAATCAGCAAAACAGCGCCTAAAATTAAGTCTTGTGTATTGGCAACCCAACCAAGCAAACTCGCTAAGACAGGGGTACTGCAAGGTGAGGCGACGACACCAAAACTCAAACCAATCAAATATGCGCGCACTCCTTGGGGTAATTCTTGCGAAATCCACTCTGTACCGCCAAAAGAGGGCAGTTGCAACGGTAAAGCTTCGAGTAAATTCAACCCCATAAGAATGGCAATAATACTGACAATAATTGGTAAACCAATTCCCACTTGACCGTAGACTTTTCCCACAAAAGCTGCTATAATACCAAGCGCTGCTAATGTAGTCGCCAATCCCAAAGCAAACCACGTTGACTGGGTAGCTGCTTGCAGACGATTTTTCGCTTCATAACCACCGATGTAGCCAATGGTAATCGGTAACATGGAAAGCATACAGGGTGTCAGGCTAGTGAGCAATCCAGCTAAAAAAATGACGCCAATACTCAGCAAACTCAAGTGCGTGAGTTGGTTGGCGACGAGGGCGTTAGCAAATTGTTCTAGTTCGTAAAGTCGGGTTTGCAGGGTTTCAAGCATGGGGACATCTAAAAGCAGGAAATGCTTACTATGGTTGAATTTTAGCTTAATTTTAGATTGAGCCTCCACGCGTTATGACACCTTTTGGCAACCCAAGCTGTTCTGGTCTGACAGGTTGACCATCCTGCACAAAATCAAAACTCTTTTTCACCATTGGTCCGTGAAAGAACAATGTCTATGCTTCTTGACCATCTTTGATCCAGATGCAATGGTGTTTCTGTGCAGACCGGAAGATAATTGACCCGGGTCCATACCACTTGACTCCGTTCTCAGTTTTCTCCCAGTAGCCACCTTTCAAAATAAGGCTGATGTTGAACCAGGGATGATTGTGGAGTACACCTTTATACCATTCCGGGCGATCCAAAATATGGTTAAGTGTGATGTTAAACCACCGATTTGCCGGAAACAAGATAAAGTGAGTATGCTGTCGAGCTTGTGTTTTTTCTAAATTGTTATAGGCTGTTAGGCAGGGTCGAGACTCAAGATACTTTTTAAACCATTTCTGAAGCATAGTAGATATCTCCTGTCAAGGTTTTATGCCTTATTTGTAGCACATTAGGCGAATCTCACAATTGCTACAAGTTTGCTGACAACTTTTCGTTGGATTTTTTCACTTTGGATATCCAGCCTTTGTATGAATTTAAAATTTCTGAATAAGGAAGTGTGGTTTCAAAAATCAGATCAATGAGTGAAGGTGGAAAATATTTGGGAAAAAGTTGGTGCAGACTTTTGGCAAGAGACTCCCTCAAGATAAACTCAATAAATAATCCCGTAGATGTGGGAAAAGCATAATCGCCAAGCTCGACTAAGGCAAGACCATCTGGCTGACGGCGTATGGTAAAGTGTGCGATCGCCTCAGCTAGATTGTCAGAATACTCGTCCAAATTAAGAGAGCGATCGCCAATTTTGTCCGCTCAAGTGTAGTCAGAGGTTTCTTTCTTGGTGTAAACCGCGCCTTGCCATTTTTTTGGTGAAAAATCGTTCCCCTCATCTCCACACTAATTGCTTTGACCGCTTCCTCCAAACCCTCAATTTTTCTCAAAGCACTCATTCCCCTTTCGTTTAGGGAGATAGGGTAAGTTCTGGATTGAGAATGAGACAATTCTCGGATCGCTGCGGCGTTCATAAATGCCAATTTGGTATTTATCGCCACGACGCAACAAGTAGTGAGCAAGTAGGAGTCCGCTAGATCCAGCACCGATGATTGCGACTTTCTTAACCATGATTTTTCCCAAACTCAATCGTGCATTTGCTGTGTAGAGTCACAATTCAGCAAAGGTGCTAAAATCAACCGCATCTTTTAGGATACTTGCGGCGTTCCTCATCTCTATGGTAAAGATACTCGCGTGCGTGATGTTTCAAGCTTTTGGTTGGACGCAGGCGTCGTTACGTCAACCAGCTTTTTGATATGAATTTACTGATATGAATTTACATATATGTCGCAACAAAAACCTCAATATTTTCTCTCCGTTGCTCTTGACTAGCGAAACCTCAAAAGCTTAATTGGCGTAGCATTACGTGCAGCTGAAGTTTGTAGTCCGCGTCTACGCCAATCCTGGATAGCATATTTTTTTATACAACATCATTCGTTATTTTCACCACTGCCGGAAGGTGCTGCTTCAGATGGCTGAGATTGATTTTGACGCAGACGTAATTGCTCGCGCAAATCATTCTGATTGGTGGATGCATCTGGAGGTTGCTGCCCATTCTGCTCGGAAGAAGAATTTTGCTCTGGTAGCTGAGGTGCTGGCTGTGGAGTTGTTTGTTCTGTCGTTGATTCTGTAGCTGCACTTGGTATATCTCGCCTGCGCCTGGTTCCAGTTTCTGGAGTGGTTTGGGGGGTGGCTTCGGGAGTTGTTAATATGGCTCGTCTTCTACGCCCAGAAGTTTCTTCCTCATTAGCTGCGGCTTCGCGTCTCTGTTCTGCTTGTCTCTTAGCCTCTTGTCTTTCTCTTTGACGCTGCAGAGCTTCCCGGTTACTCCGTGACCCGGCTATAGCGAAGTTTGCAAACAATTGCACGTTTTGTCTGCCAGCAGCTGCGGAATTTAATTTAAAGCCTCTTGCTTGTTCTAGGAGTGCTTCATCCAGCTCTTTGTGACCACTGGGGCGGATAAGCCGGACATTGTTAACATTACCATTATTATCAACATCAAAAGCAACACCTGGTCTACCTTCGATACCTCGCCGTTTCGCCCGTTCTGGATATTTGATGTCACACTTGACGCAATCTGCAAAATCCAACTGTGAAGGGGCTGGGGTTCTTGGTTTGGGAGCTGTAGCGACTTCCGTCTTACCGCTTCCTTGTCCACTACCAATACCAGAACCAATACCTGAGCCTATACCAGAACCAATACCTGAACCAATACCAGAACCAATACCTGAGCCTATACCAGAACCTGAACCTGTACCAGTACCTGTACCAGTACCTGAGCCGATACCTGAACCTGAACCTGTACCAGTACCTGTACCAGTACCTGTACCAGACCTTACAATGCCATCTCCTGAACCGGTGGCAATAGGGGGACTATTACCCCCGCCACCGCCACCGCCACCGCCTCCTCCCTGGCTTGCTTTGGAGTTTTGCAAATCGCTCAACGTCTGTTTCAAATTTTCATCAGCCTGTGGTTTTGGAGCAGGTTCAGGTTTGCTTTGTGTATTTGTTGGCTGGGGAATTTCCGGTTGAGGCTTTGGAATTGGCTTTTCTACTGGTGCCGTGACAATTTTTTGCGGCTGCACTGGTGGCTTTCGCGGCACGACCACTGTTTGTTTGGGCAACACTGGTGGAAGTGGCTCTAGTGGCTTTTGCGGCACGACTACTGTTTGTTTGGGTAACACTGGTGGAAGCGGCTCTAGTGGCTTTTGCGGCACGACCACTGTTTTTTGGGGCAGCACTGCTTTGGGTGGTTCAACTGGTTGGGGTTTGATTGGCTCGACAATCTTTGGTTTCGGAGCCTCTTGACGAGGTTTTACTGGCTCTTGAAGCTTTGCTACTGGTTTTGGCGCAGGCGTATCGAGAACCACAAATTCTATGGGTTCTTCGTCAATTTCCTGCACTCTCTTCAAAAAATTATCTACTATGCCGGAAGCCAGTACACTGATATGCAGCCCTAATGAGCCTATCAGACTAAAAGCGAGAAACGTCTTGAGCGCCCTTGCTTCTCTACCTCGCTGCTCTAAAGCCGTGCCAGTAAAGCCCATAGTTTAATGCCACCCATTATCAGCAACTTAGGCAGATTAAAACATTTACTAGCAAATGTCAATTAGGCGATCAAGATAATCACTTACGATATGTGGAGTGAAATGTGGCTTAAATCTAGTAGGTGTAGTAGTTTAGAAAAAAAATGGACAAAAAATGATGAATTGCTGCTTGTCAGAGATAGTTCATGTTTGACATCTATTTTCATTTCCTTTAATTTGTATTGAGAACTTATATCAGTTGTTTGCAGTAATCTGGTAATCTGACAAAATTAGTTAGTGGCTTGAGAGAATAGTACATGGGAATCACAAATCTGTTTGCGGCAGGCGGTGTGGTAATGTGGCCGCTGCTAGCTTTTTCTGTTCTAGCAGTTGCTTTGATTATCGAGCGTGTTAGATTTTGGGTGAAAATTAATACCCGTCAAAACCGCGTGGTGCGAGAGGTGCTGAACCTTTACCGTCTCAATAATGTTGTTGGTGCAATGGATAAACTACAGAAAAATGCAGATTTACCCATCGCACGGATTTTTCTGACTGCTTTAGAACTAGAAGAACCAACTCCAGAAGAATTTCGCTTGGCATTGGAAAGTGAAGCGCAAGCCGAAATACCTTTGCTCAAGCGCTTTCAAAACATGTTCGATACAATTATCTCTCTTGCACCACTATTGGGGCTTCTGGGAACTGTTTTAGGATTAATTGTTTCTTTTGCCTCTCTCAACATTGGTGATGTGGGAGGTACCAGAACAGGGAATGTGACGGCTGGTATTAGTGAAGCGTTGGTTTCTACTGCATCAGGATTGGTTGTTGCTATTTTTGTACTCCTATTTGCCAATACATTCCGGGGACTTTACCAGCGCCAAATTGCGCTCATTCAGGAGTACGGCGGACAGCTAGAATTACTTTATCGCCGTCGCTATGAAAGAGGAGACAAAGCTTATGCGTCTGCAAGATGAACCAGACTTACCACCGCAGATTAATATCGTGCCGATGATTGACGTGATATTTGCGATTTTGACGTTTTTTATCATGTCAACACTGTTTTTAACACGGTCAGAGGGTTTACCAGTCAACTTGCCGAAAGCGGCGACAGCACAAACAGAACAACGCCCAGCACAAGCCACTGTCACAATCGATAAGAGTGGGAAAATATTCTTGGATAAGCAGGTAATTAGTCTAGAACAGTTGGAAAACGGTGTGCGGCAAAAGGTACAGCCACAGCAGCCGATGATGGTTGTGATAAATGCAGATGAAGGGGTGAATCACGGTCAAGTCGTAGCAGTGATGGATCTAGTACGGCGAGTGGAGGGAGCAAAATTAGCGATCGCCACCCAAAAACCATAGTCATTCGTAATTTGTAATTTATTCACACTAAGGTGCGTTAGGCGCAGATGACTTGTAATTCTTTACACACTTTTGTGCGCTGTAACGCATCATTATAAAATGAGTGTGTTAATATTCCAGCTATTTTTCTGACTGAAATTGCGATAATAACCAAGCAATAACTTGACTTTGGTCTGTTTGACGAGTAAGCCGAAAAGCTTCGTTTAATAAAGAAATTGCTAATCCTGGTAAGACTTGAGATTGAGTTATCCGCCTACTACCACCATTTTCTATCGCAAAAGCGATAACTTGGACATTTTGGACATCGACAATCCAATATTCAGCGACTGCTAAATCCTCATAAAGTAGCCGTTTTTCGCCTTTATCATCCGCCAGTGAGGAGTTCGCAACCTCTATGACTAAGTTTGGGGATTATGTGCGCATTACCTGGCTGTACTGCGCATATCATCCCAAGTTCAAGGCAGGCGTGGCTTGGTACGGGTACTAAATCGAATAATAAAGCGGGAAGGACTTCGCATCCTTGGGCTTGACATACACCTTTTGTTGCGGTTCCAACTTTAACTCGTCAAAGCGATCGCGTGTCAAATGGGCTGTGACCATTTGTCCGTCATCTAAGGTCAACTCCACTTGCACTTCCCAACCTAGATTTATCAAGCGACTGACCCTAGCTGGTACCGTAGCTCCGTTGGCGGTCGTTTCCACGATGACGTCTTGTGGACGCAAAAATGTCTCTGGATGTGCAGAATCGAACCCATTACTCTGGAAAATCTTCGCTGTGCTGGGCAGCACATTGACAGGTCCAATAAAACTCATGACAAATGCTGTCGCTGGATGATCGTAAATTTCTGCAGGCGTGCCTATTTGTTCCACGCCCCCTTTATTCATCACCACGACTTGATCGGAGACTTCCATCGCTTCTTCTTGGTCGTGGGTGACGAAAACTGTGGTAACATGAACTTCATCATGGAGGTGGCGTAACCATGCCCGTAAATCTTTACGGACTTTGGCATCGAGTGCGCCAAAGGGTTCATCCAACAGTAATACCTCGGGTTCTACTGCCAGTGACCGTGCTAATGCTACCCGTTGGCGTTGACCGCCGGAAAGCTGTGATGGGTAGCGATTACCCAGTCCACGTAGTTGCACTAAATCCAGTAATTCTTCGACTCGCTCTTTGACTTTTGTTTTTGTTGCTTTGCGAATCTCTAAGCCAAAGGCTATGTTTTGCCTTACAGTCAGATGCTTAAATAGGGCATAGTGCTGGAACACAAACCCAATGTTCCGCTCTTGCACGCTTTGATATGTAGCATCCTTGCCAGTCAGCAAAATTCTGCCGCTATCTGGCAACTCCAAACCTGCAATCAGCCGTAGCAGGGTAGACTTTCCCGAACCTGACGGTCCAAGCAACGCTACCAGTGAGCCACTTTCAACTTCTAGGCTGACCTGATCGACTGCTTTAAAACTGCCAAACTGTTTGGATACGTTCTCAACGACTATGCCCACCGCTACAGCACCTCTGCAACTAATCTACGGATCTTTGATCAGATTAAAGTGTATTACGTATACTATACATGATGTTACCTTTGAGGGAAAAAAATTAGTTTCAGTCTCAACCGCTTCATTCTTAACTTGACACAGCCCTACACTCTTGCGAAATATTAAGGAATATTGCGTTTCTATCAAATCTGGAAACTAGAGCGCGGCATCAGCCAAAAGTCCGTGATACGATGCTTTCGGTAAATGTCAAGATTGGGAGAAGACCTTTGACACTACGGGTTGCTGTTGTTGGGTCGGGTCCAGCTGGTTCATCTGCCGCAGAAACTCTCTGCAAAGCTGGAATTGAAACCTACCTGTTTGAACGCAAGCTAGACAATGCCAAGCCTTGTGGGGGTGCAATTCCCCTGTGCATGGTGAGTGAGTTTGACCTGCCGCAGAATATTATCGATCGCCAAGTGCGGAAGATGAAAATGATTTCGCCCTCGAATCGTGAGGTTGACATCAATTTAGAAAAACAAGACGAATATATAGGAATGTGCCGCCGTGAGGTGCTGGATGGTTACCTGCGCGATCGTGCGGCAAAATTGGGCGCAAATTTAATTAATGCCACCGTTCATAAACTCGATATTCCCACCAACAATACAGATCCCTATACCATTCATTATGTAGACCACACAGAAGGCGGTGCCCAAGGTATTGCCAAAACCCTGAAAGTCGATATGATCATCGGGGCTGATGGGGCAAATTCCCGCATTGCTAAGGAAATGGATGCTGGGGATTACAACTATGCGATCGCTTTCCAAGAGCGCATTCGCCTGCCTAAAGATAAAATGGTTTACTACGAAGACCTCGCCGAAATGTACGTCGGCGACGATGTGTCTCCAGATTTCTACGCTTGGGTTTTCCCCAAATACGACCACGTCGCAGTAGGCACTGGTACGATGCACGTTAACAAAGCTAGCATCAAACAATTGCAAGCTGGTATCCGCGCCCGTGCAGCCCGCAAGCTGATTGGCGGTCAAATTATCAAAGTAGAAGCACACCCGATTCCCGAACATCCGCGTCCCCGTCGCGTTGTTGGGAGAATAGCTTTGGTGGGTGATGCTGCTGGCTATGTCACCAAGTCCTCTGGTGAAGGCATTTACTTTGCTGCCAAATCAGGACGGATGTGTGCCGAAACAATTGTAGAAATGTCGAATGGCGGTAGCCGCATTCCTACAGAAGCTGACCTCAAGGTGTATATTAAGCGCTGGGATCGCAAATACGGGCTGACCTACAAAGTACTGGATCTCCTGCAATCCGTATTTTACCGTTCTGACGCCACCCGCGAAGCTTTTGTGGAAATGTGCGCTGACCTGGACGTCCAACGGCTGACTTTTGATAGCTATCTCTACAAGACAGTTGTGCCAGCGAATCCCATCACTCAACTGAAAATTACTGCCAAGACTATTGGTAGCTTACTTCGCGGTAACGCCCTTGCTCCCTAGAAGGGACACGAAGAGGTGGGGAAGTTTAAAAAAAACTTTGTACCTCCTCAGTTTAACAGTCAATAACTCACGACTATAGGTGTACTCAGCTTAGTCGTGGGTTATTGACTGTTATATGTGCATTTTGCTTTGTTTTTCTGACAAAAAAGTCATGTATTAAGTTTAGGTTAACCTTTAAATAACACTAAATATTCTGTGAAACCCTTATAATAATAGCGTTATGAACAATCTAAAAAGAGAGTTGCTTTGATAAGAATTTACAAAGTCTATATAAAGATTTCATGAAAATTCGATTAATTTATTGGCAACTTTTCCGTGGATTTACTAAGGTGGACGGGATACCAACTTGAGACAAGCTCCTGAATAGGAGTAAAAGCCTAGCTATGAAACTAAGTCCAGTTTTTGCAACTGCTTTGTCAACTTTTGCTGTGAGTGTGATCACAGCGCTTGGTTTCTCCAGTCAAGCTCAGGGTCTAACTTTTTTAGGCAACTCGAGTGGTATCTGGGGAACACCTAATTCAGGGAGCAATACCAACCCCATTTTTTCTGGTGTGGGAACTAACACATTTACTTGGGGACGTCCTCGTCCAGATGATCTTGAAAACAACTATGGAACACCTGCAAATCAACTGACGTTTACTGGAAATTCTATTTCCACAGACGACGTCGGTTCAGTGTTTAAGATAGGGGCTTTAGAATACTACAACGGCAAGGTTGAGGAAAATACGAACGTTAATTCCGTACCTTTAAATCTCACTTTATCATTTACCGATCCCAGTAATCTCCGCGAAGTTTTCAACTCCGAGTTTCTGCTTGATAATACAACGAACTCAGGAGAAGATCCTGACGACGATGCGGATACTGTGTATGTCAAGAAAAACTTTGGCACTCGCAGTTTCAAGTTGGATGGGAATGAGTACTTACTGAATGTCATTGGCTTTAGCCAAGATGGCGGTAATAGAAGTGTTAGCGAATTTCGCGTTCTTGAAGATAAGAAAACGACAGCAGGTCTTTATGCCAGAATCACTCGGGCGACACCACCGGAAAAAATTCCTGAACCTGCAAGCACAGTTGGGTTATCACTGCTAGGCATCTACCTTATGACCCGCAAGAAATCCTTGAGGGCAAAAAAGTCATAAACTGCTCACCGCTCATACATCATCGGTATCCGTCTTATGGGTATAGCCAGGGGTTTAAACCCCTGACTCGGCGGTCTTGAAATCAAACAAATTGGGTACACGATGCACTATTGGCACTCTCTAAATTTTCCGTAGCGTAGAGTGTCAATTTTTTGAATTAACTTAAACAAATGATAGTCGAATTGAGGCGCAATAATCTATCACGGGGGGCGCGAGAGTAAGTTTATCCTCCATCAAATCAAACCGCGCCCCCTTTTGACATACTTGGAAACCAATATGTGAGACACTTTACAGCAGATCGAGCCATCAGCAGCGCAGAAGACTGCACAAGACGCATAACGACTTTCCGCAGGGTCATCACCTCCCTTGTTTAACTCTCGTTACTCAACTCCGGATGTCGTCGAAGCACCTTCAGTTGATTGAGGTACGCTGGGCAACTCCAAGCAGTAACCCGCACCATATACCGTTTTGATGTAGCGGGGATGGCGCGGGTCAGGTTCTAGTTTGGTTCGCAAGTGGCGAATGTGTACGCGAATGGTTTCGATATCATCATCTGGATCGTAACCCCAGACTTCCCTAAGGATTTCACTAGGGGAAACTGTCTGACCGTGGCGTTGCAGCAAGCAGTGCAGAAGCTCAAACTCCAAGTGAGTCAGTTTCACTGTTTGACCAAACCATATCGCTTCAAACCGTTCTGGAACCAAGGTAAGCGGTCCGAAGTTGAGAATTTCGCTGTGCTTGGCAGCTTGAGGAATTCGGTCAGTACGTCGCAAGAGCGCCCGCACCCGTGCTAGCATTTCTTCAACTTCAAACGGCTTAGTGAGGTAATCATCTGCGCCAGCGTTGAAACCTTCGACTTTATCCTGAGTTTGGCTTAAAGCCGTTAACATCAACACGGGAATCTCCGCTGTACGCTCATCCCGCCGCAGGCGTTGGCAAACGGTAAATCCATCTACCCTGGGCAGCATCAAGTCGAGCATAATCAAATCTGGCTGTAGCTGGAGAGCTAGCGCCTGACCTTTGATGCCGTCTTCAGCTTGGCTGACATCATATCCAGCCATTTCTAAGTTGACGGCAACGAGTTCTGAAATTGCAGGGTCATCGTCTATGACAAGAATCCTCGGCATTAGTAAAAATTTATTACTACTTATTAAGGATAAATAAGAACCTTTGGTAGATACAAAGATTGCTTTATTGATTATAAAAAATATTTTAAATCTAACATAAAGATTAAGAATAAAGGATTGTGCAACCAAACCTAAACTATACTAAATTTTGGTCTTAATGTGTGACTCCTCTTACAGTCCAGCGTGGTTTTTGCAAAACGGTGTGGTTTTGACTGTCTACACCGCTCTTCGAGCTAGTCGTGATTGGGAACGTACAACCCAAAACCCAGAGCCGCCCTATGAAGAAAAAATCTTTATAGGTGCCCAAGGAGTACCCATTTTTGGCTGGGTAGCGATCCCTGAAAATGCTCATGGCACTATCGTCGGCACTTATGGCATTACAGGCGATTTGGATGACCAATGGTATCTGAGGCTATTGGGGCGCAAAGCATATGCTCAAGGGTATGCCGTCGTACTCTTTGATTGGCGTGCCCACGGCAAAACAGCTCAGTTGTCGCCAACGTTAACAAGTGATGGGTTGTACGAGGGAGAGGATTTTGTTCGCATTGCCGCCACTGCCAAAGCAATGGGATGCCCAGGAAAATTTTGGTTTACAGGGTACTCTCTAGGGGGACAATTGGCGCTATGGGCAGTGAAAGCTGCTGTGGAATTAACTAGAGAGGATGCAAATTTAGGGCTAGAAGATAGCGACATTGGCGGTGGAGCAGTGATTTGTCCAAGTTTGGATTCAAGGCGATCGCTCTCTTTTCTAGTCAAACACCCTGTGGGAAAATATTTTGAAAGGGCGATCGCGCGGCAGTTGAAAAAACTCGCATGGCGAATTCATGATGCTCATCCTGGAACTATTGACCCTGAAGCGATTGAAAGAGCTAACAGTATCTGGGGTTTTGACGACGAACTGGTGATTGAGCGATTGGGTTTTCCCACAGTGGAAGCTTACTACGATGCAAGTAGCGCTTTGCCACTGCTGCCAAACCTCACAAAACCAACTTTGATTATATACGCCGAAGACGACCCGTTCTTTGAACCAGCAATTATACCTGAATTGCAAATTGCCTGTGCTAACAACCCCGTGGTAGATTTGTTACTAACCCGTTACGGTGGTCATGTTGGCTATATAAGTAGTAAAGAGTGCCAGCGCCAAGCACAAGACCCTGATCCATGGTGGGCATGGAATCGGATTTTAGAGTGGATAGGTCAGCAGGGTTAGCAGCAGAAAGAGATGATTGGTGGGAAGCCATCGCTCAAGTGTGTAACGTAATCGGCAAGGTGAGGGTGAACGCTGTTTGACCAGAAGATGTTGAGTCAAGGATGAGGTCGCCATGATGTGCCCGGGCAATTTCACGGGCAAGGCTGAGTCCCAGTCCGATTCCTTCTACCTTGCGGGTTCGCGCAGGATCACCGCGATGGAAGCGGTCAAAAATGCGTGAGCGATCGCTGACTGGAATGTCAATTGAAGCATTAGCAATCGTGACATGGAGAGTTGTTTGAGTTTGATGAGCGTGAATCTGTATCCAGCCGTTGGGGAGATTGTATTTGATGGCATTACTCAACAGGTTTTGCAGAACTTGAATGAGGAGATCGCGATCGCCCTGTACCCGTAATCCATCACTAATATCAGTTTGCACACTCAGGTGCGGAGCCAGCAGTTCCACATCCTCTACCATCTCGATGAGCAACTCAGACATATCCACCTCAACCAGATACAAGCTCATTTGTCCCGCATCTGCCAAAGACAGCAGCAAGAGTTTCCGCATAATTCCACTCAGGCGGCGCACCTCATCCAACAGGTTGCTTAAGCGCTGTTGCATTTCACTTCCGTTCTTCACCTGTTGCAGCGTTCGTTCCAGTTCACCTTGCAGAATGGTTAGTGGGGTTTTCAGTTCGTGAGCGGCATCAGCACTGAAGCGGGAGGCTTGTGTAAAACTGCGTTCCAGGCGTTCCAGCATTTGGTTAAATACCCGAATCAGTTCGACAAATTCAACATCGGTTGTCCCAATCGGAATCCGCTGATCTAACCCTTTAACCGTCACCTGTTGAATGACGCCCGTTAATTGACCGATAGGACGCAACGCACCGCCAGAAACCAACCATGCCCCAGAGGCAACCAGCACAAGCGCTCCCGGAATTGAAACAAGGAAGATATTGCGAATGGTAGCCATCTCTTGATTGACAGCTTGCAGGCTAACGGCAATGGCAACCTGAACATGGCGAAATTTAGCTGCCCCAATCCGCCAAGTTCCTGTTGCCGTCTGCTGGGTGACAAATCGAGGTGGGCGTGGGGGAATTAAGGGTGGTGCAAGGGCAGATGGATTAGTACTCTCAAGTTTTGGCGGTGGTTCACGCTTAGGAGACGGTGGCAGAGGAGTCAACTCAAGACGCCTAAGCAGCAGACGATTCACGTTGAGATCGCCAGGCACTTCGTTGGATTGATAAAGTGCGTTGCCGTTTGCGTCAAGCACCAGCAGTGCGATCGGGATTTTTGTCTTTCTTCCGAAGGCATAGGTTAATGAGTCTCCGTAGAACTGCCATCGCTCTCGTTCGGGTGGACGAGTTGCCCGCATCAACTGATTAAACAGTTGTGCATCAAGGCGGCTGATCTGAGCATTGTAAATCTGGAACCAGGAGACTGCGCCAAATCCTACTAATGCGCTTCCAGCCAAAGCCGTAGACAATAAGGCAATCCGGAGTCGAAACGAACGCAGTTTCATGATTGAGGATCTGGTTTGCGAAACCGATATCCAACCCCTCGAATGCTTTCAATCCAGCCTGCTTCATCAATCGGGTCAATTTTTTTACGAATTCGCTGGATACAAACATCCACGACGTTGGTGTTGGGGTTAAAGTCATAGCCCCAAACGTGTTCCAGAATTTGGGTACGGGTAAAAACCCGTCCCGGAGAGCGCATGAGATATTCCAGAAGATTAAACTCGCGGCTGGTGAGTTCTATCGCCTGTTGATTGCAGGTAACTTCTCGTGTGATGCGATCAAGCTTGAGCGGTCCAACTGAAAGCAGATTTTGACGTTCGCCTACACTCCGGCGCACAACGGCATGAATTCGAGCCGCTAACTCTTCCACAAAAAACGGTTTGGCGATGTAGTCATCGGCTCCCAAATTCAGCCCGGACAGGCGATCGTCGAGTTCATTGCGAGCCGTCAACAAAATCACAGGAGCATTCCGACCTTTTTGCCGCAGTTGTTTAAGAATTGATAGACCATCTTTTCCCGGCACCATGATGTCGAGTACGATCGCGTCGTATTCGTTGTCTAATGCCCGCAGATAGCCTTCATCACCGTTATCGCAGTAGTCTACGACAAATCCCTGCTCCTTCAATCCAGCCCGGACGAAGTTAGCAATTTTTGCTTCATCTTCGACAAACAGAACGTTCACAACTATTTATTACAACTATTTATGTTATGACTTCACCTATTGCTCCATTCTAAATTCATTACCCTTTGGCTCAAATTACAAAACTGTAATTTAGAAAGCAGGCAAGCTGTCATTTTGATTCTGCTTAATCAGAAATGTAAGCAATTTGGAGACAGATAAGTAAATACACTGGATTTCAAACCAGATTGTTGCACTCGACCCTCTGCCTGCGGCACCCTTAGAAGGAAAGCAGAGAGGCTCTGCACGGTTATGCGTTCGCAGTTGAATTGTGATACTTAAAAAATAGGCAGTATGAAAAATAATAATCGCCAATTAGGTCGGATTTTGAGTCGAAGAGAGGCACTTGGTTTATTTAGGGTAGCCGGAACCGCAATATTTCTGGTTGGATGCACACCTAGAAAGTCTAGCTCCGCGCAGGCACAGTCGAGTGTAGCCATCGCAGCATCATCGACCGCCAATCTTGCTACGTTGCCTGCGTGTATCGTGCGTCCGGAGCAGACTGAAGGACCCTATTTCGTGGACGAGAAGCTCAACCGCTCCGACATCCGCTCCGATCCGTCGGACGGTTCGGTGAAAGAGGGTGTGCCGCTCAAACTGACGCTTCGCGTTTCTGAGATCAGCGGTACTGGCTGCACGCCTCTAGCAGGTGCGATCGTGGATATTTGGCACTGTGACGCGCTGGGCGTTTATTCGGACGTGACAGACCGGAGTTTCAATACCGTCGGGAAAAAGTTCCTGCGCGGCTATCAAGTGACGGACGCGAATGGAACTGTCCAGTTCACAACCATTTATCCTGGTTGGTATCCAGGCAGAACGGTCCATATCCATTTTAAGGTACGCACAGATGCGACATCAGGGCAGCGTTATGAGTTTACGTCACAGCTGTACTTTGATGACTCGATTAGCGATCGCGTATACACTCAGGCACCCTACGCTAGCAAGGGACAACGCACGTTGAAGAATGCGGAGGACGGAATTTTTAAAGATGGTGGCGACCAATTGTTGCTCAAGCTCACCAAGAATGGACAAGGCTACGCAGCAACCTTTGATGTTGGGCTTCAGATGGCGTGATTTGAGCCATTGGTTGGCTTGCCCACAGTGACTATAAAAGCAGTAAATTTTCAATAAACCTGAGAATAATCGCATAAAGCGCCGCTTTTTGACACAACACTTAGTTTGAGCTTTGACGCAATTTTTTTAAGTAGACAAAATCAGCCAAGCAATAAATCTGATTCTTTTGTAAGGTGCGTTTGCCTTGCTGAAGTGATTTGATTCATACCAATTCTCCATGAAGATGCACTTAATATTAGAAAACGAACCGCCAAGAAGCCAAGAACGCCAAGGAACAGACGAATATTTATTAAGTGCAAGTTTATAGAGAATTGGTATCAGATGAGTCTGCAATTGATAAAGCAAGTGGTGAGTGAGATCATTCTTTGGCTTAAATAGACTTCTTGCACTCATTCTGGTTTAAAGATATTTGAAACCACAGATGTAGACGCCGGAGGCGGCTTCCTGCAGGGTACAGCGATAAACACAGATGATTTATCTGTGTGCATCTGTGTAGCCTACGGCACGGCTTACGCCTACATCTGTGGTTTTTTTTCATAAACATTGACTACATGTAAGAGGTTTAATGACAAAAATTACAAAACTGTAATTTAAAACCAGGGCGAAGTGTGATTTTGGGTCGGTTGAATTAGAAATATAAACAATCTATCTTTTGGAAGTTGATCATGAAAATTAGTCAAGCATTGGTCGTGACAGCGATTTCTGTTCTAGCTGGCACATTGGTTTTTACTTCACTTAATCAGGCAAATGCCGAAGCTCCATTGCATCAAATCGCACAGGCAACAGATGCGCCGAACCAACCACCGCAAGGACAGCGGCGACGACGCCGGATTGATTTTGCAGCGGCTGCCCAGAAATTGGGAGTCACAGAAGCACAGTTAAAGGATGCGCTGGGAGTGCCTGCCAATCCTCCAAATGGAGCTGATAGAAATGGGCGTCCTCCTCGCCCTGATTTTGCAGCAGCTGCGGCAAAGCTGGGTGTCACTGAACAACAGTTGACAGACGCACTCGGCATTCCACCGCGTCCTCCTGCAAACAGGTAGGTAATTAATCAGTGAAATCAAAGTAACCTAGCTTCAAAGGTCTTACTCAAAGTTGGTTGATACAACGTTGGTTTTACGCTTCAAGGGCTTGACAGCGCCAAGCCTTTTCTACTTCCCACCGATCCAAGGTCTTTATGCGACACACCACAACTCCCTTGAAACCACGACTCACTCATGCATTTGGGCGGTTATGGAAGCTGCATTGGGTTATGGCTGCCTGTTTTCTCGTCATCTACTTGATTGGTATGGTGATCAGGGCGAACGCACCTTAAAGTGGCACATACATAATTGACATTTAAATATATATGTGTTAACAAAACATCTAATATTTATTAGAGATTAAAATCTTGTATATTTTGACAGATTGACAAAAGGTTATTGAATTATAAAAATCACGAATTAACTTAAATTAGGTCAGCAAGAAAGTCTGCGATCGCTCCCAAGGTTTCAACGTATTTGAAAATCTTTCAAAGCAATTTGACAGCAACATTTTGTAGGTTTTTGTTAATTTTGGTGCGTTTGCCCTGGATTGATCCCTAAGTGCTCACGTATCGTCACGATTTGACTCCCCGCCGTGTCGTCTTCCGTGCCAAGCTGAGAAATGCTCTTATTACTGGTGAGGAATCATGTTGCCGCCAAGTAAGATAAAGTCCGGTTTTAGGTATCTGCTCTTGTAAGGGTCTGTAAATGACTCCGCTTCTGTGGAAGTTTTGCAAGGAGGCGGGAACGAAAGCGATGCCCAGTCCTGCTGCAACCAAGCCGATGATAGTTTGCATCTGAACTGCCTCTTGAGCAACTTTCGGACGAAATCCAGCTTGTTGACAAATGTTAATAATCTGCTCGTAAAAGATGGGTCCCATTTTGGCAGGAAATAGGATAAATAATTCCGAAGCCAATGTGGAGAGAGACACTTTAGTCTGGGCAGAGAACGGATGGGTTTCTGGCAAGGCCAATACCAATGATTCTTGCAAAATGCATTCCACACTCAAACCTGGCTCGATGATGGCAGAACGAACAATGCCGACATCAACCTGTTTGTGATACAGGGCTTGAATTTGCTCTTGCGTCGTCAGTTCATGCAATCGCAGTTCTACAGCAGGAAACTGTTCTCGAAAGACACTTAAAATATCTGGCAGTACGGTATACGTTGCAGAGCCGACAAAGCCGACCGCCAACCGTCCAACCTCACCCCGCCCTATCTGTTGTGTCACAACGATAGCCTGTTCGAGTTGCGCTAACACTCCATAGGAGCGCTCTAAAAACACTTTGCCTGCTTCAGTCAGATGCACTTGCCGCTTCGTTCGTTCAAACAGCTTGACTCCTAGTTCATCTTCCAAACCACGAATCTGCTGACTGAGCGGGGGTTGGGAAATGCGCAACCGCTCCGCTGCTCGACTAAAGTGTAGTTCCTCAGCCACCGCTTCGGAAGTAGTGCAGGTGCCGTAATTCCATCGTACTTATATGTCTAACCTATTAATCTTAGTCAAATATATATTGGACAGTCGCATAGCTGTCTCCTATCGTAAGAAATATGAGGCGCGTCTCATCGTTTTTGGATTGGAGAAAACAAATGACAAGAGACAAAAATCGTGTCGCTCCTAAAGTTTGGTTAATTACAGGATGCTCAACAGGATTCGGACGTGCCCTAGCAGAAGCTGTGTTGAAGAAGGGCGACGAAGTGCTTGCTACTGCTCGCGAACCAGAGCAACTTCGCCCTTTGATTGAGGACTATCCAAAGATTGCAAAGGCTGTACGTCTGGATGTAACATCATCCCAAGACATACAAGCAGCCGTTGATACAGCAATCGCCACATTTGGTCGAATTGATGTGCTAGTCAACAATGCTGGCTATGGACTAATTGGAGCACTCGAAGAAGTCAGTGATGTTGATATTCGCCAACAGTTTGAAACAAACTTCTTTGGGCCACTCCGTCTAATGCGAGCTGTCTTGCCTTTGATGCGTCAGCAAGGCAGCGGTCACGTTGTGAATATGTCATCTACGGCAGGATTAGTGGGGTTTGGCGGAAGCAGCATCTACTGTGGCACTAAATTTGCCCTTGAAGGCACGTCTGAAGCCCTGGCTAAGGAGGTTGAATCTTTTGGAGTTAAAGTCACTTTAATTGAACCTGGGGCATTTCGCACAGACTTCAACGGACGCTCTCTAAGAGCAGCCGAACAATCCATTGATGCCTATGTTCCGGTGAGCGGGGCTTCATTGCAGTGGTTCAAAGATATGGATGGTAAGCAACCTGGCAATCCAGCCGCATCGGCGCAAGCCATCATTCAAGCTGTGGAAAGTCTTCGTCCACCGATGCGACTGGCATTAGGCACGGATGCCATGAGCCTGATTCATGAAAAACTGGAATGGGTCAAAACGGATTTGGATGCTTGGCAGCAGGTGACTGTAAGTACGGATTATACAGATAGGAACAGTGAGGTAATAGTTGGGTAGCTAAGCTCTGAGCTAGCCATTAGACGATGCATATGCCCACTAAAAAGCAGAATTTAAGTCAGGAGAAAGTTCAGTGATTCGACTCGACGATCAAGTAGCTATTATTACTGGAAGCGGGCGAGGTTTGGGGGCAGCCTATGCCAGCCTGCTGGCGGAAAGAGGAGCGCGTGTCGTTGTGCATGACGCAGGCGTCAACAAAGATGGAACCGGATTCGATCCGAACGTGGCGGCTGATACCGCAAGGAAAATTCAAGAAGCAGGTGGGATTGCGTTCCCGATCGACGTAATCCTCCATAGTAGAGATAACTGCCAAAGTCTAGTGGAAACTACGCTCTTGAAGTTTGGTCGCCTCGACATCTTGATCCACAATGCGGGATGGGTTGCCTATCAGTCAGTGCAAGAACTGACACCTGATTTTCTACAGCGCGCCATCAGCATTAATTTAGAGGCACCAACATGGCTGGCTCAAGCTGCCTTTCCGATTATGAAGCGACAAAACTACGGACGGATTGTGCTTACGACTTCGGATAGAGCTATTTATAAGCAATATGCACTCAGTGGTCTCGCCCCTTATGCTATGGGAAAAATGGCACAGATAGGTCTGATGAATGTGCTCGCGGTTGAAGGCAAAGAGCATGGAATTCTCGTTAATGCGATTTCGCCGGTAGCCAAAACGCGTATGTGGAACGTACAAGATGAGCCAGAGGATTTGCGACCAGATCAAATAGCCCCCGGAGTATTATATCTTGCTTCTCCAGAATGCCAAGAATCTGGATTTATATTAAGGGCAAGCAATGGTCAATTCACAGCCGTGCGCTGGATCGAACGAGACAATGTGGACTATCCGTTAAACCTTGCCGCTGTTGAGGTTTCTACTGCGGAGGATTTGGCTACTCAATGGCAGGAGATTGCTGCGGATGTTGCGTTTTAAGGACTGGGCTAGTACTTCGAGATGGTCTTTCGGGAAACAATTGAGGTTATTGGTGGGGGCATAGTTGAAAAAAGGATATGGGTAGGGGGCGATCGCCTCTCTCCCCAATCCAGGGCAAACGCACCAAAATTGACAAAAACCTACAAAATGTTGCTGTCAAATTGCTTTGAAAGATTTTCAAAAAATTACACAATAATATTTTATTAGTACAATTTATCTGAGTTCTAGCTCTTAATAATTAAAATTAATAATGAAAAATAATAATAAATGCTTTTGCATCAAAAAACGGGGTTTAATAACTGTTAAACCTAAGCTAAGATATGAAAAATAAGATGATCTTTGCTCTTTATACAGTGAAGATTCCAGCTAAAATCTTTTCTAGATAATCATTGTTCCACCCAGCTTTATTGCGTTTACGTTTGATTCCTTTTTTAAGTGTTTTTTCTTGATTTAAAAGATTCAGAGAAATTTAATTCAATAACCTTTTGTCAATTTCCAGAAAGTAGATAGCCGGAAAACAAGTCAAATTTGCCCAAACTGCGGAACCGAAACGGGGAAAAAAGAACTTTCAAAACGTACTCATACCTGTTCAAATTGCGGCTATACAACAGATAGAGACATTGCAGCCGCTCAAGTAGTGCGAGAGCGCGGACTTGCAGCCGTAGGGCATACGGTCAAGATGCTTGCAGAGGGTAAATTCATTGGAATCCCTGTGAAGCAAGAATCTCCCGGCGCGTCTTTCCGTGGGGAGTGTCAAACCTTGCTGGCACTGGTTGCGTTGCACATGGTTGAGCAGCGTTACTTTCTCCGTAGAACCTGGAAACGAATTTTTAAAGCGTAACAATTACAAAACAAATTACAAAATTGTAATTTAAGCACAGGGCAATTTGTCATCTTGGGCTGGCGTAATTGAAACTATTGACTCTTTCGACTCTCACCAGAAGTTTGAGCAAAGGTTTGTAGAAGCAAGGGCATTGCAACGACTCAATTGTTGTTTACAACCCAGGTGCAAAGAAACGTATGACACTTGATTCTCCCCAACCCACTACATTCAAGCCTTTTCCTGAAGGCTTAAGGAAACACAAACTAACCAAGTGGCTAATATCATCGGTTGCCTTGATCGCCCAACATCCGGACATTATGTTCTAGAAGGCAGAAACTTAACTACGCTAAACAATGACGATTTAGCATATATTCGTAATCGGCGCATCGGTTTTGTGTTTCAGCAGTTCAATTTGCTGGCTCGCTCCACGGCTTTAGAAAACGTAATGCTGCCAATGGTCTATGCAGGTGTTCCCAAATCACAGTCAAGGCATCACGATCGTCATCGTGACGCACGAACCGGATGTCGCCGAGCAAACTCACCGCATCATTCATGTCAAAGATGGTTTAAGTAGTCCAGCAGCAAGCCACGCGAACAGTTTTGCCTAACAAATTACTGCACCGGAACGCGAAAACCGTCCATTTTGCCAGTGAAGCTGCACACTTTGTATCGTGTCGCTCCCACAATCAATATCATTCAGCTGACTTGAGAATCAGGTGTATCAAAGCATCAATCAGGCGATCGCTCTCCATCGGAATAATTTCCTTACCGTTCATCATCTCCTGAGTCATGACAAAATGAACCAATGACCCAAGAAGAATTCGTGCCGTTGCCTCTGGATCAGGTATGTTGAGTTCAGGGTGACAAGCTAGGTACTGACTAAGAGTCTCAATCGCCGGTTTCATCAAGCATACGATACACAACTGGGCTAACTCAGGAAAACGACCAGACTCGCCAATCACGACTCGCTTAAACGCACGAAACTCTTCATCTTTAAGCATTTCATTCAATGCTTTTGTTACCAATCGGCGCAGGACTATTTTCGGGTCTCCTTCAAGGTGCTCTGCACCAAAGATAGAATGAAATCGCTCTTGAGCCAGTTTCTCTACCAGAGCCTTAAAGAGTCCTTGTTTATCTTGAAAGTGGCTGTAAACTGTGGCTTTAGAAACCCCTGCACACGTCGCTACCTTGTCCATACTCGTACCAGCGTAGCCATGCAGGAGAAATTCATGCATCGCCCCTTGCAGGATTTGTCCAACCTTATCTAATGAACTGTTGCGCTCAACTTCAGTTTCAGTAACTCTTTCACGTACCATTTTTTAAATATACTGTCGTATAAACAATCTTATCGATAAGTTCCTTGATTTTTGGCAATTCCATAACATTAAATGCACCTTATATAAATATATCTTTAGACATATAAAATAAACTATCAATGATCACTTAAGGGGAATTCACAATATGTTCTAGGGCTTCTGCACACTTTGCGTGCAACTGTTGTACAGGAAGCACAAATTTATAAATTCAAACAGGACAATCTCACTATAAGTTCGAGACTTGCATAATCTTTTTGAGTTTCATTCTTTTTTTTATTTTGAATACTATTAAGCTGAAACATTTGCCTAAGATGTTACTAAAGGTGTATGGTTTCACCACCCTCCTTCAGATAACGTATGTGGCTAGGGTGTATCCAACACAAGCAGTTTCCAAGTGATGACAACCTGGGAAAGCACGAGCAGGATCATTGTTGTGCCCGGGTATATGCAAATAAAAACTGCTAGGAACACAACTAAACTATTGAGTTTAGTTTAGATATATTATAAGACTAATATTAGTATAATACTAAACGGTTTAGTTTTACACCCAATGGTAGCAGATTATGCTTGAAAACTCCAATTTCGAGGGTCCATCTCCTCTCAAACCCATTTTCCGTCCACCTGTTCTGATGGCTGTACTAGCAACGATAACAGCAGGAGGAGTCGGTGCTTACACGGTACAAAAAACCCGAAATGCCAACGTTGAGGCAGCAAAGAAGCAGGCAATTCCAGTAGTACAAGTAAAAACAGTGACAGCACTGGGACGCTTGGAACCAAAGGGAGAAATCATTCAACTTTCTGCACCAGCATCGGCAGAAGGGAGTCGAGTTGAAAAATTGCTGGTCAGGGAAGGGAGTAAGATTAACGAAGGACAGATAATTGCGATTTTGGACAGTCGCGATCGCTTGACCGCAGCATTGGCAGAAGCACAGGAGCAAGTACGAGTCGCCCAGGCAAATTTGGCGCAGGTCAAAGCGGGTGCCAAACAGGGAGAAATAGAAGCGCAAAAAGCAGCGATTGCCCGCATCCAAGCAGAACAAGACACGGAAATTCCGGCGCAAAAAGCAGCGATTGCTCGCTTAGAGGCAGAAAGAGATACGGAAATCGAGGCACAAAAAGCAACGATTGCTCAAGCGCAGGCACAGCTAAACAATGCCCTAGCAGAATACCGACGCTATCAAGCACTTTATCAACAAGGAGCGATTTCTGCCTCGTTCCAGGATACCAAGCGCTTGACTCTCACGACAGCCCAGCAACAAATAGCACAAGCAACAGCCAACCTTAAACGCATCCAAACATCGCGAGAACAACAAATAGCAGAAGCACGAGCCAACCTCAAACGCATCGAAACATCCCGAGAACAACAACTACTAGAAGGCAGAGCGACCTTAAATAAAATTGCGGAAGTCCGTTCTGTGGATGTAGAAGCAGCCCAAGCAGAAGTCAATCGTGCTAAAGCAGCCGTAAAAAGAGCAGAGGCAAATCTCAGACTTGCTTTTGTGCGATCGCCCGAACAAGGTCAAGTCCTCAAAATTAATACCCGTCCTGGAGAATTGGTGTCCACAACTGACGGTATTGCAGAGATTGGGCAAACCAGTCAGATGTATGCAGTTGCAGAAGTTTACCAAACTGATATTAACAAAGTGCGTTTAGGGCAACGAGTGCGCTTACAGAGTGAGTCCCTAGGTGATCAATTGGTGGGAACTGTGGATCGTTTGGGGATGCAAGTGCAACGGCAGAATGTTATTAACAGCGACCCCACAAGCAATATTGATTCCAGAGTCGTGGAAGTCCATGTACGACTTGATGAGCCATCTAGCGAGAAATCTGCGAGATTCTCCAATTTGCAAGTAAGGGCGGTAATTGAACTGTGATTGGACTTATCTTCCAGCAAATTCAGCAACTACGGCGGCGAACGCCATTAGGATGGCTGCAACTGAGTCACCAAAAAAGCCGTTTTTTGGTAGCATTATCAGGCATTGCCTTTGCCGATGTTCTCATGTTCATGCAGCTGGGATTTCAGACTGCCCTGTTTGACAGCAATACTAGACTCCATCACAGCATGGAGGCAGACATTTTTCTCGTCAGTCCCCAAGCACGTAACCTGGCATATTTGTCTACATTTACTCGGCGGCGACTATTGCAGGCAATGGATATACCAGGGGTCAACTCAGCAGAGGGAATGTATCTTGGCTTTATCGATTGGAAGAATCCTCAAACGCGCAAAGAGACTGGCATACTCGTTATAGGGATCAATCCGGATAAACCAGCGTTTGATTTACCAGAGGTGAACAGCCAATTAAACGCTATCAAGATGCCAGATACCATGTTATTTGACAGTGGTTCTAGAGGAGAGTATGACAAGATATTTGCCCAAATTGAGCAGGGGAAACCTGCCACCACTGAAATAGGACGGCGGACGATTACCATTAATAGCTTATTTAAAGTGGGAGCTTCCTTTATAGCTGATGGTACCTTAATAACCAGCGACCAGAACTTTTTGCGAGTATTTCCCAGACAAGAACCTGGGGCTGTGAATCTGGCTTTGATTCAACTGCAACCAGGCTATGACCCAAAGCAAGTCGCAACTGCCTTAAAATCCCACCTAGGAGATAAAAATGATGTCAAAGTCTTGACAAAAGAGGAATTTATTGAATTTGAGAAGAACTATTGGCAAACAAACACTGCGATCGGCTTTATTTTTAGCCTAGGTGTAACAATGGGGTTTCTGGTGGGGGTGATTATCGTATATCAAGTCCTTTCCACCGATGTCAATGCTCACATGAAAGAATACGCCACCTTCAAAGCAATGGGGTATCGCAATGCCTACTTGCTAGGAGTGGTGTTTGAAGAAGCAATCATTATGGCGGTGTTAGGCTTTTTACCAGGTGTCACCGTATCCTTTGGGCTGTACGCTATGACGCGGAACGCCACCAACTTACCAGTGATCATGACCTTGGCAAGAGCAATTCAGGTACAAGTACTGACCATAATCATGTGTATGATTTCTGGCGCAATTGCTACGCGCAAAGTCCAATCTGCTGACCCCGCCGATATGTTCTAAGTACATGCATTGCATAAGTTCGTAACTTTTTTAAACGCAGAGGAACGCGGAGGAAGGCGTATTCGTGACGCAGAGTCTCGCCAAATTTAATGCGCTACGAATTAATGAAATGCTGTACTAAGCAACTGGAATTTGGGTAGTGGGTAGTGGTATTGCAACTAACAACCAACAACCTGCAACCTGCAGCTACTAACTAACGACTGACAACTAAATTAATCCAAAATTTCTATGCAATCTGTCATATCTGTTCAAAATCTCAACCACTACTTTGGTAAAGGTCAACTCCGCAAACAAGTGCTATTTGACATCAACTTGGAGATAAACGCCGGTGAAATTATTATTATGACAGGTCCTTCTGGTTCTGGTAAAACCACACTTCTGACCTTGGTAGGTGGCTTGCGTTCAGCCCAGGAAGGGAGTTTGCGGGTATTAGGACGAGAACTGTGTGGTGCAAATGCAGGACAACTCACACTAGCACGACGTAATCACGGCTACATATTCCAAGCACACAACCTGCACGGTAGCTTAACAGCACTGCAAAACGTCAGGATGGGCTTGGAACTGCACAAGAGTGTTACTCCACAACAGATGCACAGACGCTCAGCCGAGATGCTAGATTTGGTAGGATTAGGCAATCGTCTCAATTACTACCCAGATGACCTGTCGGGTGGACAAAAACAACGGGTGGCTATAGCCCGTGCGCTGGTGAGTCAACCCAAAATTGTTCTTGCAGACGAACCCACCGCCGCCCTTGATAGTAAGTCGGGTCGAGATGTGGTGAACCTGATGCATAACCTAGCGAAAGAGCAAGATTGTACCATTTTGTTGGTGACTCATGACAATCGTATCTTGGATATAGCCGATCGCATTGTTTATATGGAAGATGGTAAGTTAGCAAAAGCTCCTGTTGCCGTTGGATAGCAATAGACATTATTGTTCTTTTATCGTAAATTAAAGGGTTTAAGACCCCTTCATCTATAGGTAGTCTCAGTTTCAGTCGGGGTTGAAATCCCCGTTTGAAACTGTCTTAAATTTTGAATTTTGTTCGCGTAGCGTGCCCGAAGGGCATATTTTGAATTTTGAATTGTTAATCTGCCCATTGCCCAAAAGACAGATATCTGCTGTCTAGGTTGGGCAAAGGCGCTGGTGATCAGCTACTGATTGCGTTGTTGACGACGAGCACGCATTTCCTCCCGATATTTTTGCAGTTGTTGTTTTTGCTCTGCAGTCAGGACTCCATCAATCTGAGTTTTCTGTGACTCCATGACTTGACGCATTTGGTTTTTCTGCTCATCAGTCAGATTCAAAGCAGCAAACGCACCCCGCTTTCCCTGGCGGTTTTGCATAGCGGTTTTTAACTGTTCTCGTTGCTGTTCAGTGAGAATTTTCTCCATTTCGGCGCGGGTACTGCTGCGGATTTCTTTGATTTTGGCTTTTTGTTCATCCGTCAGTCCCAAACGTTGCATTGCTCCCCCTTTTTCCCGAGATTGTGCAACAACGATCGCTGAAGAGGAGTTTGCCTCTGCTTTGACTGCGAGGGAGGTTGCACTTAAACTGAGGGCGATCGCCGCACCAATGAGTGATAAGTTTTTGAGTTTCATAAACTACCGCTGGGTTTCTCCTGCTTGATACCACTATCATAAAAATTTAATTTTAAGGGTGACATGAGGAGAAAGTCACGAATACACTCATGACTTTAGTCATGGTGTATACAAGTAAATTCATCAGGTAACCTTGAAGTCTATTAAGTGCAAGTTTATAGAGAATTGGTATTCTGAGATCTTGCACCTGTTGCAACAGTGAGGAGGCGAAGCCTCCAAACCCTCGTTACCAGGTTCAACCTGGTAACGATATATTAGAGCCTCTGGCTCTTGTTGGGTGCAAGCAGTGATGTTTGGAATCCCACCCCTCCACTTGCGTGCTTCGGGGTGGGAGGATGTCAATATAATAACTAGTTGAGATTGGGTATATTTTTATGACCCGTCCGATTCAATTCAACAATCATCCTTTTCGATTTCTCCTTTATTTGGAGTGGATATTGCTAGCGTCTGCCGCTTTGACAGCAGCGCTACCGTCTCACTCGTACCGATTTCAGACTAAGTTTCCCGAACTGACAATTTGTAGTCTGACGCTGTTTGGTTTAATGGGCTTAAGATTGCCCACTCGTAACCATATAACTAAAATATTTTACACTGCTGCCGAAATATTCTTAATTTTAATAACTGGCTTTTTTGGAGGAAGAACTGCTCGGCTTTTTCCCTTTCTTTACGTCATTCTAGTGACTCGTAGTTGCTTAATTTTTCAGTTACCAGGTCGCTTGGTAGTGACAGCTTTATCATTTATTTTATTTTTGATAACATTTAGAAAGCGGTTTGCACGCATAGCATTATCACCTGCATCACAAGAGCGTTTTTTGTTTTTTACTTTAAGCTTTGTACTGGTATTCGGATTAGCTTTATTGTTTGTTTTACTGTTGATGAATGCAGTTATATCTGAGCGACAAAGTAGAGAAAAACTAGCAATTGCTAATGAAAAACTGCGTCAATATGCTCTGCAAATTGAAAATCAAGCCACTCTTGAAGAACGCAACCGTATTGCTCGTGAAATACACGATTCATTAGGACACTCTCTGACAGCTTTAAATTTGCAATTAGAAACTGGTTTGAAGCTTTGGCAATCTAATCCAATAAAAGCGCAAGCTTTCTTGGCAAAGGCAAAAGAGTTAGGTTCTAAGGCGCTACAAGATGTGCGTGAGTCAGTTTCTACTATGCGTTCTCATCCTTTGCAAGAGCAATCTTTAGAACAGGCGATCGCCTCACTTGCAGAAAATGTTCAGCGTTCAACTGGTGTCGCACCAATTTGTCAAATTCACTTATCTTACGTCCCAGTTGAAATTAGCACTGCTATCTACCGCATCGTCCAAGAATCATTTACAAATATCTGTAAGTATGCCCAAGCCACAGAAATTAAACTAGAAATAACCACAACTAAAAACAGTTTGCAGTTGACGATTTCGGACAATGGTATCGGGTTTGATTTAACGCAAAATACCACAGGTTTTGGACTTCAAAGTATGCGCGATCGCACTTTAGCACTAGGAGGCTATTTTAATATTAACAGCGCTCCTGGTTCCGGTTGCAAAATTACAGCTACGATTCCTCTTTATAGGTCTTTACTAACTCCTTTCGGAGACTCATGAATAACAGGATTAAAGTCTTACTTGTAGATGACCAGAGTTTAATTCGTCAAGGATTAAAAGCTTTATTGGAATTAGAACCGGATTTAGAAGTAGTGGGAGACGCGGAAAATGGGGAAATTGCAATTCATTTGATTGAAGAATTGTCCCCAGATGTGGTACTAATGGATATAAGAATGCCTATTATGGATGGTGTAGCAGCCACTTGGGAAATTCAAAAGCGTTTTCCCGGAATTAAAGTTTTAGTGCTGACAACTTTTGATGATGATGAATATGTGAAAGCGGCGTTACAAAATGGAGCAATGGGTTATTTGCTCAAAGATACACCTTCAGAAGAGTTAGCTGTTGCTATTCGTGCTGTCTACAAAGGATACACTCAATTAGGACCAGGAATAGTTAAAAAACTTTTAACTCAATTTTCTAGCGTAACGCCTCCGCCACCTAGCTTAGCTGAACTCACTCCTAGAGAAAAAGAAGTTTTGCGGTTAATTGCTACGGGTGCTAGTAACCGAGAAATTGCACAGCAACTTTATATTTCTGAGGGGACAGTGAAGAACCATGTCACGAATATTTTGGATCGTTTAGATTTGCGCGATCGCACCCAAGCTGCAATTTTTGCTAATTCTTTTTTGCCCTATTTAAATGACCCTACTTAAAATCTGATAAGCTACTTAAATAATTTTAGACACTCTTGTCTTAAAACGCCTCTTTGCACCTTGATTTTTCTAAAGCTTTTAGCAATAATCTCTTCGCATGATATGTTGATTTGAGATTGATTAACCGAAACTAAATCTTCAATAGAAGCACCGTATATAATTTCTGATATACCCGTCCAAACGCAAGCAGTTGCACACATCGGACAAGGTTCACCAGTGGTATATATGGTATAACCTTCTAAAGAAGGGTTTTGAAGTTGAGCGGTTAAATTGCGGATGACATTAATCTCCGCATGGGCAGAAGGGTCGCTGTCTCGCTTCACAGTATTATGAGCTAGGGCAACCACTTGGTTATCTTTGACGATCACAGCACCGTAAGGCGCATCTCCTTTCTTGGCTTCTTCCAGGGCCAGACGCATAAAATCTTCTGAGTTCATATAAGCTTAAGAGTAGAAAATTCTTAGTATTAAAAATATACCACATTCAATTTTATTGCCTTCAACAGTGCTAAATCATAAACCTTGAGGTAAAAATAAGAAATGACATACTCAGCACTTGGTACTCAGGACTATTTTGCTGAATTTGTTAGACGTAGCTTCTGTGAATTATGTTACTTACCAGAGAAAAAACAGCATTTTACTTGCAAGATCTAGAGACACCAGTAGGTAAATCTGTAAATTTAACCATTGGTGGTCTGGTTTTACTATCTTCAGTAAGTTTTGTAGCACAAACTTATAATATTCCTAACAATGTACGGCTATTTTTAGATGCGATAGATAAGGCAATTTTGTTAATTTTTGCAGCAGAGTACTTACTACGGCTGTGGAGTGAAGAACATAAAATTAAGTATTTCTTTAGTTTCTATTCAATCATTGACTTAATGGCAATTTTGCCATTTTTCTTGGGTGCAGATGCTATCAGTTTTATCCGACTGCTGCGATGGTTCCGAATTTTACGGTTAATCAGGTTTATAGATAAGAAATTTTTATTTGGTATTAGTACAGAAGATAGTTTGATGTCTGTACGGATATTGTTTACTTTATTTGCAATTATTTTTGTATACTCTGGTTTGATTTATCAAGTAGAGCATCCGGTTAACGCAGAAAATTTTGCAACTTTTTTGGATGCTTTTTATTTTTCCATAGTAACGATGACAACTGTGGGTTTTGGCGATGTCACTCCAGTTTCTGGAATAGGTCGCCTGCTAACAGTGTTGATGATTTTAACAGGTATTGCCCTCATTCCTTGGCAAGTAGGTGATTTGATCAAGCGATTAGTCAAAACGGCTAATCAGGTGGAAACCGTTTGTTCTGAATGCGGTTTGTCTTTCCACGATGCAGATGCTATATTCTGCAAGAATTGTGGAACGAAGTTGAGAAAAGATTCACTAAAAAAGAACTGAGAAATCAGAACTCAGAAGGTTTTTTGCTTGCGTATTGAGATTGTGATCTACAAGCTGGCAAACAATTGGGTGTAAGGGATTTCCAACAAATAAATTATCCCCTAACAGTGGGGTGGGCATCCCGGTTCCCCCAGTTAATAGGACGGGTGCCAATCCCATCCCACAAGAAAAAATTGCATATTCTTTAATTTGGAAGTTCCTAATCAGCTTCTCTAATAAAAATAAGCGGCTATTTGCTAGTTAAGAGTGCGGCTGGAGAAGTTTCGTTAAGTAATATATTATACTATATAGTCGGATGCATCAAAAATTTTTACATTTGGAGAGCAATAAATTTTCATTTTTTATAACTTAAGGTAGATGTTAAAATTAGTTTGATATTGTGAAGGTCGTTTTGCTGTCTTACAAGTGTGATTTCGGCAGTTTGCATCTGCCATTTTTATCAGCACCGTCAAGTGACTTGTCAAGATTTTTCGCTCTCTATGAGTGCGCCCCAGTTGATGGGTGTGTTAGGGGTACTCATGCTTTACTTCTGATTTCACAAGTATCCAGTTTGAGGTTAAATAGATGCTCCTGGCAGATGTGACGATGAGCCGCACTTACGATCCACGCCTTGTGGCGCTTTCGATTGTGATAGCTGTCTTTGCTTCGTACACCGGTGTTGATTTGGCTGGGCGGGTAACGGCAGCTCAGGCACCGGCTAGACGTGTATGGTTAATTGGCGGTGCGATTGTTATGGGAATCGGTATCTGGTCAATGCACTTTGTTGGCATGCTCGCCTACAGATTACCGATACCGATGAGCTATGACGTGTTGATTGTGCTGCTGTCGATATTACCTGCTATTGTTGCCTCGCTTGGCGCACTTTTCCTTGCCAGTCGCCAGATCTTAAGTAAGCGACGATTGCTGATTGGCGGAGTGCTGATGGGCATTGGCATTGCGTCGATGCACTACGTTGGTATGTCAGCAATACGGATGGAAGCAGCTACTCGGTATCAACCTGTGCTGTTTCTACTTTCTATAGTCATCGCTATTAGTGCGTCGATAGTAGCGCTGTGGATTGCCTTTCAACTGCGTTTGCAGATTGGTAAAGGCAGTATAGGACCCAAGATTTTGAGTGCGTTCGTGATGGCAGCTGGAATTTCCAGTATGGACTACACAGCGATGGCAGCTGCCTCTTTCACACCAACCAAGGTGAGGAGTGCAGGCACAGCAGCCCAGGAAATGCAACCTGCTTCCTTCACTTGGCTGGCTATAGGCATCGCCATTGCTACACTTATTATCTTGAGTTGCACGCTGCTCACTGCCTTCATGAATCGACGAATGGCTACTCAAGCAATGCTCCTCAAACAGCAACAAGCAGAAGCTAAGCGATCGCAACTTTTTACAGAAGTGACCCTGCGTATTCGGCGTTCTCTCAAGTTGGAAGATGTCCTTAACACAGCTGTTAGTGAGATCAGCAAAGCACTGGATATAGACCGCGTTATCATCTATCGCTTCAATCCTGATTGGAGTGGCACCATTATCGCCGAGTCAGTAGCACAGGGTTGGATGAAAACCTTAGGGAAAACAGTTCATGATCCGTTTCGCGAAGATTACATCGAAATGTACAAAAATGGTCGAGTCCAGGCTACAAATAACATTTACGAGGCGAATTTTACAGACTGTCATCGGCAGATTCTTGAAGACTTTCAAATTAAGGCGAATGTGGTAGCACCTATTTTAGGTGATAACCAGCTTTTGGGCTTATTGTGCGCTCACCAATGTTCTGGATCTAGGATTTGGCAGAAGGCAGAAATTGATTTATTCGGGCAATTAGCCATTCAAGTGAGCATTGCTCTAGAACAAGCAAATCTTTTGCATGAACTCAGCGCCGCACAGGAAGTGCTGCGGGTGCGTGATGGTGCGATCGCCGCTGCTAGCAATGCCATTGTCATTACAGACCCGCGTCAGCCAAACAATCCTATCATCTTTTGCAATGCCGCATTTGAAACCATCACTGGCTATTTACCAGAAGAAGTGCTGGGGCGTAACTGCCGATTTCTGCAAGGACCTGACACCGACGCAGATACTATTGAGGAAATACGCACAGCAGTACAACAGGAGCGTGAATGTCAAGTTGTGATCAAGAATTACCGCAAGGACGGTACCGCGTTCTGGTCTGAATTAAGCATTTCTCCAGTGCGAGACGTAACTGGGAATGTGATAAATTTTGTCGGCGTGCAATCGGACATTACCTCACGCAAGCAGGCGGAAGAGGAATTGAAGCGTAGTAAAGAAACTCTCCAACATCAACTTGTAGAACTTATTAGCGATGTTCAAGAGGTAGCCAAAGGTGACCTGACAGCTCGGGCTGAAATTACAACCGGTCAAATCGGGATAGTCGCTGACTTTTTGAATGTGATCATCGAAAGCTTGCGGCAAATAGTTATTCAAGTGAAACAAGCTGCCCAACAGGTCAATGTTTCTGTGGGGGAAAACTCTCATGCTATCAATCAATTAGCAGATGAAGCACTCAATCAGGCTGAAGAAATTACCCGCACCATTGATTCAGTCGATCAAATGACTCTCTCTATTCAAGAAGTAGCCAATAGTGCGCATCAAACAGCAGAAGTTGCTCGCGCATCTGCAAGTACTGCCTTGGCTGCAGGTGAAGTCATAGAGCTTACTGTTTCTAGCATCTTAAATTTACAACAGACAATTACTGAAACAGCCGAAAAGATAAAACGTTTCGGTGAATCATCCCAAGAAATTTCTAAAGTTGTCACCTTGATTAACCAAATCGGATTGCAAACCAATTTATTATCTATCAATGCCAGTATTGAAGCCTCCCGCGCTGGTGAAGAAAATCAAGGCTTTATTGTCGTGGCTCAAGAAGTCGGTCGCTTAGCAGCCGAATCAGCCCAAGCGACCAAAGAAATTGAACACATAGTACAAAATATCCACTTAGAAACTAACGCAGTCGTCCAGGCGATAGAACAGGGAACGACTCAGGTCGTGGAAAGCACTTACTTAGTCAAAGACGTTAAGCAAAGCATGGAGCGAATTGTAGAAGTGTCTCGTCAAATCGACGAGTTGCTGGAGTCGATTTCTCTGACAACAGTGTCTCAAGCTCAAACTTCTCAAGCTGTCTCTCTTTTAATGAAGGAAATTACCAAAGCATCGGTTCGCACTGCTGATTCGTCTCGCGTTGTGTCTACGTCTTTACAACAAACTGTAGAAGTGGCGCAGCAATTACAAGCATCAGTTAGTGTGTTTAAAACTGAAGTTTGACACTAATTAATAATGAATACTATATTATTTGAAACTAATAGAACCATGGTTCGTAAATGGACTCCAAGCGATATCTCCACTTATTATTTACTGAGATCAGATCCACTCATAACGAAATTTATTGGAGAACCGCTGAGAGACAAAAGACAAGCAGAGGAATTCCTCATTTCGAGAACAATTGCCGATTATTCAAAACATGGATATGGTCGATACGCTGTTGTCTTAAAGGCTTCTGGTGATGTTATTGGAAACACTGGTCCATTATATCTAAAAGACCTAGGTAGAAATGATTTAGCGATTTCCCTTCTTCCGCAATATTGGGGACTGGGCTACGGAACTGAGATTCTTAAGGAATGCGTTCGATATGCATTTGAAAAATTGGCATTACCAGAATTAATCGGCTTGGTTGATCCGTTAAATGTTGCCTCATCAAAGCTTCTTATAAAAATAGGCATGATTTATTCAGGGAAGATAACCTACCATAATGAGATATGTAATTTATATACTCTCAAAAAGCAAGATTGGTCTAACAAGATGATGCACCTTGAGTAGTCGGTGGGGATGTAGCTGCAAATTTATCTGTGCGGAATATGGGATTTTCAAACGAGGCAGCAGGATGCAGAGCATCCAACTTCTTGTTCCCAGGCTGAGCCTGGGAACGAGTTACGGAGGCTCAGCCTCATTTTTTAAGAGCATCTTCAGGTCGAATTGGTATTGTAAACAATAACAACTTCTTTTCTTTCTTTGTGTTTTCACACCTCGCCTAGCTTCGGGGTCTATAGGAAGCTACCCTCTGGGCATCCTCGCGGTTCATTAAACAAAAAAAGGTGGGCTTTATTGCCCACCTTGAAAAGAAAGAGAATAGTCTGTTGCTAATTAACCCAACAATTGTTTCGCCTTAGCTAACACATTATCAACACTGAAGCCAAACTTCTCCAGACAGACACCCCCTGGGGCTGAAGCACCAAAGCGATCGATGCTAACTGTATCGCCTTCAGTACCGACGTACTTGTGCCAGCCCAAACTAGAACCAGCTTCTACAGACAAACGCTTGGTGACGGCTTTAGGCAGAATAGATTCTTTATAAGCCGCATCTTGTGCTTCAAACAGTTCCCACGAGGGCAGTGAGACAACACGGACTTTCTTGCCTTCGCTGGTGAGTTTCTCGGCTGCGGTTACGCAGAGGCTCAATTCGGAACCAGTACCAATGAGGATCAGTTCCGGGGTACCCTCGCTGTCAACCACTGTGTATCCACCCTTGGTCACACCCTCAATTGATGTACCTGCCAAGTTGGGGACATTTTGACGGGTGAACGCCAACAAGGTGGGAGCGTGTTGCTTTGCCTTCTCAATCGCCACTTTGTAAGCGCCAGAGGTTTCATTTCCGTCTGCGGGGCGAATCACTGTTAACTGAGGAATGGCTCGCAGGGAAGCGAGAGTTTCAATGGGTTGGTGCGTTGGACCATCTTCACCTTGTCCAATCGAGTCGTGAGTCATCACCCAAATCACGCCACCGTGGGACAGGGCAGATAAGCGGATGGCAGCACGCATGTAGTCTGTGAAGATCAGGAAGGTAGCGCCGTAGGGAATTAATCCAGAACGATGCAGCGACATGCCGTTACAGATTGCGCCCATACCGTGTTCCCGCACACCAAAGTGGATGTTACGGTTTTGGTAGTGTCCTTTCTGAAAGTCGCCGAAGCCCTTAATTTCAGTCAGGTTGGAGTGAGTTAAGTCAGCCGAACCACCAATTAACTCAGGTAAAACTGCTGCCAGTTTGTTGAGGCAGGTTTCCGAGTGTTTGCGGGTGGCGAGTGCTTTGTCTTCGGGAGTGTAGGTCGGTAGTACCTTATCCCAACCATCGGCGAGTTTACCGCTAATGTAACGTTCAAACTCAGCAGCCTCTTGGGCATACTTGCCTTTGTAGGTGTCAAAGGTTTTGTTCCATTCAGCTTCGTAGTTTGCGCCGCGCTCAATTGCTTTGCGCCAGTGCTTAAGAGCATCTTCTGGAACGACAAAAGGCTCGTGTTCCCAACCCAAGTTTTCCCGGGTGAGTTTAACTTCGTCGCCACCCAAGGCAGCACCATGAACACCAGCGGTGTTTGCTTTATTGGGCGAACCGTAACCAATGGTGGTTGTTACCTTAATAAAAGAAGGCTTATCGGTGACGGATTTTGCCTCTTCAATTGCTTTGGCAATTCCTTCTAAATCGGTATTGCCATCTTGAACGTGCAGTACGTGCCAACCGTAAGCTTCAAAGCGCTTGGAAACATCTTCGGTGAATGCTATATCTGTAGAACCATCGATGGAGATGTGGTTGTCGTCGTACAGAGCGATGAGTTTGCCTAATCCCAGGTGTCCCGCGTAAGAACAAGCTTCACCAGAAACGCCTTCCATGTTGCAGCCATCACCTAAAATTACGTAGGTATAATGGTCAACAATCTTGGCATCGGGTTTGTTGAACTTTGCAGCAAGGTGTGCTTCGGCGATCGCCAAACCAACTCCATTGGCAATTCCTTGTCCCAGTGGTCCGGTGGTAACTTCCACGCCAGCGGTCATGAAGTTTTCGGGGTGTCCGGGGGTTCTGGATTCCCACTGACGGAATTGCTTAATATCTTCAATGCTCACGCTGTCGAAGCCTGTCAGGTAAAGCAAGGCATAGTGCAACATTGAGCCGTGACCGGCAGATAGCACAAAGCGATCGCGGTTGAACCACTTGGGATTTTTGGGGTTATACCGCAAAAAGCGATCCCATAGCACAAAAGCCATTGGCGCTGCGCCCATAGGCAGCCCTGGGTGACCAGACTTTGCCTTTTCTACGGCATCAATTGCCAGAAAGCGGATCGAGTTAATACAAACTTCTTCGAGGGTTTGGGTTGCAACAGCCATAATAAGAGATTGTTCTTTACGACGGGTTAGCACTCTTTTCGTATCACTGCAGGGGAGGCAAAAAGCGAGGACACTGCGCCCTTAGTGGTTCTTAAGGACAGTTTCAAAAACGGTTTCCCTGTAGAAACTGTCCGGGTGTGGATTTTCCTTGCGAGTTTCCGGTGTGGATGTTCCTCCTGAAAAACTCACCTCCTTCCTACCGAACTGCTGAGTGGCGGGTTTTGCCAATCAGAGTTCTCATTCGCTTATTGCCGTGTTGCTTGAGATCCCCAATGCAGTATCCTCATCATCCCATTGGTACTTGTTGCCGGACAAGCGGCAGATTTTGGGATTTTTGTTATGGATTTTGGATTAATTTTATGAGGGAATCCCCCTGTTATCGGTATTGAATGAACTTAATTATCAAGCGAACAGCCCTACACCCGCTCTTCACGCCGTTGTTAACTACGCCTGACGTCAGATACACGCATTTCAAATTTCCAACTTTAGACGTACTTCTTAAAGGCTAGTGTCACATTATGACCGCCAAAACCAAAAGAATTGGATAGGGCAACCTCAAGTTTTGCTTTTCGGCTGGTGTTAGGGACGTAATCCAGGTCACAATCGGGAGCTGGGTTTTCCAGATTAATTGTCGGTGGAATCTGGTCATTGGCGACCGCCAGTACTGTTGCTACCGCTTCAATTCCACCAGACCCGCCTAATAGATGACCTGTCATTGATTTGGTGGAGCTAACTGGTATTATTGAGGCGCGATCGCCCAAAGCTCTTTTAATTGCGGCGGTTTCCGTCGGATCATTCACTGGCGTACTGGTGCCATGAGCATTGACATAGCTCACCTGTTCTGGCGTTAGTCCTGCGTCTTTTAGTGCCAGCTGGATGGCTCGTGCCGCGCCTTCGCCTCCAGGTACTGGAGAGGTCATATGGTAAGCGTCGCAAGTCATGCCATAGCCAACAATTTCTGCATAAATTTTGGCTTTGCGACTGAGGGCGTGCTGTAGCTCTTCTAAAATTAAGACGCCCGCACCTTCTCCCATGACAAATCCGTCGCGGTCTTTGTCAAATGGACGGCTGGCATGAGCCGGATCATCATTACGAAGCGAAAGTGTCCTAGCTGATGCAAATCCAGCTATGGACAAGGGTGTAATTGCCGCTTCACACCCGCCACAAATCATTGCTTGGGCATATCCCCCCTGAATCAGGCGAAAAGCATCTCCTATGGCGTTTGAGCCAGCGGCACAAGCAGTGACTGAGCAGGAATTTGGTCCTCTAGCACCAGTGTGAATTGCTGTCAACCCTGCTGCCATGTTGGCGATCATCATCGGTATCATGAAGGGGCTGCAGCGGTCGGGACCTCGGTTGAGGTAGATTGTTTGCTGGTCTTCCATCACCTTAATGCCACCAACGCCAGAACCAATTATGACGCCCACTTGTTCTGCGTTTAGGTCATTGATAACTAGCTGCGCGTCGCCGAGAGCTTGTTTTGCCGCAGAAACGCCAAATTGAGCAAAGCGATCCATGCGCTTAGCTTCTTTGCGCTCCATGTACTCATGCGGATCGAAGTTTTTTACCTCACCAGCAATGCGACAATCATGATGAGACGCATCAAACAAGGTGATTTCACCAATGCCATTGCGTCCGCTTATCAATCCTTCCCAATATTGGGCTGGTGTATTACCAATCGGTGTAATCGCGCCAACACCAGTGACAACAACGCGTTTACGTATAAAATCAGTCATGACAATAGTTAAGTGGCTCTTGATGCAGGCAGAACAAAATATTGCTGAGTCATGAATGCTGAGCTCTGAGTAAAGTTCCGAGTTCCAAGCAATGTGTTCCGAGTCATTTTTCTTTACAAATGAGGCAACGCCAGTCGCTACCCTTACGGTAAGCCGCTGTTGCGTCTACAATCAAAGACACCTCCGCACAGCGCTGGCTTTTCGGTACTCAGCACCCAGCACTTTTTTAGGCGGATGCGGCAACTTTGTTGTTAATATAGTCAACTGCCTCTTGAACTGTTGTAATTTTTTCGGCAGCTTCATCGGGAATTTCAATGTCAAACTCTTCTTCCAAAGCCATGACCAATTCAACAGTATCCAAGGAGTCAGCCCCTAAATCATTAGCAAAATTCGATTGTGGTGTAACCGTGTCGCCATCAACGCTAAGTTGATCGGCAACAATTTTCTTGACCTTTTCAAAAATTTCCGCTTGGCTCATAGATAAAATTCCTCAACAAGTTGCTATAATCCGCTGTTTATGGGGGATATGTTTTTGAGCATATTAATCTTATCGGAAAGCGCGATCATCCGTATAGCCTTGGCAAGTTTGTTTGAAAAACCTGCCCCCTGTCTTGAAGGGACAGGGCAGCCGCAAGGAATGCGGTTGGGGGCTAGGACACGCTACGCATCGGCCGTACACTGCCCTTGGATTTTCTTTGTTGAAAATCTGTACCGTTCCATTCTTGAATTTAGATGGAACAACCACTCCAAGAGCGGTTCGAGAGTCGAGCGTGCAACACGGGTGCTTACACTGTGTAAACGATGATGTTTTACAACTCTTATTAAATTTTTGTGAAGATGTGCATTTTTAGGATCGATAGTTTTGCTACCAACATTAAATAGTGATGATAAAACAGTTATTGACTAACCAGAATACTATGTTAACCCATACATTAAAATACGCATACTTCCCAGGTTGTGTTGCCCAAGGAGCTTGCCGCGAGCTTCATCAATCAACTGTTGCCCTCAGTCAAGCTTTGGGCATTGAACTGGTTGAACTCAAAAAAGCTGCTTGCTGTGGTTCCGGCACGTTTAAAGAAGATTCCCAACTGTTGGAAGATACGGTTAATGCTCGCAACATTGCCTTAGCAGAACAGTTAAATCTACCATTGCTTACCCATTGCAGCACTTGTCAGGGTGTGATTGGTCATGTTGACGAAAGCCTTAAAGAATGCCAAAAAACAAATCCAGCATACATTGAACAAGTGAATGGCTTGCTGCAAAAAGAAGGCTGTGTACCCTATCGTGGAACAACAAACGTCAAACATCTCCTTTATGCCCTAATCACAGATTACGGTCTAGAGGAAATTCAAAAACGTGTGACTCGCAACTTAGGGGGATTAAAATGTGCAGCTTTTTATGGTTGCTATCTCCTACGTGCCCAAAAGTCCATGCCTTATGATGACCCCTTCCGACCGGAAGGAATGGAAAATGTGTTTCGCACGGTAGGAGCGTCACCAATTTATTACAGAGGGCGTACGCAATGTTGCGGATGGCCCCTTTCCAGCTACGCCACGACCCAATCTTTTAAAATGGCGGGGATACATATTCAAGAAGCGCTAGAAGCTGGTGCTGATTGTATGGTTACGCCTTGTCCTTTGTGCCACCTTAACTTAGATTCGCGTCAGCCAGAGGTGGAAAAGGTAATTGGACAGAAACTAGGTTTACCAGTGCTGCATTTACCCCAGTTGATTGCTTTAGCAGTTGGGGTGAGTCCGAAAGAACTCGGTCTAGAACGGCACATCGTTTCCACCAAACCAGTTTTGGAAAAATTGGGATTGTGAGCAAAAGCTTGTAGGGTGCGTTAGCATTCGCTATCACACCAGTGCCAGGAATCAGAAGTCACAAGTCAGGAGAGAAAAAACTTACATCACCAAGGTTTTAACCCATTTCTAACTGTCTAGTTATTTCTGTCGTCCTGTACTAGTCTTTATAAGACGGTGCGTTACACTCCATTAACTTACCCTACAAGTTCACGTCCATGATTTGTCCGTAAAGGTCATTCTGTGTTCTGCGTTCTGGGTTCTGTATTGTTATCAATTGTTTCGTTGCTGAGTTGGGTTACTGGTGTATTGTTCTCAATTGTTAAGTTGGTTAGTTGGGCAATTGGTGTGAGGGTGAACGCTGAATTAGGTGTGGTTTCGCTTATTGATATCAGTACTGTGTTGTGATCAATTGTTGAGTTGGGCGATTCCGCCATTGGTGTGAGGGTGAACGCTGAAGCAGGTGTGGTTTCGCTTGTTGGTGTCGGTAATGTATTGTTCTCAATTGTTAAGTTGCTTGGTTGGGCAACTGGTGTGAGGGTGAACGCTGAAGTAGGTGTGGTTTCGTCTGTTTGTGTCGGTACTAGATTATTATCAATTGTTACGTTGCTTGATTGGGTAGTAGGTGTGGTTTCGTCTGTTGGTGGCGGTACTAGATTATTATCAATCGTTAAGTTGCTTGATTGGGTAGTAGGTGTAGTTTCGTTTGTTGGTGTCGGTACTGGATTATTATCAATTGTTACGTTACTTGATTGGGTAGTAGGTGTGGTTTCGTTTGTTGGTGTCGGTACTGGATTATTATCAATTGTTACGTTGCTTGGTTGGGCAGTTGGTGTGTTCGTCAACGATGAAGTGGGTGTGGTTTCGCTTGTTGGTGTCGGTAGTGGAGTTGGAATTGGTGTAATTGGAGTAGGTGTAGGTTCTACGGTCGGTTGATTTTGTTCAGAATTTGGTATCACCGACGGCGTGAAAGTTGGAGTAGGTGTGGTTTCTTCTGTCGTTGGTACTACAGTTGTTTCTGGAGTGGGTTGTATAAGTGTGGGTGCAACTGTTGTCGTGGGTGTCGCGGGTGCAGGTGTAGGTTTTCTTTTTAGCTTCTCGCGTTTGGGAAGGATTGGTTGTTGGTCTTCGATGTTTGGTTGTATCGGTGGATTGACTTTGGGTATAACTTCAGGAAGAGGTGACAGCGGAACAGTGACTGTGGATGGAGGTTCGATAATCAGTGATGGTCTGGCGGGCGCTGTGGGTTTTGGTTTGGGAATGGGTGACCGTTTAGTCGTTGTCGGCGCGGTGGTGGATGTTGGTGAAGGTAAGGGTGTGAAACGATGCCAGTTAAACCAAGCGAGTAATCCGCCTGAGGCTACAATTCCAGTCGTGATGACTCCTGTTGGAAAGAGCAGGGCTTTTTTATACACACTTTTGCCGGAGGGGGAAGTGTTCTCCGACGATACTATATTCATTCGAGTCAGGAGATGGTTAGTATCGTTGGTTGTCGGTAGCGGAGATTGTGTAAAGTTTTTTGCTGAATCGTTGACATTTTGGCGCTGGCTATTTTGAGTTGATGACCAAGATGGAGAATTTTCTAATAAATTAAGATTGTGGCGAGTTGCTGCAACTCCCATCGCGTCATCAAGCGATTCCCGTAATTGTATTGCTTTAGTAAGGTAATCTTTAGCTGTGCTGTTTTCTTCTAAACAAAGGGCACGAGTCCCTAATTGATGCAATGCCCAAGCTTGGGCAACTTTATCTGTTTCGGCTTGAGATGCTTGTAATCCCCGAGACAGAACTTGCCCCCACAAACCCCATTGCTTACTTAAAGCTAGTGTCTGTTCCACTGCTTTTACCAAGCGCAACACATCTTTCCAACGACTCTCTCTAACTGCTATCTCTATAATTTGTACGATGCAAGAGAGCGCAGTGCCTTTGGCAATCGCATCGGTTTGGGATAACAAAATGTTGGGTTGCTGTTGGTGTCGTTCCGCCCAATTTATAAAGTAGGCGATCGCTTTTTCCAGAGGTGCTGTCAACTTCCATTCTGGCGGTAAAAGTTCAACTACAGTCTTACTAACCTGATATCGAGAACCATCAAACTGCACGAGATTACGCCTACGTAATCCCTCAAGTATATTAAAAGCATCAGAAATTTCTGTGATATGAATTATGTGTTCACTTTCAAGCCCAACACCACCCATGACAGTTAATAAATTCAGAATAGTTCTTTGTGATGTTGATAGCGATGTGACTATTTGTTGAAGCAGATAGTTGCCAGGAGAATCGGTTGATAATAGACTGACAACTTCCGTAAGGGAGCGCCCTTCTTCCAGTATGTTTGCCACTGCTATCTGCACTTTCATCGGATGCCCGTTGAAAATAGTACACAGCGATTTTGCCCCAGGGAGTTCTTCTGTGTTGAGAGAACGTTGCAGTTTCCTTTCCACTAAAGCCAGAGCATCATTGATCGATAGCCCAGAAAGCAACATTGAGCGCCCCCTTTTTTTCATTCGCTCTTTTGACGAAGCGAGAAGAAAGGTACACTGATTAGCCGCATTCATCAGCTCTTCCAATTCATCTTGGATGAGTCCATCATCATCTAGCACTACAAGAGCCTGTTTTTCTTGGAGTTGTTGACGGATTTGGTTATGAGTTGGTTTATAGGGAATGTTGCTTTCATAAAATGCATCCCATATAAACTGAAGTAAATCGTCTACATTTGGATGCACAGGAGATAGGCTAATAACACCACTAGGGAAAAGTGATTTGACTTGATTGTTCTGCGCTAAGTGACGCAATAAAACTGTTTTTCCAACACCGACTGTGCCGTAAAATTCTACCGATTGTCCAGCTTTAAAGGCAGCAATCGCTTCTTTGACTGATTCTTGTCGATTCAGTATGGTATCTGAGGGTTGCTCAAGTATCAATGGGGTGGAACGCGATCGCCAAGTCGATTTTTCTTCCTTGGTTGCTATATTCGCTGTCGCGCCTTGAGGTGAACCAACCTTTATGATCCAATTTCCAACTTCCAGTTGGTCACTGATTTCCTGCGGAATGTTTGTTATTATACTGTTTTTGCTCATATATTTTTCTTCAGCCAGATTTAGATTACTTTTTCTCTATTAACCGCAACATAGCTATCATTAAATATGCATTTTACATACATTTTTTCATTTAAAAAGATTTTTAAGCATATATACTTAAGAATTGATTCTACAAAATTGTTTTGCTTTTATGACTTGGTTAAGAAACAAAGCGAAGTGCGAAATTGAACAGCAAAATGGACAGCTAGATGCTTGCTAATATTGAGTTAAAAATCAGCTTTAGGATGACAAAACTTGGGGGTATAGGTACAAAGTCCGCAAGGCAAGGGCTATAAATAAAATGAAGAGTCTTAAAAGCCAGATTCGATATTAAGTATGTCGGTAACAAGAAATATTGGTAGGCAAAGAATTATAGCAATCCTAAATAATTTGTGAAATCTTTTCTTCGTGTCTTTTACATCTAGGTGGTTTGTAAAAAAAATCTCACAACTTAAATAGGACTGCTATAGTTGCTATAGAATTGAACCACTTTGCAATTGTCAGCGATAGTAGTCGATAGTAGTCGATAGCAGTAAAGCGTCTAAGTTTGATAATCCAAAGCATTTTGCAAAGCGAGAAAAAATTCTCAAGCGCAGGCAACAAAAACTAACACGTAAGACCAAAGGGAGCAAAAGGTACAAGTACACAAAAAGGGTAGCCAAAGTGTACGAACGGATGCCCTTTATTAACCCATAGGCTAAATCGCCGACTCAGCAAACAAAGCCTGCAAAAGCAGCCCTTAGCGGCGCATCTTCATAGAGAAACGCTATTAGTCATTACCATTGTTAAATTTACGTTGTAACTGTTTGAGTACTTGATACATTTCTGGTAGGCGAGTGAGAACAGCTGACACCTTCAAGTATTGTTTGTGAGGTACAGCTGGACTTCCAGAGACAATTTCTCCTGGTGCTACATCATTATGAATTCCAGTTTTTGCAGATGCGATCGCCCGATCACCAATCTTTACCTGATTGGCAATTCCCACCTGTCCAGCCAAAATAACACCATTGCCAAGTTTCACGCCTCCCGCCATACCAACCTGACCAGCTAATGCACAACCAGCACCTATTTGGCAACCGTGAGCAATTTGTACTAAATTGTCAATTTTGGTATTGCGACCTACCCGCGTTTCTCCTACGGCTGGACGGTCGATAGCGCTGTTGCAGCCGACTTCTACACCATCTTCTAAAACCGTGTAGCCGGATTGTTCCATCTTCACCCAACCAGTTGAACTAGGAACAAAACCAAAGCCTTCAGCACCAATAACAGCACCACTGTGAATCACACAATCTGCACCAATGCGAGTCCGTTCATGGATAGTGCAATTAGCGTGCAAGGTGGTGCGATCGCCTATTTTGGCATCTGGATAAATTACGACATTGGCATGAACGCACACATCATTGCCAATTTCTGCTCCCTGCTGAATAACGACATGAGGACCTACGTACACCTGGTTACCAATTTTCGCTGTCGGGTGAATAACGGCAGTAGGATGAATTTCTGGAGTGGGACGCCAAGGTTGGTAAAACAGCGTGATAATTTTGGCAAATAAGAGCCTTGGTTCTTTTGTTGCTATCCAAACAATACCCCGTTCTTGTGCTTGTGTCTGTAGTGTTTGATCTGGAGGCAAAATTAAAGCAGTGGCACTGGTTTTGCTGACCATAGAAGCAAATCTTGCTCCTTCAATGTAGCTGAGAGTGCCGCTTGTCGCTTCATCTACTGCTGCTAACCCTGTAATTTCTGGGTCATTATCTTTATTAAAGGACAAGCTACTGGAGGCGGCGGCGTCACCAAGTTTTTCTAAAATTTCACTGAATTTCATGGTTATTTTTTCACAAATCCTAGATAGGGGCAAAATAATTGTCGCTTTTTATTAAGATTATGTTCTTGGCACGTAGATGAATAATATTTAATGCTTACCAGAAAGTACGGGCAGATGCATACAAATTATCTGCGTGCATCTGCGGTTCCAAACACGGTATAAATGTATATTTACAGCTAGGTATGAGTTTGACAATTGACCTGTAAGAACCAAGATTGAAAAGTTATCGAAAATTTGGGTTTAAAACCCCGTCGTCCACTCCGCTAAAGGACGGCTTTACTTTTTTCATGTTTTAATTTACCATAGTAGTGTTACTTTGGTAAGAGCAATGTTAAAAGTCTACAAGTACAGAGTCTACCCGACTAGTGAGCAAGCGATATTGCTTGCTAAGTCATTTGGGTGTGTACGTTGGTTCTATAACTTTGCTCTGAACCTCACTAGCGAAACTTACTCTTCAACTGGCAAGGGGTTAAGTCGTAACGACATCATTAACTTGCTACCTTCGTTGAAGAAGGAATATGAGTGGTTAACAGAACCTCCATCACAATGCTTACAGCAGGTTGCATTAGACCTATCCAGTGCGTTTTTGAATTTCTTTGAGAAGCGTGCTAAGTACCCAAACTTCAAGAAGAAAGGTCAAAAGCAGTCTATTCGCTTTCCCCAAGGAATAAAACTAGATGGCGATTGTTTAACTCTTCCCAAATTAGGTAAGGTTTACTGTAAAGTGTCCCATTTGCCGTCCGGTAAACTTAAATCTGTTACAGTATCACTTACTTCATCTGCTGAATACTATGCTGCCTGTCTCTATGATGATGGCAAGGATATTCCTGCTTCATCAACAGACGGAAAAGCTGTTGGGATAGATATGGGGATAACCCATTACGCTATTACCTCTGATGGCACTAAGCATGGTAATCCCAAATATTATCGAAAGTATGAAACAAGACTAGCGTATAAGCAAAAACTACTTACCCGTAAGCAGAAAGGGTCTAACAACCGTAAGAAAGCTCGTATTAAAGTTGCCAAGGTTCACAATAAAATTACTCGATGTCGTGAAGATTTTCTACACAAACTAAGCCGTAAATTAGTTGACGAGAACCAAGTCATAGTTGTAGAAAACTTAGCAGTTAAGAATATGGTCAGAAACCACAAACTAGCAAAATCAATCAGTGATGCTGGGTGGGGTCAATTCTGCACCATGTTGAAGTATAAGGCGGAATGGGAAGGAAAAACCTACATTGAAGTAGATAGATTCTTTCCTAGTTCAAAGACCTGTAGTAACTGCCTACATCAAGTAGATAACCTAAGTTTGGATATTCGTAGCTGGCAGTGTCCTAAATGTCAAACATTACACGACAGGGATTTGAACGCAGCTAGAAATATTAGAGATGAAGGTTTACGGCTTTTGGCGGGAGGGCATCTCGCTACTGCTTCTGGACAACGTGTAAGACCATCTAAAGGCACTGCTTTTAGAGGCAATGTTGGATGAAGGAAGAATCCTCAAAGGCTTTAGCCCGAGGATTTGTCAAAATTACTGCTTCAACAACAAATAATATAGGCTGCCATTGCCGCCAGTCACACCAGCGCGATCGCCAGCTAATTTGCCACTTCCCATAAAATAATCAACTCGTCCTGGTCCTTTAATAGCACTTCCTGTATCTTGGTCAAGCACGTAGCGGTTGACAGTACGATACGCTAGCTTTCCACCCGGAGCAGGATAAGGCAAACTAGTGTTAATCAGCGCCAATGCTCCTGGAGGCATCACAGATTTATCAGTCGCAATCGAACGTTCTGCTGTGACTGGTACACGAATACTTCCTGTAGCAGGTGTACCGCCAGTTTCCTTGAAAAAGACAAAGCGTTCCCAGCGCGGCAGATAATTATTCATCTCTTTGGGATTTTGCTGGAAATAGTTTAGCAAAACTGGCATGGTCAAACCCTTTAAAGGTAGTTTGCCATCTTTTGCCAGTTGTCCCCCGATGCTTGTCCACGGGTAATCTGTTCCACCTGCATAGCCAACGGATGTTGTTGTGCCATTAGTTAACTTGAGTTGGGCAGAACCTTGAATTTGAACCATGTATGCGTCTAAACGATTACGAAACCAAAATAACTCCAAACCTCGTAACGGGCTTTTATTGTCTGGGAAACCATCTTTTCCTTCTAACTCAATCCGTTTTGGGTGTGGTTTAGCCCATTTGTCGAAGTTAGGCGGGAGTCGATAAACAGGATATTTATATGCTGAGGTGCGAACACGACTGGCGGAATAAACAGGCTCGTAGTAAGCAGTAAACTTCACAGTCCCATTGCCATCGTTCCCAACTGACTTGTAAAAAACAAACTCCCGATTCACAGCAGCTTGCAGTTGTGCTGGTGAGTGTGAGCTAACAACCAATTGGCGGAAACGTTGTAAACTACGACGGACGCGCTCAAGGGTAATCTCTCTAATAGGATAATTCTGATACACTGCTATAGCTTTATCAGTTGTTAGGTAACGCAAGCTGTTGTCTATTGCCGTCAAAAGTGCGTTGCGATCGCCAAGTCTGCCGTTTCCACCCCAAATTTGTTCATCCAAACCGAGGCAACTGTATGAAGTGTTACAAGTTGTTCCTACATCTACTGGTACTAACGATGGCAGAACCTCCTGGGGTTGGCTGGGTTGTGGCGGTGGCAAATTCTCAGGTTGACCTGGGACTGGTATTGGTATCGATGGTAAGTCAGGAACCTGCTGAGCAAAAACTGACCAAACCGGGTTAACAAGGGCAATTCCTAAACTTAATGACACAGAAGCAAGCGTTTTTCTCATGATTTAGGTAAATCTTTTCACATGAAATTCTTGAATTGTTGGAAAACGGACTTCTTCACGGTGACCATTTTCCAGTAGAAGGTCTACGGCGTACTCATTTGGTGTTGTGGGCATAATGTTGAATCATTTGAAACACATTCAACTTATTGTTCATCACGCAATCCTCGAATGGGAAGAGGAGTGGGGGAGGTAAAGGGAGGTAAAGCCAAGGGAGATAAGGCAGATCAGGGGGTAATTCTTTTCTCATCTCCCTTATTTGCTTGATCATCCTCATCCCCTTGGTGCTGTCGCCTATGACGGTTGCTATCCCACAAACAGTTCCCAAGGGAGTAGGAAGCAGGGGCTGACAACCAAAATTTTCGGAGTTCCTCGAATTTTGCTAAAATTTAACAATAACTGAGTATTGACTCATTTTTCATAATAGTGTTGTCGATATAAGTATCAGATATTAACATGATTTTCTTTCATATTGGTTTACTTAAAAAAGTAAACTAATATTTCAATCAAAAGCCCTAAGATTCAACAAGTGCTAACTTAATAATTGAAGCTGAAAAGCTTACCTGGCAGATAAAACAGCTAGACGGAAAATAAGCAAAGAGGTAAAAGACGCTGTTAAATCTACATCTGTCTCGCAACAACGCAGCAACACCCAATCTCGAACGATGATATTTCCTCAAATGTAGAGATACAGGGGGCACTGTAACTGAGGAGCGATCGCTTTTAAGAAGAGTGAGAAACTCAGTACATCCCTAGGTAGAATGACCAAACAGAGGAAATAACTCATCTAGTAGAATGTTGGGTGTTGTTGTCATAATAAGCGCACCTAGGTGTAAGCTTGTACAAAGTTGAATAGATAGAGACAGTTGAAATAGCGCCTTATGTCAATTATTGCTCTGGGAGCATGGTATCTAGAGAATTATGAGCCGATTTTAGAACTGGAAAAACGCCCGCCGGATATTCGCGTCAATAAAAAAAGCCTACTGAAATCAGGATTAAGAGCGGATTTCTTGGAAGAGAGTGAGCAAGTAAAGAAATCGACTTGGTTTGGGCGCTATCTGGCAGGAGAAAATGTTGAATTCTATATTGAGGGTAGTGGTGGTTATTGTGTGGCTAATATTGACTTGATAAGCCATGAAATATATTTCACCAAGCAGACTGTGTTAGCGCAGTTAGAACCCACAATTTTTTTATGCCATCAAACTGAGTATCCGGCTGCAAGTGAAGCTTTACGAGAGGGGCTGCTTGATAGTTTGGAAATTTTGAACAGGCGATCGCGTTTACCTCTGTCTTTAATAGAATCCTACCGCCCGAAGGAAGGTTCTCTGCGACTGAGTCGCACAATAATGCGAAAAATTCATAGAAGTTTGTTGTTTGTTGCCGATGCCACGCCTGTTGCTAAAACCGACACTAAAGAAATTGCCCAATTGATTCCTAGTCCCCATGTCTGTGTTGAAATTGGCTATGCCATTCAAAGTAAGCGATCCGAGCAAATTCTACTAGCTCAAATGCAGCGCCCAGACTTGCCGGGGCAGTTTCCCTTTGACTTACCATCATCGCAAATTTTGCAATTTCAAGACAGTACAGAACTCGGTAAAATCTTGCCTCAAACAATTGAAACCCAACTTCTACGATTTAAATTATTTGCTTGAGAAGCTTTTCTTGCATATAAGGCAGCCCGTAGGGCTTATGATTTAGGACTGCGTATATCTGCCTGAAAAATATTATCATTAACATAACATCAGTAAACAGTTCCTACTTTTTTTCTTGTCCTTAATTCCTCATAATTATTTAAAAATATGTACAAAGGTAGATGTAAAGAAAGTTAATGAAAAGCGTAAATTACTTAAGATAGAAAATCAAGATTTTCCAGCAGACAAGAAACATTACCGCGCTAGATAGATGCGGTTAAAAAGCCTTCAATGTTAAGAGTCAACCGCTTGCGCCAACAAAACTCAGATCAAATCTGTTCACATTCAGTGGTTGCACAACCTGCAAGTGCAATCACTCTCTTTGTCGGCTGCTTGGTACTACTTGGCTGGTGGCTCGACCTAGAATTTATCAAGAACTGCTTTTCTTTGAGCATTGTGAGCATGAAGGCAAATGCAGCTGTGTGCTTCATTTTGTCTGGCGTGTCCCTGTGGCTGTCTCAAGGGGCAGTAGGAGGAGAAAATACTCCCTCATCCCCTTCACTCTTATCCAGGGTGTGTGCAACAACTGTCCTCGTCATTGCTGCGCTCACACTGAGTCAGTATGTGTTCGGCTGGAATCTCGGTATAGATGAGTTGCTATTGCGTGACTCGCCAAATGCTTTGATGACATCCCATCCAGGGCGAATGGGATTGAACACAGCAGTGAACTTTTTGTTGATTGGCAGAGCATTGGAGCTTGTAGGTGAACCAAAAACTCGCCGTAGCTATTGGTATGCCCAGATTTTCGCCCTGATTGCCGCTTTGATCTGCTTACAGGCGATTATCGGCTATGTTTACGGCGTTGATATTCTCTATGGCTTTCCTCCTTACAGTACATCAATGGCGTTACACACCGCACTGACGTTTACAGCGCTTTGTGTAGGTGTACTGTGGACTCATCCCAACGAAGGGTTGATGCAGATAGTCACGAGCGAAACTTACGGCGGCTTGCTGGCACGTCGGTTGTTACTAGCGGCGATCGCTGTACCTTTAGTAATAGGGTGGTTGATTCTCCAAGGACTCATAGCAGAGTTTTACGAGCCAGCATTCGCGGTATCGCTGCTTGTCGTGGTGCTGATTGTCAGTTTCTGCGTCTTGATCTGGGAAAGTGTCGCGGCGCTGGAACGCATGGGAATTCAACGCGATCGCGTTAAAGAAGCTCTCAAAGCAAATGAAGAAAAACTCAATAGTTTTGTAGATGCTAACGTCATCGGCATTATTTTCGGCGATATTCATGGTCATATCCGCAAAGCAAATGACGAATTTCTGCGGATGATTGGCTACACGCCAGAGGAGTTACAAGCAGAAACAATCAGCTGGATTGACATCACACCACCAGAGTATCTACCTCTAGATGAAGAACGCATTGCCGAAGCAAAGGAGAAAGGTGCTTGTACGCCCTACGAAAAAGAGTACATTCGTAAGGATGGTAGCCGCATCCCAATTTTAGTCGGTTACTCGTTGGTAGGCGAAAAGCGCGAAGAGTCGGTGGCATTTATCTTGGATTTGAGCGCTCGCAAACAGGCGGAGCAAGCATTACGCCAAAGCCAAGAAAGATTCCGTTTGGCGCTTGATAACATCCCCGATGTCTTTGCGATTTACGATGCTCAACGGCGGTTACAGTTTGTGAATACAGCCGCATTGCAGCGCGTTAAAAAACCAAAAGAGGAAATTCTTGGACGCACTGACGAGGAAATTTTTCCCCCTGAGGCAACACAAGCTTATCTTCCCACTTTAATTAAGGCACAAGAAACACGCACCTTACAAACAACAGAAGCCACAATCACCTTACCCGATTACGGCACATTCACCACAGAAATCAAATATCTGCCGCTTTTGGATGAAAACGGTGAAATAGAACAAATTCTTGCCTTTACTAACGACATCACAGAGCGTAAGCAGGTGGAGGACACACTCCGCAATCAGCAAAAATGGCTGGAAGATTTGCTCAACCTCATGCCAATGCCGATGCTGTTGATAGAACCAGAAACAGCAAAGGTCACTTTCGCGAACGTTGCTGCGGACGTTGTGGCTGGAGGCAAATTCCCGAAGGCTCAATCAAATGAAGATTATGGTACTTATTACTACTCCACCGACGCGGCGGGAAATACTATTCCAGTAGAACAGGCTCCAGGCATGCGAGTTGCCCGTGGCGAACGTATTGAGGGATTTGAACTCGACTGGCACACCCCAGTAGGTGTGCGTTCCCTGCTGATATTTGCTGATACTCTGCCAGCAATGCACGGTCATCCAGCGACCTGTGCTTTGGTATTTCAAGACATTACCAATCTCAAGAAGGTGGAAAAAGCCCTTTCGTTGGGCTATAGAAGGCTCCAGCTACTATTTGACACCGCCAACGATTTACTATCGGGTAAAGAACCACTGGCACTGATAGACAGCTTTTTTAGAAAGCTCTCAGAGCAGATGGGTTTGGATATTTACATTAACTATTTGGTTGATGAGAACTCTCAAGGAATGCGGTTGAAAACCTACAGCGGCATTTCTGAGGAAGTTGCTAAACAAATTGAATGGCTGGAGTTTGGACAAGAGGTGTGCGGTACGGTACCAGTGGAGCGCCGTCAAATTGCTGTAGAAAATGTGCAGCAATCAACAGACTCAAAAACAGCATTGATTCGGTCTTTTGGGATTACAGCTTATTGTTGCCAACCACTGATCGCCCAAGGGCGGGTATTAGGTACTGTCTCCTTTGGTAGCCGCAGTCGGTCTAAATTTACTCAGAATGAATTGGGGATGATGCAAGCAGTGTGTGACCAAATTGCCATTGCAATGGAACGCGCTGGCTTGATTGCTTCTTTACAACAGCAAACCGAGCAGTTGAGAGAGGCAAACCGCATGAAAGATGAATTTTTGGCAATCTTGTCCCACGAGTTGCGATCGCCCCTCAACGCTATCCTGGGTTGGGCCCAGCTTTTACGTTCCCGTCGCCAGCTAGATCCAACCAAGGTCGCTAAGGCATTAGAGACAATAGAGCGAAATGCTAGGGCGCAGACGCAGCTCATCGAAGATTTACTGGATATTTCGCGGATGATTAGAGGCAAGTTAGGGCTTAATGTCCGGACTTGCGACCTCGTTGGCATCATTGATGCCGCGCTTGAAACCGTACGGTTGGCTGCTGAGGCAAAAGAAATCGATTTAAATTTTTATGTTTTAGATCATAGCTTGGGTAATACTGATGAGAATGCAGAATTTTCTCACACTCAAAATCTAAAATTCGCCGACGAGCAACCTCATCATTTAAAATCGAAAATTCAAAAACCCAAATTCTTGGTTTCTGGTGATGCAGAGCGTTTGCAGCAAGTCATTTGGAATCTCTTATCTAATGCCATCAAGTTTACACCCCAAGGTGGTCGAGTAGAAGTGCAGCTTAGGGTCGTCAAAGAAGGTGATAAGGAACAGAACGGACTGGCATCCCCCTCATCCCACTCCCCACAATATGCCCAAATCTCGGTAAGCGACACGGGTATCGGTATTAGTTCCGATTTTCTGCCATACGTCTTTGACCGTTTTCGTCAAGCTGATAGTTCCAGCACAAGGGCACATGGTGGACTCGGACTGGGGTTAGCAATTGTGCGTCATTTAGTAGAACTGCATGGTGGTACCGTCCAGGTAGAAAGCCCAGGTAAAGGGCAAGGCGCTACGTTCACAGTCAAGTTAGCGCTCCTCAATCATGAAGATAAGAGGACAAGGGGACAAGCGGACAAGGAGACAAGCCAATTGATTGCACAACCGCTTGCTGAGTTTGACTCCCAAACCTCAGATCCATATATTTCCCTTGAGGGCGTGCGGGTGTTGGTTGTAGACGATGAAGCTGATACCCGAGATTTTCTGGTCACTGTACTGCAACAGTGCCAAGCCGAAGTCAAGGCGGTGGGCTCGGTACAGGAAGCACTGGATACTATGACACAATGGAAACCAGATGTTTTGGTAAGCGACATCGGGATGCCAGAGGAAGATGGTTATTCTTTGATCCGCAAAGTGCGTGCGATCGAACGTGCTGGAGACATCTCGTCACCACAGCAAGGCGGAAAGATTCCAGCAGCAGCATTAACAGCATATGCCAGACCAGAAGATAGAATGCGAGCCATTCAAGAAGGTTATCAGCTGCATTTGCCTAAACCTGTTGAACCTGCTGAGTTAGCTACAGTCGTTGCTAGCCTGGTTGGACGTACTTAACACTTCCACCGCGTTCATTGGGTGGGATTCTTGCTAAGCCCTATGCCTATGGCACGGCTGCGCGAACACGGGATGACCCAAACAACCGGACGAATCGAGATGCATAGTATCGCTGCACAGAGCGTATAACAATCAGCTTTCACGCTTGAGAAGCACTTTGTAAACAATTCAAAATTCACGCCTCACAAACTCATCAGTGCTAAGCATCCTGTTTATTTAGTGGATGCATTTATAAAAATTTCCGTATACAGAAATTAATTAATCCTTGCAAAAATTGCATCCGAAATAGAGCACTCAAGAACTGTATTTACAATCAACTTGTCAACAAGGCTATAAAAACTTTTGAAAGTTTCCTATGATAGTGTGGCACGTCACAAATGGCACACTCATCTGCATCTTCATGTGTCATTCATCTACAATTTTAAGACGATTCAAGGTGCATCTGTTCAACTCAAATAAAATTATTAAATCAATAATGTTGTCAAAATTGAAGCATCTCCCATGAGCATAACAAAAGTATCGGCAAAAACACCAGTTAAACCACAACAGCTAAATACCATTGAGTTGCATAATTCGCAGCAAGCTTATTTTTTGCAAGAAGTGATTGAAGGCTTACAAGACGGTATCTTACTCTTAAACGAGACGGGCGAGCTCATTTATACCAATACATCTGCTTATCGTATTCTTTCTCAACTCAATCAAGACAGTTCCAACTCCAATTTTATCCCACCTGCTATCTGGCGTCTTTGCAAAACATTACTAGACCGTAGCCTTTACCCGAATAAAATCATAATTCTATCTAATGAAATTGTAGTAGATAGGTCAAAAATTTTTCGTGTTAGGGCGAGATGGCTGAGCTTAGATCGATTTAACCGCTCTTGTCTATTAGTAATAATTGAAAATAAATGTGAATCTTTAAAAAATGTTGCACTAGCTGAAGTTAGAAAATACGAATTGACACCGCGAGAAGCTGAAATTTGGTATCTTTATCGAGCAAAACACAGCTACAAAGAAATTGCTGCTCAGCTTTACATTACTGTAAATACAGTGAAAAAGCACATGAAAAATATTCACGCAAAGCGACAAGCATTTTTAGATTGTGAGAATTAAGAGTTGATTTATAAACTAAATCTTAAGTAGGGGAGGCAAAAAGCGAGGACACTGCGTTGCGGTGTAGCAAGTGTCCGGGCGTGGATGTTCCTCCCCACCGAACTCAGAGCGGCGGAAGCCGCCGCTCTGAGTTCTCGCTTTATTGCCGTTGCGTTATGGCTTTAGCAAGGACACACCATGTTATTAGGACTTATAACAAAGAACTGCTATTCATCCAAGAGTACCCTTGGGGGTACTTTCTGGCTATATGAAAATCATTTATTGTGTAATTACTACAGAAACGGGATATTTGGTAGTCATACCAAGTTTAAATTTCAAATGTCATTCTGAACGAAGCAAAGATGCCTAGTTCTTGCTGCTTGCCAAAGGGTATTTGCAAGAGACTATGTTTTTCTACGTTACGTTCAGCGTGACATTTTTATGTATATAGATACACGCACTTTAGTATTTAAAAAATAGGAATTTACTGCAACTAAACAAAAAGCAAGTCGTCAATTAAAAAAAATACATCATATCATGCAGCAGCTTAAGCAAAGAAATACAGAGACTGGATTTCAAAATCATGTTAAAATGACTACTCTTAAGCTGACGGTTGAAAACTTGACCCCGCCAAAAGAACTATGTATAAGCCATTTTTGGTTTGGTTTGCATGATGGTAATTTTGATACTTTACATTTAGAAGATCCTACGAGACAAGCTATCAAACGAACGGCTGAAGATGGCAATCTTATGAATCTAACTCAAGAATTTACAACCAGTGGTTCTGGTATTTTTCAAGGAATCATTGTTGGTCTATTTCGACCATTGGCTAATACCAGTGCGGCTAATACTGTATCATTTACCTTCTCCATTAATACTGAAATAAAACGTCAAATTTACTTCAGCTACAAGGCAGTGATTATTGGGAATGATACTTTTGTTGCTAATCAAGACAAACTTGCTCATCAAATTTTTGACACAGAAGGTAACTTCATTGGTGCTGATTTCATTGTGTTCAGTTCTGAAGTGATTGGTGGAGGTGTTGACGTGAATGATCAATTATCAGCCAATCAAGTAGGAGTTTTCTTCTCAGAAAGATTCAGTACTTACGCAGGCGCTGCTAAAGACACATTTATACATAAGCATATTGGTTATCATTGTATGTTTGCTCATCGCGATGTTACAGTTCCAAACTATCAGATAACTCGTATCAAAATTGAAACGGTGTCTGTACCACCGCAAGACGGAGTTTTGTAAGCTAAAGGCGTATTCTTGGTACGGAAATATTGTATGCTAAATTTAATACTTAAGATTGCGATTCTTAAGAGGCTTTCCCCGCAATAATTAGGTTGGTACAAATAAAGTTCACTCGTTAAGACTGTCATTAGTCTAGAGCGCGGCTTCCAGGCGTTTTTATAAATCTTTATATAGCTCAATTTCTTTCCGCCTGTCTACTTACTTACGTGACTATGTATTGCGTCACTGTGTGCTGCTATAGCAGTCCTATTTGATTTATGAAAATTATCAACCGCCTTAGCGTAGCGTGTCCGCAGGACATAGACGCCAAGGACGCCAAGAAAAGAGAGAATAGAGAATTTCACGAATCATTTAGGATTGCTATACACAGTAACGCAATACATACTGTTTGCGTCTATACTAAATAATGACTCATTCACAATCAACTCCTAAATATATTTAGGATCATTCATGGTTCAACCGCTCATTGAGTTATTTAAGTTTCAATTTCTTACATCTTCTCCTTTCAGGTTTTAACCAGTTTCATCAATTTTACCTTGGAAAAGATTTCATCTTTTTTTTCTATTCTACCAATAGAAATTAAGGATTTTTTTGTAGGCGAAGTAGTAGGTTGTACATCTGTCTTTTTAAATCTTCGTTACTTTGTACCTGTGTAGTAATCGTGTTGTATCTGTCAATGGTGAGACCATTCTCTTCAACTACTTTTTGATAGCTTTGGCAGTAATTCACAGCAATATCTCTCGCCTTGCCAGGAAGACCACCTAAGCTGTTCTTATCGTTACAAACAATCTTAGGAACTTCACCGTTACCAATAATTTTTTTTATTTCATCAAAGGCTTGTTGACGCCGTGGCTCCATTGTTAACATAGCTTTAGCGTAACTTCTAAGTTCATTAGGGTTAACTGATTGTGGAGCTTGAGCATCGGCTTTTGAACTCAAAACTAAAGCACTAGAAAGCAAACTTGCCGTCGCAATAACGCCCACGAACAAAGATTGGGAAAGTATCCGAACTAGACTAAGTCGGAAAAAGCGATGGTAATATCTTCTCATTTGCTTTATGAAACAACTACAGTCGGGATATGTTAATCACTGTGAATTATTTTAGGAGTGAGAAGTTCCAGAAAACGGTCAAACAATCAAATGTTTGTTTCTGTTGTCAAGTTCCTCGACATACTTGACAAAGCTCTATAACTTTAGTTTGTAGTGCTGACATCTCTGAAGCTCCTTGTTTAAGACTAACTTCCAAATCTAACAATATAGGTAAACTGGCAATAAGTTGCTGCACAGAAACAGATTGGATTTCTTTTTGTAAATAGTAAATGCGATTGGGGTTGCCTATCTCCGCAGCTTTGGCAATAACTTGTGAATTGCGCTCACCATTTTCTATCATCAGCTTGACCCACAACCAAGTGCGAAATTGACCAATGAGCGTAGCAACTATTCGCAAAGGAGGCTCACAAGCATTGATGATGTCGGTCAATATCGCTAAAGCTCTAGCTGTGTCGCCTGTTCTGATTGCTGCTGCTAATTGTAGGCTATTTTGAGTTGTATTTTGAACTAACTGAGCGACAGCGTCTGTATCTAAAGCCTGATTGCTACCTTGAGCATAAAGCCGTAATTTCTCTAACTCGTTGTGCAGAAGGCGTGTATCATTGCCTACACTTTCTGCCAACATCTCTACACTTGAGTGAGTCAGCTTCACTCCTACTGTTTGAGCAGCTTGAGTGACAGACTGCACCAATAGTTCAGTCTTCCAAGGCGGGATTAAAGGAAATTCTCGGAATTGGGCAAATTTTTTCAAAATTTTGGTAGATTTGAGGCGTTCGTCTGGTTTGTGACTACTAGTGAGCAACAAAAATGAATTTTCCGGGATGACGCTCAGAGTTCTTACCAATTCAGATAGCACATTGTCTGAACATTGCTGGCAAAGGGTAGTATTTGCAAGCCATACCAAGCGTCCACCGGCTCCAAAAGGTGGTGTCATCACTTGATTTAATGCTTGGATGGGCGCATCAGGCTGATCGTTTGGGAGTACTGTGTAGTTAAAACTTGTCCATAAAGGATCTAGGACGCGATCGCGCACAAGTGCAACCGCCTTTTCTATAGCAAAATCATCCTCACCCCAGTAAAAGTAGACAACCATAGGAAACCTCACTCTAACTAGAATTGACTATTAACAATCGCTATCGCCCAAACCTAGAGATTGTCATGCATATTTCCTCATCCCCCTCATCCTCCTCATCCCCCTCATCACCCTACCACCTCAAAAAAGCTAAATAGTTTTTAAATCGCTTATTTAATGGGAGTGGTTTTGCCTACAATCAATAAGCGTGGAGTTCGAGGATATGAAGGTTGGACGACAAATATCAAACTTACTTAAATCGTTTAGCGCGGATGACGCTACCAGAAGCGTGTAGAACTCAGGTCCAGCATATCCAGGAATCTTCTAAATTTCAGCCTAATCCCGAGGGAGCAAGGCAAGCAGAACCTTTTCCTGGCTATACGGTGATTACCCCACCTTGGGAAGAAGAAACAGACAACTCTACTTTCTACGCACGCTTACAGGATTACCAACAGGAACTTTTACAGCTCGGTGTAAATTCTGATTGGATTGTGCTTGTACCTCCTGCTAGCTTTCATTTGACTTTGGCGGACTTGATTTGGGATAGTGCTTACCATGATGCTTGCGAAAAGAACCCACAATTTGAAGAACAGCTACGCTCTTGCGTTGCGCAAATCTTTGAGCAGTATCAACAATCAACGCAGCAGCAAACTCATCCGATTCGCTGGCTTCTTCAGGGACTCGTAGTGATGCCAAGAGCTGTAGGCGTTTGTTTGGTACCTGAGGATGAAGCCTGTTACGAGCAAATTGTAAAAGTGCGTCGCGCAATTTATCAAAATTCCAACTTAATGGCATTGGGAATTGAACAACATTATCATTTCACAGCACATGTGACATTGGGCTATTTTGGGGAAATTTCACCTAGTCTAGACCGCGATCGCCTTGCTACCATGTTTTCTGAGTTGAATCAGAAATGGACAGAGAATTCCCCACAATTGACCATACATCGTGCCGAACTCCGGAAGTTTGACGACATGACGCGCTATTATCGCCAACCAGACTGGCCCAGTTTAGATTTTTTGAAAAATTTTGATCAGCAAGGTAAGCCGTTGTAGGTGCTGGTTGGATTTCCTCTGGGGGATGGGGAACTTCCCCGTCCCCACTTCGGGGGGATTAGGAGCAGTGGGGAGAAACAGAATAGACTTCTTGCATTCATTCCAAAAAAATGAATAATTAACCGCAGATGTAGACGCCCTCCAAGCGGCTTAAGGCAGGGTACGCACCCTCGACGCAGATGAAACTCACATTCCGCAAGAGGTCTAATCATAACTCATGTACAGACGCGCCATCCGAGAGTTCTACAACTCCTCACTGCTGTGTTTCAACTTTTCACTTCTAAATTTTGCTCTCTTTTTTGTACCATTACCCACCCAACGACAACAAGAAGCGCACCGACGGCAAGAAATCCCAAATCCCAAGCTAACTGATGCGGTCCTGGTTTTACATGATGGATGCCAAGAATATGATGGTCAATCACTCCTTCAACCAAGTTGAACAAACCAGCACCCATCAGTATTGACCCAAAGTAGATGTTGGATGACCAAGGAACATCTTCACGCGCTCCAGCCCGCCACAGCAACACCACTCCAATCACAGTCATTATCCAATCAAAGGCGTGAAATAAGCCGTCCCAAACTGTATTGACATCTATATTAGAAATTGTGGTCATAGGTCGAACATTGCTCAACATATGGTGCCACTGAAGAATCTGATGCAGTACGATGCCATCAAAGAACCCACCAAGACCCACACCAAGGAAAATTCCAGCAACAATCAACGGGGCACGTTGGTTGCTCTTTTCACTCTTCGCCTCCATCATCAACCTCTCAAACACACTTTTCTATCACCATAGAACTCTATTTTGAAAGCAATCTTCTGCCTTTAGACAAGTACTGTGGTGGAATTCAAAGCAAACCACTTCTTGCTAGTATCTACGGTGATGATAGATATTGAAGTATAAAACAACAATTTTCAAATGACTATTTACTTTTACAAGGTTTGGCAGCCTTATGGCTGTTTTTCCAATTTTTCTCCTCATGGAATCATTATGCAGGACATCTATTGGTCAACAGTTGAGCATTATTATCAAGCTCAAAAGTTTGTTGGAACTTCAGATGCGGTCATTATACCTCTGATCCATAATGCTGAGACACCAGAACTCGCTGCCGCACTAGGACGCGACCCCACGCACCAAATTCGTCTGGACTGGGAGGAGGTCAAAACTCAAGTGATGCGAAAAGCTGTACTCAAAAAGTTTCTTACGCATACCGATATTAGAGAAATCCTTTTAACCACGGGCGACAACCTGATTGTAGAAAACTCGCCAACCGATTATTTCTGGGGTTGCGGTGCAGAGAAAACGGGTCACAATCATCTCGGTAAAGTCCTTATGAGTGTGCGCGAAGAAATCCGCAAGTTACCATCTTTGTCAGTCATTTTTGATTAATTTACCCATCGTCTGCCTATATTTTCACAAGAAATTAGGTGATTTCATCCAAATGGGGGATGATAATTTCCCCCCAGACACTTGGTAGCTGCACCATTGCTAAATCTAAAAGTCCATTAAATATTCGGCAAACTCTTAGATTTTTTTATTTGAATTTCTTGATTTGGAAACAAATTCATTCCCGACGTCATTTTAAATATGTAGAGCGAACCAAGCAAAAAAGTTATTAGCACCAACCCCGATATTGTCAGGAAAATGCTGTTTACAGGTTGGGAAATTGCAGCTTGTAGACGCTTTTTTGATCGCTTTTCCTTGCCTAGCAACAAAACTATATAAAAGCCTTTAAAAAATGGCATCGAAAGCTTAATATCCACAGCATGACGTTTGCTAATGCGGTCCTTAAAGACCTGTTTGAGCGCAGCTAATTGAGTATCGGTAAAAGTCGTTGCTGTTTTAGGAGGAATGCGGGCGAAAAACTGTTGTACAAAAGGGTCAGTTTTAGAAGAATCTTTGGTGAAACGGTTTTGAGGCATATTGTTTTTCGTGTCACTACGAGTACGCTTCAGAACATAGGATTGTGTTCAGAATCCCAACAATCTCCGTCTCTCCAAGTTCTACCGGTGTGTTCACATTCAAACTTATTGTGAAGCCAGGGAATTGATGTAGGGTAGGGCGAAGTGGGTACGGAAGTCAGTAAGGAAAATAGAAAAGAAAAAGTCGTGAAGCTAGAAGTCAATAGGATAATCAAAAATCCTGTAAGGAACACGATATTACCAGGAGTCCAAAGAGGATATACGCTTCTTTCATATCGCAAGCGCTGTTTCGAGCGACGTTCCGAACCAGCTAATAACACCAAATAAAAACGTAGTCCTGGAATGGGAAGCGAAACTCGCAAGTCTAGAGGATGACGAGCCCAATTACGAGAGCCAAAAGCCTTTTTGATGGCTTCTAGTTGCTCCTCTGTGAAAGTATCAGTGATTTCCGGGGGAACTTTAGCAAATAGTTGGTCAAAAACAGGATCAACGTGCTCCAGACGTTTCATGACTTGCGTGTTTTACTAAGTGTGGCTGAGCAAGATACAAAGTTTAGTTTTTGCTGAAATTCCTACTAGCATAACTGCTAATATTTAAAAGTCTTATTAATTTACTATTTAGATTACAATATGATTTGTGCAAACATTTTGTTAACACTTAAGTAGAAAAAAATGACAGCATGGCTATGGCAAAGTTAACACTTCAAGTATTAAGTGCCTATGCTTTATCTGCTGCAATAATGTTGTATATGTGCTTGTCGTTGCCTTGAGAGTTAAGGAGTAGGTCAAGGTAACACAAATCTACTAATTTGTCTTGAATAGATTTACTGAAAACATCAGTTGACGGATGGCGACTTACCACGAGTGCAATGCTATACCGGACTTAGAAATTAAGTATTTATAAATATTCTGAACAATGCTATTGACACCTAACGGAGGGCGTGGGGAAGTGCGGAGAGTAAGGAAGAAAATCTTAGTAATCAAATGACACAACACGGGAAACTCCAGCGCCAGTCGCCTAGAGCGCTGAACCCCTCACGCACTGCATGCTTGTATTGCACTCAGGCGATTTACAACCACCGCAAGGCGGAAGTACAAACAAATTGACTTAAAAAGCTGCTAATTTTGTGCTGCTTGCGATTTAAGCTAGAAGAGATTAACACTGTTCACTCATAACCACTGGTAAATAACGAGACTTTGGCAGTGGTTATGTAGTATTTTTTTGGTGCAAGTCTGTCTTTTGGTAAATTTCATGAAACAGCTCCTCAACCGAGTCTATGGCTGGAAAAAACGCATCCAACGGCTACTTCTGCCCTCAGTGATGGTCATTCTAGCTTCTTTACTATTTGCCACATCCGCTTCGGCGACAGGTGTATATGAAATACCAACTATTACAACTGGGGAACATACCTGGGTAGTGGATCAAGCTGAAGTGATCAGCCGTCTAAATGAAGGCAAGATTAGCAGCACCCTGGAAAATTTGGCAAATCAAACCGGAAATGAAGTAAGAATTGTCACAGTTCGTCGTCTTGACTATGGTGAAACCCCCGAGAGTTTCACCAAGGCACTGTTTGAAAAATGGTTTCCCACAAAGGAAGCACAGGCAAATCAAACGATATTGATGATTGACACTGTAACGAACGGTGGGGCAATTATGACTGGCGATAAAGTTAAGTCTTTGCTGCCAGATGAAACCGCTCTTAGTGTCGCTTCTGAAACCTTGATGGCACCGTTGCGGGGCGGTAACAAATACAACCAGGCGTTTCTAGATGCAAGCGATCGCCTAGTCGCGGTGCTATCTGGCGAACCAGATCCTGGACCACCCCAAATCGCCGACAATGTGCAGGTAGAAGGCACCTTTAAGAAAGCAGAAGAAACTGATAAAGGTAACGCAACGGCTTGGGTTATCGGACTTTTAATTGCCGCCACCATTATCCCGATGGCGACTTACTACATTTACCAGGTGTTTCAGCCATCTTCTAACGGTTAGTGCTTAGTAGTTAGTGCTTAGTAGTCAACAACTAACTACTAACTACTCCGAATTAATCTTGCACATAATCTTGTCCTGTCACTAAAGCAATTTCAGCTCGGACAAACTCTCGACCCAAATAAGCCGCATGGTTTAACTGAGTCACAGGAGGGGGCTCTTGTTCTTCAAAAATTTTCACAGACAGTTCCTTTGCCGTTCTCCCACTAAATACAGTTGTATGAGTGCGTTCCACCTTTCCCCGTGCTGGAATCACCTTTCCAGTTTCCGGATCAACAGCTAAACCACGCTCATCAATCACATTTGTGAAATGCTTGGCATAAATTAATCCCTCCTCGCGATTCAGATAAATAATGAAATACCCACCAGGATCAAGGTCAATATGACGCTGAGAAAGTTTATCGTCAATCGCTGCCAAGCCTTCAACAGTCAAATCCATAGTCACCATAGAAATCAACTTGCTTTAGGGGTTTTTCACCCCTTCTCAAGTGTAATTCTTATCTTCCTGGGCGTTCTAGCCTAACGGCAAACTGCTGAGCCGCAAAGCGTCCCGTGAGGGATACGCGTAAACAAGTATTTTGGCGGTTCATCTTAACAGTTATCAGTTATCAGTTATCAGTTATCAGTTTCATCGCTTAGAGGGGGAAACACCACACCAAGAGCGTGGAAGGCGTTGGTGGCGGGTCGCGCATCCCCCATCATACGCCTGTTCACTGTTCACTGTTCACTGTTCACTGTTCACTGTTTTAATCACTTCTATTACTAAACGGCAACTCCGTATTTATTGCCTCAATTTCCTGCTGTTCTAACTCATTAACCTCACTAATGTAATTGCGCAAAATTTGTGCCAAACGATTATTGTAAAAGCGGTGCAAACTGTGATTGGGAGCAGCAGGGAAACCGCGACGCTTTTTGTGGCGTCCGCCAGCACCAGGGTCAAAAATTTGGATACCGTTGGCTATTCCCCACTCTACTGGTGCATAATAGCAAGCATCAAAATGCAAGCAATCTATCTCTTGGAAAGAACCCCAGTAGCGCCCATACATCCTGTCGCCCTTAAATAGACAAAAAGACATCCCCACTGGTTGACGATGATCTTGCTCGCTGTATGCTGCAAAAAACACAACCCGATGGCGGTAATGGGTGTGTAGCTGTTCAAAAAACTTTTTCGTTAAGTATTTGCTCCCCCACCAGCCAAATTTGTCACAGGTATCAGCATAGAACTCATACATCAAAGGAAACAGCGACTTGGGAATTTCATCACCAGTAAGCGCTTGTAGTTTCAAACCAGCTTTTTCCACTGCTTTGCGTTCGCGCTTAATGTTGCGACGCTGGTTGGCGTTGAACACTCCCAAGTAGTCATCAAAAGTGTTAAACCCAAGATTTTCCCAGATGTAGCTGTGGTGTAGCCAAGTTGTGAAGCCGTGGCGTTCCAAAACCGGACGCCATTCGGGATCTACATAGAGAAAATGACAGCCAGAGATACGGTGTTTGGTACAGAAAGCATCAATCTCATGCACCATTATTGCCGTTATCTCATCTTCATCTTCTCCTGGCGCAATCAAGAACCGATAGCCTTCAGCCGGGGTAAACGGAGTCATTCCCAGCATTTTCGGGTAATACTCCACACCAATGCGTTGTGCTAAGTCTGCCCATTGGTGGTCGAAAACAAATTCGCCATAACTATGTCCTTTCAGGTATAGTGGGGCAGCAGCAATCAGCGTTCTGTCTCGCCATACAGTTAAGTGATTCGGTAACCAGCCAGTGTTAGCTGTGGCGCTTTGGGAGGTTTCGAGATTTTTCAGCCACTCCCACTCTAAAAATGGGGTTTTAAGTGGCAATGCTAAAGCATCCCAAGCATTTTGGGGGACTTCAGCAATTTTATTAATCCAAGCAACAGAATGGCGAGGCTTTAGTTGTTCCACCATTTGGAGGTTTCAAAGATACAAAATTTAGCACAAGCTTTATTTAGCGTAATCTAATCTGTCGGTCGTTGCAGCCGATAATGCAGAAAGACTTCCATCTCTATGGTGTGAACTTCCATAAGTTGCAGACGCTTAGCAAACTCGGGTAAAAATCCGCTACCTTCCACTGGTGTGGGTGCGCTAGAACCCCCTATAATCAACGGACAGATGGTGAGCCAAAATTCATCGATTAAATCTAATTCCAGCATGGAAGCGACTAATTCACCACCGCCCAAGACCGCTAAGCGTTTTATGCCCAAAGTTGTTAAATGTTGTAAGGCTGCAAGAATGTCAACTTTTGCTGTTGGTGTTTCAAAAGCCAAAATTTGCTCAAATTCTCTGCGTTCTTTCCAAAAAAGCGCTCCTGCGGTTGTCGTCAGCAACCAACGGTTGACTGGCTGCTGAAAGAAGCGCATTTCCGGATTAAGGTTGCTAGAATGTGTAATTACTATATGGACTGGCTGGGGGGGCTTTCCCGCCTGAGTTCGTTGTTGCAGCAGTTGTGGATGCGATACGGTTAGTGTCGTACCGTAGGCGCGGAGTGTACTAGCACCGAATAAAACAGCATCAGCTATGGCGATTTGTGACTCCAGGTGTGCTTTATCATTTTTGGAGCCAAACCGAGCTGGCGATCGCCTAACATCTGCTATCTTGCCATCTGCACTGATCGCCAAAACTACAGTAGTATGAGGACGGTGTTGTACCATTGGGTAGGTTTGATATTTTTTATGTTTTTTGTATAGAATATTAATTTTCAAAAATAGTGATGCTGGAAACCTCCCATCTCCGAATTTCATCTTTAATATTCATATGCAACAACATATGCAACAACAGTCGTAGCAGGTAGTTTCTATGAGTCTTTGTATCCTGGGCTTCTTTTCGATATTAAAGTATTTTATATTTTTAATATGGTGATGAAATAAGGATTTTTCGCTCCTCAATGACACTAGCTGCTCTAATTACTTAGAGTTGCTGTTTTGGATGGCACATACCAAGAGAGACAGCCGATGGCTAAACCCCGTCAATCATCCTTTCGTCGGATTTTAGTGTCGAAAATTTTGCTTTTGTCGGTTCCAGTTTTATTAATAGGGGAGATTGTAGCCTATAAAAATGCACGCTCTAGCCTGCTGGAAACTGCGCGTCAAAATTTAACAGAAAGTGCCATCATCAAGGGAGAAAAGATTGTAGAAGCAAGCGCTGCTTTAAAAACCAACATACTAAGTGCTAGTCAAACAACGGTGATCCAGTCAGGTTCACGTAGTGAGATACAACGATTTCTCAACCAGCTAGCACGACAACTACCAAGGCAAATAGACTGCATTCAACTGACAAAGCCGCAAAGTGGTGACATCGTTGCAAGTACTTGCGGCGAGCAACCCATCGGTGAATTGAAATCTCCCATACCCAGTGATGGGGTTAATGTCGAGGCAGTATTACCACAAAAGATAGGAACAACTGGTAGGAGAGATTTACGAAATCAACTGCAATTACTCTTATCTGCTCCTGTCTATGATAGTATAGGAGGCTTACGTTATGCCTTGATTTTCCGAACAACAATACTACAAGAAAAAATCAAAACTAAGCCTGGTTTGCTAACAGGCTCTACGATAGTTATTGCTGATGATGGAACAATTTTGTCACATCCAATTGCCAGCCGTGTTGGCACTAATATCGAGCAACATGGAGACGCTTCTCGACTCAAAAAAATTGTGAGAACGGCTCTTGCAGGCAAGCAATATTTTCTGCATTTCTTTTTTGAAAATGAGGATAAAGAATTACTTGCTGGTTATACTGCTATTCCCAGTCCCATAAAACAAGGACAACAGAAACAATGGGTGATTATAGCCGTTACACCTTTGGAGAATGCTTTGTATGGTCTTAGGGGAATCAAACTCATCCTCCTTGTTTTAACATCTGGCTTGATTGGCGCAAGTGTTTTGGCGTCGCTGTATTTAGCTCGTTACTTAGCACGTCCTGTAGAACAATTGCGAGACTACGCTATAAATCTTCATTTAAATCAATCAGCAGAACCGATTCCTCACAACTTTAAAATTAGAGAGTTTAACCAATTGGCGCAAGCACTCGAACAAATGGTTGAGCGATTGAAAGCTTGGGCAGAAGAATTAGAAATAGCATGGAAAGAAGCAAAAGCCGCCAACCAGGTGAAAACTCATTTTTTAGCTACGACTTCCCACGAGTTGAGAAACCCGCTAAACATTATCATTAATTGCGTTCGTCTAGTTCGAGATGGTATGTGCGATGACCGCGAAGAAGAATTAGAGTTTCTCAAGCGTGCCGATGACACAGCGATTCACCTGTTAGGCATTATTAATGATTTACTTGACATTTCCAGAATAGAAGCAGGCAAGCTCTCAGTCGTCTTGCAACCTATTGACCTTCGACAAGTCCTTAAAGAAGTTATTAATATACAATCAGTGAATGTTCAACAAAAAGGCTTGCAGTTGAATATTCCTGAGTTGAATCAGTCAATTCCAGTTAATGCTGATGCCGCAAAGCTCAAACAAGTGCTTATTAATGTCATCGGGAATGCAACTAAGTTTACTGATGAGGGAAGCATTACAATTTCCACAGACATTCAACGTAGTCATGATAAATCTGAAGTTCTTGTTTCTGTTACAGATACAGGGCTAGGGATTGATCCGGCTCAACAGCAAAAACTCTTTCGTCCTTTCGTGATGGTGGAGGATTCAACTTCACGTAAGTTTGGTGGTACAGGACTGGGACTTGCAATTTCACGAAACTTAATTGAACTTATGGGAGGTACCATCACTCTCAAGAGTGCAGGTCTTAACCAAGGCACGACAGTAACCATTGCTTTGCCTTTAATTGATGCCTCATTGTTACCTGGTTCAGGAAGGCAAGAAAATTCAGGAAATCTCACCATTTCCTCTGGGGAGCAAGCAGCAAGAGGGATGAAGCAAACAGCAGAAGAAGTTGCTCTGAAAAAAAACCGCTTCGCATCTTCTATGAACAAAGAGTTAAAGAATTCAAAATTGAATATGCAAAATGCAAAATTGTAGAATTTCACTACTCATTTGCATCAAGAAAAACAGGTTTACCGCCTTTATTGAGAGATTCTGTCAAAGCAGCAAGAATTTGCACTAACTGCGTTCCTACCCAGCCAGATGAAACCTGTGAGGGAGTATTGTCAAGCACACAGGTCATAAAGTGATTGCACACCCGCCGTAAAGGTTCGCCTGTTTCTATTTCCAGCACTTGTTGCCTTTGATTCACTGGAATAAATCGGTTTTCCTGACGTTCAAACTCACCGTGTAGTAGCGTCAGAGGTGATGTCGGGGACATTTCATCAAAAATCAGACTACCTTGGCTTCCGACAACTCCAAGCCGTCGTTGTTTATCGGGATTAAGCCAACACAGGTGAATGTACGCTTGAAAGTTATTCGGATAAGTCAGCGTCACCCAGACTAAGTCGGCTAATGCTTCGGTTTGAGGTGAGGGAGATGAGGGAGATGAGGGAGATACTCTAATGCTTGAATTTTGAATTTTGAATTTTGAATTTTGAATTGATTTCTCCCCCTCCTCCCCCATCTGTTCCCCACCTCCCTGAAGCCACACCGTACCCGTTGCTTGCACTGTCACAGGTATCTGATTTAGCCAAGAATTGAAAATGGCAATATCGTGAATGGCTAAGTCCCAGAGCGCATCAACATCTTGGCGGACTGGTCCTAAATGGGTACGGGTAGCGTATCCGTAGCGTAAATCACCTAATTGACTCGCCTGAACGACTGCTTTCCCTCGTTCAACGACTGGGTGAAATAAGTAGGTGTGGTCAACTATCAGTTGTCGTTGCTGTTTTTCTGCAAGCAGGCACAGTTCTCGACATTCTGCTGAGTTGAGAGTTAAAGGCTTTTCTGCTAAAACGTGGTAACCCCAATGCAAGGCGTCGGTGATTAAGGAGTAATGCGTGCTAGCAGGAGTAGCAATAACTACTGCTTCTAAATCCGTTACTTGCTGTATCGAGTGCCACTCGGTTGTCAGTAGTACCTTGTCATCTAAGTTATGCTGCTGTTTCACCTCTGCTAGACGTTGTGAGTTCGGATCTATGAGTGCTACTACCTCAGCTTGCGGATGTTCCAAAAAATTCCGTAGCAAATGTACGCCCCAACGTCCAACGCCAACGACAGCAATTTTTATTTTCTTAGTCATTAGTCATTAACAAAGGACAAAGGACAAATAAAAATTAACAAATTTTCATCTGATTATTTTCCGTTTAATATCAGGATTTTTCCTGAGTGTCAAGTGCTAAAAAAGCTACTTTTGCGGCAGCCTGTTCGGCAGCTTTGATCGAGCGTCCCTTTCCTTCACCTAGCTTTTGTTCGTGCAACCACACTTCAGCAAGAAAACGCTCTTGATTGCGCTGCGGTTGATTCATTTCCACCACTCGATATTCTGGTAAAACTTTATACTTTGCTTGAGTCCATTCTTGTAGAGCGGCTTTATAGTTAAATCTAGCTGGATCGAGGCGAATTTCTGCTGCAAGTTGTTTAAAGTGAGGGTCTAGCCAAGAGCGGATGAGTTCGAGATTGTTTGTACTCAAATAAAGCGCACCTAAGACTGCTTCAAAGGCATCTGCCAGTCGTGACTCCTGACCAACTTTATCAGCGGTCGCACTGCCAGCAACGAGTAAGTATAGCTCCAAGCCGTATTCTCTTGCTAGTAGGGCGAGCATGCGATCGCTCACCAACACAGAACGAATTGCTGCAAAATCTCCGACTGGGCAATTGGGATAGGTCTCCCATAATACAATGGCTGCCACTAATCGCACGACTGCATCGCCGACAAACTCCAGATGTTCATAATTTGCCGACTCAGAGACAGTAGGATGAGTCAGCGCTAAGTCCAGCAGTTCCCACTTTATAGCTGCGTCTGCTGGCAGACCAAATTTTCTGACTAAGCTTTCGAGTTGCCGTTGACGGCGTGGATAAGCGATGCTCATTTACAGTTATTAGTCATCAGGAGCCACCGCGCCCTTGGGAGTTCCCCCAAGGAGCGTGCAAGTGGGGTTCATTAGTCATCAGTGAGCCAGCGCTGCAGGAGGTGAGACCAGTGCTGAAGGAGGGTTTCCCTCCGCAGGCAACTGGCGTTCGCCGTCAGGCGTGCCGCAGGCATACCCGAAGGGGTTTCCCGACAGAGGCGACTGGCGTATCTCTTTCAGAGACGCTGAGTCCCAAAGGGACACGCTTTGCGAACGCGAACGCATGATTGCGTGCGCTTTGCGCATACCCGAAGGGTCATTAGTCATTGTTCATGAACAAAGGACTAACAACAAATTACAAAGGACAAAAAGAGGGAGAGAGTCGGAACGTAAGCCGGGTTCTGTTCTCTTTTGTAGAAATGTAGCATACTACGTCTCTACATTTAGAGGGCAGTTATCTATCTGGGACGCCTGTTACCAGACGCCTCAAGCGGCTCTTGTGACGGAACTGGTAAAAGACCAACCGTAGTTCCTTGTGACCTTGCTCCCAACCGGGGTTTACCGAGCCACGACCTCTCGGTCGTGCTGGTGCGCTCTTACCGCACCTTTGCACCCTTACCTTTTTCAGTTATCAGGTATCAGTTATCAGTTATCAGGTATTCCCTGTTTACTGTTTACTGATAACTGTTCACTGATTTTGGCGGTATCTTTCTGTGGCACTATCCTCGCGATCGCTCGCACTGGGCGTTACCCAGCAGGTTTGGTCTTTCGGGAGCCCGGACTTTCCTCAAACCAGCTTCAATGAAACTGATCTGCAACCGCCTGCGCCTACTCTCTCCTAATATCCAGTGTAGTCTTTGAATGACCAAACCAGTAGTTCTGGTTTACCGCATCTGATTCCAAGGCAAGGCATATGTCCAAGGTAGTTTCCTAACGGTGAAAGGACACTTGACAATGCATAGAGGAGGGACTTTGTTACCCTGAGCGATACCCAAATTTGTTTCAGCTAACCGAAACACTAAATCTAGCGAAAAGTCAAAGGTACGTTTTCTGGTTATAAATTCGTTAAATTGTTTTCTTTGTACCTTGAGGGGGCTGTTTTTCCATTTGAGGACGTTAGCTACCGAGGTTTTTGTTGCTGTATATGTTCTGGTTATTGTATCTAGTTGGAAAACGCTTTCAGATGAGACTGATTCTTTAAGAGTTTTACCCGGGACAATCAGACTGGGAGTTTGGAATACCCCTAAGTCACGGGTTATCTCTGGTGACATCCGAATGACTCGCTTGGAGGTTCCGTCAAATTCTTCAAAAGCGCAATTGTCCCAATCAACGTATATTGCTAAATCCTGGGATTTATTTTGAATGTTAATCGTCAAAGATTGTGGTTTCTCAATTGGGTACGTCTTTGCCAATCCCCCAAAACTAATCGCAATCGTGTCTTGGAGATTTTGTTCTTTCAGTTGTTGGGCTACAGATGCTTTATTGAAATCAATCTTTACTTGTTCATCGATTGATTCAATCATCTGGTTAAAGGTGTAAGTAATGCCAATTATATAAAGCGTCAGAATAACTAAATTGTTGTCGCCGGTTCTCATAACTTTGTATATTAACTCCCTGTACTAATGCGTGGTTACTCAACTTACTGATAATCTCACATCTTTTCGTCACGAGTAATTTTTGAAAAATTCTGGAACCAGCCCCGCCGCCAGAAAATGAAGACCAAAACAAATGCGATCGCAGCCATCAATCCTAAACACAGAAAATAACCCCAATACCAATTGAGTTCAGGCATATTATATGGTGATTTTTCAGTATTGAAGTTCATCCCATAAATTCCAGCAATAAAAGTGAGCGGAATAAAAATTGACGACATCACGGTCAAAAACTTCATGATTTCGTTCATTCTGTTACCTACTGCCGAAAGATAAACATCCATCAACCCAGATGCAAGTTCTCGGTAAGTTTCTACCATATCCATCACTTGCACCGTATGGTCGTAACAATCTCGCAGGTAAATTCGCACCTCCTCACAAATAAGTTCATTGCCATCACGAATCAGAGAATTAATCGCATCTCGCTGGGGCCATATGTAGCGACGCAGTTGCAGTAATTCTCGCCTAACTTGATAAATTTTTTGTAGTGTTTGTCGGCTGGGGTTTGTTATGACTTCGTCCTCTAAATCTTCGATTTGCTCACCATAACCCTCTAGAACTGGAAAAAAGCCATCGACAATTGCATCTAACAAAGCGTAAGCTAAATAATCTGCTTTGCGCTTGCGGATAGTGCCTTTATTGTTGCAAATTCGCACTCGCACCCCTTCCAAACAATCATGTTCTGGTTCCTCTTGTACTGTGAGTAAGTAATGTTTCCCCAACACTAAACTCACTTGCTCACTATAAAATCCATATTTTCTTTGCTTTGGCACAACCATTCGGCAAATAATCACCAAATGGTCTTCATATTCCTCTATTTTTGGACGCTCTGCCACATTGACAATATCTTCTAATACCAAAGGATGTAGATCAAACACCTTTCCCAGGCGTCGCAAAATGTCTTCATCGCCTAAACCTTGCACTTCCACCCAAGAAACAGATTCCGTATCTAGATAGGAGGCGCACTCTTCCGGGGTCTTCAGTTCTTTGCGAATGACATGGCTGGCATTATAGTCAATCAACGTAATCGTTGGAGGTGAAGCATCTGTAGGAATAATGATGGTTCCTGGTATGGTTCCTGGTTGGTGATAGAAGTCATCTTCGTTATAAGGTTTAGGAACGACTTGAAGGGAGCGGCGGAGTTTTCTTACCATGAACTTTTACCTGGTTGAGTCATTAGTCATTCGTCATGAGTCATTTGTTAAAGACTTCGGACTCTTGAGTTTTGGTCTTGAGATAGGACAATGTGGTTGATTTCTTTCATTATTTGTCAGTAATTTTACAATTACAAGTCAATCAAAGTTTTATGTAGTACTGTAGTGCATTTTTCAATTGAATGCATGACAGTTCTGATTTTCTTATAACAGAGGCGTCTTGTCTGTGCTGTGTTAAAGGCAGCTAAGATATCTACCTCACAACAGCTATCTTGAATACAGCCGAGAACCGCTATAAATTAGCAATACTATCAAAAAAACAGTTTGCCCTTGCAAGACAAACTGCTTCAAAAATATTAATACAATATCTGAAACGACATTAAGCTTAATTACCTCATTCCCCCGCCCTTCTGGGCCAGTTCGGAGAGGGGCGGGGGGTAGTTGCAGCTATGAACCCAATTCGGTATTATTTACGCCGACTTGTACTAGTATAACATTTCTACTTATAATGTATAAAAAATTCATATATGGTCATGCGTATTGATGGCAAATGCTATGTTTTCATGGTGGCAAGCCTGCCGATGATACAGCAGAATCATCCGTCATCCGTCATGCGTCAGAAGTAAAAAGGGCTTTATGTCTGGCTTTTAGACAAGAGCATTGTACTTCACGCACGAACAATGTGCTGTATGTTTTGATTTCCCCTGTTACTTCACGCGATAGACTCCAATGAATCCAATCGCCACAACTTCTTCTATTCGTCGGACTTTGCAATATGTAGAGTGGACGCTTTTGGTTGTCTATTTTTTCCTCATAATAGTGAATCGCCCTAAAGATGTTTATGCGTCCCAACTTATACCTACTTATGTTATTTTTGCGTCTCTGAGTGTATCGACTTTATTAAGTTTTCTATTGCCGATGAATCGCCCAATATGGCAAAGACGAGCTTATATATTATTAGAAATACTACCTATAATGTCTGCCAGAGCAGTCAATTGGCGGCTAGATATGTTACTCTATCTTGTGCTGACAAAAGGCTGCTTCTTACTTAAGCGTCAAGAAATAGTTATCACTGCGATCGCCACTGGAATACTCTGGAATATTGTCCGGCTTTGCACTTTACCTTCAATCATTGAGTTTGAGCGTGCCCATATTACTGAACGTATCGCTCGGTTATATGACGTAAATTCTACGATTAGCAGGAATATTATCAACGACACTAGTAGCTACCTAGCAGCTAGTACCTTTGTTATTTTATTTGCCTTTGTGATCATTGCAGAGCAAAAAAGCAGACAAAAAGCAGAGGTTCTCACCCAACAGGTAGAAACCTTAGCTGCAACTTTGGAACGAACTCGCATTGCTCGTGAAATACATGATTCTTTGGGACACTCTCTCACAACATTAGATGTGCAATTGGAACTCGCTCAAAAATTGTACCAACGCGATCCCATTCAAGCTGCAAAGTCTTTAGATATCGCCAAAGACTTAACCAATCAGTGCTTATCTGAAGTCAGGCGGTCTGTGCAAACGATGCGACAGACTAATTTTAATCTTAATGAAGCGCTCAGTACCTTGGTGGAACAAGTTGGACGAAACCAAGCATTTGTCATTCAGCTCGATGTGAAACTTCCGCAATTACCTGTTCAAACTAGCCACCAACTTTACTGTATTGTTCAGGAAGGACTAACGAATATTCAAAAACACGCCTCGGCTACTGTTGTCAGTCTCAAAGGTTATCAAACACCCAATGCGATTATTCTAAAACTAACTGATAATGGACAAGGTTTTGAAGTCAGCGCACCTCACACAGGCTTTGGACTGCGAGGAATGCAGGAGAGAGTTCACATTTTGGGAGGGGAACTGAAGATTAAGAGTAGTCTTGATAAGGGAACTCAAATTCAAGCGAGAATTCCACTTTAACTCCGTATGCACCCATTCCCTACCCGCGATGCAGCACGCGAAGTTGCTAGGTAAAAAAAGGGGGTTTTTGCTTTGAACTTTGTAAAAGTTTTGCGAACTTTCGGTAAATCTCAGAACATCAACAATAGAAACCACGACAATGAAAAGCGACAGTTTCAGAAGTTAAGACTATGTCGCTAAATCTTGATTCGCAACGCTCTCTAGTTAGCGTTATTATCCCAACTTATAATCGCCCAAATTATCTTATACAAGCGATCGCAAGTGCTGTACAACAAACGTATAAAAATATTGAGATTATTGTGTCTGATGATTGTAGTACTGAAAGCCCCGCAAAAACCATTGAATCTTTTCAAGATCCACGAATCCGATTCCGGCGCAATGCAAACAATTTAGGAATATCTCGGAATGTTATAGCTGCATTTAAGGAAGCACGAGGAAAATATGTTGCTAGCCTGAATGACGATGATATTTGGAATGAAGACTTTTTAGAAAAGCTTGTTCCGCATCTTGATGCCAATCCAGATTTGGTCATAGCTTTCAGCGATCATTACATAATGGACTCGGATGGCAAAATTGATTATGCTGCTACAGAGGAAAATACTCAGCGATGGAAGCGAGACCACCTAAAAGAAGGAGTTTACCAACCTTTTTATGAAATAGCGCTTGTCCATCAAGCTGTTCCCTCTGCCCTGGCTACCGTCATCCGTAAGGATGCTATTGAATGGAATCATTTTCTCCCCCAAATGGGATCATACTGGGATCTGTACTTAACCTACCTTGCTTGCCGCAATGGTGGTGAAGCATATTATTGTCCAGAAAGATTAAGCAGATACCGTGTGCATTTTCAATCGGAAACGTTTGCTAATGGCGATATGAGCATTCAATCACAGATTCGGGCTGGGAAAGCTGGTATCTACTGCTACCGCCAATTTATGGAAGATGAGCAGCTACAAGAGTTCAACAGTTATTTTCGGGAGAAATGGTTACAAGCACATACAACTTTGGCTATTGGTTTGCTGCAAGTTGAACAGCCAGCAAAAGCACGATCCTATCTTTTGCATGCTTTAATCGAACAAAAGTTGAACCTACGAACTATAGCAGCACTTGTACTCTCGTTTATTCCGGTCTCATTAGCACGTAGATTGAAAGATTACAGTGGTTTACTAACGTCCTACAGAAGCTGGAAGGTATTCGTAGGAAATCGGCAGGATAATACAGAAAATCAGCTCGTTCCTTCGATTAAAAAGCAGCTCGATTGGCTACAAAAATATATGTTTGTAGACACTGTCACGCTGCTACTACCTACTACAGACAAACAGAATTTATTTGTATCTGCCACCATCGGACTAGAAGAGGAAATCAAACAACAGGTTCGTATCCCCATCGGGCAAGGTTTCGCAGGTCGTATCGCTGCAAACATTGAGCCGATGATAGTCAATGATTTGTCGGCTGTAGAGATTGTCAGTCCAATCCTGCGTGAAAAGGGTCTGAAATCACTTATTGGCGTTCCATTACTCATCAAGCAGGGAGTTATCGGCGTCTTGCACGTCGGCACATTTGAGTTTCACCAGTTCACCAAAGACGATGTAAAGCAACTGCAACTCATTGCACATCGCATCAAATTGATGATAATGAATGCAGGACTTTTCAATTTCGAGTCTGACTCCCACAATCAGGAATCTTACTTGCTAGTTGAAGGTTTTAGGAAACGCATATCCTATGTTAATACCCTGGAGCAAGTCTTGATAGATTTTATCGGCTCTACTTTGGAGGAAGCTAGCGTCATCAAAGTGATGTGAGCACACTTCAAATTTATCTCACATAATTTTTAAATAGTGTAGGGCTAAAACGGTTTACCTTCCCTTAGTCTATTAGGTTGGACACCTATTTTTTGTTACCCTAACTGATATACGTTTCGCCCGACAGTAAAATAGCTAAGAAATACGGCAGAACTCAAGAGTGAATGCCCTGCCTTTAGGCTTGGGCAGAGTCAAAACGAGCGTGCCAAGTAAATTTAAAATTAAAATCCAAAATGAAAATCTAAAATTACTTAAGATGATTCGATTATTGCTTGTAGATGACCAACCACTCTTTCGCCAAGGATTAGCCTCCTTGCTGGCGTTAGAAGAGGACTTGGAAATTGTTGGACAAGCGAGTCATGGAAAAGAAGCGATCGCTCTTACCCAAACCCTACAACCAGATGTCATTCTCATGGATGTGCGTATGCCTGTGTGTGACGGGGTTGTAGCAACTCGTGAAATTCATCAATGCTTTCCTTGGATTAGAATTCTTGTGCTAACTACCTTTGACGAAGACGAGTATATCTGGCAATCACTACAAGCAGGCGCACTCGGCTATCTTCTTAAAAGTACACCTTCAGCACAACTCGCAACGGCAATTCGCACCCTCGATCAAGGACATTGTCAACTTGGTCCGACCATCGCCCCGAAAGTATTTGCTCAGTTGCGTCCTCTGGGTGCTATGAAGCAAAATACCCCACAGCAACGTTTTAGCGATCGCGAATTAGAAGTATTGACTCTGATTGCTGAAGGTAAAAATAATCGGGAAATTGCTCAAACGCTGCATCTAACTGAAGGGACAGTGAAAAACTACGTGACGCAAATTTTGGGACGGTTGGGGTTACGCGATCGTACTCAAGCTGCTTTATGGGCGAAGGAAAATTTGGCAATTTAGTATTGGGTAGGTCACAAAGTTGACAAGTAGGGCTGACACATTCTACTGAAACAGCCCTGGTTGGTTAGGGGGTTGGGGGATCTAAAATGACGGGAGAACGAGTGTTTGAGCGTGATTGTTGACACCTATGGCACCAATCCCACTCCACAAAATTTGTATTGCACTCAATTGAGAACTGCTATAAATACAGGGCGGACAAGATGTCCACCCCACAAGAATTGTCTTGAGTGCAGATGCAAACCGCTATATGGTTTGAATGCACAAAAAAAGTAGGGTGGGCAGCACCCACCTTACTAAAATTTACATGGTCAATAGGACTACATCATGCCCATGCCGCCCATGCCGCCCATGCCACCCATGCCGCCCATGCCGCCCATATCAGGCGCACCGCCAGCGGGTTTCTTCTCTGGTTTTTCAACCACGACCGCTTCGGTGGTTAAAACCATTCCAGCGATGGAAGCGGCGTTTTGCAAAGCTGAACGCACAACTTTTGCGGGGTCGATGATTCCAGCAGCAATCAAGTCCTCAAATTCCCCAGTAGCAGCGTTGTAGCCGATGTTGAAATCGCTCTCCCGCACTCTGGCGACAATGACAGACCCTTCAGCACCAGCATTGTCTGCGATTTGACGCAATGGGGCTTCGAGCGCTCGCGCTACAATATCAGCACCAATCTGTTCTTCGGCGTTAAGGGTCTTTTTCACCTCTTGCACCTTTTTGGACAAGTGAATGAGGGTTGTTCCACCACCAGGAACGATACCTTCTTCCACAGCCGCTTTGGTAGCGTTGAGGGCGTCTTCAATCCGCAGTTTGCGGTCTTTGAGTTCGGTTTCTGTTGCCGCACCCACTTTAATCACCGCAACTCCACCAGCCAGCTTGGCGATGCGTTCTTGCAGTTTTTCTCTATCATATTCTGAATCTGTTTCTTCGAGTTGTCTGCGAATTTGACCAACTCGCTTTTCCACGTCTGCTTTTGTGTTGTCACCAGCAGCGACGATGGTGGTATTTTCTTTGTCAATCGTGATTTTCCGGGCAGTTCCCAGGGTTTCCAAAGAAGCGGTATCCAAGCTTAAGCCAATTTCTTCGGAAATCATCTGTCCGTTGGTGAGAATGGCAATGTCTTGCAACAATGCTTTGCGGCGATCGCCAAATCCAGGCGCTTTAATAGCGGCGACATTCAGCACTCCCCGCGCTTTGTTCACCACCAAAGTTGCTAAAGCTTCCCCTTCCACATCTTCGGCGATAACCAGCAACGGTTGACCCGAACGGGCAACTTTTTCCAAAACTGGAATTAAATCTTGGATGCTGCTGATTTTCTTGTCGGTAATCAGGATGCGGGCATTTTCAAATTCCACAGTCAAGCGTTCGTTGTTGGTGATGAAGTAGGGGGAGATGTAACCCCTGTCGATCTGCATCCCCTCAACAACTTCTAAATCCGTTGTTAGAGACTTGGATTCTTCAACGGTGATCACACCGTCTTTGGTGACTTTGTCCATCGCCTCAGCCAGCATTCTGCCGACTTCTTCGTCGTTACCGGCGCTGACGGTGGCAACTTGGGCGATCGCCGCACCTTCTACTGGCTTGGCTACTGCTGCAATTTCCTGCACCAGCGCCTCAACGGTTTTGTCGATTCCCCGCTTTAGGGCAATGGGGTTAGTACCTGCGGCGACGTTCTTCAAACCTTCTTTGATCAACGCCTGTGCTAACACAGTCGCAGTGGTGGTGCCATCTCCAGCCACATCTTTGGTTTTTGATGCCACTTCCTGGACGAGTTTTGCGCCAGTGTTTTCTAAAGGGTCTTCGAGTTCAATTTCTTTGGCTACGGTGATACCATCGTTGACAATTTGGGGCGCACCAAATTTTTTCTCCAACAGAACATTGCGACCTTTTGGTCCTAAGGTAATTTTCACGGCATCAGCAAGAGCATTAATGCCTCGTTCTAACGCCCGGCGCGAATCTTCATTAAATGAAACAATTTTTGCCATGTTTGGTGTTCTCTAGCGCTTCCAATAGACAATTTAGCACTCTTGACCGCTGAGTGCTAATGACTTCAACTTATTCATACCAACTTGGATTCTAAGAGATGATTTTAGGCTTTGGGGTGTAGGGCGAGTGACAATTCAAAATTCCAAGTACAAAATAAAAAAATAATTTCTTTACCCTATACCCTATCCCTACTAAGGGCGCAAGGCTGCCCATTGGTGTCAACTTAAGCCAAAAAGCATTACTCACAAGCATTTGAGCATTTTTCGCTCTCCTTAATCTCCCCGGTTCTCGGGGAAAATAAAATTTTAGCCCCGAAGGGATCGGGGGTTGGGGGATCTAAAACGACGGTAAATTGGGTGTTTGAGCATGATTTTTGACAGGTATGAAGGCTGCCGCGCCCCTACCCTCGATACCCTTTCCTCAGGAATGACTCTATATTAGAAGCAACTTTTTATAAGGTTACAAATAGTTAGGAAAAAAATGATTAATATACAGTTGATGCTTATGCACATTGGCAATCATAGTTAAATCGGGAGATGAACATATACAGCTCCCTTCGGTCCCTCGGTATTGCTAACCCTAGCGGTTCCGGCTGGTTGGCGGTAGTATTTACGTTCCTTTTGGCTTGTAGTGTAACTTGGCGTTTGATTCCGGCAGTCCGCAAATTTGCCTTGCGTGTTGGTTGGGCTGACCAACCTAATGCGCGACGGCTTAACCGAGAACCTTTGCCTAATGCAGGGGGTCTGGCTATTTATGCAGGAGTGATTGCCGCAGTGGTACTAGCTAGTCTCTTACGACCTATCGAACTCGAAAGGGTACTGGCTGAAGTACAGACGATTCTTCTAGGGGGTTCGATACTAGTTCTTGTGGGCTTTATCGACGACCAATTTGGTTTACCCCCTCTGGTTCGATTGTTAATTCAGGTTCTCACGGCTCTGTTGCTGGTTGCTAATCGTATCACTATTGAAGTTTCTTTTGGTACTCCCATTGACTCTACATTATCAGTATTACTAACAGTACTGTGGGTAGTAGGAATCACTAATGCTGTCAACTTAATGGATGGTATGGACGGTTTGGCGGGAGGAGTCAGCTTTATCACCGCCATGAGTTTGTTAGCAGTTTCAGCTCAGGTTCCTAATCGTGCGGCAGCGACGTTAGTTCTAGCAGCTTTGGCGGGTGCGGCGTTGGGCTTCTTGCGCCATAACTTCCACCCCTCGCGCATCATTATGGGTGATGCCGGAGCCTACTTTTTCGGTTATGTGCTAGCTGCTACGAGTATTTTAGGTAACCTCCAAGCACCTACCGCTGTCTCTTTAGTGGCACCGGTTCTGTTTTTGCTGTTACCAGTACTCGATACAACTCAAGTGTTTGTTCGACGCCTGATGGCGGGCAAAAATCCTCTCAGCACCCCTGGGAAAGACCACCTGCACCACCGCTTGCTAGCTTGGGGCTTCTCTCAACGCCACGCCGCGCTGACTCTTTGGTCAATTACCTTGATTTGTAACTTGCTGGCGATGAGATTACAAAACATGACCTTGATGCAGATGCTTATCACTACCATAGGGATCATCTGCTTTTTGGGCTTCATTGTTTTGCAAAGGATACGAGCAGCCTGAGGAAGATGAGGGGGATGAGGAAGTATTTTCTTCCTCTACTTCCCCTACTCTTTGGCTATGCCATCACCATTCCGCCATCAACGTTAAAGACTTGTCCGGTGATGTAAGCGGCGGCGGAGTCAGCGGCGAGGAAGCGCACCATCCCAGCAACTTCTTCTGGTTGACCGTAGCGACCAAGAGGGATATACTTAATAATCTCTTCAGCTTTGATATTGCTGGTCATGTCAGTGGCAATGAAACCAGGAGCGACGGCGTTAACGGTGATGCCACGAGAGGCAAATTCTTTGGCAATGGTTTTGGTGAAGCCGATGACACCTGCTTTAGCAGCACTGTAGTTAGCTTGTCCGGGGTTGCCCATTTGTCCAGCGACAGAGGTAATGTTGATAATCCGTCCCGAACGTTGCTTGAGCATGATTTTACTCACAGCACGAGTGCATAAAAAAACACCAGTAAGATTGAGATCAATGACGGCTTGCCAGTCTTCTGGTTTCATTCGCAAAAGCAGCGTGTCGCGGGTGATACCTGCGTTGTTGACTAAGATATCGACACGATTCAACTTTTCCATCGCTGTGTTAACTAGTGCTTCTACTTGGTCAGCTTGAGAAACGTCAGCTTGGAGTGCGATCGCACTTCCTCCGGCTTTTGTAATTGTATCGACGACCTCTTCGGCTGCTTTGCTAGAACTGGCATAATTGACAACTATGTTTGCTCCCAGTTTCGCTAATTCTTGTGCGATCGCTCGCCCAATTCCCCTTGAAGCACCCGTAACAATAGCAACCTGTCCGCGCAAACTCTGCAAATCTTCTGGCAATAGTTCCATGAATATTCCTCTTTAGTGTCATTGCGCTAATGATCATAGGGTGATTGTGCGCCAACAATAAAAACAATCTAGGAGATGACACAGATAAATGCTCTTGGGAACTACTATTGAAAACAAACAATACAAAACTGGTGCGTATCACATGACGACGAAAAAACAATTCAACAGCTTTGAAGAGATGCTGTCTGGTTCTGATGTACCTGTATTGGTGGATTTTTACGCTGACTGGTGTGGACCTTGTCACATGATGAGTCCAATTTTAGACCAAGTCAACGCTCAACTTCAAGGACGCATACGAATTGTCAAAATTGATACTGAAAAGTACCCGCAATTAGCAAGTCAGTATGAAATTTATGCTCTACCAACGCTGGTACTGTTTAAGCAGGGTCAGCCAGTGGAGCGAATTGAGGGTGTAGTGCAAGCACCGCAGTTAGTACAACATTTAACTACGTTCATGTAATTATCTTTGAAGGTAGAGACGCTACACATAAGGTCTCTACCAGTCATCTGAACTTGTATATTCTTCAAAATCGACAAAAGAAAAGAATGAAGAGATTTATCTATGATAAATAACCCTTCAGAAAGAAAAAACTGTTCGCAACGTGCCAGTGACAATCGTACCATTTGCCTCTTGGTTAGAAGCATTGGTAATAACCTGAATCAAAGGCGTGACCTGGATGTTGTTACTTACAGGAAAGTTGTAGAATGCTTCAAAGTTAGTTTGAGTGGCATTACCAATCTCACTAACAATAAAGGGTTGACCTGCGGCAATACCAGCTAAAGCACCTCGGGTAAACAAGTCTGGAAATGCCACTCCCGCCATCCAGTAGTTGGGCTTGATATCGCCAAAAGCAGTGTTGTTGTAGCTACCGTAGCCATAACGACCAAAGATGGCAAATTTCGGTGAAAGAGTGAACTCGAAATTCACCCCGAATACGTCATAGCGGTTGTCAAATAATTCGCCGCCACTGTACTGGAGGCGCAGGGCAAAAGCTTTCGAGGGCGCATATTCCAGTTCAACGGTACCCTGATACGTATCGCCAAATAAACCTTGGTTGCCGCCCCCATTCGGATATAGCAGGGGAACAAACAACGCTACACCAGGGATAAATCCCTCATCGCCTGGGTTAGCTGCATCTGATGCTGCATACAAAGCCCGCACTGAAAACGGTCCTGAACCCGGCTTCCAGTCAATTGCTGCACCTGCCGCTGGACCATTGAGAGGGGCGAGAATGTAGTTGTTGATAAATGCCTGAGTGCTAAAGTCTTGAAAGCTTAGGTAAGCGTAGCTGTTGCGGTCAACATAGCTGATAGTGCGAATATTAGGCCCAACAGACACTGTGAAGTTCTTGAACGGCTCAAAGGTGTAGTACAGCAGATCTAGTATGAATTGGTTGTCAACGGGTGGTGAAACCGAGAAGTCTTGAACACTGCCAAAAGACGGCTCTAGAAATCCTGCGGGATTGTCTTCACCGGCATCGCTACCTGTGTCGAAAACAATTTTCAACTGGTCTGTACCAATTAAGCTGGTATTTAACTCTACCAAAGCTCGGTAAGCCACCGTAGGATTCGGGTCAGAACGGGTAATCTCTTCACCTGTAGGGCTGATGATGCGTTCCCCATCAAATCCTCCGGCATTGACTGTCATGATCACTTGACCAGTTAGCTTGGTGGTTGTGGAGAACTGATTTGCCTCTATTTCTGCCGTCTTGGCTTCCAAAACGTCTACCCGTCCCCCTCATAAATCCGGCTATATTCCATATCCAGCCGGGGCGTTGTGCTACCGCAATTCCGCAATGCGGGATTTGGTGACATTCGCTGCTCCCTATATGTACCACGGTGAAGCAGAACCCACGGTTGGCATCTATGGCTTGGAGGGGTCAAAGCCTGGAGCTGCGGCTGCTTCTGTATATCTCAGCCACAAGGTTATTCGCCCCACAAAGAGTGGATACGGCAGAATCATTGGCAAGGCTCTGTTTAATTGTAAGAAACTTTATGCGCGACTATTGTGTATGGCGAGTCCGGAAGACCGTTTCACAATTGTTCCCGTTCCTCGACTTCCCGCAGAAATTTCCGGTTCTGATGTAGAGCAACAAATTCAATTCATTCAGGAGAGAATCGATAAGGCAAGTAATGATGAACTCTTGGCGGACAAAGAAGCCCTGCATCTGCTTTCAGAAATCGGTCCAGACCAAAATATCATCACCTACGCGTTTAATTTCAAACATCCAGATGGCTCGCTCAACACAGATTTAACTCTGGCAAACCGTCTCAATAGGGCGATCTATGAGAAACTGAGCATTGACCCAGGTGAGGATATTTACGGTTATAAGCTCATCGTTAGTACTACAGATTTTGACGCTGCTCATTACGGTGAAGTTTTCATCGAACACTATAAGCAGCGTCTACTAGGAGTATCTGGAGCAACAGGCTCGTCTATCACCGTACTGCGTTCTACGGTACTCGAACCGTGGCTTGCAGAAACATCAAAGGGGTCATTTCTCGATGTTCTCGAACATGAGTTTCGTCAGGCGGTTGCTGATTCTCTGTTCCGAGATGCACTTCTTCAGGTCTTTGAAGATGTTGACAAGAATAAAGATGGGGTTCTGGAAGTCTCTGAAATTGAGGCGAAATTTAAAGCCTTGGGCTATGAAGATGAAGACATCAGCCTGTTCTGGAACATGAGTGATGCTGACAAAGATAGTACTTTGTCGATGGAGGAATTTCTTCAGAACTTCTCGCAATTCTTAGTGTTGTCATCTCGGGGTTAATTGTCTGACAGCGCCAGGGCAAACGCATCTAAATTTAGTGCATAGGTAATTGACCAAAAGTCTAATTTATGCATTTAAGGAAACAATCAGATTTATCGCTCTTCGGCATTTTGCTTATTTATAAAAGTTAAGTCAAAAGCCCAACGAGCGTGCTAGTCAATAAGCGTTGCTTAATGCGATTGTTTGAGACTCTATTGAAAGCAGAGCCTTGTTAATGACATTCCGGCGTTTGCCCTGGTATTAAAACGTTTTTGTATTGTGGCATTAGCAATTCAGCCATTGAATGGTTGAATATCAACACTGTGTCTCCAGATGTCATTCAAGAATATTTACGATATCACACTGCTGATATTGAAGTTGATGCGTTCAGTGCGATCGCAGATCAAATGTTAAAAGGTGCAAATGAAATTCATGGAGCTGTTGAATTAGAGCATTCAGCGATCATTGCATCATCTGAAACACCAACCGCCTCTAACGTTGCAGAAAAAGAGGCGAACGAATTACCTGCAGATTTGCTAGAGAAGAGTTTTGCCACTATTAAGCCACGTGCTGAAGAATTCGTCGCCAGTTTCTACGAGAACTTGTTTCTCGCTCACCCAGAGGTGAAACCCTTGTTTGCCAAGATTGACATGGCAACACAACAGAAAAAGCTGTTAAATGCTCTAATCTTGGTTGTAGAGAATCTCCGCAACCCAGAATCTCTAGGGCAAGTTCTCAGCGCATTGGGAGCCAGACACGTTGGCTATGGGGCAATTCCTAAATACTATCCTGCGGTCGGACAAGCCTTACTCACAACGTTTGAACAGTATCTTCAAGCAGATTGGACGCCTGAAGTCAAGCAAGCTTGGGTGGGATTATAGCTCATGCAAATGTACCTCATCCGACTACACACCGCTATAATTTAAGACCTTTAAGCGCTTGATCTTGCTAAGAAAACACCGATTTGGATGCCAATCATTCCTGCGATCGCACTACCAACAAAATAAATTAACAGCATTGTGATATCGCCCTTATCTAAGAAATTTCTTGATTCCAAGCCATAGGTAGAGAAGGTAGTATATGCACCGCAGAAACCTGTTGTCGTCATCAGGCGAAGTTCAGGCGAGATGATGCGAATATTCTCGACCGCTAGAGTCAAAATATAAGCAATCAATAAACAGCCAGTCACGTTAATAAAGAATGTGCCGTAAAAGCCAAAATCTTTTCCAAAAATAGCTTTTGCAAATTCGGTTCCATAAAAACGACTCAACGCTCCAAAAATCGCCCCGATCGCCACAGCTAGGGGATAACGTCCTTTCAAAAAATTCATTGTTTTTTACCTAAAAATATGTGTGGCTTTTCGTAAAGACCTTTTTCAAACTTGCTTTAAGGTGTATCCCAAACTTTTTTATGACTTGAGGAAATTACTTCACGAAAAGCTTGGCGATCGCTACTCCTAAAATCACCGCTCCCAAACCTAGAACTGCACTCCCTGCCCAATAAAAGACCGTCCCAGTCTTTTGTTTGCTACGCCATAGAGTCAGAGTATCAAAGCCATAGGTTGAAAATGTGGTGTAAGAACCTAAAAATCCAGTCCTAATTAGTAAATCTAATTCTGATGGATAGCCTGTAATTCCTTTAGAAATCGTGAAAAAGAAACCCATCGCTAAGCATCCAGTCAGATTAATGGCAAATGTTCCATAGGGAAATTTTGTCCCAAATTTAGCTTTTGTCCATTCTGTGATGTAAAACCGAGACAGTGCTCCAGGAACTGCACCCATAGCAATTGAGAGAACATTAGTTAAGTCTGCCATTAGTTTTGTAACTCTCTGCGCTCAATTTTTGAGTTGTTTTGCATATAATATCAGGGCAAACGCATCTAAAGTGTAAGAATGCTTTTATTGCAGGGGTTTCAACGTTTTATCGTCCAGCCTTCTTTTTGAGTAAAAGCCTTACCTCGTAAGCATTTCAGAAATCACGTGCGTTTGCCCTGCTGATAATATGTCTACTTGTATTTAGTATGTAGTTATCCAGCTAAAGCCTTCGTTAGATATTTATTATCCCATCCTCAAGATTACATTTACGTTTTACTCCTTTTTTAAGTGTCTTTTCTTGATTTAAAAGATTGAGAGAAAATCGTCTTAAAATCGCGAACTTTTGAGGAGTATTGCTGAGACCGCGTAGGTGTTTCAGTTAACTGATACCAAACTAATCACTAATAACAAATGATAAAAGTGTGCATTCCCAAACAAGGCGCGGCTGAGCATAGCAAAGCAGAGATTTACGAGCTTGTTCTAACTGTTTAATCATGCTTGGTTGACGCTTTTGCTGCCAGTAGGACTGTTGCAGATAATCGACTAACCATAATTGAGCTTCTGTATCTAAATCCTTATCAATTTGTTTGGCTAATTCCAGAGCCTCACGATAGCATGAAGGCACTTTAGTGACGGTTTTTAGGAGTTCAGGGGGAATGGCTTGCAGTTGTTGGTAAGATGCGATCGCATCTCCCGGACTACCAGCTGCGACACTCAAGACTGCCGAATGCTGCAAAATTTCCTCATGTCCTGTTTGTGTCAGAACCTGAGCCATTGCTGCTGCATTCAAACGATAGAAAGGAATTCGCTGACAACGTGACACCAACGTTGGTAACACAGACTCAACCGAAGGCACAATTAAAATCAGCGTCGCCTGTCCCGGTTCTTCCAAAGTCTTGAGCAAGGCATTTGCTGCGGCTTCCGCCATTGTTTCTGCTTGCTCTAACACGACCATGTGTCTTGGTGCTTGCAACGGCGGACGGCTGAGAAACTCGGTAATTTCTCGAATTTGTTCTAGGCGAATTGTCGGCGGTGCTTTGCGCTTGACTCCTTTTTCTGCGGCTTCGGTTGCTGTTAGCCGCTGTCCTTGATACAGGTAGGTTGGCTGCACCCACAACAAATCTGGGTGGTTAGCTTGTCGCACGCGGTTTTTATGTGAACCAAATAGCAATTCCACAAAGCATTGTGCTGCTAAACTCCGTCCCACACCCTCTGGACCCGCAAACAGATATGCTGGAGCAACACGATTTTTTCGTACAGCTTGCCTCAGTAATTCTACGCCTTGCTGCTGCCCTACAAGTGGTGCAAATGCATCATTGGTCATGAGTTATGAGTCTCCTTGTCCCCCGATCTCCCTCCCCACAGTTCCCAAGCTTTCAGCTTAGAGGTTAAAAGTGCCTGAATCTGTTGCTGTACAGCTTCTTTACTCAAGCTAGCATCTACACGGACAATTCGCTCTGGGTAAGATGCATACAGTTGAGCATATCCTTGCTGGACACGACGATGAAAGTCTATGGTCTCTTGTTCAATGCGGTCAAACGTATCCCCGCCTCCTCGTTTGCGGCTAAGTCCCACCTCGACATCCACATCAAACCACAAAGTCAAATCGCTTTCTAAGCTGGATGTGGCGATCGCATTTAACTGACGGGTTAAACTGATATCTAAACCGCGTCCCCATCCCTGGTAGGCAATGGTAGAGTCAGTGTAGCGATCGCACAAAACAATCGCCCCGTCTTGGATGGCTGGCTTGATAATTTGCTCAACGTGTTGCGATCGATCAGCAGCATACAACAGTAACTCTGTCCTATCTGCAATTGAGTTAGACTCTGCTGACAACAACAGTTTTCGTAGATGCAACCCTAACTCTGTTCCTCCTGGTTGACGAGTTACAACGACAGAAGTCTCAAAACTTTGTAACCATTCTTGCGTTAGCTGTATTTGGCTAGTTTTGCCACAACCTTCCACCCCTTCAAATACAATCAATCTGCCCTTCATATTTTTTAAATTTTGCTGCTACCGAATTTTTAGAATATATGTTTTCTGACTCAATTAAGTATGTCTGAATATTCTGACCAAACAAAGAACTCAGAACTCAGTAGTCAGCGAGTGAGGAATAGAAAGGATGCTCCCGCCCCCAACTCCGTTATGGCATATGAAAAAGGGCGTTGCTGAATTGAGGTATGAAATTTTCTTCCTTTAATTTTCAAAACCCTTATCTTTGCGCGAGTCTAAATTCATACTTTGAATCAGCAACGCCTAAGATTTAAATATTCGTTCAATATCACCCGATTGGGTGACCCTACAGGATGAAGTCTAACTACCGAAAGCTATTGTATTCTTTATAGCAACCAGCAAGAAGCAGTAGTAATAGCAATAGGCGAACTTGGCTATGAGTAAGCAACAGGAAGCAGATATCAAACTAGCATATCAAGCAGCGGCAGAAATGACATACATGGTAGCCGTTGGCTTGAGTAAAGTTATGGAAAAGCAGAAGAAAGAGAAACTCATTGCCAAGCGACAAAAGCGAATGAAATCACAGCAGAGTGTCAAATCATGTGCATTAACCTAGGATGACTATTTGGCACAAGTAGGACGTTCTGCTCAATTACTGGGTGTGATTACGCCTTTATCGGTGAGTTAATGCGGAAAGCCGCACTGTTTGCCGCAGACGAAGGAGATGAGATGTGAAGAATGCGATCGCCATCTAGATGAAGCACTCTACGAACTCGTGGAGTTGGGAGGCGAACTGACTCACAGCATTCTAGGTGCAGGAAAAGCTTTTTCTTAAGGACTTAGCCCGCACCGTTGTAGGTGTTAAGAATCGTATCGCCTTTTAGGCGTGGGAGAAGTCAAATACGCAAGCTGTTTATAGACACTAAGTGTATGGGTGTAAGGATGGATTCCTTTCTACACCCTTATTGCTCTATAGTTCAGTTACGACGATGGACTGGTTGCGGGTTTAGTAGTACTAGATGCTGGTTTTCGCTGTTGTTGGTAATAGCCTGCAACTTTTTTAACATACTCATCAGTGAAACCACTGTTGCAGCCTGTGTAGTTACCAGTCATCCACCAACAAGCAACGCCACGCACAGCCGCCGTTTCATTACTACCAGTAGCAGTCAACTGATTATTTAACTCCCGGCGTGCAATGCAGGAGACAACTTGGCGTGCTAAGCCAGAATTATTTTCAAACTGTGTCGGTGTCACTTCCTTCTTGAGACAAGTTTTGGACCAGCCTTTGAGGGTTTCTGGTTTGACTTGCCATTCACTATAATATCCATCATTTGCAGTACCAGTTTTCGGTGCAGCCAGCCGCAGTGCTTCTACCATCCTGTTGACTTGGGCTTCAGACGCCGACGACTGTTGTGCTTGAGCTAAAAAAGATGCTGGAAAAACCACCGAAGACAATCCAAAGCTCAGAATGACTCCACCTAGTAATAATCGCATTGGTTTTCTCCTCACGACATTGAACTTCTTTTTTATACCAAAATTGAGAAAAGTGTAACCACTGCGGTTGGGCAATTGAACCTGCTGAGCGATGGCGCGAAAAGCAGCAACGAAGGCGATGCTCCCAGAGGGAGCTACCCCACACCGGCGATGGCGCAGAGCGCAGCCCCGAAGGGGCATCGCACTTCTAAGGATTATACTTATAAGTTGCAACCGTTGTGAGATTGCTTCCACTGGTCACGGTTTATTGTATAAAAAACCCATTCAACACCATAGAGTTGGACATTTTTCTCGTATTGCATACCAGTTTTTTCCATCACTCGACGTGATGCCAGGTTTTCTGGTTTAGCGAGTGCTACCAATCGTTCAAATTGCAAAGTTTCAAAGCCGTAACGAAGGAGTGCAACTGTAGACTCAGTTGCTAATCCTTGTCCCCAGTACTCCCTCGCCAGCAAATAATTTACTTCAATTTCGTCCAGAATTGCTAGATACTCTAAACCACAGTGTCCAATTAATTGCTTGTGTGGTTTGTAAATCGTTGCCCATCTACCAAACCCGTGTTGCTTCCAGTGTGCCAGATAAGACTCTAACATTTCTTGAGTCTGTTTCCTAGAAGCTGGTTCTGAAATCAAGCGATACTTCATCACTTCTGGCTCGCCATATATCTGAGCTAAATCGTCTAAATCTGCTGTCACAAGTGGACGTAACCATGTACGAGGAGTTTCTATTACAGTCATAGTAGGATATACATTTTACACACATAAATCTGCTGTACGGTTACAAGAACCCCGACTTCTTAAAGAAGTCGGGGTTCTGGCGCGTATGATATATCAAAATTAATCACATGAACCACTACTAGTGGTAAGAACGCATTTGTTTTGAAGGCTTTGTAGTGAGCGCTCTTTGCGCTCAAAGAGTCTAGGACTAAAGTCCTTACTACAAACTTATACAACTATCATAATTAATGCGATGAAGTAACTACCGTGTAGTGTAAGTAATTGAGAACCACTATAAGATTTTTAAGTCCAATTTTTTAAACTTTGTTTCAACTTAGGATGAGTTGCAGAAAAATTTCGATAACGTGAAGATATAGCAGTCCTATTTGATTTGTGAGAAATGTAGATGCAACGGTGAGGCAGGGAGCAGTTCTGTGTTTTATGGCAGTAAGTAAAAGCCTTGGTTGGAGGTGATACTAATGACGGGAATGTTTTGGTTTTTGGGATTCTGCTTTTTTTGGCTTATTGGTTTAACTCTTTTGGCAGAAATTTGGTTTGATGAGGAAGAACAGCAGTTTTGACGGCAAATTCTGACAGCTTACCCAATCACAAGTTAATAAATCGGGTCAACTTCCAGATTTTGAAGTTCTTCATTTAAGTTAACAAGCGGCAAATCTGCGATGAAAACTAGAAAACCCGCCTGAATCTTCAAAAATTCGGACGGGTTTCTACATTAGGAGGAAATGTTAAGCTGCCTGTACCACAGTATCTAACTCAACTTAGACATCATAGATTAAACACTCAGGAGCGTTTGGATTTTCATCACAGTAGTACTCTAAGGAAGTTTTAAACTTTTGTGTTGCCTGCCGATGAGATTTCTCTGCTTGTAGCTCTTCGACGATATCCCAGGCTACAGCACAGTCAGCAGAGGCGTTTCCTTGAATGTCACAAGTAGCACGGGCTTGCTCAATAGCTTCTAAAACGGCTTGCTCTAGAGGAGTTTGATTTGCTACTTCCCGACTAGCATCTACGATTTTAGGCATCAAGTTTTTAGTTATCCGCTCTTTCGTTGAAGGTTTACAGCCAGTTCAGAGTTTCTATCCCTGCAACTGACATCTCCAATATATGCTCGATTTCAGGATGATGCAGTGTGCAGAACCGTAATCCTCATAGGTTACTTTCCGTCTCAGGATTAAATCGGCTCTAAAGAGTGTAACGTTTCAGGTTTCTTAACAGTTGTAATGAGGACGCTAATAGCCATCAAACATTTAATGCTCGCTTTTCTAATTTCAGTTCAAAGCGTTCTCCCGGTAATGGTTCTATCACGCGTGTCGCTAAATTATTCTTTTCTAGTAATGAACGAAATTCCTCAATACTTCCCTTAATTTGAAGTAAAGAGTTGAGTAATCCCTCAAAAATCACATCACCTCCAGCTGCTGTAGATAGCATGACTTGGGGTTGCAACCACTGAGCAACTTCTAAGGCGTATTTATTCCCTCTAATAATTGAACCAACTAAGGGTAAAGCTGCATCAATTAATGGAGTAATCACGACATCCACGGTCGCAATTTCCTTAAGCGTGGCTGAATGATTCCCATGAGGCTCGTAATAGAGTGTAAAACCGCTCTGCAACTCTTTGAGGAGATATCCATTTTCCACCAAATTTAGACCAACCAGGGAGCCAGGAGTTGCCTTAATTTCCACGCTTTGATTCAAGGTGAAGGTTTCTCCATGAGCAAGTGTTGTGACTTGAGTGTAATTTAACTGCTGTACTACCTTGGCAGCATTGGGAGAAGCGACAACTGGAATATTGCGATCAAGTTGCTTCAGTGTTGGTGGATGAGCATGGTCTTCCAAACCTTGAGATAGCAAAATCAGGTCAATATTTTCTGGTATTGGACGTTCCTGAGGTCGGGAACCTTTGAAGAACCAATCTAAATTACCAAAGGTTAACGAACCAACTAGCCAAGGGTCAACGAGTATTCGTTTCCCTCCGATTTCCAGCAGCCATGAATTGCTGTCTAACCAAGTTAAATACATAAATTTTTGTAAAGATAACACCTAAATTCATTATGAACTAACTAAGGCAACCAATATCCTGAAGCATTTCTAAATGCTTCTGTAAGGGTGCGAGCGTATTTGCAGTCATCATCCCACTGGTGGCGACAGCTGGTAAACCAATACCAGGAAAGGTCGAGTCTCCACAGCACAGCAGTCCTGGAAGAGGTGTGTTAGAACTAGGGAAGAAACTTTTTCCTGCGTGAATTGCTGGACCATATGAACCTCTATGACGCCGCAGATAGCGCTGGTGTGTTAGTGGTGTACCAACTAGTGTGACATCGCAACGCGAGCGAATGTCCGGAATAATTCGCTCCAAGGCTTGCCACATCACTTCTGCACGCAATTGTTTTTGTCGCGCATACTCCTCGCTTTTCCGGTCCATTCCCTGCCACAGGTCATAAGGTTCGTTACCAGGAGTATAAACGTGAATGACGTGCTTTCCAGGTGGTGCTAATGAGGGGTCTAAAACTGAGGGAATTGATACCAGTACGACGTTCTGAGGCGCTGTAACGCCAACTTCCCAATTATTAACGACTATATAATGACACGCCAGGTCTGACCGTAATCCTTGTGCATCAATGCCTAAGTGGAGATGCATGAAGCTATCACATTCAGGTGTGCTGGCTCGCTGTTCCCGATACTGTTTTGGCACTGACCCTTCTGGAAGCAGCTTGAGCGTATCCCATACTGATGCATTAGAAATGACTGCCCGACGCGCTCTTATCTCTTTACCACCACGCAAACGCACACCTACCGCACGCTTGCCTTCTACAAGAATTTGCTCAACATGAGCGTTCAGCATCAACCGACCCCCATGTCGTTCCAGTCCCCGTACCAATGCGTCAACTAAGGCACCACTTCCACCGACGGGATAGTCTAGCACCACGCCCGGTCGGTACCAATCTGCAAACATAAATGCAACCTCTGCTGTACTGGTTCCATCTGCTGGTAGTCCACAGAGGAGAAAACAAAGCAAGTCAAGCCAGTTGCGCGTAAACGAGTCTTTAATAACGCCGTCCATAATCCGGCTAAATGGTCCTGTAAGCTTGCCGATGTCTGCAATATGTGGAAATAAAGATGGGGCAAATCTACTCACAGTCATGACTGCACCTAGATCAAGACGCAAAGCTGCTGGCGGTATTGCAGTTGCAGCACGCGCTAGTGGTTCCATCACACGCTGTAACTCGCGCCATTCAAGGATAGCCTCATTGCCACGAAAACGCTTCAGCACCTCACAAAACTGGTCACCACCAACCGAGGTATCAAAATCCCCTTCTGGTAGATAGCAACCCCATGTATCATACGTGATGCAAGGTAACTCCTCACTAATTGCATCTAGCACTTGCCTGAGAGGATTAGCAGAAGGACTGTAGGATAACCCAGAGTAAAGCGATGGGCCTGAGTCGAATTTGAATCCATCACGCTCAAAAGCATGGGCTGCACCACCAGCGATTGAGTGGCTTTCGCAAACTGTGACATCAAAGCCATACCGCGCCAAAAGAGCTGCACAGCTCAAACCACCAATACCGCTACCAATGACAATGACATCTGTATCTTTATTACCTAAGGTAGATGCTGTTTTAGAAGAAGTTTGATAAACCACTTATCGTATTTATCCTGTGCTAGTCTCTGTGCTTCAAGCGTATTGTAATGCAACGTAATCATTGTTAAGACCGTAGAAGAGAATTGCACATTATGCCAAAAACCCGGTTATGATAACCGGGTTTTTAATAGTAGTGGGGTTATATCCCCTGCGGCTCGTATAGAAGTTCAGCTATAAATGAGTCAGCTAATAATATCTACAACCAGAGGTTTATCTGTTCCGGAAAATTGCAACTTTTTTTCTCGCAATAGACTATATACGCGTAATATGCAGTTGTTCGTAATTAACGCTAAATTAATACTAAGTGTTTGAGGATATATTAATGCGTCGGATTTCAGTAGCCACTCTCGTCGTCCTAGCGCTCAGCGTAGTATTTTCCACTGCAACGCGTGCTTCTGAGCATCAACCCTTAACTACCCTAGTTATGCGCGATCGCGTGATTACCATCAATAATAGTCCAAAGGGGCTATCATACACAGTCAAAACTCAAGACGGTACTGTCTTGGATGCTCAACTGAGCGATGCTCAACTACAAGCGAAATATCCTGAGGTGTACGACAATGTTCGTCCAGCAATGGCTGGTAGCGAAAAGACGGGTGGCACAATGATTTGGGGTGGAACTCAGCACGTTCCATCTCATGGTTTACCTAAATAACCCATGACACAAGTTTTTTGTAACTGAGAAGTTGGCATCAAAGGTGCACTATCGCCAAATAAAAGCTGTACTTCTATCAAGCAATGCATTATAGATACAAAGTTTACACACGGCGATTGTTGCTAGCTACTGGGATCGGTGTGCTGACTTTAGTATTATCACCGCTGATGTTCTACGGTTGGCGGTGTTTACTACGTCCCTCTCGGACGGATATGGAGCAAGTCTTGTTTCGTGGAATTGTGTATAGACGTTATGCTCTGTTGACACCACGCCCAGCAATGATCCATATTGTCACCATTGACTTACAAACACCAGGAATTAAGCCACTCGTCACTCCAGGAGCACTAGGATCAAGTAATAGAGAAACGAGCGCACGGAAAACATCTGAATTTCTCAATCAATACAAGCTGCAATTGGCAATCAATGCCAGCTATTTCCATCATTTCTACGAAAAGTCCCCTTGGGATTACTATCCTCACAGTGGTGATCCTTCATATCCCATAGGTGATGCTATCTCGAATGGCGTTCGTTATTCGCCACCCGAAGCAAATAAACCCGTCTTGTGCTTTTCAGCCCAAAATCGTGTTCAAATCTTGAAAACTGAAAAGTGTCCTGAGGGAACAGTTCATGGTGTTGCAGGTGAGGAGCTTTTGGTTGATAGCGCTCAGGCGAACGATAACAACTTAGCTGAGGATAAGCCGTATCCGCGTGTTGCAGCTGCGGTCAATCGCGAAGGTACAAAACTGTGGCTGATTGCGGTAGACGGGAAGCAACCACTTTACAGCGAAGGAATCACAATTGCTGAATTAACAAAAATTGCCACGGATCTGGGTGCTTATGCAGCACTCAACTTGGATGGAGGCGGTTCAACGACGCTGGTGATGTCAACAAATCAGGGCTCAAGGGTGTTAAACGCTCCAATACATACAAGAATACCGATGCGCGAGCGTCCTGTTGGCAACCATTTGGGATTTTATGCCTTACCAGAAGAGTAAAGTTACTTGTACACAGTCTAAGAAATTATCGGCTGCTAAGCTGTCTCCTGACTGATTTCTACCAAGGCACAAAATCAGTCATAAGGCAAGAATTATCGATAACCGTACTTTTAACGGACGGACACCACGACACTTGAAAAGATTAAAATCGCTTAACAAATCGTTACGATAGAGACATCAAGAGGGGTAAAACCAAACCTCTCCAAGCTGAAATCAAAGGTGAACGCCATGAATGGCACAATTCGCGTTGGCAATCTCTTCGGGATTCCCTTTTACATCCATCCGTCCTGGTTTTTGGTTCTGGGATTAGTCACTTGGAGCTATAGCAGTGGACTGGCGGCGCAATTTCCCCAATTAGCGGGGGGATTAGCTTTGCTACTAGGATTGCTAACAGCACTACTGTTATTTTCCTCTGTTGTCGCCCATGAATTAGGACATAGCTTTGCCGCCATTCGCCAAGGAATTGATGTGAAATCAATCACACTGTTCATATTTGGTGGGTTGGCAAGCTTAGAGAAAGAGTCAAAAACCCCAGGTGAAGCTTTCTGGGTTGCGATCGCAGGTCCGTTAGTTAGCCTACTGCTCTTCAGTCTCTTTACAGCCGTTGGTTTTGCTACCGCCCCATCAGGAGCATTAGCAGCGATTATTGGTGTACTGGCTTCAGTGAACTTAGCATTAGCGCTGTTTAACCTCATTCCAGGCTTGCCTTTAGATGGTGGGAATATACTGAAAGCGCTTGTTTGGAAAGTTACGGGTAATCCTTATAAGGGTGTGGTTTTTGCCAGTCGAGTTGGGCAAATCTTTGGTTGGCTGGCGATCGCTTCTGGTTTAGTCCCACTACTATTATTTGGCAGCTTTGGTAACTTCTGGAACGCGTTAGTCGGTTTCTTCTTACTACAAAATGCTGGTAATGCAGCTCAGTTTGCCAGAGTACAAGAACGACTGACAGGTTTGACAGCAGCCGATGCGGTAACGTCCGATAGCCCGATTGTGTCTGCTACTCTTACCTTAAGAGAGTTTGCCGATGAGCGCATTTTGAATTGGCAAAACTGGCATCGGTTCTTAGTGACTGATGATAACGGACAATTAGTAGGAGCAATATCTATTAACGATTTGCGAACTATTCCTACTACACTCTGGTCAGAAACTCAAATTAAAGAAGTCATGCGACCAGTTGAAGAGTTTACCACAGTGAAATCCGACCAACCCTTATTGGAAGTCGTGAAGCTCTTAGAACAAGGAAAGTTATCTGCACTTGCAGTGATTCGTGACAATGGCGCGCTTGTCGGAATCTTAGAAAAAGCTTCTATTCTCAACCTACTCGAAAAAAGAGCACAAGCTAACCCTGCATAAAATAGGTCAACTAAATAAGTTCAACATCCACAATATCAGGTTTCTACTACTGTCCTCTAGGCTATTGTCGCTATGCGTCAATTGATCTGGAGGACTTTTCGGTTTGCTCCCGCAATTGCTTTACAGGATATCCTTTGGGCAAGGTTGCAGTATCCTTGCAGAGATTTGAAGGAAATTTTTATTTTTACTGTTTTAAGGGCGGAATGTCGGTTATTAGCCAATACAGTTGGTGATAAGACCAAAACCGTTATCAGGATGGCAATGTAGAACTTTCGTCCGAAAGTTCTACAGGTGTGGAATTATTACCAACAATCCTTAACAGCAACCGTATTGGGTTATTAGCGAAGCGCTACAGCTATCTGTCATTTATGCCCCATAAGCGCGAAGTGCATAAGTTGATTTCACTTACACCTAAATAATGATACAGATAACTTAGAGAGAACATGGCTTTTTTGCTACATTCTTGTGGAGCAAACTCACATGGTGAGAGTACCAGGAATTCCGGAATGATTTTTTGATAATGTGAAGCACTAATAAGGCTGTAGTAAAAAAGTTATTTTGGAGAAAGTTCCATGGGCATAAATGATGGATTGATAGGCTATTGGCAATTTGATGAAACCGAAGGTACTACTGTCCTGGATAGATCAGGCAATAATAATCGTGGCTTGTTAATCAATGGCACTCGAAGCGATGGAATATATGGCAAAGCTGTAGAACTTAGGGGGAGTGATGATTCACATATCAGTATCCCTGGTTCGGTGAGCCTGAATAGCCTAACTGATCAAATTACTGTGACAGCTTGGGTATTTCCAAATGTAGCCCCAGTAGGTTTTAAAGTCATTGTTTCCAGGCAAATTGATACTGTTCTGCATCCTGATCAGTTTTATTTGGGTTTTGGTCCAGAAAATGGCGGGATGCATTATAAGTGGCACCTTGGCACAGACGACGGTGGCACTTTACGTGAAGGCGACATTTACAGTGGTGTTCCAGAGAACAATCGTTGGATACATCTGGCAGGAACCTACGATGGAAGTATCATGCGTCTTTATGTTGATGGCATCGAAATTGGTAATCGACCTCTGACTGGAAACATTCGAGTCGATGATAATCCTGTCACTATTGGTGGGGAAGAAAATGGAGCAGATCCTCAGGTCGTAGATGGCGAATTTGAAGGACTTATTGATGAAGTTCGCATCTATAATCGTGCCTTGGATGCATCTGAAATTCGTGAAATTTTTAACCTTGACTCCATTAACTCAAGTGTCCTTTTGACTACTCCTTAATGTCCTGAGTCTCCTCATTCATGAATGAAAGGTATTTTTTATGATTTTTGTAGAATTAGTGACCATTGCCCACATTCCCCCTTTCTCTGAAGTGACCTTGCGAACAGATAAAGATGAATGGGAAATCAATGAGATTGAAGGCAGCTACCAAAACGATCGCTGGATATTCGAGCTAGCTGATCCCAAGTATTTAACTGGCTTCCTTTGTAAGTTTGCACTCAACCGGCAGATTTGGTCTAACGGTGACAATTTTAATATTCCTGGCATCGACAACGAGCGCCATACTTTTTATCTCAATCAGTTTGGCTTTGGTTTACCTGTTCAGCCCGTTGTTGAACTCGGTCAAACTCAGGCAAAGCTTTTTGATATTTCCCCTCCAGATCCTGCTGATCGCGAACCCTACGATGTTATTGTGATCGGCTCTGGAATGGCTGGGGGCGTATTGGCTGATCAACTCGCTGATAGCGGTTTAGATACTTTGGTGTTGGAAGCAGGGGGAGTTCCCCTAGAGACTCACATTGCAAATCTGCCTCGACGCCATTTTCCTGGTGAATTTAGAAAACACGTCTGGGATCGCTGGTTTGAGTATCAGGTGATTAATTACGATCAGCCTACTGATGGTAGTGAAAATGATTACACAGCAGGTGCCCAAGCGTTTAATTTGGGTGGGCGATCGGTATTTTGGGGCGGTTTTATTCCGCGCATGAGTTCCTGGGAGTTGGATTATTGGCCGACTCAAATTAAGTGGGACTTAGAAGATCGCTACTATCAACTCGCTGAGGACTTGATGGGTCGTTCCACCGCGCCAACGACTTACTACACCCGGGAAATTCACCGAGTATTGCGAGAACAGCTTCCTCGATACAGCCATTTCGATGCCCCGGTGGCGGTTAGACAGAATTTGACAGGTGCAAATACCATCACGACTGGTATGTTTTCAACGGCAGATTTGCTACTAGAATCATCAAGAACTGGTGGTCCTACGGGTTCGGGCAACTTAACCGTTCGTACTCATCATCAGGCAATCAGAATTGAACCTGGGGAACCCTGCACAGTCGTTGTCCGGGATATGATTTCCGAGGAAGAAAGGGAATTTTCAGCTAGGTATGTCGTCCTTGCTTGTGGCTGCTTTGAAAGTGCGCGCCTTGCCAAACGTAGTGACATAGGGAATGGCTTAGTAGGGCAGGGTGTTACCGACCACCCCATTGCGTTTGTACATTTTTCGATTCCGCCCGAGTCGCCCTATTACGACCGTTTTGGGTCTGTGAAGGTGGTATCCCAACCAATTGAGCCGCGACCAGGAGAAGATAGAATTCGTGATCCCTTTAATATTCTGATTGAACTCGGTGCAGATTTTAACCAGGGACGGTATCTGGATGAGGACATTTTCCGCCTCAATGCAGAAAAGCGCAATATGCTTTGTGAAATCGTTTTTCTGACAAATACCGAATTGCTCTTGGACAATCAGATTGAGTTTAATGCCGATAATGATTTTCGCCCGATCGCCAAAATTCAAAATCCTGGACTTTCTGACGCACTGGAAGCCAGAATTCGGGAAATCTCAGACAATATTCTGACTTCTTTAGGGGGAGTGAAGTTTAACGAAGGATTTGGCGATGGTGGAGTTGGCGGTGTAGGTCATGAGGTTGGTTCTCTCCATATGCAGGTGAGAGACAGCAACAATATTGGAAAAGGCACACAGGCAGAATTAGAAGGCGTTGTCGATGAAAATGGTAAGTTTCTCGACCAGGAGTTTATTTACGCCTGCGATTTGTCAATATTTCCTACCTCTCCAGCAGCTAACCCCAGTTTAACAGCGGTCGCCCTCGCACTACGTTTAAGCGATCATCTGGTGAGACTTGTTAATGCTTGATGAATCCTAACCTTCTCACGCGCTTCGTGAAGGTTAAAATTCCTTTTTGGCATTCCTATAAATTAATTCAGGAGAAAAATGGTAGTTGGTATAGCACCACCTCAAGTCAGTACCCATGAAGGCATGGGCAACATTGTGTTTCCTGGCGGCACCGCCTTTCGCGTTTGGGCACCTAACGCCCGCCAAGTTCAAGTTGCTTTCTATAACGACCCAAACCAAGATAATAGCAGCCCTTCTCGCTTAGTCGGGTTAGCTTCAGAGAATAATGGCTATTGGTCTACTGATGTAGCTGGCATTTCACCCGACCAGCTCTACCGATATCAAATTACCAATCGCGATACAGGAGCGGTCTTTTATAAGATTGATCCCTATGCGACGCAAATTACCAACTCAGTCGGGAAAGGTATTGTCCGCGAATCGGAGTTTCCCTGGACGGATGACGATTTTCAGATGCCAGACTACAATTCTTTGGTGATTTATGAGCTTCATTTAGGAACATTCGATGACGATCCAGGCGATCGCCCTGGAGATTTAGCAAGAGCCACTGCACGACTCGACCATCTACTTGAACTTGGCATCAACTGTGTTCACGTGATGCCACCTAACGAATTCGCCGCCGATTTTTCCTGGGGATTTAATATCGCCTTCCCGTTTGCTATTGAGGAAGCTTATGGCGGGATTATTGAATTTAAAAAGTTTGTCAATCGCGCCCATAGTTTAGGAATTGCTGTTATTACTGACAGCGTATTTAATCACTTTGGACCTAGTGATTTAGACGATGGTTTATGGCGCTTTGATGGTTGGCATCAAGGCGAACATGGAGGCATTTATTTCTACAACGACGATAGAGAACCAACTGACTGGGGACCTCGACCTGACTTTGGACGTCCGGAAGTGCGGCAATTTATCCGTGACAACCTGATGTTTATGTTAGGCGAATGTCATTGTGATGGATTGAGGATTGATAGCACCAGCAATGTCTGGGGATTCAATAACGGTCAAGGGTGGAATAACGACGGGTTTAATTTACTACGTTGGATGAGTGATGAGAAAAACTTTTTCCATCGCTATCCCAGACAGAAAATCTTCATTGCTGAAGATTGGCACAATGACGGCTGGATAACTCGTCCGACGCCAGAGATGGGAGCAGGTTTCGATGCTGAATGGCATTGGTTTGTCCATGAAGCGCGCCATGCTTTAGAAACTCCGAACGATCAATTTCGAGATATGGATGGAATTGCTCGGGCTCTCTACGCCCGCTTCAATAACGATGCTTTTAAGCGGGTTATCTATACTGAATCCCACGATGAATCTGGCAATAATGATGCCCTAGCTCGCCGCATCGATCCTTCCAATCCTGAGTCCTGGTTTGCCAAGAAGCGAACGACCCTTGGAGCAGCTTTAGTTTTGACGGCACCTGGAATTCCCATGATATGGCAGGGACAAGAAATTTTCTCAATTGAGAAATTTACCGACCAAGTTCCGCTTGACTGGTCTCGCAAAGAGACTTTTAACGGCATATTTCAGCTTTATCGCCGTCTTTGCCATCTCCGACGCAATTGGGACAACAATACTCGTGGGTTGCGAGGGCAGCACATCAACTGTCACGTCGTCGATAACCTCAATAAAGTCGTTGCCTTCCACCGTTGGAATGAGGGCGGTCCAGGGGATGATGTCATTGTGATCTTAAATTTTAGCGATCGCACTTGGGATTCTTATCGTGTAGGGTTACCCAGTTGGGGGACTTGGTGGTGTCGTTTTTCTAGCGATTGGGCAGGCTACAGTAGCGATTTTGGCAACGTGGGGGGACATCCGGTCAGCGCTGAATCAGCACCAAAGGACAATATGCCTCATAGTGCCGGTTTTGCGATCGGTCCCTATAGTGCTGTAATTTATTCTCAATAAGCATTGACGTGGAAAATTTGCTGGGAACAAAAATTACTCATTTGCATATGCTCTAATTTGCATTCCCATCACAAAAGCTGAAAATGCAGCATAACAAATAGCAGAACCGGAACGGAGCATAGCTTATCTATAGAATATCAGAGGTTATCTCCGTCCGGTTAGCTCAACCGTTAGACCGCCAGCCCCCTTGCGACAAGTTGTAACACGCTCTCAATGCTAAATTTCCAATGAGCATACCTAATTTCAACTACTTTTCATGTTATAAAACGGCTTTTTTCGATTTCGCTATTTAAATCAATATTACAATACTGCACCAGACCATACTGTACTACAACCTAACGGCTAGACTAGTACAACAGGTTGACAATATGGAAACGTATGATGAGCGATCGCGATTACACATTAATTATTGATAAAAGCGGTAGTATGTCCACTCCTGACCAAGCGGGTGGTAGAAGTCGGTGGGAGATAGCCCAAGAATCTACACTCGCTTTGGCAAGAAAGTGTGAGCAATTTGACCCTGATGGCATTACGCTTTATGTATTTTCTGGTAGATTTAAACGCTACGAGAATGTCACCTCAGCCAAAGTCGCACAGGTATTTATGGAAAATGACCCGGCTGGCACGACGAATTTAGCTGGTGTCCTGCAAAACGCTACCAATGATTATTTTCAACGCAAAGCTGCTGGTCAAACTAAGCCCAACGGCGAAACAATTTTAGTTATAACCGATGGCGAACCAGATGACCGCAAAGCAGTATTTGAAGTCATCATTCAAGCGTCTCGCCAGATGGAACGTGATGAAGAATTGGGAATTTCTATAATTCAAGTAGGCTCAGATCCTCAAGCAACCAAGTTTCTCAAAGCTTTAGATGACCAAATGCAAAGTATTGGTGCTAAATTTGACATCTGCGACACAATTACCTTGGATGATATGGAAGATATGAGCCTCGCTGATGTGTTGATGAACGCGATTACCGATTGATTCGTGATTAACCGACAAATGACAGATATAAATACGGAGAATAATAAAAATGCTAGAAAATCGTGATTATACTTTAATTATCGACAAAAGCGGCAGCATGGCAACTTCAGACCAAAAGGGTGGCAGAAGCAGATGGGCTGCTGCACAAGAATCTACCTTTGCCTTGGCGAGTAAATGCGAGCAATTTGACCCAGATGGTATCACTGTTTATCTATTTTCTGGAAGGTTCAAGCGCTACGAAAATGTGACATCCAGCAAGGTGTTGCAAATTTTCCAAGAGAATGACCCATCTGGCACAACTGACTTAGCAGGTGTATTGAAACATGCAACTGATAACTACTTTCAACGCAAGGCTAGCGGTCAAACTCAGCAAAATGGTGAAACTATTTTAGTTGTGACTGATGGTGAACCAGACGATCGCAAAGCGGTTATGAAGGTTATTATTGAAGCTTCTCGGCGTATGGATCGCGATGAAGAACTTGCTATTTCTTTTATTCAAGTCGGTACAGACTCTCAGGCGACTCGCTTTCTCAAGGTGTTGGACGATGATCTGCAAGGAGCAGGTGCAAAGTTCGATATCTGCGACACCATTACCATAGAAGATATGGAAGACATGAGTTTATCAGAAGTACTGCTCAATGCTATTAATGACTAAGCATCTTCCTAACTTTTAGCTAAATTAAGGAGCAAACTTAATGTGGAGTAGTACTGAGGATTTCATATCATGGATTCCATTGATAAACTCTTAGCTGAACTCAAAGCTGAATATCAGGAACAAAAACCCCAACAACAGCAGCCTCAAACCATTTCAGCAAAACCAATAAGTATGCAGCGAAAATCGGAATCGTTAATAGATAGCCTTTTAGCAGAAGTCAAAGCTGATTTTGAGCAAAAAGACTTAGCTGAAAAATTGCAAAGACAGCAAGAACTGGAACAAGAACGCATTAGACAAGAACAACTGAAGGCTAAAAAATTGGAGGAGTTGAAAAAGCAAGCCAATCTTTGGCTTGCTAAGTTAGATCCACTTTCTTCAGAAGGACTTTGGTTTGAGAGATTTGCTGAAGGATATCCCTCAAAATTAGAGGCGGCAATTGAATATTTACAAACTAATGAATAAACGTTAAAGTGTAAGGGCTGCCGTGAGTCATTAGTCTTTTGTCCTTTAGAATTACTAAAGAGTCATGACAAATGACAAAAGACAGTTTTCACAAAAAAGTGTAATTGTCAAATATTTCGTTTTTTACTATTTATTTGAGATACGTGCTTGAGACCCCACTCGTGCATTGCATAAAGAATTGGTTGAAGACTTTCTCCTAAAGGCGTTAACGAATATTCCACTTTCGGAGGAATTTGTGGGTAGACTTTTCGATGAATAATCCCGTCTTCCTCCATTTCTCTTAGTTGTTGGGTGAGCATTTTTTGAGTAATTCCACCCAAAGATCGCTGTAATTCGCCAAAGCGTTTCACACCACCCATCAATTCTCTAATAATCAAAACCTTCCAGCGTCCACCAATCACCCTGAGCGTGGTTTCCACTTCACAAGTTAGCCTGCTATGGTTTTCCGCTTCAGCTTTCATAGTTTCTTTTAGGTAAGTACCTTACTTTTAAGTGCCTACTTTCCATGGTAACTTTACATAGTTTAAAGTTATTACGGCTCAAAAATTTGGCGTTGCTGAATCCATGTATGAAAAAGATGTCGTGTGATCCCAAACCCTTGTAGAGACGTACCATGGTGAGCCAGCGCTGCAGGAGGGTTTCCCTCCGTAGGCGACTGGCGTCACGTCTCTACACTTGGATTCATACTTCAAATCAGCAACGCCAAAAATTTAACTATAAATAAAGGGACTGGTTCATAGTTGCGTTTCTGCGTAACTACAAGCCTAATGAGCAACCCCCTATCACTTGTTTACTGTTGGGAATTGATTCATGGCAAATATCCTGCATATCGACTCTAGTCCTCGTGGAGAACGTTCTTTCTCCCGCAAGTTCACTCATGAGTTTGTGACAGCTTGGAAAAACGCCCATTCTGGAGATACAGTGACCTACCGGGATTTAGGTCACAATCCAGTTCCCCATGTAGACGAATCGTGGATTGCTGCTGCTTTTACACCACCAGATGCTCGCCCACCCGAACTGACTAAGGCAATTGACTTGTCAGATACTTTAGTTGATGAGTTTTTGGCAGCTGACCGCTATGTCTTTGGTGTGCCAATGTATAACTTCAACGTACCCTCTGTGTTCAAAGCTTACATTGACCAGATTGTTCGCGTTGGTCGCACCTTCGCTGTGACTGAGCAAGGCGGCTTCAAGGGGTTGGTTGACGGCAAAAAGTTGCTAGTTGTCACAGCTCGGAGCGGTAACTTTTCACCAGGAAGTCCCGCAGCACCATACGATTATCAGGAACCCTACCTGAGAGCGGTTTTTGGTTTTCTGGGAATTACAGACGTTACATTCATTAATGTGGAAGACCTGGGCGCGGGTGATGAAGCTCGTGAGCAGTCTCTTACCAAAGCACATGAAGTCATAGCTCAAGCTGCGGCTAGTTGGTAATTTCATTAAAGGGTGCAGCACTTTCGCTGTTGCACCTTATTTAGCGCGGGAAATAGAAAAGTATAGTTTTTAAATATTTTTTTAAACGAACCGCAGAAGTACAAAGGAAGCACAAGAGAAGAACCGAGGAGGGACAAAGCAAGCTCACGTTTGTCACAGCTTCGATAGAGGGGCTTCCATTTATTTGTTGCAGTAGAACCTGAGTTATATATCTGTTGCTACTACTGGGTGCTATATTGCTGCCAGACCTTAAGGCAGATGATTCGTAGACTATATGAGGCACATAAACGTACCAGGTACTCTTAGCTTGTCCCTGGTTAGGCTGAAGTGGTTGGGCAAAAGTCACTTTCCAGTGGTCGCCACCATATCTTTGAGCATTGCGATCAATAGAGGAGACGCGAAACTGCTGACCTGCTTTGACTGCGAACTTGTCTTGTTCTGCGAGGTTTGATGTTTGTGCTCTCCAGTCTTGCTTGAAAGTTGTATTTGTCGTCGCTCTGAGAGTGGCTGAGGTTGCTGTATTGCCTAATAATTCTACTTGAGGCACATAAACGAACCAAGTACTCTTCGCTTTCCCCTGACTAGGCTGAATTGGTTGCTCGAACGTTACTTTCCAGTGGTCGCCGCCATATATCTGAGCATTGCGGTCAATAGAGGAGACGCGAAATTGCTCACCTGCTCTGGCTGCGTACTTGTCTTCTTGTGGTAAGTTTGATGATTGTGCCCTCCAGTCTTGCTTGAAAGTTGTACTTGTCCTTGCTCTGAGAGTGATTGAGGTTGATGGAGCTTGTGATAATTCTTCTACATGAGGTAGATAAACGTACCAGTTACTCTTAGCTTTCCCCTGAGTCGGCTGAAGTGGTTGCTCGAAAGTGACTAGCCAGTGGTCCCCACCATATTTCTGAGTATTACGGTCAATAGACGAGACACGCAATTGCTGACCTGGTTTAGCTAAATACTTGTCTTGTTCTTGTAATTGAGGATCATTTGATTGTAGTCGCCAGTCTTGCTTGAAAACAGTATTTGTCCTCACTCTTAAAGTGCTTGGCATTGATGCATCTCCTTCTATAGCAGTTTGAAGCCTTGAAGCTTCTGTTATTTATAAATTTATGACCCAAAATTATGGCAATTCCGAGCAGGCGTCAAATATATCACAAATATATTAAGTGTATCTGAGTACGTAATAGAATTTAATTTTACGTCTTCCAAAAAAGCTTTAATTTACTAAAAAAGCTTACAACAAACGCAATTGTTAACGTATAAATGACCCCTTTTAAAAAACCTGTTAACGGGGTATTTATATAATTTAATATGAACGGTTCAAGTTGCGTTAATCTCAGAATGGGCAAGAGAAGATTGGCAAACGCTACATAAGCAATCATTGGATTCTGCCCGTTGTCGATTAACAGTTGAAGATATTTTCGCTGTTTCAAGATGTCTATAAGTATAGTGAAGGTGATTAGGATAAACAGTGCGATCGCTGTGGTAACAAAGTAGTAACTCAACGTAGAAGGGTCTTTCTTAATTCCTTTTTCAAACGGTTCAAAAAGTAAGCCAAGTGCCAACCAATAAACGCCCCACTGATAAAATGATTTCAGCAATTTTTCCCTATCATTAGCTGGATTGACAAATAACAACCAGCTGATTGAACAAAGAACAGCACTCAGTAACGTTGTTTGCCATACCCATCTTGCCTGTAAGCCAATCAGTACACCCAAACAAATAGCGAACATCAACACAATGATGCTATAAAAACGTAGCTGACGACGGTTTGATTTAATTTCCTGAGTTCCCTTGTTTATTTCTGGAATTTTCAGCCTATTGAGAATTAAATCACCCGTAATAGTTCCAGGAATAACAATAAACAAATACTTTAAATAATCAAATTGAAAAATCCAGGGGACAGGCGATGCTTTCCAAAGCAAAGCAATCCAACTCTCCTTAACAGTAGCCGACAGTCGCAAAGCAATTAATAAGCCTAACAATCCTAGACGTAGCAACAAATTATTCTTGGTAAAAAACCAGGCAAGTGAACCAAAAATCACCATATTTGTCAGGACGACTAAAATAATATCGCTCCTGTAAAGAGAAAATCCACTTCCATCTGGATATCTCAGAAAACAGACGAGGATAATTGCTGCGATGTAAGCACCAAAAGTAATCCATTTTGTGTACTGCCTAAATTTTATGTTTACAGACAACCGAACAAACATCAAAAAGAGTATCACGAAACCCAATAAGGCTATCCACCATGTTTCTTTGGTTGGATTTTGATTGAGCGTAAACGGTCTAATATGTTGAAGGAATATCGCAAATATCCCTAACAAAAATCCTCTTTTAAAAATGTATAATATAACTTGTTTCGTGGTAAATCCTTGAGCAAGGCGACTCGACAGCGCCAAGGGGATAGCTGCTCCCATACAAAACAAGAAAATTGGAAATACAGTATCTACCCAAGTTAACCCAGGCAGATTAGGATTAAAAGTATGGGTAGGTGGAGGCTCCTGAGCATGGTACATCCAAGCTGGCAAAATCTTATATTTTATAGTGCCTGATAAGACCATTGCTAAAATCGCAAATCCACGCACTGCATCTAAGGCATAGGCACGTTTTTCTTTGGCAATACTGATAATATTTTCGTGCATGAAAATCTCATTTTATTTCATATTCTTTCAGCAGTTAAATATTATTTATTCCATGCCTAACCCTCACGAGAAATCTTTATAATTTTTTATTTACCTTCGCATTTTTGTTGATTCTTGAATTGATGAAAACCCTCAGCGACTTCTTGTAGCATTTCTTTAAATAATATTTGCCCGTTCATTGGTATACGAGAAATTTCATAGTAGTTTTTTAAACAACCATAATCCAGAATTTTATTATTGTACAGATAGCTAGATAAATAATATTTAGAAGCATAGTATTGCACCTGTTTGTTATAAGCTCCATAAGGGTAAGCAAAATGAGATGCTACTTGTTGTTGTGGGTCTAAATCTTGTGTACATTTTCTCAGTTGAATCTGGGCTTGCAATAGTTCCTTAACTAACTCCTGACGATTGAGTGTCGTTAAGTCTTTATGATTTAATCCATGAGATTGAATATCATAAAAACCTTTTTTTAAGCCTTCTCTTAATTCCTGGCATCCTAAGTGAATGGCAGCGTTACTTCTCTGCTCTAGAGTACCTGGATTAATAAACAAGACAACTTTTACTTTTTTACCGTATTTCTCTTCAAGTTTAGATAAAATGGGAAGCAATTTTGTGTATACTGTTTTATATCCATCATCAAATGTAATCATGATGGGCTTTTGATTTGAATGCTCTTGCGGAATTTTTTTGGATTTTGTTAAGAAAAAGTCATATAAGTCTTGAGATGTTAAAAACCAATAATTATTATGAACTAAATGCTCTAAAAGTTTCTCTAAATCTTGTTGTGGGTAATGCATATATCCCTGGTCGAATCGAGTAATAGGAGTTTTAGAAGCAATGATGCCATGAAACCCCAAAATAGGAATGACAGGTTCAGTGACGATTAAATTTAGAATAGAAAAAAAAATAATAATAGCTAGAACTAAACGGAAGGAAAAATTTTTATTTGTTTGATTCACTTTGATTAATTGGATTCAGTTGATTTCAGCGCAGACAGAGCTAAATTTTCAAAGAATCTAGCTTGTTGCAAATTGTAGTATGGCACAACGAAAGTATAGCGATTGACAGACGCAAGCGCTTTCTGCTGCCTAGGAATTTCGGTAATGTATGTAAGTTTACGACAGATCAGCTAAAACACATATTCATTGCATACTTTCTTGTGAGGATTGTCAAGAGTCAGGAGTAAGTTTTGATTTTTGACTCTTGACAACAGCGCTGGCTTGACAAAAAATTAAGCAAATTATAATCTGCAACAGCTTAGCACGCCCCAGAATGGAATGCTGGGGCTAGACGAACAAAACCCGCCTAGGCGGGCTAAAAAATAAAGCGGTAACAAAACTGAATTTGGTATTAAAACCTAGATTTAAGGAAATTCTTTGGAAAAAGTAGCAGTTTACAACCAGCAATGCCTGCTATTATGACCACTGGTTTAAATCGACTAAATCTGCCACGCCTTGAGCCATTTATTCACAACTGTGTTGAAGAATTTTTTCACCTGATGCTGGCGACGCCACCTGTGGAAAGCAAGTTCGTATTCTTCGCCTTTAGTTTGAAAAGTATTCCAACCATCAAGGCCGGCTCCCAACCCACAGCAAAGTAAAATATATAGTGACCACGAAAGACCGCCACCACCAAGTAGATCCACGGACAACAAAAAGGCATTAACAATTGCATAATTGCCAAAACGCTTCTTGAATTTACCTTGACGATAAGCGTTAAAAGCTAGCCTCTGTTGCATTTCTCCGAGTTGTTCCAGCCAGTCTCGTTCGGCTTGTTTGAGTGTCTCTGGGGAGATTTCCAATTCTGCGGCAATTTCTAACAGTTGCTCGTATGAAAATTCTTTGTCTTTGTCGTCAGCTTGACGGGCGATCGCCAAATGGAGAATTTGCTGTATATCTTCTTGGCTGTAAGTCCTCGTCACTCTAGTCTCAAAAGCCGCCATAATTCTGTTTCTTTTATTTTTTTGAATAAAAAGTTCTGTTTTGATGCATTGCCACTGTGCGATGCCACCAGCAATGTTGCTACTATTTTTAGACTAGCAAATTATAGCTAATGATGTGGGTAGTGGGTTATTGGTCAGCGCTTAAGCTGTGGCGTTCTGTCTTTCTTTGGCGTCGTGCCATAGATTTATCGTTAAACTATTCTAGCTCACAACGCTTATCTAATTTCCTTATTAAATGCCACGGATTCCATCCCTGAGGAGCCAACTGTGTTCTGCCCAAGCTGAGTTCTTCTTACAAAATTTCATGAACTGAGTGATAAGAAAAACCCCGCCCAATCATTTGACAGTGCGGGGAGTGCTGTAATTGGTATCGCGACATCTACTTAGTTCTCCGTTTCGGCTCATGAGTTTTACGCATAATTTGCGATTTATTTACAAAAGTTCATCAAGATGAGAAAACGATAGCGGGAACGAACCGACTCGCGCTCATAAAATTGGTAATAGTTATATGATGCGTTACGGCTTGCCCCTAACACATCCTACAAGAAATGTTTGCCAACTTATTCAGGTTGTGGCTTTTGAAAAGCATACACATCTTTTATAACTTGTACCCAACCATCAGACACAGATTCAAGAATGCGATCGCCCTTTTCCTTTGTCGCAACTGTGGGATCTCCTACCACTCCACTTTTGCTTAAATCCCGTGTCGCCCATCCAAAGGACAACTTTCCCTCAATACTCAGCAAACTGCCTTCTGCTTGTTCTGGAGGATACTCAGCAACAGCGGCATCCATCTTCACCTGTTCTGGTAATATCGCCAGCATGATGCTCGTTTCAGCATCTCCGGCATGGATACCTAATTGTTTTTCCTTTGGCGTCAGTAATTCCCAGGTAATATGCGGCACTCGCCAAGTGAACAGCGGAAACACCAAAAAGTCACTATACTTAATATGCAAATCCCGCGCCACAATGTCCATGACTTGGGGTTGTCCGCCGTGGGAGTTCATCAACACCAGTTTTCTAAACCCAGCACGGTACACGCTTTCTGCAACTTCCATAAGAGTTGCGATGAGAGTTTCGGCACTTAGAGTTATAGTACCAGGAAAGTGCCAGTGTTCGTTGGATTTACCGTAATAGAGATTTGGCAGGGCATATGCTGGAATGCTATCATCTAACTTTTCCATAGCTTTTCCCAAAACCGCCACACCAATTGCAGCATCAACAATTAACGGTAAATGGGGACCATGTTGTTCAATTGCTCCCACTGGTTGGATAATTACCACATTTTCCTTATCTGGTATTGCCTGGATGTCAGTCCAGGTGAGGTAGGGAAAAAAGCGTTGTGGAGGGATAAAGCTGTGCATATATTCACGCAGGTTTGGATCACACCTTGCTGATTTTACATAAGCGATGATAACCAAAGCCAGATTTTCTAGTGTTTGATGTCATTAATTATGATAAATAGAGGTGGTTTGTAGTGAGGACTTTAGTCCTCAAGTTTGACAGCCCTCAAGCGCTTACCACAGATCCCGCAAAGTTTGTGTGGGAAACTACTAAGTGTTGAAGTCATCTAAGCTATTTAAAATACAAAATATGCCTGAGTATACATTGTATAATACGCAAAAAAGCCTAACCATAACCGCATATTTCCTAGATACATTAGAAAATATCAACCAATTAGCATACACTGACGAGAGAAAACCCAATGGTTGAAAAAAATGGAGCTATCCGCACCCTATCGGTTGACATTGGTGGTAGTGGTGTCAAGGTATTGGTTTTGGATATTACGGGAAAACCTTTGACTGAACGGGCGCGAACACAGACACCGCAACCTCCAAAACCGCAGGCTGTGATTGATGCAATTGTAGGGCTAGCAGCGACTCAAGGTGAGTTTCATCGTGTTTCGGTAGGTTTTCCGGGTGTAGTGCGCGCGGGTGTCACAGAAACAGCCGCGAACTTAGATCCAGAATGGATTGGATTTGATTTGGCAACAACATTGTCAAAGCGCTTAAACAACCCTGTCCGCGTGATCAATGACGCCGATATGCAGGGTTTGGGGTCAATTTCTGGCAAAGGCGTAGAATTGGTGATTACGCTGGGTACAGGTTTTGGTTCCGCTTTGTTTGTCGATGGGAAACTAGTGCCGAATTTGGAAATGGGGCATCATGAATTTCGCAAAGGCGAGACTTACGAAGAACAGCTAGGACGTGCAACCTTAGAAAAGGTGGGTGAGAAGAAATGGAACAGGCGCTTACAAAGGGCGATCGCTTCTTTGGAACATCTGTTCAATTACGATTACCTGTATATTGGCGGCGGTGAAGCTGTCAGAGTTAATATCGAGTTGCCGTCTAATGTGAAGATTATCGCCAATATTACTGGTTTATTGGGTGGCATTGCTTTGTGGAAAGACTGAAGAAGACAAGGGAATAGGGGGACAAGCGGACAAGGGGAATAAACTTGAGAGTTTTTCCTAATCTTCGTGGCTCTTAATTGATTCTTTTCCCATCCCCCTGTCTCCCGATGCCTGATCTCCTTGTCTCTACTCATAGCCTTCCCAAAAATCCTCCCAAACTAACACATTGTCTCCCGAACCTTCACAATTCCATCTCATAGTACCGCTGCTTTATCCTAGGTTGTCAATCTCTTGGGCGATTTTTTCACGTTCTATCTCAGCTTCCTCAATCTGCTTGTCTAACCTGAAAACGATCGCAGCATCTGTCTCAATTATTCTTGCTGTTCGTAGGCGTAGTATCTTCTCGTCTAGCAAATCATACAATTTTTGCAGTTCGTCACGTCGACGCTGTGGATTTTGACTAAAAGCCATCTATCAGTTCCTTATTAAGAAGACTTGTAATACTTAATTCATATATTGAACTTTACTTGAGAATGTATTGTTCATTATGTATTTAGGAAGCATATGCCATGACGAGCGCGATCGCCCTTAAGGACGCTACGCTCCGCGCGATCGCCATGTCCCCCTATCCTGAAACCGAATGAAACGTATACTTTCCGCAGTTACTTCTTGATGAAATTTGCTGCAGCGGATATTCTGTATGAGTTGGGAGCAAGTTTGATAAGGGTTTGGCTATTGGTCATTAGTCAATCCTTTTCAACTACCACCTTGATTGAAAGGCTGCTGTTGTGCTACCTGCTGCACTTCTTCTACGCTCAACTCTAACTCCCGTGCCACTTCTTGAACAGTCAACCCTAATTTTAACAACAGAGGTACTGTTCTGAGCTTTTCGTTGCGAGCACCTTCCTCAAAGGCTTCCTGATAAACCCTTGTTTGCTTTAATTCACTCAATCCAAACATTGCTTCTATCTCCTCTCGACTCATTGTCGGAAACTTGTAAATTAAAATGGTCTCTATCAATTGTAGTAATTGCTGCTGTTGCTGTTGTGAGCTTATCTGTTGTTGAGTTCTATCTATCAACTCCCTTGCTTTCTCAATTGCTGTATCTTCATTCTCAATCACTAACTTGATAGTTGCAACGCCAATTGGCAAGGATACTGCTTCACCTAATTCGTCGAGGTAAATAGGGCTAACACGTTGACTGGTAAAGAATTCACGATAATGTTTTCTATCTGCTGTATCTATACTTCTGGTAGGATATAGCACAGCAGCACGCCAGTCATTTTGTGGTTGATTTTGCCGAAGGTATAAAAAGATTTATGCAAACAATCGCGCATAAATTTCCGCGTCTGTTTGAAACTGAACTTCCACAAAGTAAAGCGGGTTATCACCTTCTTGTGTAGGAAGAAATACACCATCAATCCTAAAAGCTGTTTGCTTGACTTCAACGGATGAAAATTGGTAAGCGTTAGCCTCTTGTGCTGGTTCACCAATAAGTTCAAAGAAGATGCTGGGAAATTCTTGAAATAGGCGATAGAAAATGCTGTCAGTCTTCACGAAATTTAGCCTTTTAAGGCAGATTATAGAATCTTCCTTTGCCGCTTACCATAATTTTCTTGAAGTTGATTGCATCGGTCTGGGCTATGGGTCAATTTTCAAGTGATGAACGCTGACTTTTTAGCTGGGGAAGTGCTTTCCAATCTTGTAAACTAACCGATTCAGTAACCAACGTTGTCCGTGATCTAGTAATCCGTGAATCAGAAAAGCCCCTATTGACTGGGCTTTGAGAAATTTGAGGAATGAACGCACTTGCTCCCGGTAGCCTAATTTCAATAAAGCCCGGTATAACTCTTCACTACAAGCTACTGACTCTAGATTATCAATCTGCTGGGCGATTTTACGGCGTTCTTCTTCTTCCGCCTCAATCTGCTTATCCAACTTAAACAGGACTAAAGGGTCTGTCTCAATAATCCTCGCCTTCCGCAAGTGGAGAATTTTCTCGTCTAGCAGATCGTAGAGTTTTTGTAGTTCTTCATGTTGGTTCATGTATACATTGAACAGAGGATATGACTCCATTGCTTGTTTTGGCGGGCTTGCAGTGGCTGCTCATTTTTTTTCTTAGCTACAACACCAAGACGCGCTGTTACAGATTTTGAGTCTAAACATGAGTTGCTTTCAGTAGGCTGAGAGGGTCAAGTGATCTGTGAGTACCTGTCCTATGTCCCTTAATTAGATGACAACATTATTGTCATCAGCCTATAGTCTTATTTTATGATTAATTTTTATTCCAGCACCATCAAAAATGTCTCATGTCTAACTAATCGCCTACCAAATCTGAGCCTATTCCACCAACGAAATTTGAATGCAAGCTGCTAGAAAAAGTGTAACGGTTATCTATCGGATGGTTTCTGAAATTCCAACGTCTTTAGTTAGCCATGTATTAGAAATTGTCTTTCTGTTACTACTAGCTACGATGGCGCAAAGCACCCCCACCCTCTATAAATAAGCAATAGCTCATTCCTGCGAAAGATGAACATTGGCTTCATAAAGCTTAATACATAGAAAGAGAGGGTATGGATAATAAATTATGCAATTAAAGCCAATTAATCAGCAGGTTGTTGCCATCGTTGGGGCTTCCAGTGGCATAGGAAGAGAAGCAGCGCTAAGATTTGCCCAACGCGGTGCAAAGGTCATGGTAGCTGCACGCAGTGAACCAGGGTTAAAGTCTTTGGTAGAGGAAATTCAAAGCTTTGGCGGTGAAGCAGCATATGTTATTGCAGATGTCAGCGATTTTGAACAAGTTAAGGCGATCGCAGACAAAACCGTAGCACTATACGGAAGATTGGATACCTGGGTTCATACTGCGGCTACAGGTGTACTTGCTCGTTTTGAGCAAATCACACCAGAGGAGTTTCAACGCGTCATTGATGTCACCTTGATGGGACAGGTACATGGTGCAATGGCGGCACTGCCCCATCTTAAAAAAGAGGGACGCGGGGCGTTAATTCATATTTCCTCAGTGGAAGGTGTACGTGCTCTACCACTGCAAAGCCCTTACTCTGCTGCCAAGCATGGTGTAGAAGGTTTCTTAGAAGCGCTGCGCGTTGAATTGCAACACGAAAAATTGCCCATCAGCGTCACATCTATAAAACCTGCGGTCATTAACACGCCTTACTACAACAAAGTTCGCACCAAACTAGGGGTAAAGCCTACAGGCATACCACCGTATTATCAACCCAGCATTGTCGTTGATGCCATTCTCTACACCGCCGAACACCCCACTCGTGATTTTATCGCCGGGGATGTGGGCAGGGTGTTAGATGTGTTGCAGCGCCTTTCACCAGAACTTGTAGATTCCATATTGGCGGTTATCGGCATTCCGGGACAGCGCACCAACGAGCCAAAGTCAGAGGACGCACCAGACAATCTTTTTGCACCCGCCATCCCAGAGTACGACCGAGTTAAGGGAGACTTTGACCATCTGGTGATACCAACTTTCTTGGATTGGTTCGATATGAATCCACCCGTGAAGTGGGGTGCGGTTGCTTTCGCGGCGCTGGGTGTTGCAGCGTTACTTGGCGGCTGGCGTCCTGGGAATGATGTTTGATTTTAGTGTCACGCGAAGTTGGTAACGGATTTTGTAGCGGATGTAGCGGATGGGTTATCTGTATGTTTCACAGATAATCTATCTGTTACATCCTGTTGATCTGTTAAGTCATACCAATTTAAAAACTCAGAAAGCGGATAGCGCGCAGGAGTCATCCAATTTAGATCTTTAGATCTATGTAGTAGCGAATGAGCGTTGCAATGTGGCACGCAGAGTTGGCTCAAAGCCCCACTCCGCCTTCGATCGCCATCTGGTGTGGGCGTATCCCACCGCCGTCGGTGTACAGCGCTCTACTAGGTACGCCTCCACACGCTCGCTGCCATAAAGGAAGTCCTCTGGTGTTGCACCACGCAATGCATGAAATTGAAAGATGTGGCGATCGCCAACTTGAGTTATGCGCTACTTACAACTCCTTAGCTAGGAGTTCTGAATGGACTCGAATAAGATCAGGCGAGTAAATGGTATGTTTGTTTTGGTAATCAAGTAGAGATTCCAACCTCCCAACTACGGTTAGGTCGAAAAAAAGAATTCTTTAGACATCTCCAGAAATTAATTGTGCCTTGTCTACAATCCTTGTAGAGACGCTTCAAACAGCGCGTCTCTGTTTTTCGGAGATGTCTTTTGCTTAAATCCCCCAGATTTCATCCGTAGAAACCCAACTGAGTTCTGCGTTCACTCCCTATGTGTTCTTCTTAAGGGCGAGGCTTTAAACCCCAACCTAGAACCTAGAACTCTGCTCGTTTTGAATCCAAAACTTATTATTCTAAATTCTGAGTTCGTAGCTGCTGAGTTCTTTGTTCGTAAACTCATTAGTTTATGTCCACAATTATCCGGCAAAGGCAGCACGACTGCCGTATAATGCTTTGTACCTATATGGCTGATCAGAAAACTAAACATCTGCCAAAAGTTTGATAAAGATGTATGCAAACCTTTACAGGTTTAAATACACAGCACAAATCAGGGCACATGGCTTTAGGTGCATTAACGTCGTCTAAAATCTGCACCAACAGTAGCATTTAAGGTTAACAGATCAAATGTGGAATTTATTTTTTGTTCTAGATACTCGACATTCGAGCAACCAAGTGGGAATTAGCAATGCTTTAATTGAAATAATAGATAAATTTGCATCTTTGTAGTTAAAGTCCTGTGTTACTTAGTAGTATTGATTTCTACAGTCCATCAGAGTCCCTCAAAGAACTCTTCAAGGCAATTTTGCACCAAGGCTGGCCTTATCCGAAAAGACAGATCTGGACTTTGCCTCATATTGGCACAGTCAATGCTAGATGCTGTGCTAGAGTGACAACACTAGCGCTCTTTGTGAGGAATATTGTCATAGTTGAAGGGTGTTTGAGGGTTTTTCACAAACTCATTTCTCGTCTCCAGAAGAAACGAGAAAGCCTTTCCCACTTGACGAAATGCGAATTTTGCCTCAATAAAGCACAAAAAGCTTAGCTCGCGTGAATGATTGGCAAAAACGTGCTATTTGCGTCATATTTATGCAAATACCTCTGCTGAAATAGCTATATTGATTAGGACAGAAATTCACCAATCTTGATTATGGCAAGTAAATTAATCTCTGTTAGAGAATACACTGTTAGAGCGCATAAACGACTGATTCAGACGCGGGTTTTCAACTTTGTCTGTAAGGAATGTGGTATTCCTACGAAGCGCGAAACTTTCGGACCTCGACCCTTGTATTGTGAAAAATGCCGTCCTCCTCAACCATCTAAAAAATCGTTAATGAAGCCTAAAAAAGCTAAACCTAGACCAATGACCTACAAAAGTAACACCGATTTGGGTTGAATTGAAGCTATATGACTACTATTAAGGGATTAGAACCACCGCCGCAAACCTTGCTGGAGCCACTGTTGGAATTAAGAGACTACTATGCTGCTCTTGCTTGTGAGTATGAGCGTTTATGGCAAACGGCGCGATCGCAAGTTGTTCATGTAGAAGCCTTATTATCCAACTGGTCTGCTGTAAATAAACGCGACAACCTAACGGCTATCGTTGAGACGTTATCTTTTGCACCCACTCCTGTCCAACACGACCCGCTGTCACCAAAACAGCTTGATAGGATTTCCAATGTTGACCAACAAGAACCTATCGAATCTGAACTCGCTGACGAGGACGAGCAACAGATAGATGCTGATGATGATGATGTTGAACAAGAACCTATCGAATCTGAACTCGCTGACGAGGACGAGCAACAGATAGATGATGATGATGTTGAACAAGAACCTATCGAATCTGAACTCGCTGACGAGGACGAGCAACAGATAGATGATGATGATGTTGAACAAGAACCTATCGAATCTGAACTCACTGACGAGGACGAGCAACAGATAGATTTGGATGAAGAGTCATCCGACACAGAAGACACAGTCCTTACAGCACCTGCTTTATCCCAACAAGAGGAAACACAAACACAGAACAACGATAACTCTATTCTTGGAACGGACGTTCCAATGCTGCCCCAGTACCAAGTTCTCACTCGAATGCAAGCAATTGAAAAAATATTGCGAGACCATCTCGGGACTGTTTGTCATATAGATTTCATTGTGCGCTCACTTTTTGGCGATTTAGAGCCTAGTGTGTTCAAAGTTGTCAAAAGTCGGGTGCAATCCTCCCTGACACACGGCAAAGAAAAGAGTTACTGGGCAGCCTTTCCCGATGAGCCTGGTTGTTACACCCTAGATTTAAATTTAGTAACACCAGCAAATGGTAAGGTCAAATCCAAGAGTATCAAACCTAAAAGGAAGAAACCCTTCTTGCTTTCCAAGGCAAAAAGGGTACCGATGCTACCTGAATTTGAGGGTAAGTTTTTGATTGATGCCATTTGCATACTGTTGCAAAGAAATTCAGGGAAAATCTTCAGTGTCGCTGAGGTGATCACTGGACTTTATGGCGAACTCAATGCTGAACAACTAAGAGAGATAAAAACTGCGGTGCATAATGAACTTTCTAGAGGTCATCGGATAGGAAGATTCTCTAGAGTTCCGCACAAAATTGGTTGTTACACCTGGGATTTAAAGAAAAGTCAGACAAAATAGTGCCCTGAGAAAGCAACTTGACAAGTCAAAACTTAAAAGTAAAAGGAGCCAGAATACAGAACAAAAGAACCCAGAATAGACTCCACACCACTTGCGGGATGGAGTTTGAACCGCGAATTTCGAGCGAGACTTTAAACCTTAACCCAGAACTCAAAACTTTTATACCTATTCTGATTCCTGTGTTGTGAGTTCTGGGTTCTTTCTTCGTAAAAAGTCAAAAGAAAAGTCAAAATTTTGTTTCCTTAGAAAGAAGTGGGAAATAGCACAGTATGCAAAAATAATAAATGGAAGTAGGAGTAAATGAAAGATGCCCCACGTGTTACTGGTAGATGATGAAGAGCCTTTGCGCGAGAGCCTTTCCTATACATTACAAAAAGAAGGCTATACCGTAACAACAGCAGCAGATGGTCACAGTGCTATTAAACAGTTCCACAAGCAGGTGCCAGACGTAATTCTGCTAGACTTGATGCTGCCGGAAGTCGATGGTATGGAAGTTTGCTGGCGGATTCGAGCTTTCTCAGACGTACCGATTGTGATGCTGACTGCAAAAGACCAAGACTCCGATAAAATTTGGGGTTTAGAGGCAGGTGCTGATGATTATGTGACGAAACCCTTCAATACTCGTGAACTTTTGGCACGCATTAAGGCAGTGTTGCGTCGTCCCTCCCAAAAGGAATCATAATCAATAATGGCTTGGATACCGCACTTCAAAAAGAATTCTATTCACACCAAACTGTTGGCTACTTACCTGCTGCTGACAGCCTTGGGAACCTCGCTCATGGCAGGATACATTCTCTGGTCGTTCCATGCGTACTTCAACAGAGCCAGACAAGCAGATTTGCGGAATTGGAGTACTGCTATTGGTGAGAGTGTTGCTGACGCGTTGGAAAAAGATGACCTAAAACGAGTGCAGGTATTGGTGCTCCGTTTTGGTGCAGCAGAAACCATTACAATACGAGTTTTTAATACAAATGGTCAACTGATCGCCACATCTAGCCCTCAGGAAGACCGACAAGTGACGAACTGGTTGGAAGTGCCTGGGGTCAGCGTCGCAATCAAAAATCGAGAAGAACAGGGGATGGCAAAAGGTGTTTTGAGCAACGATGACAGACTATATATCGCCAGACCAATTGGGCGTAATGGTCGGTTGTTGGGTGCGTTGCGGATGTCTGTCACCCTGCAACAGTTTCAAAGGCAATTTTCTACCATTCTGTGGACTGTTTTGGGAACGCTGCTTTTGACGCTTCTTCTGTGCGCTTTCATTAGTGAGTGGCTGGCGCGTGGCATATCCCGTCCAATTCAGACAATGAAGAACTTTGCTATTCGGTTGGGAAGCGGGCATTTTGGGGATAAGCTTGAGCTGCGTCAGAGCAACGAACTGGATCAGTTAGCACTTGAACTCAACCGCATGAGCGAACGCTTGGCTTCGCTTGATCAGGAACGGAGGGCTTTTTTGGCAAACGTATCTCATGAACTGCGGACACCAATCAGTAATGTCTTTGTGACAGTTGAAGCTCTTCGTAACGGTGCTGCTAGCGATCCGAAAGTGAGCGATCGCTTTTTTCAAAATGTCGAAGACGAAACCAAACGGCTCTCGCGGTTAATTAATGATTTGCTGGATTTGGGAAGGTTGGAAGCTGGAGTGACACTCCTGGAAAAGCAGAATCTACAACTTAATAGCTTGATCAGCCGTGCTGTCAGAGCTGTAGAATCGCGAATGCAAAATTCGCGAATTTCAGCGCAGGTGAACGTTGGTGACTTGCAAATACAGGGCGACTCAGAACGACTTCTGCAAGCTTTGCTCAATGTACTCGATAACGCGATTAAGCACTCAACCCCAAATTCTCAAATAGTGATTACAGGGTACAAACAAGCTAAACAGGCAGTTGTCACCATTCGAGATCAAGGACAAGGAATTAAAGAAAGCGACCTCCCGCATATTTTTGAGCAATTCTACACTGCCGATCGCTCGCGCCAAGGTCGGGGCGTTGGGTTAGGCTTGGCGATCGCAAAGCGTATCATTGAAGCTCACGGAGGTAGCATCACTGCTACGAGTCAGTTTGGTGAAGGAGCTTCTTTCACTATTTCTTTGCCACTTTAATCATGAAGAAATGCTAACAAGTTCATATTCTGCTGCACTCTATGCGTGGAAATCTTTTCATTTGTGTCTTGCTTTGTATGTTGAAATGTCGAAAAGATAAACGTGCCTACGAGGTATATAGCTAGAATTGCGACAACTAATAAAAAAGCGTTAATGATTGTGTTGCTGGGACGGTTGTTTTTCATTTGGTTTAACTTAAAAAAACTGCAATTTTTTCATCTATCTAAAGATGTATGCATTTCTTTTATTCTAAAATCAGCCTTTTAGAGGCTTTTTTATATATGAAGACAAGAGATAGTTTAAAAGCATAAATATTCAGCACAATTGCTGGAAATAGTAAAAATATGGAGGCACAGTTGTGCGATTCGGTCAATGGATCGGCATATTTGTCCTTGTCACATCTGTTTACATTTTGTGGCAAATCCGGCAAATCGTTTTAGTGGTGTTTGCAGCAGTCGTTTTGGCAACAGTCTTAAACCAGGTTGTGCAATTTTTACAAAGATATCGCATCAAGCGAGGTGTTGCTGTTGGCATCTCAGTTGTTCTTCTACTGACTATTGTAGTGGGATTTTTGGCATTGATTGTGCCGCAAATTGTTGACCAATTGCAACAATTTAGCGACTTTGCGCCTCAGACATTAGAACGAATGCGCTCGTGGAATAACTGGCTACAAAATGCAATTCCAGAGCAATGGTTAGAAAATGTCCGTGGTTTAAGGACTTTGACTCAAGGTTTGCAAAGTTGGTTAAGTGGGTTAGTTAACAACTTTTTCGCCATCATCAGTAGGTCACTAAATATTGTTGTTACCTTTTTGCTGTTTTTGGTTCTAACCATCATGCTATTAATAGACCCCTCGCCATATCGACAGGGGTTTACACTGCTATTTCCTGCCTTTTACCGTGGGCGAGTCGATGAAATTCTGTCTAAGTGTGAAACCTCTTTAGTAGGTTGGATCAAAGGCACGCTGCTGACTATGTTACTCATTGGCTGCTTAAGTTATGTTGGATTGCTAATTTTGGGGGTGCGACTGCCGCTAGTTAATGCTGTTTTAGCAGGATTATTAGAGTTTATCCCTAATGTCGGTCCTACATTCAGTTTAATTCCACCCCTACTGCTGGCATTGGTTGATGCACCTTGGAAAGCAGCAGCAGTGGTAGCATTGTATTTTGGAATTCAGCAAGTTGAAAGCCTGATTGTTGTACCTTTAGTTATGAGGTCTCAGGTCTCGTTGCTGCCAGCAGTGACCTTGTTAGCAGTGGTCGTTTTCTCCTCATTTTTTGGATTTTTAGGACTCTTCCTTGCGATTCCTTTAGTGATTGTGTTGCAAATTTGGATCAAAGAAGCTTTAGTCAAGGATGTCCTCAATAACTGGTGGGGAGATAAAAAAGACAGTCACAAACAAGATACAGAAGAAATTGTGGACAATGGTTTGCCTCATACCGCCGTTGAAGATAATGAGGCTAAAGTATAACTCCTAAAAACTATTGTGTAGTTGCTGGTCGCGGTCCAGGTTGTACTGTGACTTGCAAAGTTTTGTCATTGCGTTGCAGTTGCATTTGCATATTTGCACCTACCCCGCTTTTTTCAATTAACTGCTGCACTGCACCGGCTGTGGTGACAGGTTGATTGTTGATTTGTTGAATGACATCTCCTGGACGTAGTCCTGCTTTGTCAGCTGGAGAACCGGGAACAACGCGGGCAATAAGAATACCTCGGTCTGCCTGCACACGGAGGTTACTGTTAGGAAAACTGTTAATCCGTTGCTTAACTTCGGGTGTGAGGGCTACCATCTGAATCCCTACGAAGGGATGTTCAACTTTACCCTGAGTAATTAATTGCTGGGCAATTCGTTGAGCTGTATCGATGGGAATTGCAAAGCCTATTCCTTGAGCACCTTGGATAATCGCTGTGTTGACACCAATAACTTGACCGCGAGCATTTAGCAGTGGTCCGCCGGAGTTTCCAGGATTAATGGCTGCATCAGTCTGAATAAAGCCAACGCGGCTATCAGATAAACCGATATCACTAATCGAACGATCAGTTGCACTCACAACGCCTACTGTTACCGTTTCTTGCAAACCTAAAGGATTACCAATGGCGATCGCCCACTGTCCTGGCTGAACCTGCTCAGATTTTGCCAGTTCTACAGTTGGTAGGTTATTTCCTGGAACTTGCACAACCGCAATATCAGTCACAGTGTCTTGTCCCAAGACCTTTCCTTCAACAGTGCGACCATCGGAAAACGATACCGTCACTGTATCAGCATTGTTAACAACGTGAGCATTTGTGATAATCTGACCATTAGGATTAATCACAAAACCAGAGCCAACACCGCGCTCAACTCGCTGTTGAGGCTGTACTGGTACCTGTTGACCAAAAAACCGCCGATAGAATGGATCGTTAAATATTTCTGGGACTTGCCTTCTGACAGTTCTGGAAGTATTAATTTGGACTACTGCAGGTTCTACCTTATTGACAACAGCAACCACAAAATTGGTATCATCGGGAGTCGGTGCCAAAGGACGGTTATTTGTCGGAACTGACTCTTGGACTGTTTGAGCAGTAGCAGTAGCAGTTTCCTGTGAACCTTGCTCGTTTCTGGATGAGCCTGTTGAGCAGCCGCTCAAAAATGCCACTCCTACTCCTATAAGTGGTAGCAATAAGTGAGTTTTTAATTTATTCCTAGAAAATTTGTCCATTGTGTTTATTTTTCTACCTAGAGCTTCTATTTTAAATTGATAAACTTTTGATTATTATTTGAGCGTCTTCTTTTCATCAGACTTTATTTATCTTAGATGTCGGTGTCTAACGTCATCTCCCTCTTTTTTCATGCTTATATCTTAGGCATGGTTGTTGTCATCTATCGGAAGAAAGTTATTTATTAAATAATAGCTGTTGAACCATACTTAGTATTGACAAATATTCATCAATTGTCTGTTATTTCTCACGTTATTTTTCTTGTCAAAGTTTTGATATAAATTTCAACTATGCCTTTGAGAGAGGCTGCATTAAATATTAGTATCTATTATTTTAAGAAAGAATAAGTAATTATTATTACAGCCTTTTATATATCTAACACTTAAGCCTGTTATAGCCATCCTAAATTTGCCTTAGTTTACGAATTTTGAGGGTGTATCATGGTTCCATTATGGTTACAAGCAGGATTTTGGGGGTTAGTTGGGGGTTCAGCCCTGTTAATGGGAGCGGCGGTAGGTTATTTTGCTAAAATTCCCCAGCGGGCAATTGCTGCCATCATGGCATTTGGTGCTGGGGTGTTAATCTCAGCCCTGTCGTTTGAGTTGATGGATGAAGCTTACAAACGCGGGGGATTTGACTCCACTGCATTTGGCTTTGTCACTGGCGCTGTGGTTTATACAGCAGCTAACTGGTATTTGGCATATCAAGGGGCAAAACACCGCAAACGCTCTGGTCAACAGCAACCATCGGAAGAGGAAGACACCGCCAGTGGATTGGCAATAGCTGTTGGTGCTCTTTTGGACGGTATTCCAGAGTCGATAGTGATTGGTGTCAGTATGCTGGGGGGAGGCGTTGTCAGTTGGGTGACTGTAGCAGCAGTATTCTTGTCCAACTTTCCCGAAGGACTTTCCAGTGCTGCTGGCATGAAAAAGGCAGGTCGCTCAATTGGTTATATCTTCGGTGTGTGGGGAATGATTGCTGTTGCCTCTGCCATAGCAGCATTGATAGGGTATGCTCTCTTTAGTCACTTCTCTACAGAAGTTATTGCCGCCACAACTGCCATAGCCGCAGGCGCGATTCTTGCCATGATATCAGACACAATGATTCCAGAAGCCTTTGAACAAGCTCACAACTTTGCTGGTTTGATTGTAGTTTTGGGATTTCTTGCTGCGTTTGTACTTAGTAAACTGTGATAGAACTTGTACATTTAACCCATAACTTCAGTGGTTACAAGCCCCCAGTATGTCTTTGGGGGCTTTTTTGTTCAAGTGATAGACCAAAGCCTTTGTTAGAAAACGGGGGATTACGCGGAGTGCAGTGCCCTTACAGGCGATCGCCCTTGTGATGTTGCCATCAGCTTATCCGGCGGCTCGACCCACAATACCGAGCTGGCGATCCACAGGGTTAGAGTCGTTAGCGTCATCAAAAATCCCTGGAATGGGAACATCTACGTTTTCTTCATCATGAACAGAATCATTCAAGTCATTAAAATCATTCTGATTTCCAGAAGCTTCTTTATCTGGTGATGGGCTAATTACACTTGGATCAGCACTTTCATGGACTGATAAATTAATAAGCTTGCGTGGTTCCTGAGTCATTTTTGCCTCTTTGGTGAACTTGCTAAACTAACTATCTACACAAGTTAAGACTCGGGCGGGTACTGTTCCCTCTAGCAACGGACGTAGCCTTAAGGATGATCATTCTGTTAAATCCCAAAAGTGACAAATCAAGGATGCACTCTCACCCGCTTCTAGTTGTTCCCACACGAGACATCAAGCGACATCCCACTCCACATCAAGGTGAGTGAAACCACGAAACAGCAACGATGGGATATGCGCGAGTTGTTGGTTTGGGCGAAGTCTTAGATTCGGCAATCTCTTAGACAGTGTCTCCAGAGCAATTCGTGCTTCCCGACGAGCCAAGGATGCACCAACACAGTAATGTATTCCATTGCCAAAGGCAAGATGATTTACGGGTGCCTGTTTGAAACGTGCAAGCTGAAAGTACTCAGCATCAGAATAGTGAGTTTCATCACGATTACCTGAAGCATACATCAAGAAAATTTGGGTGCCTTTAGGAAGTGTCACTCCGGCTAGCTCTACCTCTTGGGTGGTGGTGCGAATGATTGATGGGACAGGATTATCGTAACGCAATACCTCTTCAATTGCAGCAGGAATCAGTGATGGATCGTCACAGAGGGCTTGCCACAACTGAGGGCGTTCTAAAAGGACTTTTAAGGCATTGCTAATCAGATGAGTTGTAGTCTCATGTCCGGCAAGTATTGTGCCGCATAAAACAACGACCAACTCGTTCATGTTAAAGTCTGCGGTCTGAATATCGCTGATAAAGTCGTTTCGTGGTGCAAGCTTTCGTTCCTCAATCAGACCTGCAATGGTGTGCTGCATGGCAACAATGCTGCGAGCATATTCAATCTGGCGTTCTGGTGTCAAGTGCGAGAAGTGGAACAAAGCCATCTGGTGATCGCACGACTTTTTCATTTGTGCCATTTTCTCTACAGGAACACCATACATGGTCAGGATGACCTCAAGCGGCAGTGGATTCGCAAATTCTGAGATGATTTCGGCGCTACCATTATTGATAAAACCGTCTACCAACTTGTTAGCAATGGCGCGAATTGAGTCTTCCATGACCGCAAGCCGGGCTGGTGCGAACGCTCTATTCATTGGCTCGCGGAAGCGCTTGTGAGTATCACCGTCGCTATTAAAAGCAGTAGGAACGGGAAGATAGCCTTGAGCGAGTACTTGCAGCACCTCCGGCGTGAAGTAGACTGTAGGTCGCAGAGTATCTACTGAGGAAAACCGTTCTGGATCTTTCAGTACACTGAGGATGTCATCATAACGGGTGAGAACATAAGCATTTAATTCTGGGCTGTAAAATAATGGCTCTTCCTGTCTCGCACGCTTATAGAAAGAATAGGGGTCATCAAGCTGTGGGTTGACAAAGGGTTGATACTCTGAGCCAAGATGAGGGCAAGTGCCCTTTTCAGACTGTTTTGCAAGCTGTCCACCTATAGTTTCCATAATCTTGCTGATTCCTCAAAGTGGTTATGCAGATGCACAGAGAACTTTACAGTTTCAAGCCCTCTGCTTCAATGCTAATTCCAACACATTAATTCATCATTACGGGGGTGCAAGATGTAAGTATAAGAAAACAAACCATGCTTCCAAGGCTTGAAAACCATTTTGCTCAAAAGTCCAGTGCTAATGGTACTCCCAAAGTGGCTAATTTAACACGTTCATACCAACGCAGTGAAGCATCGCTTCGTAAGGTGTCAGTTTAAGTGCCTTAGAAACATCCATAACCTGGTCAATCCAAAAAGTGACTACATCTCTAACAATCGTGTGAGCTAATGACTTATTGAAAGCTTGACCAGGATATGATTTTCGCCAGAACCACTCGAGTCTTGAAGTTAAAGCTCCTCCTAATGTTAGCAATTGACCTGGTATCGCAAAAACTTCACGCTGAGCAATATTCTGCATCAATTCTATACCTTCTTGCGATGGAGGAATGGCAAGGTTATGGGCTAGGAACAAAAATGTTCCTGGGGGAATAATGTGCCAATTCGAGTTTTCTAATTCCTCACCAACAGTTGTCGCAAGTATTATTCCTCCTCTTTGCATGCAAGCATCTGTAAACTTCCCAGTTTGGGAAGGGAGCATAGTAAGACCAGAGAAATGTGTATGCTCGGAGAAAGTGCAAGCGTCATACGCTAAATCACAAACTGCAATACTCTTAAATCCTTTGCTAACAAAATACGGAAGCATATCTGAGCCGAGTTCACCAGCAGAACCAATGAGGGTTACATTTGCTTCTTTTTGCTTAGAGGCTTCCGTTCGCTCTAAAGCAGCAATTATTCCTGAACTGGTATACGAAGATTTTCCACCACATCCACCATCTTCACAATGAATACCCAAAACATGAGGCGTAAATTTTGCTAAGAGATCTGCAAGATCAGCAAAACGCCCAAAATCAGGTGTTAGTTTAATTCTGCCATTTTCTTTGTTAAGCACCTGCCCGATTGATTCAAATATTTGGGAAATAATTACATCGAACTCTGAACTGTCCCGATTTTTTAGGATTGCACTGATTTCTTCATTTTTAGGCTTTATAATACAACGAGCGCCACCGACTGTACTTTCTAAAAATTCTTCAGGCAATTGCTCAGCATAGCTAGATAATACATGACTTCTTAAAGCAAGATTAATTAACTGGTTTTTTACTTTGCTTTCATATAGCATCAACCTCTTGAGAGTAGCATGGAGTTGTAAAAACTCTGTATCCCAGCTAACTATCCTCGTACCACCATAAAAGTAATCAACATCTGCTTGATTATCAGTTGCAATATAAACGTCAGCGAACTTATTAATAATCTCAATTATCTTTTCTGCCATAGTATGAAAATACATCTAAATATTTGGAATACACTTTTTGCGTTAAATTTAGCTCTTTGCATTTTAAATAACAAGAGGATGAGCGTCAAGTAGCTATAGCAGTCTTAAATCATTTGTGAAATTTTCTTTTATTTCTCTTGACGTTCTTGGCCCAGGCACGGTTTTTTAATTCTCATAACTCACCAACGATTGCTATATTACTATAATTATGCAAAATTACAATAAAGTAATCTTGAAATAATCTTAAATATATTGGATATGGCAATTTTAATTGAATATCTTATATTTGTTAGAATATAGCATTTGCTTTGTATAACCCGAATATTTTATTAATCAACGTCAGGATATGGTCTACCATACTGGTCTAGAAGACTCTTCGCCTCTTCTAACACTTGGTGATATACATAAGTCGGACCATCACACCATGCTTTTTTGTAAGCATTGTTTGCAGCTGAGACAGCGGCTTCTCTATTACCTTCTGTTTCTTCAATCCTTGCTAGGATAAGAAAAGCATCTGCTTGAATAAGTCTGTAATCAAGATGTAATAACACTTCACCTAAAAGTTGTCGAGCTTCGCCAAACCTGCCTTCTGAGAGATGAGATTCTGCCAGTAAATTTAAGCTTGAGAGTTGTTTCTCGAAATCATTGACCTCAGCAGCAATTGAATCGAGTAATTTCTTTTGGTTCTTAATATGTGCAATTCCATCAAGCGCATCATTAGTCTGGTCGTCAAAAATTGGTTTGATTGAATTTGCCTGATTTTTGACTTTTAAAGCATCTTCTTTACTACCTCTTGTCAATAACAGATGCTCAATCATTCTTAAGCACAATACTTGCCAAAAATCATTCTTTTCATTATCGAATATTATTAATGATTCTCTTATACGTTTCTCTGATTCACGTAGTTTTCCAAAGAGATAAAGCTCATATGAAAGATAATACTGACCTTTGGCTGCATGACTCATGTGTTTTACTTTTTTTCTGACAGCAACGTGGTTTCTACTCAAAACTAATGCAGGCTGTAGTTCTCCAGACAACAAGTAAGCTCTTACCAAAGATGCTATCGCAATTGCTTTTTTATCATGCTCAATATTGGAGTCTTTATCAGTTAAGGCAGGATGATTTTTAATACCTTGAGGAAACAATTTCTCCAATAAATCGGAGCGTAATGAGTTGTATTGTCGTTCAAATGTAATTCGATTCAATCGTCCAATAAATATCTCGTAGGCATCATTATAGTAGCCATGATCAATCAAAATATTAAATAGTATTTTTGCTATTTCTACTTGCTGCTCAGTAGTTAGTTGTCCCCAACCCGCATCAATGATTAGCTGATGAATCCGATAAGAATATGTCTCTAAATTGTCATTCTCATCATCTTCAGAAACTCGATTAATTAACCCACGTGCTTCTAAGTCTTTTAAAGAGTTCAATAATATCTCTTCGTCAATTCCTCTTTCTAACATTAAGGTAGAAAGCACGTTGTATCGACATGGGCAATAGAAGGCTGATATTGTCAACAATACTTCCCTTGATGGAGAACCTAATTTTTTGTTTAAGAGATTGGACATCCAATCGGAAATATTCTGCAATTTACCAAGAGGGTTGTCTTGGTTGGAGTTCCACCAGATGTTGAAATTTCCACCAGATCTTGGATCTTGCTTTACCTCGCCTGCTAGAGCACGTATAAACAAAGGATGGTTTCCAAATTTTTTCATTAATGATAATAAATTGTCTCGTGCTGCTCCTTTTGGAACAGACAGACCAACTCCTTTCCAAAGTTCAAGTGCTTCATTATTGTTCAAACTACCGAGTTCATGTTTATAAACCCTATCAAGAACCTCTCCATTACGTTTGGCTAAAATACCAGGAAAGGAGGTTGTGGTAATCAAAATGCGCGATACAGGATGATCGAGACTCCGGAATCTATCTAGAAATACTTCTATCGGAGTATCGACCGTACGCCGATCCAAAGCAATACTCTTAGACTCCCCGTTCACTAAAGCGTGTTCTAAACCATCTAATACTAACAAAAGGGGTTCCCGTTCTAACGTTTCTAACAAGATTGACATACTTTCAGGTGTACTTAAATCACTAATCTCCTGTTCGCCCCTACCTATAAGATTTACCAGCGTAAGTTTAAGGAAAATTTCAAAATCTTCCTTTTGATAAAGACTCCACCACGTAACACGTTTCCACAGTCTAGGGGTAATGCTGTCAAACCATTTCCAAGCTAACAGTGACTTTCCCATACCACTACTGGCAACAATAACGTAAATGCTAGCCCTGTACTCATCTGATGAAGTATCAACGACCCATCTGGTTAGGCTCGCCAAAGATTCCTTTCTGCCTAGCAAATCATCGCGGTCATATCGCTCGACTGGGTAAGGTAAATACTTAGACTTTCTCGCTGAGTCTACTTCCAGATAACGACGTAAACTGGCAGCAATTTTACCTCGCAAATCCTCTGGTGATTTAAATTGACTAACTACTCTATCTTGCTGTAGGAGATTCCTAAGTTCATTTAGCTCTTTGCTTTTTTCTCCTGCATCAACCATCTTAATGGTCAGTGGGTGTTGCTCATCCATGAAAAAAATTAAACGGGGGATACCTCGCTTACAACTCTGTAAATATTCCTGATGCGTAATTGAAAGTTCATCACCTTCAGGTATTGTTCCGTATCTATAGCCAAACATTCCAATGTAAATATCAGCATTGTCTACCAATTTCAATGACTCTTTAACTGGACTTATGTTAGTTGCCGAAAGTGTTTCCATCGCTAAAGGAAATACTCCTTCTTGCAAGCACGCGAGAATTGCTTGCTGACGGTGTTCCTTCAAGTCCATAAAAGTACTGCTGATCATTGCTTTGATGCACTCAACCATTTACGTTACCTCCAGTAGAGCAGTATAGATACCAGTAGAGCAGTATAGATGTCTGGCAATTAAAAACTAAGTCGTCATTTGCTATGCCTGTAGACATTTATATAGTTTTGATTGAGCTACTTATCAGGAATGACATATGCAACTACCAAAATCATCTAGACAATGCTGTTGCCAACTCTAACCAGAACACTCGAATCAGAGAAAGCTGTTTGCCGATTCCTCAAAGTCCATACCTCTATTGTAAAAAACTGTATGGAGCAAGTAGAGAAATACACGAATGGGAGGAAAGTAATACACTATTAACTGTTTGGCTCAAAATGTCACCATAAATACCCCTACTTATTGATGATCGAATATTTAAAAAATCTCATTGAGCTAGTGCCAATAAAGAATAAAGCAGCAAAATGACATATGGAATAGCAAGAATAAAAGGAATATATTTTTCAATGACTGTTTGTTCTAAGTATCCCTGATATCCTCTATCATTTTTTAAAAATTCCCATTCTCTTTCATAAAGAGAAAGCGGCATATGCTTCTCAATTTCACCTATCACTTTGAATTTTGCGGAATTAAGTTGCTTATATGAGCGTATGTTACTTTGCCATACAAAACATAAAATAATTCCTAGCAATCCCACTACAAATAGTGTCATATTTGGAAATTTACTATTTTGAAATTTCAAAAAAAAATCTTTATTTCCAAATATGGAAATGATAGCAAGTAATCCAGATAACAAAGATATGTAAAAGCTGTTAATTTGAACTCTTCTAGCACTGATCCTGTCTGCCATTTCTACATAAAGCTTATATTGCTCTAAGAGATGACCCTGAAAGTTCTCACCGTAATCATGTCTGTCCATATTGCTTACTTAAATAGATTTAAGTGCTCTTTCACCGTTTGCGCTTAGTGCTTTGCAAGCAGTACGGTTGTTAACTGTAATAGTCATGTTTAACTATTTGGTTGTAAAGCTTGGAAGTGGCGAGCCTTCCAAGGATTGACTTTAAGTATTCGACAAGAATCATTCTGTCTGCTAATGAAAATTACAGTGTCCGGGTGTCATATCATATCCGTCTCATTAACCACAAATAACTACAAAAAAACTACTCCACCCCCAACCCCTGCTCTTGATAGGGGGATGGCGTTCGTGCAGCGTGTCCTACGGACATAGCTCAGGAGGGGGAATGTGGGAATTATGGGCAATTTGCCAAACATGATATCGTTGGTTAAGTGCATACAACTTTTGCAGTAATACAGTTAAGCTACAAACTTCAGTCGCAGTATTTCGGATTATTACCCAGATATATTTGCCAAAATTGAGATGCTTGCTCACCTTTATGGCATTTCAGCGATTGGAGGCATTGTAAATCCCTCCTCAAAAAGGGGCTTTGCGTAAGTCCTGAAGCACTTGTCAAATTGCCTGTGGAGGCGTAAAATTGAGACTTTTAGACGTAAATAAGTGTCAAAGAGACAGCAAAGACTCAGCCGCGAAATTGAAAATCCCCACCAAGAACCTTTAGGCAAGGCGGGGAAAATGTCAAGTTATCAGGGTACTTTAGCTTACTGACACCCCGGGTGGTTGTGCTTCGATGTTTATGGCTGCATTCTCCTGTTGAGCATCCTCCAAAATAACAGGTACGGGCTGAACGTGCCAAATATCTTGGGCGTACTCGCGAATTGTCCGGTCTGAGGAAAAGTAACCCGTGCGAGCCGCGTTGAGAATTGACATCTTCAACCAGTTGTCTTGGTCGTGGTAGGCAACACTAACCCGTTGTTGACACTCAATGTAGGACTGGTAATCGGCAAATAGGAGATAGTCATCTCGGTTTTTTAGGGATTCTACGAGTGGTTGAAACAAATTGCTGTCACCTTTGGAGAAGTAACCGGATGCAATCTGGTCAATCGCTTGTTTGAGTTGAGGATTGCTGTTGTAATAGTCCCAGGGATGGTAGCCTTGAGCTTTCATTTGTGAAACTTGTTCAGTCGTCAGTCCAAAGAGGAAAAAGTTTTCGTGTCCGACACGGTCTCGAATTTCAATATTCGCCCCATCTAGTGTACCAATCGTCAATGTGCCATTCATCGCAAACTTCATGTTGCTCGTGCCAGAAGCTTCCTTCCCCGCAGTCGAGATTTGCTCGGAAAGGTCAGCCGCTGGATATATTCGCTGTGCTAATGCTACGTTGTAGTTGGCGAGAAAAACGACCTTCAGGCGAACGCCCATATCTGGGTCATTATTCACGACATCTGCTACTGAGTTAATGAGCTGAATAATCAGCTTTGCCATTGCGTAACCAGGCGCAGCCTTACCTGCAAAAATCACGGTTCGCGGCACAACATTTGCATTTGGATTTTGTTTGATATAGTTATAAAGCGTGATAACGTGCAACAAATTCAAAAGCTGACGCTTATACTCGTGCAGTCGCTTCACCTGTATATCAAACAAGGAATTGGCATCAACATGAACTCCAGTTGTTTGCAGAATGTACTCTGCTAAGTCCTGCTTGTTCTCCTGCTTGATTTGCCGCCATTGGTCACGAAATTCCCCATCGTCCACAAAGGCTTCTAACTGCTTGAGTTCTTCCAAATTTTTAATCCAACCCTTACCGATTTTATTTGTCATCAGCAGGGCTTGTTTGGGGTTGGCAATCAAAATCCAACGACGGGGGGTGACTCCATTGGTTTTGTTGCTGAATTTTTCGGGAAACAGTTCGTAGAAGTCGCGAAACAGGTCGTTTGTCAGCAGTTGAGTGTGTAGTGCTGCGACACCATTGATAGCATGGCTACCCACACAGCCAAGATGAGCCATCCTCACCCGTTTCTCTGCGCCTTCTTCAATCAGCGACAGCCTGGCAACTTTTTCATTCTCTCCGGGATACTTGGCACGAACTTCGTCCAAGAAACGTTGGTTAATCTCAAAAATAATTTCCAAGTGTCGAGGTAGAAGTCTGCCAAAAATGCTTAAAGGCCAGCGTTCCAATGCTTCAGACAGTAAGGTGTGATTGGTGAAACCAAAGGTTCTTTGGGTGATGTCCCAAGCTTTTTCCCATCCTAGCTGATGTTCGTCTAGCAGGAGCCGCATCAGTTCTGCTATGCCAATGGTGGGGTGGGTGTCATTAATTTGAATAGCAACTTTGTTGGGGAAATTGTCAAAGTTGTCATTGTGTTGCAGGTAGTTGCGGATGATATCTTGCAGAGAACAGGACACAAAGAAGTATTGCTGCTGTAAACGCAATTCCCTGCCTTGGTAGTTATTGTCGTTGGGATAAAGGACTTTGGTAATGTTCTCGGAGAAGACTTTATCAGCAACGGCATTGGCAAAGTCTCCACTGTTGAAAATCTGCAAGTCAAATTCATCACTTGCCTTGGCACTCCACAAACGCAAGGTGTTCACGGTGTTGGAGTTGTAGCCAACCATTGGTGTGTCGTATGGTGTTCCGAGTACAGTTCTTCCTGAAATCCAACGCACTTGGTAGCGTCCATGTTCATCCGTGAAAGCTTCGGTGTGTCCTCCAAATTTGACTTCCACAGTGTACTCAGGACGGGGAATTTCCCAAGGATTGCCAAAGCGCAGCCAGCGATCAGGAACTTCCACTTGAGCGCCATTGCGAATCTCCTGTCGAAAGATGCCGTATTCGTAGCGAATACCGTAGCCAATGGCAGGAATTTCTAGAGTTGAGAGGGAATCCACAAAGCAAGCAGCTAGTCGTCCTAAACCGCCGTTACCTAATCCTGGTTCGTCTTCCTGTTCCATCAAGTCCAACAAATCAAACCCTGACTCTTGTACCACTTCACGGGCTTGCTCGTAAAGTCCAACGTTGGTTAAGTTTTTGCCGAGTTGTCGTCCAATAAGGTATTCGGCAGACAAGTAGCAAACGACTTTGATATCCTTGGGAAAGTAGGTTTGCTCGACAGTTTTCAGCCAGCGGTGCAGCAGGCGATCGCGCACAGTATACGCCAGCGCCATATAGTAGTCGTGTGCTGTTGCCCAACCCCTATCTTTTGCTTGGATGTAATAGAGGTTATCGAAGAAAGCACGTTTGAGCGTTTCGATGTCCATTCCCGTGCGATCGTCCTGCACTTGGATGGCGGCGTGTTCTGTACGACAAATGTGCTTTTTCCGATAAGGAATATGCCTGCCATTGTGTTTTTTTAAGCCGTTGCCATTATTCATGGTTGTAATCCAGAAGAGTCATGACAATCTAAAGTTACCTAGCAACTAACTTTAGAAGGATGGCTAGATTTTTTACCTCTAACCAAGGAAACAATAGCGCAAGCAACTGTCAAGCTGTTTTCAATCAAACCTGATGGCACATAGAGATGGAGCGATTTTCTAATACCTTTAATTTTGTAATATCTTAAGCTTTTTCTCCAACCTTAGATGTAGGAAAGTACTTCTCTAATACCTCACCGATAAACAAAAATAAGATTCCACTGAGAATTCCTGTTCCCATAATATTCAATTCAATACTACCAAATAGTGCAACCTCTGATTCTATTAGTGTTAAAATTAACAAAGATAAAGACGCAATACTACTCACAATTAAAGATAGCTTGACACTGCCTTTTGAGAAGTTATAGCGTCCTGTCTGAGCAAGCAAATAGGCGACAAAAGGAACAAACACTGCTCCTACATAAGCTGCATAAAAAGACACAATCAGATTGACAATCTCCCCACCTTTGAAAGCAACAGCAAGACCAAACAGAGCATTCGCGGCAGTGACAAGTACCCGACTCCACACAGATGCAGGCAGAATGTTGAAGTCCAAGACAGTCTTGCTTTGCACTCGTAATATACTGCTGCCAATACCCAGTGCTGGAACCAATAAAGATACAATCAAAGCAATGCCCAAAGGCTTTTGGCTACCACCGCCAATCCAGGATAGGATAAACGGGAGTGTTTCTTTACCATCAATGCCAGCAGGCAAAATTCCTGCGTTGTGTGCTGCAACGACAAGTGTCGAAGGCAAAAAAGCAAGCAACAGTAGTATAATCGCTGCCAAAGTACAACCTTTATATAAGCTCTGCACATCTTTTGCTTGGACAAGAAACTGCTGATACTTCATGTCTATAAGTACCAGCAGAATTGTAGACAATGACACGCCCACTGCTGAGGGCAAACTCATATGTTGCACTGAGTTAGCATCTATGGGCGATTGGGCAATGCCCAGTGCCGTAAGCGGCGATGCTCGCAAAGCGAGCCCCCCAAAGGGCGATCGCAAATAGTCACCAAAAGCGTGTAACACCCAAAGCCCATAAAGCAGAGCCAAAAAGTTCAGAACCAGTAACCCTCGCAATATCCAGCCTGCTTTCTCGGTTGGGAGTAAAGAAATCGTCGCAAACAGGATAGCCAAAACAACCATCGTCGGCAGTGTGGGTATCCCGAAGACCTTGAGGATAAACGCTCCAGAAATCAACTGAACGGCTTCGATGCCAATCAGCGATGACCAAGACATCAAACCCACGAAAACTTTTACCCGATCTCCGTAAGCAGAGCCTAGCAATGTCCAGATTTGCTCTGTTTGTGTCCAGTAAAACTTTGCCAATCCCAAAAGAGCAATTGTACCCAAACCAAGAGAGACAGCATAGAGGCTGCCAGCAGTACCCAAAGTGAGGGATTTCTCAGCGGTTCCCAAAAGAAACCCCAAACCGTAATGCGCAGACACCAACAAGGCTGCTAGCGAGAAGGTGTCCAGTCTGCGTTCAAAAGCCATATGGTCGTGAAATGAACGAGTTTGTGAAGAATCACCACCCAGCGGCTTGGGTGCATTTGCCGCACAAATTTTAAATTTCTCCCATAAATAATTTTAACTGGCTCGTGGCTAAACTTCATGAACTCGTAGAGGTCGTAGGCATGTGACATCTCTCCGACCTAAAGGTACGGAGCTTCTAAGAATTACTTCCTAGATTTCCTAGTTGTTTCCTTGCGGGATTTCGACTTTGACCTAGATTGAGATATCTCAACCCCTGCCAAACCGTCTGC